>Ga0081538_10003153_pt1 | contig 15675 bp, 14 predicted proteins | sample TabmetS5T2R1_FD_71022 | JGI IMG/M metagenome (GOLD analysis project Ga0081538, IMG submission 71022) | Tabebuia heterophylla rhizosphere microbial communities from the University of Puerto Rico - S5T2R1 | ecosystem: Host-associated > Plants > Roots > Rhizosphere ... | reverse complement strand
CACCCCCGCCGGCCCCCGCGCCCGCTGGCGCGCGGTCTGGAAGGCCGCCAGCCGCAGGTCCCTGCGCGCCTGGCTGCAGTAGCGTCGGGCGTGAACGGCGGCCAACCCGAGCCCGACTACCGCTTCTCCCTGGCCAACGAGCGGACGGCAGCGCTCCCAACGTGGAAAGCTCCTGAAGCCGCCAAGGGGGACGGCCGCCAGTCGATCCTGTACGCCGAGGCGGGCGTGGACCGGGTCCAGGCCACCACCGTCGCCATCGCCGGTCAGCAGCGGCTGGCCTCCGACGCGGCCACGTTCAACCAATGGCTGGCGGCCAAGCGCACCAACGATGGGCAGCTTCAGAGGATGCTGGTGCGCCGGTTCAGCCCGGAATACCGGACCGCGTTCGCTGCCTGGCTGAAGACGGCACCGTTCACCACGCCGCCAGCTCGCGGCAGCCCGCCGGCCGAGGACCACAATCCCCAGCTGGAGCAGGCCGCGCACCTCAACGAGGAAGCCGCGGCCGCCGAGGAGGAAGGCACCCACGCGCGCCACACAGCCGAGAAGTACCTCGGCGCGACCGTGCTGTCTGCGCTGGTGTTGTTCCTGGTCGCGGTGAGCCAGCGCTCCAGGATACCGGGTGTGCGCAGCGCCGCGATCGCGCTGGCCGTAGGGCTGCTCGGCTACGCCTTGTACGAGGTCGCCGACGACGCGCAGTGCTCGGTGGTCGACTGTGTCATCGCCGGCCCGGAGCGCAGCTTCGACCAGGATCCCGCGCTGGCAATCAGGGTCCTGGTAGATATCGCGCTGCGGGCCCTGTCGCCTGCGGTCAACGATCCGACCTCAGCAGCTCAGGCCCTCGACGCCATCCAAGCGTGCCTGGAGCGGTTGGCCGCCCGGGACCTCGACGTCGCCAGCGTCACCGGGGTCTAGGGGCACGAACGCCTACGGCTGGTGTTGCCGAGCTGGCACGAGTACGTCGCGCTGGCCTTCGACGAGCTGCTCGTGGCCGGCCCGTCGGCGCTGCAGGTGGCCCGACGGCTGGTCGTCGTGCTCGGTGAGTTGGCCGACGCCATCCCGTCAGCGCGCCGGGCACCCATCGAGCGCAGGCTTGAGCGAGCGACCGGGGACCTCCAGCAAGCCTTCCCCGACGAGGCCCAAGCCACGCCTTGAGGTGGGCGACCGCCACGCGGCATGTGGGGCATGCCCGCTTGCCTCGGGCGGTCAGGCTCCGACATCAGGCCAGCAGCGCCGGACTGGACCGGTCCCGGCGGCGATAGCCGGACCAGTCAAGCGCATGACACTACCAGGGTCAGTCTTCCCAGGGTCACACCGGCCGCCACCGGTCACGGCCCCGATCATCCCGGAACTACCGGGCAGCATCACAGTCATTCTCGGCGTCATTCCACCGGTCATAACCAGACCGAACGTCTCCTGACTTGCCAGACTCGGCGCCCGACCAGACCTGCGAGGACCGCACCCGCCCGGCCTCGCCTGACGGTGGGCTCACACCCCTTGGACAGGTGACTGCCAGGATGGGATGCTTGTCCCGGTAGTGGGTGGAGCGGAGGGCCGCGATGCGGATCCAGCAGTCCAGCCACCGGGGCTGTGTGGTGCTGAGCTTGACCGGTCGTCTGAGCCTGGCCGCTGCCCCCCAGGTGCAGCGGGCCATCCTCGAGCAGCTGGCCGAGCATCCACCCGCGATCATTTGCGACCTGGGCCAGGTGGAGGCGATCGACCCGCTATGCGCCGGGGTGTTCACCTCCATCCGCCATCCCGCACTCGGCTGGCCGGGCACCGCGCTGGTGCTGTGCGGCACCCGCCGGGCGGTGGCCGACGCCCTTCTCCGGCAGGGGGTGGCGCGACGCCTGGCGATGCACCCCACCCTGGAGCAGGCGCTGGCCAATGCCCGTGCCCGACCGCCGCGGCTGCAGGAGCGGCTGGCGCTGGGCCCGGTGCCCACCGCGGCCGGCGCCGGCAGGGCGTTTGTGGGGGAGGTGTGCGACCGGTGGGCGCTTGGGGGGCTGGCCGGGTCGGCGGCGCTGCTGGCCAGCGAGCTGGTCACCAACGCCGTGGTGCACGCCCGCACGGCGCTGGAGCTGCGGGTGGAGCTGCGCGGTCCCCAGCTGCGGGTGGCGGTGCGCGACCAGGACCCCAACCTGGAGGGGCTGCTGGCGGCCAAGGAGGGGACCGGCCGCGGGCTGGGCCTGGAGATCGTAGAGCGGGTGGCCACTGCCTGGGGCGTGCGCCAGGAGGGGGCTGGCGGCAAGGCCGTCTGGTGCACCCTGGACCTGCCACCACAGGAACCCGACGCTGAGGGCCGTAACCTGCAGCTGCCGGGCGATTCCCGCGTCGCCGCCATGAACGGGGTGGGCCGTCGCTCTTCTGACGCGATGAGTCCGCCAGGTCCCGACTTGGTGTTGACCAAGCTGTGGCCGCCGATCACCCGGGCCGGGCTGATCCCGCGGGCTGGCCTCCACGCGCTGGTCCAGGCCGGCCTGCAGGCCAAGCTGTGCCTGCTGTCGGCGCCCGCCGGGTTCGGCAAGACGACCCTGCTCGCCCAGTGGCGCGCGGTCGCGGGCGCCAGCCAGGTGGCCTGGGTCTCGCTGGAGGAGGCCGACAACGACCCCACGCGCTTCTGGGTCTACGTGGTGGAGGCGCTGCGGACTGTCGAGCCGGGTGTGGGCGCGAGCGCGCTGGAGGCGCTGGGACGCCAGAGCGCGGACCTGTACCGGGCCGTCCTGCCGGAGCTGCTGAACGAGCTGAGCACGGCCGGATCGCCGCTGTATCTGGTCTTGGACGACTACCACCTGATCACCAACCCGACCTGCCACCAGACCCTCGGCTTCTTCCTGGACCACCTCCCAGCCGATGTCCACGTGGCGCTGGCGGGCCGCACCGACCCGCCGTTGCCCCTGGCCAGGATGCGAGCCCGGGGAGAGCTGGTCGAACTCCGTGCCACCGACCTGCAGTTCACCGACCAGGAGGCAGCCGAGCTGCTGAACGGCTCGATGGGGCTGCTGCTGGCGGCTGAGGATGTGGCGCGCCTGGCCGAGCGGACCGAGGGATGGGCGGCCGGGCTGTACCTGGCCGGCCTGTCGCTTCGGGACCGGCAGGACCCGAGCGCCTTCATCGCCTCGTTCCATGGGGACAACCGGCACGTGGCCGACTACCTGGGCGCCGAGGTGCTCGCCAGCCAACCGGACGCCATCAGGACGTTCCTGCTGCGGACCTCGGTCCTGGAGCGGCTGTGCGGCCCGTTGTGCGACGCCGTGCTGGAGGCCGGCGGGTCGGACGGGCTGCTGGTGGAGCTGGAGCGCTCGAACCTGTTCCTGGTGCCGCTGGACAATCGACGTCAGTGGTACCGCTACCATCACCTGTTCGCGGAGCTGCTGCGCCTGGAGCTTGCCAGCCGTGAGCCGGCGCTGCTGCCGGCCCTGCACCGGCGGGCCGCGGCCTGGCATCGGCAGGCCGGCAACCTGGACGAGGCCATCGGTTACGCCAGCGCGGCCGGGGACTTCGCCCAGGCCGCTGCGCTGATCGCGCGGCATTGGCTCAGCTACTGGCGCCGGGGGCAACGGGTGACCGTGGCCCGCTGGCTGGACGGGCTACCAGAACAGGCGATCACGGCCGACCCGCCGGTGGCCTACGTCGCCGCCTGGATTCGCGGGTACAGCGGCGCCTCAAAGCAGCAGACCGAGGCCTGGCTGGCCGCCGTGGAGCGTGATGGCCATGAGGGCGAGCTGCCGGACGGCGTCAGCTCTGAGGGGAGCCTGCCGGACGGGGTCAGCTCGCTGGCCTTCGGCGCCAACCTGGTCCGCACCGCGCTGGTCTTCGGCGACCTGGGGGGCGCGGTTGCCGCGGGCCGGCGGGCGCTGGAGCTGGCCGGCCCCGACTCGTTGCAGTACTGGTGGATGGCGCAGTCGGCGCTGGGCCATGCCCTGTACCTGTCCGGGCAGGCGGCCGAGGCGCGGCCGCAGCTGGAGAAGCTGGTCCGGCGCGTGACCGCGGCCGCCCAGCCGGCCGCGGTCGTGCTGGCCCTGGGGGTGCTGTCGCTGCTGGCCGGCGACGGGGGCGACGACCGGACCGCCCTGGCGCTGGCCCGCCGGGCGGCGGCGACCGCCGACGCCCAGGGGCTCAGCACCGAGCCGATCTGCGCGATCGCCTACCTTGCGCTTGGCCGATCCCTGACGCGCCAGGGCGAGCTGGCCGAGGCCGAGGCGCAGCTGGAGCGGGCGTTGGAGCCGGTCGGGATCGACAGCATGCTGGTGCACCGCGCCCACGCGCTGGTGCTGCTCGCGTCGGTGCGTCGGGGTCGCGGCGACCTTGCGGGTGCCCGGGAGCTGGTCGAACAGGCCCGCGAGCTGATCGAGCGGTTCACCGACCCCGGCATGCTGCCGGTGCTGCTGGAGGAGACCGAGCGGATGCTTGGCTTGGCGTCGCGCCGGCGGGTCGGAGTCGCCGTGCCCCTGACCGAGCGGGAGCTGGCGGTCCTGCGGCTGCTGCCCACCCACCTGTCGAGCCGGGAGATCGGCCGCGAGCTGTACGTGTCGGTCAACACCGTCAGGACCCATATGCAGGCCGTCTACCGCAAACTCGAGGTCGCCACCCGCGCCGAGGCAGTCGCCCACGCGCGCGAGCTCGGCCTGCTACCCGGGTACACGTCCATGGGCCGGTCGCCATCTCACAACGGAGGAATCCAGCGGATCGATGAGGACCGCACCCCAGGCCACCCGCGGCTGGTGGCGGACTGATCGGCGCGTAGGAGTCTTCTGTCAGGTCGAGGGACGGCCGATCCGCAGGCTCGGAGCTCCCCGCCACCACAAGGCGACCAACCAGGCCAGACGATTGCGGCCGCGGTGAGCGATCCGGCATCGGGCGCCGACGCGCCGGCGCGGCGCGCGGGCCGCCGCTACCGGCAGCAGCTGGCACGGACGCTGAAGGTGGCCGGCAACCTGGCGATCACGCTGTCGCTGATCGGCCCGGCGGCGTCGGTGTTCGCCATCGGCTCGATCGCGTTGCGCCAGCAGGGCAGCGGCGCCGTGCTGGCGTTCCTGACCGCGGCCGTGATCAGCGGCTGCCTGGCGGTGGCCTGGGCCGAGCTGGGCGCGCTGTACCCCACCGCCGCCGGCCTGTACGGGATCGTCGCCCGGGTGCTCGGCCGCCGGGCCGGCCTGCTCGCGCTGTTCCTGCAGCTGGCCCTGTTCGTCATCGTCCCGAGCGCGTTCGCGCTGGCCGCCGGGCAGTACCTGGCCGCCGTCTGGCCGGCCGTCGACCCCCGGACGGGCGCGCTGGTGCTGCTGGCCGCCGCCACGGCGTCGTCGGTGGTCGGGATCCGGTTCAACGCCGCCGTCACCGCCGCCCTGCTCGCCCTCGAGCTGGCGATCATCCTGGTCGTGTCGGTCCTCGGCTTCGCCCACGCCGACTGGTCGGCGGTGGGCACGCTGTGGGACCCACAGGTGTACGCCGCCGACGGCAGCGCCGCCCCGGTCAGCTTGCGGACGCTGCTGGCCGGCATCGTCCTGGGGCTGGGCGCCTACGCCGGCTACGGCGGCGCGGTCATCTTCTCCGAGGAGACCCAGGGCCCGCGCCGCGGCATCGCCCGCGCGGTAGTGGGCGCGCTCGGCGTCGCGGTCGTCGCCGAGCTGCTGGCGATCACCGCCGCGCTGCTGGGTGCGCCCTCACAGGCGCAGCTGACGACCGCGCCGGCCCCCATGTCCTACCTGGTCCGCTCGCTGGGCGGCGACCGGCTGGTCACCGTCGTGACCCTGGCGCTGGTGGCCACCATCTTCAACGTGCTGCTGGCGGGACTGCTGGACTTCGCCAGGATCCTGTACAGCTCCGGCCGCGACCGGGCGTGGCCGGCGCCGCTCAGCCGCGCCCTTGGCCGTGTCCACCCAACGACCAGGGCGCCGGTCGTGGCCACCGTGACGGTCGGCGGTGCCGCCCTGGCGCTGACCGCCGTCTCCGACTACGCGGCCGCGGTCACCTTCGCCAGCCTCACGGTGGTGGTCACCTTCGCGCTGATCGCGCTGTCGGCGCTCGTCAGCCGGGTCCGGCAGCCTCGCCTGGCGCGGCCCTACCGCATGCCGCTGTGGCCCCTGACTCCGCTGGTGGCGCTGGCCGGCGTGGCCGCCACCGTCCTGCTGCAGACCGGCAGGGACCTGGCCATCGTCGCCGCCATCCTCGCCGCCGGCGTGCTGTACGACGCGGCCTATCTGCGGCCGCGCCGCGACACCCACTGGGTCCTGCTTGACCCGATCGTCGCCGAGCCGGACCCCAGCGACGAACGGACCGCATCCGCGGAGCGCGAACGGCTCAGCTCCGACGGCGAGCCGGGCCGCCGCTGACGCATCGGCCTCGGCGGCTCGACGACCAGACCGGCGCTGCCGGCCGATGGCGTTTGCGCCCTTGACGGCAGATTCCGCCAAGAGGACCCTCCAGCGAGCCAGGCGGCAGATGGATCGCATCCTGCGATCCGGCCAACGATCGCCTGAGGGCCGATCGGGTGGAGCACCTGGTGGATCGGCGGCGCCAGATCCAAGGACGAGATCGTCTCGGAGTTGGCCGAGTTCCTCGGCTAGGCAGCTCAGGCCGGACCGGGGGCGCCACGCTCATGCGGACGCGTAACGGAGCGGCCGCCGGTGGGACTGAGCGGTGAGGGTTCGACGAGCGCCCGATGGAGGGTCCGCGGATGGTGGCCGGTCCATTCCTGGGCAGGCGGCAGGTTGGCTGCCCGATCCTGGTGGGCCGGGACGACGAGCTGGGGCTGCTGGCCGGCGCCCTGAAGGCGGTGGAGGACGGCCACGGCGGCGCGGTCTTCGTGCACGATCGCCTCGCCGACAACCTCAACCCCTTCGGCCGCCTGTGCTTCGGGGCCTCCACCCTGGTCTGCACGCCGTGCTCGCTCGCCGACGACGGCCTCGCCCTCGGCGCCCAGGGCCCGCGGCGGCTCCGGCAGGTCCTCGACACCGCGGGTTTCGGTGAGGTGCGGGTCGCGGTCGAGACGCCGTTCAACATCATCCTCGAAGCCAGGCCGTAACGAGGGCGCCTGGCGCCGCGGCCGCTCCTCAGCCGCGGCGCCAAGCGCGGAAGGCCTCCAGCAGCGGCGCCATCGCCGCCGGCGAGACCGCCTCCTCCGGCAGCCGGCCGCTGAGCCGGATGGTGGCGCGCAGCTGCTCCAGGTAGGCGGCGCAGCCGTCGCACTCGGCCAGGTGCTCCTCCAGGCGGGCGCGCTCCGCCGGCGCCATGGCGCCTTCGAGGTAGTCGCCGAGGAGCTCCACGACCTCCCGGCAGCTCAGCTCCTCCACGCTCACCCCGCTCGCCCGCATCGCCGCTTCGCTCCATGGGCAGTCCTCGCAGCATACGCGGCGTTACAGCACGACATTGCCGGTTGCCCGCCGCCCGTCGCGGTGAAGACGGCACGCCGCTGCCGTGTGAGACTGGCGGGGCGATGACCCCACGGGCCACCGACAGCACCGGCTCCGCCGTCCCGGCCGACGAGGCCGCGCTGGTGGCTGCGCTGCGGCGCGGCGACGAGGCCGCGTTCGTCCGGCTGGTGGAGGCGCTGCACGGGCCGATGCTGCGCCTGGCCATGATCCACGTCGGCGACCGGGCGACCGCCGAGGAGGTCGTGCAGGACGCCTGGCTGGGCGTGCTGCGGCAGCTGGACCGCTTCGAGGGCCGCTCGTCGCTGAAGACCTGGGTCCTGCGGATCACCGGCAACCGGGCCAAGACCCGGGCGGTCCGCGAGCGCCGCACCCTGCCGTTCTCCGCCCTGCCCGGTGGCGACCTGGACGCCGACGAGCCGGTCGTCGATCTGGACCGGTTCCTGCCGGCCGGTCACCGCTGGGCCGGCCACTGGGCCTCCCCGCCGGCGAGCTGGCGGGAGGTGCCCGAGGACCTGCTGCTGTCGCGCGAGACCATGCGGGAGGTCGAGCGGGCGGTGGACCGCCTGCCGCCTGCCCAGCGGGCCGTGCTGGTCCTGCGCGACGTGGAGGGCTTCAGCGCCGCCGAGGCGTGCCGGCTGCTCGAGCTGAGCGAGGGCAACCAGCGGGTGCTGCTGCATCGGGCCCGCTCCAAGGTCAGGGCGGCACTGGAGCGCCACCTGGACGCGGGCTCCGCGCGCCAGTGACCTCCACGTCCTCGCCCCGCCGCCCGCCGCCCCGCAGGGTGGTCAGGGCGGCAAGGGGGAACAGCAGCACCGATGCCAGCCCGGCGGCGACCAGGGCGGCTCCGGTCGCCTGGTCGAGCGTGCCCAGCTCCATGCCGATCTGGACGGCGGCCACGATGAACGGCAGCGAAGTGGCCTGCAGCAGGCCGGCCACCACGGTTCGCCGGGTCCCCACCCGGGAGCGGTACAGCCATGCCGGCAGGCCGCGGACCACGAGCAACGCCAGCAGGAACAGCGGCACCAGCCGCAGGTTGGCGGGCTCGGCAGTGAGCGCCTCCAGGTTGAAGCGGATCCCGCTGACCACGAAGAAGCAGGGGACGAGGAACCCGTAGCCCAGCGCCTCCAGCTTCACCCGGAACCTGGGGTGGCTCCCCGTGGCGTCCCGGTCGACCAGCCGCAGCAGCGCCCCGGCGAGGAACGCGCCCAGGATGGTCTCCAGCCCCAGCCGTTGGGCGGCCAGGACCAGCCCGGCCAGCAGCAGCACCGCCCCCCGGACCCGGATCTGGGCGCTGGAGTCCTGCAGCCTGCCGAGATCGGCCGACAGGCGCATCCAGCGGCCCGCCCCGGCCAGCGCGACCGCGATCGCCGCCGCGAGCAGGACCAGCCCGCCGATCAGCAGCAGTTGCGTGCCAGGGCCGGTCGCCTCCCTGGAGAAGAACAGCGACAGCAGGATCACCGCGCCGAAGTCGGCGATCGAGGCGGCGGCGATCACCAGCTGGCCGAAGTCGGTGTCGACCTGCCCGGCGTCCTTGAGCACCGGGATGACCACGCCCAGCGAGGTGGCGGTCAGGATGATCGCAACCAGCAGCGGCGTGTCCACCAGCCCGACAGCGGCCAGAGCGCCGGACAGCGCGAGCCCGATCGCCAACGACACCGCGAACCCGGCGGCGACCAGGCCGAGGAGCCTGCCTCGGAGCTTCCGCAGGTCGATCTCCAGGCCGGCCAGGAACAGCAGGAACGCCAGGCCCAGCAGCGACAGCACCTCCAGCGGCAGGTCGACCCGGACCCAGCCGAGCACCGAGGGGCCGAGCACGATCCCCACCACGATCTCCCCCACCACCGACGGCAGCCGCAGCCTGGGGAACAGGCCCAGCAGCAGCGGGACCACGAAGGCGACGGCGGCGACCACCACGACCCCCGCCAGCGACAGCTCAGGCATTGGCAACCTCCTGGTCAGCCGCCCGTCACCGGAGCGCCGCGGCGCCGAAGGCGTAGGTGAAGCGACGGCACCAGATCACCACGGTGCGATAGCGGTCGAGTGGGATGCCAGCCGGGATCTGGTAGTTCTGGCTGCCCTGATTGGCCTTGAGGCGGCCAAGGCTGCGGAAGTCGTCGTCGAAGGTGTCGCGCGCTGCGTCGGCTGCTGCCGTGGACAGATAGACGAACAGGTCGGGGCCGTTGCTGGTGCGCAGGTCCTCCAAGCGCAGGAAGCGCCTCCCGTCGGCCAGCTCCAGCGCCGCCGCCCGGCCCGAGGTGGCATGGCCCAGCGAGCGGAACGGGCCGGCGGCGAGGACCATCGGCTCCGGATCCGGCGGCCGGGTCTGCGGCCCGGCCGGGCCGGCGTCGCCGGGGGTCCCTGGCGGTGCCGTCGCCGTCACCGGCAGCGCCTCGTCGACCCGCTCGTCGATCAGCAGCTTCTGCGGCTGGAACCATGCCAGACCGGCGGCCAGGGCGAGCACCCCGCCGGCCGCCGTGACCACGAGCATCCTGCGCCGGCGTGACCTGCGCTCCACCATCGTGCTCCTTCGCGGGCGTTCGACCTCGCCACATCGTCTCCGCCAGCAGGCGTCTTGTTACGGCCAGGGAGATGCCGCGCGTGTGGAGGCCCATCGCCACAGTGGTCGGGGCATGGCGGCGCTCAGGCATGCGTCACCGCCTGCCCGCGATCAGCCCTGGATGACCGGGTAGATCTCGTCGGCGACCAGCCCGTGTGCCTCGCGGTGGACGGTATGCGCCGTGTCTGCATCTGGCGCCTCGACGAGGCAGAACACCTTCCCGGCCCCGGGGTCGACCCAGTAGTTGCGGTATCGGACGCCGTACTTCTCCTGCGTCTTGAGGTCGGCCATGTGAGCTTCGGCCACGTCTTCGGGCGTCGCCTCCTCGGGGAGCGAGCAGCCGCCGAGCTCGCGGACACGCTGCGGCCCGGCGCGGAGCGCCTGATCATCTTCACATCGTCGCCAGAGGGTCGTGCTGGATCTCCCTCCAGGAAGGGGTTGCGTCGGCTCCGGCCGTGGAACGCGGGTGGATCGCCGCCCTGCGTGACCCGGTCCTGGCTCCCGCGCTCGCGCAGCTCCACCGAACGCCCGAACGGAAGTGGACCGTGGCCGAGCTGGCCGCACAGGCGGCGGTGTCACGTTCGCTGCTCGACGAGCGCTTTCGACTGGTCCTCGGGCGGTCTCCGATCCGCTATCGCACGTCTCATGCTGTTGGGCTGGCGGGCCCGCGGCCGTGGCAGCGCGCCGACCGGCGGCAACCCACCAGTCAAGTCCGCAATGACGGGAACTGCGGAAAACGGCGTCTAGACCTGTACACGCGGTCTGCTTACGATGAGCCTCGCTGTCGCATTCGTCGCTGACGGCAAAGGGGGGGTTCCCCGATGGGCATGCTGAGACCACGTCGGTGCAGTTGGCCTCCCACGATCAGAATCCTCCTCCCACTGGACGTTCGCGGCCGTCGGCTGCGGCCGGGTGGGATGTGGTGATCCGCGACCCGTCGTCAGCGACCCTCGACGAGGAGGTCCAGTGGACCCTAACCACAGCGCCATGAGCGCCGACGACGCAGACCGCAGCGACCCGCCGACAGGAGAGCCCGAGGGGCTTTCGCAGCAGGACCAGCTCAACGCGCTTCGCGAGGAGGGCCCGCACGACGACGTCCGGTTCGACATGACGGAGGAGGAGGAGATGCGCCTCCTCGAGGCCGAGTTCGGTCCGCCTGGGGAGGACGGGGTCTTTCGCGCGCGCGAAGAGGGGGAGGCACCGTAATGGCGGGCGTCGAGGACATGATTAAGCAGGCCGTACGGTCGGTGGACAACAACACCCACGGCACGCCCAACGAGATCACCAGGTTTTACGCCGAGCGCAATGGCAAGATGTTCCTCAACGAACTGTGGTGCAACATGAGCATCACATTCTGGGCGTTCCGGTCTGGGAACCACGCGGCCGTGTGCTTCGGCACCGACTTCGCGTTTACAAAAGCCCATGCCAATCGTTTCAAAGAGGCCGGCCAGTTTCACGACGGCGCGTCGGGAATCCGTCGCGGGGACATCGTCTTCTTCACCCGTACGGGAGTCAAAGGCATCGGGCACATCGGGCTCGTCCGCAAGGTCGAGGGCGACATCCTCAAGACCATCGAGGGCAATACGTCGGACGCGGTCAGGCACCGCACTCACCCCATTTCGGGGGGGAGCATCGTGGGGTATGGCCGGCCCAAGTATGGGCAGGCAGAGGAGGACGACATGACCGAGCAGCAGGCAAAACAGCTCAAGGCGATCTTCGACGCGCTCACCGTTCCAGGCACCACGAGCCCGGAGGAGACGGTGAACCTGCTGTTCAACCGGGTGCGGAACATCGAGGCCGCGATCAACGTCCCAGGGACGAGCTCGGCCGAGGACGCGTTCAACAAGCTCTTCGACCGGGTGCGGAACATCGAGAGCATGGTCGAAGAGCTCAAAAACAGGGTCTGACCGCTCGAACGCGAAGACGAATCGGCGCCCGGTGGCCGATCACGGGGGTAGAGCATGGGAGAGCGGGTGCCCGTCGTCTATGTGCGCGGCTTCGGTGGTGGTCAGAGCGGCATCGACAAGGTCGTCGACGATCCCTTCTACGGGTTCAACGAGGGGTCGACCCACATTCGCGTGGGGGCCCAGGGAAGACCTCGGTTCTACCAGTTCGAGGGCCCTCTCCTGCGCCTGATGCTCGAGCAGGGGTACAAGCTGTACGTCGCGGGCAGCCAGGAGCGACAGCTTCTCGACGCCGCGGAAGGGGAACTGGAGCCGGCGTCGGTATGGGTCTACCGGTTCTACGACCCGAACTCCGGAACCTTTGGCCAAGAGCCGAAGCCCTACAGGATCGAGGACGCCGCCGAGGGGCTGGCTGCCTTCATCGAGCTGGTGGTGCGCAAGACAAGGGATGCGCAGCGGGTAAGCCTTGTCGCCCATTCCATGGGCGGACTGATCTGCCGCTCCGCCCTCCAGCGCTACCTTGCGCAGCCGGCAACCGTCGTTTCGAAGCTGTTTACCATCGGTACCCCGCACGGCGGCATCGACCCACAGCTGGGCGGCGCTATCGGCGACTGGCTTATCGACAAGTTCGGTCCCAGCGGTTCCGATATCTTCCAGCCCCGGCGTATGAAGGAGTACCTGCTGCCGGACGGCTACGACGGCGCAGCCGAGACCGACCTCAAGACGGGACGATGGGATCCGCGTCGCATGGTCGGCACCTTCCCGGTGGCCCGGGTGCTCAGCGTGGTAGGCACCAATGCGGCGGACTACGACGTCGCGCTCGGGTTGTCGGCCAAGGCCATGGGCCCTCAGAGCGACGGGCTTGTCGCGATCCGCAACGCCTACGTCCGGGGTTCGGCTCGCGCCTATGTGCATCGGTCGCACTCTGGCCGCTATGGGCTGGTCAATTCCGAGGAGGTCTATCAGAACCTGAAGCGATTCCTGTTCGGTACGCTCAGGGTCGAGCTCGGCCTGCGCAACCTCGACTTTGAGGATGACGGTGACCGCGTCTGGCAGGCCGATGCGCGGCTGGCCATCCGTCAGCTGCCCGTCCTCATGCATGAGCAGACGGCCGACCACCACTGCCCCGTGGACCTCAATGCGGAAGCCAAGGCGCAGCCGACGCCGATGGCGCCTATCCCACTGGTAACGACGTTCCTGTTGCCGGGCAAGCGCGAGTTCGCTCGGTATGCCTTGCACCTCAAGGTGATCTCGCTGGACCAGAAGGGCGGCATCTTCGGCTTCGGTGACCACCTGGAGCAGATCGCCGACTGGGAGGACACGCTGGTCGTGGACGTCGCGGTCCGCGAGGACGGCCTCGTCGAGGAGGTCCGCTGGCAGTGGAACAGCGAGCTGCCGGGACGCATCGCGGACAAGGAAGTCCTGGACAACAAGCTCGAGTGGGATCCCGCCGGCAACGACGAAGGCTGGCGGCCGAAGGTCCCCCTCCCACCCATAGGAACCCGGCTGTTGGGTGAGGATGCCGCCCTCGCGCTGTCCGTGGCCCGCTGGGACTGACGCGTCCGCACAACGCAGGGGGCCAACCTGCTGGTCAGGGGTGGAGTGACCGAGGGGACTCGAACCCCCGACCTTGGGGATCACAATCTGATCCGGCCGCTGGCGTTACGCGAGCTGCATGAGTCGGAGGCTCGCCGACCTGCGGTTCCTCATGGCCCGCTGGTGACTGTTGGCGACCGCTCGTGCCCGTGTGGTCCCGGTGTGCCACGGACCCAGCACGGACCGAGGCTCGGTCCCGTCTGGTCGCGGACGCCTCTGGCGCTCCCGGAACGAGGTGAGCGCCGCCAATGTGGACTGGCGACGCTCTGACCTGCGAGGTTTGGGGGTGGAGGTGAGGGGATTTGAACCCCTGGCTTCCTCCGTGCGAGTAAGAACGCGCTCACCGCTGTGCAGACCTGCATTTCCGCAGGTCGACTCGGACCGTCAGGGGCAAAGTTAGGCGTTCTCATCGACCGCGCGTTGACGTAGTCAGTGCACACGCAGGGTAAGGCGGGGCCTGACCGCTATCAAGCCAAGCGCTAGGTAGAGACGGGTCGCGTCCGGTCGCCTCTGGTGAGGTCTCACTGGCGCATCTAACGTTTTATCCCTTCATCCCTCCTATATCTGAACATCACGGTGTCGCGCATGACCGCCGGACCGCTGCTGGGTAGAGGGCCCAAGCAGGACGATCTAGGCTAGGCGTCGGCGTTCGGGCAGGGAGGGGACGGTGGCCGACAGCGGGGGCGGGACTTCTTCATCAGCTACACCCAGGTCAACCGGCCCTGGCCGGAGTGGATGGCGGTGCAGCTGGAGGCCGCCGGCTACACCACCGTGCTGCAGGCCTGGGACTTCCGCCCCGGCAGCGACTTCCTCCACGAGATGCAGCAGGCCACCAGCACGGCGCGGCGGACCATCGCGGTGCTGTCGCCGGCCTGCTTCGGCTCCGGGTTCAGCGAGGCAGAGTGGCGGGCCGCGTTCGCTAAGGACCCAACGTCCCGCCCGCCGCGCCGTCGAGCGTGACGAGCAGGCGATCGCCCGGTGGGTGGAGCGCGATTGGCCGCGGATCCGCCAGAGGTATCACTTGGCCTATTCGTTTCCGCGACCGTAGTTCCGCGCGATGGACCGAACAGTCAGACCGGCTGCACCGACGCGATCACCGCGACTGCCTCGATCTCGATGAGGAAGTCCTCGCGAAACAGCCGCCGGACCTCCACGGCCGTGCTGGCGGGCGGCTGGCTGGTGTTCACGTACTCGTCGCGGACCTCGCGAACCACGGGCAGCTGCGTGGCGTCCACCAGGTAGTAGTTGAGCTTGACGACCTGGTCGAAGCCGGCGTCGACCGCCTCCAGCGCCGACCGCAGGTTGTCGAACACCTGCTGGGCCTGCGCGCGGATGTCGCCTCGGCCGACGAGGGTGCCGGTGGGGTCGAGGGCGACCTGTCCGGCGATGTATACCGGCCGGCCCGCCGTGACCTCGACGACGTGGGTGTAGCCGCTGGGGCGGTGCATGGTCTGGGGGTTGATGAAGGTCGCGGTGGGCGGAATCTGCGGGGACGGGACATCGGTCATTCGAATGGTCCAATCTCGTGGCGGTGCGGCCGGGTGACAGCGTATTCACAGGGTCAAGTGCGGCAAATGTGGCGGGCGCGCTCGGCGGTCTCGGTAGCCAGGAGCTTCGCCAGGATCTGCGTTTCAGCGCGGCCCCACCTGCGGCATGCAGGGCGTCTGGTGGTGGCACCAGACCCGTGCACCTGGTGGCTGGCGCCCGCGTGCCATACCCCTACCGGTGCCCGGTCCGCCTGCGCGCTGTCCTCCACCGATGTCACCACGGGCGCTGCGGTGGCAGGCGGTTGGTCTCATGCCGCCATGCTGCCAGGGCGTCGCCAGAACAGGCGAACCCCTTTAGACCGGTTCAGCGCCGTGCTGCGTGGCCGCTCGGTGGTCGCCGAGGGAGGCGGCCTGTCGGTGGAGGGCGGTGAGCAGGAGGTCGGCTGCCGGGTGGGTCCACCGCCGGCGAGGTTGGTAGGCGCCGACGTACCGGGTGGGCTGCGGGTTGACGGACAGGGCGCGGGCGCCCGGGGTGTCAGAGAGGGCGAGCCGGGGGATGAGGGCGACGCCGACGCCGGCGCTGACCAGAGCGGCCATGAACCGGTAGTCGCTGGAGCGGCAGGCGATGTCGGGCCGGAAGCCGCCTGCGGCGGCCAGGGCGTCCAGAACGGCGCCGGTGTCGCCCCAGCCCTGCACCCAGCGGTCCTCCGCGAGGTCGGAAAGGGCGACCGCCGAGCGGCGGGCGGGGCGGGGGGGGGGGG
>Ga0081538_10003152_pt1 | contig 15677 bp, 13 predicted proteins | sample TabmetS5T2R1_FD_71022 | JGI IMG/M metagenome (GOLD analysis project Ga0081538, IMG submission 71022) | Tabebuia heterophylla rhizosphere microbial communities from the University of Puerto Rico - S5T2R1 | ecosystem: Host-associated > Plants > Roots > Rhizosphere ... | reverse complement strand
GATCTCGTCGCCGTAGTAGAGCACCGGGCTGCCGGGCAGCGAGAACAGGATCGCGGTCATCAGCTCGATCTCGGTGCGGCCGTTGTCGAGCAGCGGCGCCAGCCGCCGCCGGATGCCGAGGTTCAGGCGCATGCGCGGGTCCTTGGCGTACTCGGCGTACATGTAGTCGCGTTCTTCGTCGGTGACCATCTCCAGGGTCAGCTCGTCGTGGTTGCGCAGGAACAGCCCCCACTGGCAGTTGTCCGGAATCTGTGGCGTCTGGTCGAGGATCTCGAGGATTGGGGTGGCATCCTCGCGGCGAGCCGCCATGAACATACGCGGCATGACCGGGAAGTGGAACGCCATGTGGCACTCGTCGCCCTTTCCGAAGTAGTCGACGACGTCGGCCGGCCACTGGTTCGCCTCCGCCAGCAGCACCCGGTCCGGGTATTTCTCATCCACCTCACGCCGGACGCGCTTGAGATAGGCGTGGGTCTCGGGCAGGTTCTCGCAGTTCGTGCCGTCGCGCTCGAACAGGTAGGGGACCGCGTCGAGCCTGAAGCCGTCCAAGCCGAGATCGAGCCACCAGCGCAGCACGTCGAGCATGGCCTCCTGCACGGCCGGCTCGTCGTAGTTGAGGTCCGGCTGGTGGCTGAAGAACCGATGCCAGTAGTAGGCGCCCGCCTGGTCGTCCCAGCTCCAGTTGGACGTCTCGGTGTCGACGAAGATGATGCGGGCATCCCTGTAACGGTCTGTCGTATCCGACCAGACGTACCAGTTGCGCTTCGGCGAGTCCGGGCTCGAGCGCGCCTCCTGGAACCAGGGGTGGTCGATCGAGGTGTGGTTCATCACCAGGTCCGCGATCACGCGCATGCCCCGCTGGTGCGACTCGTCGATGAAGCGGTGCACGTCCTCCTCCCCGCCGTAGTCCTCGTGGACGGTGAGGAAGTCGGAAATGTCGTAGCCGCCGTCGCGGAGGGGGGAGCGGTACATCGGGAGCAGCCAGATGCAGTCGATCCCGAGCCACTGGAGGTAGTCGAGCTTCTCGGTCAGCCCGCGGAAGTCACCCGAGCCGTCGCCGTCGGCGTCGTAGAAGCCGCGCAGGTGGATCTCGTAGAAGAGGGCGGTCTTGAACCACAGCGGCTCGGCCTCGAACCAGTGCTCGGGTTGGGGCCTGCGTGCGGGTTCCGGTTGGCGGAAGTCCTGCCGCGGCCGGATCGCGCCAGGCGAGAGCACCTCGGTGGTTTGGCGCGTCGTCACGCCGCGATCCTCAGGATGTGCGCCATCCGCTCGCCGGGACCGAGCCGCACGTAGTTGCGCCCGAGCCGCCAGTCGAAGCGCTCTCCGTCGAGCAGGTCCTCGACCGCGAACGCGGGCGGCAGGCCGAGCCACGCCGGCACCACGGCCACGCCCTCCTGGGGCGTGTGCGCATCGAGGCAGACGACGACGATGATCACGTTGTCGCCCCAGCGCTTGTGATAGGCGATCAGGCCCTCGTTCTCGGTCTCGAGGAACGTGATGTTCGACAGGTGCTGGAGCGCGGCGTTCTCGCGGCGGATTCGGTTGATCCGGGCGATGGTCGGCAGGAGCGGGCCGTCCAGCCTCCGCTGCTTGATCTCGTACTTCTCCGAGTTCAGGTACTCCTCGCTGTCCGGGGCGAGCGGCACGTTCTCGAAGTTCTCGAACCCCGAGTAGACGCCGTAGGTGGGGGAGAGCGTGGCGGCCAGCACGACCCGCGTGACGAACGCCGGCGGTCCGCCGTGCACGAGGTACTCGTTCAGGATGTCCGGCGTGTTGACGAAGAAGTTCGGCCTGCAGTACTCCTGCATTCCCGAGTAGGCCAGCTCGTTTACGTACTCGGTCAGCTCGTGGCGCGAGTTCTTCCAGGTGAAGTAGGTGTATGACTGGCCGAAACCCGCCTTGGCAAGCGCGCGGAGCTTTACCCGGCGGGTGAAGGCCTCAGAGAGGAGGATCACGTCGGGGTACCGCGCGCGGATCTCGCTGATCAGCCACTCCCAGAACGCCAGCGGCTTCGTGTGAGGATTGTCGACTCGGAAGATCCGAACGCCACGTTGGCTCCAGAGGAGAACGATGTCCCGGAGGGCGTTCCAGAGTCCGCGCCAGTCCTCGCAGTCCCAGTTCACGTTGTAGATGTCCTGGTAGCGCTTGGGCGGGTTCTCGGCGTACTTGAGCGTGCCGTCCGGGCGCCGGTTGAACCACTCGGGATGCTCGCGCAGCCAGGGGTGGTCGGCCGAGCACTGGATCGCGAAGTCGAGCGCGATCTCGAGCCCGTGCTCACGCGCCTCGCTCACGAGCCGCTCGAACTCCTCGACGGTGCCGAGCTCCGGATTGATCGCCTCGTGTCCGCCCTCCTCCGAGCCGATCGCCCACGGCGAGCCGGGGTCGCCCGGCGCCGCCTCGAGCGAGTTGTTGCGGCCCTTCCGGTTCGTGTGCCCGATCGGGTGGATCGGCGGCAGGTAGATCACGTCGAAGCCGAGCTCGGCCAGCCGCGGTAGTTGTCGTCGCACACCCTCGAAGCCGCCGAACGAGCGAGGGAAGAGCTCGTACCAAGCTCCGAACCGCGCCCGCTCGCGCTCGACCTCGAGGGGGATGATGCGGTCGAGCCGCGTGGCGTCGTGGCGGTCCGGATGACGCTCGACCGCGGCCAGGAGCTCGGGGGCAAGCACCGCGTCGTGCTTGGCTTCCTCGGGCGTCGCGTCGTCGGCGAGCGTCTGCAGCACGTGCTCCACCAGCCTGCGGTCCGCCCCGTTCGCGCGGTCGCGTGCCTCCTCGAGCAGGACCACGCCCTCGGACAGCTCGCCACGCAGGTCGCGCTGGCCCGCCTCGAGCTTGCGCCGAAGCTCATCGCGCCAGGTCGCGAGCAGGTCGGACCACGCCTCGAACGTGAACTCCCAGCGGCCGACGCGGTCGACCTCGAAGGCACTCGCCCAGCGGTCTCCGTCCACGTCGCGGTCGATCCACCGCATCGGAGCCTCCCGCCAGTCCTCGTCGCCGGGACCCCGGTAGCGGACCACCGCGCGGATGATCTCGTGGCCGTCGCGGAACACGTCCGCCGAGACGTCCACCCACTCCCCGACGGTCCGCTTGGCCGCGAAGCGCCCGCAATCGATCATGGGGGCCGGGCTGAGAATCTGGATCCGAGGCGGTGCCGTCCGCTCCGCCGGTCGCGGCAGCACCGACCAGTCTTCTCCCGGCGCCTCGAGCGGATGCTCCGCCGCGGACTCTGCCCGGATGCGGTCGTCGGACGGGGCCGCCGGCGCAGCGTCGGCGGCGCCCGAACGGGCCCCCGGTCCACTGTCGGAGTGTTGGCTACGGCTGGATCGGGGCATTCAGTGGCGTATCCCCAGATGATGGCGTGGTCAACCAGCGCGCGCTCGAGCGGCGTGCAACTTCACCCGACCTCCCTCTCGGGTGGCCGCCTCGGAGACGAGGCGTACCGGTTCGTGGACTGGCTGGCGGCGGCCGGGCAGACCTGGTGGCAGATGCTGCCGCTGGGCCCGCCGGGCGAGGGTGGCTCTCCGTACAAGTCGCCGTCGGCGTTCGCCGCGTCCGCGGAACTGCTGGCGGACCGGGATGCGCCGGTCCACGAGCTTGCGGCGTTCCGAGAGCGCGAGCGCTACTGGATCGAGGACTGGGAGCGTTTCGCGGGCGTGGGGGCCGCCGCCGACCAGCTGCGCTTCGATCGCGAATGGGGTGCCCTCCGCGAATACGCCGCGAGGCGCGGGGTGCGCCTGATCGGCGACATGCCGATCTACGTCGCGCCCGGCGGCGCGGACCATCTCACCCATCCCGAGCTGTTCCAGACGGGCGTGGTGGCGGGGGCGCCGCCCGACAAGTTCACCGACCTGGGCCAGCTCTGGGGCAACCCGCTGTACGACTGGCCCGCCCTGCGGCGCCGCAGCTACCGCTGGTGGGTGGAGCGCTTTCGACGCGCCCGCGAGCTGTTCGACGTCTGCCGCGTCGACCACTTCCGCGGCTTCGTCGCCTACTGGACCGTGCCCGAAGGTGCCGCCGATGCACGCGGCGGGCACTGGCGGCGCGGGCCCGGGAGCGCGCCGTTCGATGCCGCACGCCGACGACTGCGTGAGCTCCCCCTGATCGCAGAGAACCTGGGAAAGATCACGCCGGCCGTGGAGCGGCTCCGCCGCCGGCTCGGACTGCCCGGTATGGCGGTCCTCCAGTTCGCATTCGACCCCGAGGAACCCGACAACCCCCACCGCCTGCACAACCACCGTCCCGACAACGTCGTCTACACGGGAACGCACGACCACGACACGATCCGCGGCTGGTGGGAGTCGCTCGACGAGACGGTTCGTCCCGAGGTCGAGGCGGCGATCGCCCGCGCCGGCGTGGAGGACGAGCACCCCTGGTGGGCGCTGATCCGGCTCGCTTACGCGTCGCCGGCGGTTGTCGCGATCATCCAGATGCAGGACGTGCTGGGCCTCGGCGGGGAGGCTCGGATGAACGTCCCCGGCCTGGTCGACCCGCGCAACTGGAGCTGGCGCCTCGAGCGGGGCGCGCTAACGAACGAGCTGGCCGAGCGGCTGCGAACCGCGACCAAGGAAGCCGGCCGGCTCGCCCCGTTAGGCTCGCCCTGGTGCGATTGACCGAGAGCGAGGTTGCCTCCTGGGTGGCGGCCGCCCCGGCCGGCGCGCCCGGCTTGTTCGAGGCCGATGCGAGCACGACCACGGCGTTCCTCGAGCACGGCGAACGGCTCCTGGCGGACCTGCCGACCCCGCCCGAGCGCGACGAGAGCGAGCATGAGGCGGCGGCGGCTGTCGGTGCCGCCCTCCATGACGCTCGCGAGCGCTTCCTGGCCGCCCACGCCGAGCCCGTCTACGAGCTGCTCACCGACAAGCTGTCGACACCGCTGCGCGTCGAGGAGCTGCTCGACCGTGCGGCCGAACGGTTCCCTGGACTCGTGCCCGACACCGCGGCGCTCGCCGCCGAGCACGAACGGCCCCTGGCCGACAAGGACGGTGTCGAAATCGCCCAGGGCCAGCTGCTCGGGCACGTACTCTCATCACCCCGCACGGGCACGCACCTGCTGCGGGCCATGCTGCGGCCGACCGCCGCCGCGCTGGAACGCCTCGACGATTTCAGTGCGACCGGCGAGCTCGACCTCGAGACGGTGCTGGTCCGGCGCGAGGGCCGTGTAGGGACGCTGGAGCTTCGCAACCCGCGCCACCTCAACGCCGAGGACGACACCACCGTCGACCCGACGGAGACCGCCGTCGACCTCATCCTGCTCGACCCGCAAATCGAGATCGGCGTCATGCGCGGCGGCGTTGTCGATCACCCGCGCTACGCCGGCCGGCGGATCTTCGGCGCCGGCCTCAACCTGACCCGGCTGTACCGCGGCCAGATCCCGTTCCTCTTCTACATCGTCCGAGACCTCGGCTTCGTGAACAAGATCTACCGCGGACACGGCGACATCGAGAAGGTCTGGATCGCCGGGGTCGAGACCTACGCCATCGGCGGCGCCTGTCAGCTGCTGCACGTCATGGACCACGTGATCGCCGAGCGTGGCGCCCGCCTCTACCTTCCGGCGCGGAAGGAGGGCATCATCCCCGGCGCCTCCCCACTGCGCCTGCCGCGCTCGGTGGGCGACCGGCTCGCGCGTCAGGCGATCATGTCCGGGCGCGAGTTCGTGGCCGGCACGCCCGAGGCGGACCTGATCTGCGACGAGGTCGTGGAGGCGGGGGAGATGGACGCCGCGATCGCCCGGCGCGCCGAGCTCCTGACGAGCTCCGGCCTCGTGAACGCCGCCGCCAACCGCCGTGCGATGCGCGCGGGGCAGGAGCCGCTCGATCTCTTCCGGACCTACATGGCCGGGTACGCGCGCGATCAGGCTCACTGCCAATTCAGCTCGGAGCTCGTCCGCAACCTCGAACACCACTGGAACCGATGATCCTCAGCGACATCGAGACCGCGCCCCGCGAGCGTCTCCAGGAGTTGCAGCTCGAGCGCCTTCGCGGGGCCGTCGATCGCGTGCGGAAGACCCCGGTCGGCGACCGGCTGCCGGCGGTGCCGGAGGATGTTGCCTCGCTCGACGATCTCGCGCGCCTGCCGTTCACGTTGAAGTCGGACCTGCGCGAGCACTACCCGTTCGGCCTGCTGGCCGTGCCGCGCGAGCGGGTGGCGCGGGTGCAAGCGTCGAGCGGAACCGGCGGCGGCAAGCCAACAGTGGTCGGCTACACGCTTCACGACCTCGAGACGTGGACCGAGGTGATGGCACGTTGCCTGACCGCGGCCGGCGTACGGCCCGGAATGGTCTTCCACAACGCCAACGGCTACGGCCTCTTCACGGGCGGGCTCGGCTTTCATCAGGCGGCCGAGCGTCTGGGCACGACGGTCGTGCCGGTCTCGGGCGGATTCACGAAGCGCCAGGTGATGCTTCTGCGCGACCTGCAGGGGCAGGCGCTGGCCGCCACCCCCTCGTACGCGCTCCACATCGCCGAGGTGCTGCGCGGGGAGGGCGCCGGCCCCGACGACCTCGCCCTGGAGGTCGGCCTGTTCGGCGGCGAGCCCTGGACGGAAGCCATGCGGCGGCAGCTCGAGAGGGAGCTCGGGCTGGCCGCGATCAACTTCTACGGCCTGTCCGAGATCATCGGCCCGGGCGTGGCGGCCGAGTGCCGAGAGGTGCGCCAAGGGCTGCACGTCCAAGAGGACCACTTCCTGGCCGAGGTCGTCGACCCCGAGACGGGTGACCCGCTCCCGCCGGGCCGGGAAGGAGAGCTCGTCTTCACGACCCTCACGAAGGAGGCCCTGCCCCTGCTCCGCTACCGCACCGGCGACATCGCCTCTCTGACCTACGAGCCGTGCCCCTGCGGACGAACCCTCGCGCGGATGAGCGCCGTGCGCGGCCGGCGCGACGACATGCTCATCGTCCGCGGCGTGAACCTCTACCCATCCGAGGTCGAGCAGGTACTCCTCGGCGTCGACGGCCTCGGCCCCGACTACCAGCTGATCGTCGACCGGCGCGGGGCGCTCGACGAGCTCACCGTGGCCTGCGAGCCCGCCGAGCACGGCATCGACCGCGAGGCGCTGGTCGCGCGTGTCGGCGCGGCGTTGCACGAGGACATCGGCCTGACGATGTCGGTCGAGCTGATGGCACCCGGCGCGGTCCCGCGCAGCGAGGGCAAGGCTGTCCGGGTCGTGGATCGTCGCTGATCCGGCCGTCAGCCCGTCCCGCGCACGAGACGAACGATTGCCTCGTCAGGCTCGATGCCAAGCCGCCGCAACACCCGCAGAAGGGTGAGCTCGGCTTCATTGACTTCGGTGGCTACGTGGTCCGGCCCGAGCAAACGGCCGGGCTCGACCTCGAACAGCTCCGCGAGCACGACATAGACCCACAGCGGTGGGCTCGCCCAACCACGCTCGAGCCGCGACAGGAACCCCGGGCTGTAGTGGCCGCCGTCCGGCCGCTGAAAGCTGCCGGTCACCTGTACGAGCGATAGGCCCTGCGCCGCACGCAGCCGGCGAACCCGTCCCCCAACCACCTCTCCCCATTCGCACCGATAGCGCCGACTCCACTCGGGTCCGGCGTCTCCGACCGACAGGATGCCTGTGAGGTGGCGGCCCACGCCCGAAGAAGCCGTGCGGCCACCCGGTTCGCCCCCCGACCGTGCCCGCAATGCCCGCCCGTACTCGCCCTCCACTCAGGCTCGTGGATTCGTGCACAGATTTGCCCCGCAGGCAAAACCGTGCACGGATCGCCGAGTCGATTCGAGGGCGGATGGGCGCCGGGCCCTACGCGCCGCGCGGGGCTGAGTCCTCGAGCACCACCCGCATCAGGTCGCGAATGGAGAGCATGCCCACGATCTCGTCGTCCTCGACGATGGGCAGATGCCGGAAGCCGCCGTGGATCATGAGGGTGGCGGCGTGCTGGGTCGACTCGTCGGGCTCCATCGTCTCGGGGTCCGGAGTCATCAGGTCGGCGACGCCCGTGCTGTCGGGGATTCCCCGGGCTACCGCTCGGAGCACGTCGCGTTCGGTGACGATCCCCACCAGGCGATCGCCCTCGGTTACGAGAGCGGCGCCTACGTCGCGCGAGACCATCCGCTCCGCCACCTCCTTCAACGGAGCGTCGGGCGCGACCGTCAACAGGGCCTGCGACATGATCTTGCGAGCGACCGGCACGTGGTGACTCTACGTGACGGCGAGGGCACGCGGTCGTGAGAGTCGTGGTTAGAGTCCCCGCGTGCTCGATCCGACGGAACGCTGGCGCCGCTACCACGGCCACGACTGGAAGGCCTGCTGGGCGGGGCTCCTCACGTTCGCCGAGCTTCCCTACACAGAGGACCCGGCGGAGCTCGAGAAGGTCGATGTCGCGGTGGTCGGGGCGCCGACGGACGAGCTCAACACGCACTCACCCGGGGCCCGCTTCGGCCCCCGCGCGATTCGTGCCGCCGATCCGACCGCGGCCCATCATCTGGAGGCTCGGATCGACTGGTCGGAGAGCCTGCGGGTGGTCGACTACGGGGACGCCCCAGTCGTTCCCCTCGATGCGGACGCCTCGCACCGTGCAATCAAGGACACCGTCGAGGAGGTCGCCGGCGCGGGTGTCATCCCGATCGTCCTCGGCGGCGACCACTCGGTCACCGAACCAAACGTGCGCGCCTGCGCGGCTGTCCACGGGCCGGTGGGCCTCGTCCACTTCGACGCGCACACGGACACGGCACGGACCCTCTACGGTCAGGAGCTCTCGCACGGCACGCCGATGTACCGACTCGTCGAGCAGCGGAACGTGGTCCCGTCCCGCTACGTCCAGATCGGACTCCGAGGCTGGTGGCCCGAGGACGCTGAGCTGCGCTGGCAGTCGGAGCACGGGATCACGAGCTTCTTCATGCACGACCTTCGCCGGGACGGCGTCGACCGGCTTGTCGAGCGCGCGGTGGAGATCGTCGGCGACGGCCCGGCCTTCCTCACGGTCGACATCGACGCCCTCGACCCCGCATACGCGCCCGGGACGGGAACTCCGGAGCCCGGCGGGATGACTCCGTCCGAGCTGCTCTCCGCGTGCCGGGCCGTCGCCGCTCGGCTGCAGCTGGTGGGCGCCGACGTGGTCGAGGTTGCGCCGACCGGGCTTGCCGACAGAACCGCCCTCCTAGCCGACCGGGTCGTCCGCGAGATGCTGACCGGGATCGCTTTGAGGCGCGTTATCCCCCGTTGACACGCCGACTCCTACCTTCGGTCGCATGCGAATCTGGCCCTCACTGGTCGCGGGCCTCGTCTCCGGCGGGGTCGTAGCCGCCGTCCTGCTTGTCAGCGGCGCTGTTGGAGACGAGGAGGGTCCCGAGGCGCCCACACGCGCGCCACGCCCGGACGAGCCGACACTCACCGACCTCTACGCAACGGCGCGCACGGGGGTGGTCGTCGTTGAGGGGCGACAGCCCGGTGTGCGCTGGCCGCAGGGCCCACCTCGCGAGGACGACGGCGTGGCCACCGGCTCGGGCTTTGCGATCGGAGACCGCCTGGTCGTCACGAACCAGCACGTGGTGGCCGGTGCCGAAGAGGTAGCGGTTCGACAGCGCGGAAGGCGCGTGCGGGCGAGTGTCGTCGGCAGCGATCCCTCCACCGACCTCGCGCTGGTGCGCGTCCGGCCCGCGCAGGCACGCCGCCTCAAGGCATTGCCCCTCGGTAACTCAGGGGAGGTGCGGCCGGGCGACCCGGCCGTCGTCATCGGTAATCCACTCGGTCTGGCGCGGACGATCACGGCGGGAGTGATCTCGGCCGTCGATCGCCGCATCGAGGCTCCCGACGGTTTCCCGATCCGCGACGCGATACAGACCGACGCGGCCGTGAACCCCGGCAACTCCGGCGGCCCGCTGCTCGATGCGCGCGGCCGCGTGATCGGTGTGATCTCACAAGGCCGGGGCGACGGCATCGCCTTCGCCGTCCCCGTCGACACCCTCGAGCGGGTCGTCCCCCAGCTCGAGCGCGACGGTCGCGTCCGTCGTGCGTACCTCGGCGTCACCACGTCGACAGTTCGTCGGGGGGCCGTGGTGCGAGAGGCAGTTGGTCGGGGACCGGCCGCGCGGGCGGGGCTGCGCGGCGGCGACGTGATCGTCTCGATCGGTGGCGACCGCGTGCGGAGCTCAGACGACGTGGCCGCCGTGATTGCCGACCGGAGCCCGGGCGACCGCGTGACGGTCGAGTACCTGCGGGACGGGGAGACACGGTCGGTCGACGTGGTGCTCCGCACCCGCCCGGCGCGCTAGGACTCTCAGGCTTCTCTCATCACCGTGCTCTTGAGTGAATGAGGACATGACAGGGAGAGGTCCTCACGTGTGCCCCTCGTGCGGAGAGCGCGTAAGCGCCTTCGCCGCCGGCTGCGCGATCTGCGGGGCGGAGCTCGACCCCGAGCGTGCGATGGGGCCTCCGACCGTCAGCCGGCGGCTGCGGGACCTGTGGGTCTCGCGGGGGCCGCGGCGTCGCGGGGGGCTCTCGGCGACTTCGCGGCGGTCTCGCTGATGTCGACCCGCGAGGCTTCGGGTCTTGCCTGGACGCTCGGTCTGAGCGTGCTGCTCTTTTCCCTGCTGGGAGTGGGCGTCGCGAGTGGCGGACCGATCGTGTCCTTTGACAGCGCGGTCGCCTTGTCGTTGCACAGTAACGCAACCGGGTTTGCGACGGATGTGATGAGCACGGTGACACAGCTCGGCGGAGCGACCGTACTCCTCGCGGTCACGCTCGTTGCGGGGGTCGCGCTGCTGGTGAGGCGCCGCGTCGCTCACGCCGCTCTGATGGGAGCAGCGCTCGCGGGGGCCGAGGCGTTGAACCTCGCGCTGAAGGCAACGTTTGAGCGGCCGCGACCCTCGCTTTCTGATCCGATAGCCACCGCGGCCGGCTTCTCATTCCCGAGCGGCCACGCGATGGTGGCGCTGACTGTCTATGGAGCACTCGCGTTCATTACCGCGGCGAGCGGAGGGCCGCGACGACGACAGGTGATGATTCTCGGCGCGGCCACCGGGCTGGTGCTCGCGATCGGTTTCAGCCGCCTCTACCTCGGAGTGCACTATGTCTCGGATGTGCTCGCGGGCTACGGCGCGGGACTCGCCTGGCTGATGGTCTGCGGGCTCACGCTGCTGGGAGCGTCGCGGCTGCGTGGCGCTACCGGCGGCTCAGGCGCTCCGCACACGTCTTCCGCCGCAGCTTCGTGAGCGTTGCCCTCGTACCGCTCCCGTTCGCAATCGCGCGTGTTCGTCGCCGAGCCTTTCGCCGGGCCGACGGCCTGCTTCGCTTCGCGTAGCACGACTTCGGCCTCGAGCGGGCCTTTCGCCTCGTCCGCGCGGGGGCCGGCGCAGCCGGTGCGGTCTGAGTGACCGGCGCAAACGGCTGCGGCACCGGGCACGGCGTCCGCGGATTCGGCGCGATCGGCTCGGTTTGGCAATAGACCTCGCTCACCCGGTAGCCGCGCTGGTCCAGCGTCAGCGCCGCCCGACGGGCGGCCGCCATGGACTCCTCGTCGAGTTGGACAATCTCGCGCAGGACCAGGGTCTCTGCCTCCGGATCGTTCAGGGCGCCGATCTTGGCGATGCCCAACCTGGGCGCGTGGAACTTCGTCTGGATGGCGTTGCCTGGATCGAGCGGGCTCCGTTCGCGCGTCACCAGGCCGTTGTTGTAGCAGCCCGCGGGCGCGGCGGGGATGCCGCATCTCCGTACGTCCTCGCGGAACACCAGGGCGCAATCGAGGAAATCGATCTCGGGCGCGAGCCCCTGGAGGTAGCTGTCCCCGACGTCGCGGTAGTCCAGCATGTGGATACCCGCCTCCGCGTCGGCGAACCCGGCGATCCAGGTGTTCGGAGCGCCGAGGAAGAACCCATCCTCGTACTCCTCGGGGTATTCACCGAGGTTCCAGACGTTGCCGGCGTTGTCCTGTGCGAAGAAGGCAAGCTCCGCCTCCACGACCTCTCCCTCGTTCTCGTCCACATCCCACATGACCAGGGTGGGCACGCCCTCGATCACCTTGACCAGGTCGGTCACGGTGAACGTCACCGTGTGGGGCAGGGCCCCGGGGCCGCGGTTCGCCGTCCCCTCCAGCACCAGCTGGGTCCCCGGCACGAGGGGCAGGAACCTGTTGTCGATCTGGGTCGGGTTGCTGAACTCTGCGGTGTGGAACTCAACCGCCCGCTGACAGTCCGGCGGGAGGGTCGGATCGAACGGCGGTGGGTCGGATTGGGCACCGGCCTGACCAGCGGCTACGCCGAGGAAGCACGCCACCAACAATGTCGCGCCAAGGGTCCTATGGGGGGCCAAACGGCTCATCGAGCCTCCATTCATTGCGACGCCACGGGGCGCACCTGCTCCAACAGGCGCCGATTCTGCTTGCGGAACAACTCCTCGTACTGCGGACGAACCTCCAACTCCACCGGCGTGATGTGTCGCTTCTCGCACGCCAGGTCGGCGTTCGCGATCTTCACCTCTTCGGACTGAAGGGCTGCGAGGGCGGCGCGGTCGTAGGTCGTGCCGCGGGTGGGCGGGGCGGTCGCGCCGGGCTGGACACCCGCGCCCACGATCGACTTGAGGCGCTTGATCATGTCGGTGTCGATCTCCTCGGGCTCCTCGTAGCGGTAGCCCTCGTCGGCCATGCAGGCCGACCACTTCTCGACGGCCCGCACCATCCGCTGGTCCTGCGTGATCCGCTCTTCGAGCTCGTCGAACTTTCCCTGGACGCGCGCCAGGACGGTGGCCCCGCCGAACACCTCCTCGGTCGCCTGCTTTGTGCAGCCGCCGAGCTCGGTCGCGGCATCGGAGTCGATCGCCTCGGAGAACGTCAGGCCTGGGTTCTCGCCCCAGAGGATGCGGTCGTAGGCCGCGCGATCGGCGGGGCCGAGAGACCTGCGGATCCGGTCGTTCGGATCGGACTCCGCCTGTGCGCGGCCGAACAGCGTGCTGATGCCGTAGCCGAACTGCTCGAGAAACTCCTCGTCGGTCATCCGCGCCTTGCCGGTCAGCGCCGCCCGTTGCGCCAGCGGGTCGACCGGGATGTAGTCGAACCCCTGCGCCTTCATGCAGGCCTGGATGACGCCCTCCACCCGCGTCTGCCGCTCGATGACGCCCGACTCGCTGAAACCCAGCTGGTCCTCGAGCTCGACCACCGCCTGATCCTGCGGCTCGTCGTTCCCGCAGGCCGCGAGAGCTACGGCCGCGAGCCCCACGAGAAGCAGCCGCCGGATCATGTTCCCGCCCTCAGCGCCTCGACCGGCTCCAAGGCGGCCGCACGCAGCGCGGGGTAGGTGCCGGAGAGGAGCCCAATCAGCGCCCCGACGAGCGGCGCCACCAGCGGCACCCACGAATCCAGCACGGGTGTCCAGGTGCGCGCGGCGGAGACGGCGACCACCACCAGCACGCCGAGCGCCGTTCCCACGATTCCGCCAAGGAGGCCCATCACGCCGCTCTCGACCAGGAACTGCGCGGCGATATGACGGCGCGCCGCGCCGAGCGCGCGCCGCAGGCCGATTTCCCCGACCCGCTCGAGCACGGAGACGAGGGTGACGTTCGCGATCCCGAGCGCGCCCACGAGCAGCGAAACCGCGCCCAGCAGCAGGAACAGGGCGTTCAGGTCGCTCTCCACGCCGGCGCGCAGCGTCTCCGGGTCGGGTGGGGCGGCCACCCTGAGCAGCTGAGGCGCGTCGGGGCTGAGGGCCCTTGGCGCCTGCCGCGCGACCACCTCAACGGCACCGATGTCGGTCTCGATCTGAACGGACGCGGGCGCCGCGAGGTCGAATTCGCGGCGGGCAGTGCCATTCGGGATCGTGAGCGAGCCCAGCAGTGACGGCTGACGCTCGACGCTGTCGAGCAGCCCGCTGACCTGGTAGAGCCGGTCGCCGATGAAGATCGCCGGCTGCTGGTCGAGGCTCCGGATGCCGAGTCTACGCGCGGCGTTCCTGCCGAGGACCACGGTGCGGTTCCCGCGCGCCGAGTGCCCCGCGTCGGGAAAGCGCCCTGAGCTCAGCCGCGCGTGCACGGCGGGCCACAATCCCACGGACGCCGCCCGAACGGGCAGCTGCAGCTCGGTCCGCCCGAGTGGATCGTTGATCGGCACCGAGCGCACGAGCGCGCCGCGGACGTCCACCTCGGAGAGCGTCCCCGCAGCCGCGACCCCGTTGAGCCGGCGGAGGCGAGCCTCGGCATCCCACGGAATCACGGTGGCGGCCTGGCTGCCACCCAGCGCACCGGGGACCGGGGTGATGACCACGTCGGTGGCCGCAACCGTGCTGAAGCGCCCGACGATCTGGCTGCCAGCCGTCTTCGAGAGGCCCAGGGTGGCGACGAGAGCTGCCACGCCGATGACCGTTCCGAGCACCGTCAGGGCCACGCGCGCCGGGCGGGCCATGAGGCCCGCGCCGGCCTCCGAGAGGAGATCGCGTGGTGTCACCCGACCACCTCGCCGTCGACGAGCCGTACCACCCGCTGGGCGTGAGCGGCCACACCCTCGTCGTGCGTCACCACGACCAGCGTCAGGCCCTGACGCGCGAGCGCGTCGAACAGCAGCATCAGCGACTCGGTGCTGGACGAGTCCAGGTTGCCGGTGGGCTCATCGCAAAGCAGCAGGCGAGGGGATCCCAGCAGGGCGCGGGCGATCGCCACGCGCTGCTGCTCGCCACCCGAAAGCCGCGTGGGCAGGAAGTCCCTGCGGTGCGCCATACCGACACGTTCAAGCGCGGCAAGCGCCCGCTCGCGCCTGCCCGCCCGCTCGCCGCCCGCGTACATCTCCGCGAGCATCACGTTCTCCAGCGCCGTCCGGTGGCCGAGCAGATGGAAGGCCTGGAACACGAAGCCGATACTCCGCCCGCGCATGGCGGTCCGTTCGTTCTCGCTCAGCTGTGCCACGTCGATCCCGTCGATCAGGTAGGTGCCGGCCGTCGGGCGATCGAGGCAACCGAGGATGTTCAGCAACGTGGACTTGCCGGACCCCGACGGCCCAACGATCGCCACCCAGTCGCCGGGGTAGACGAGGAGGTCGACTTCGCGCAGCGCCCTCACGGGCGGATCGCTTCCGAATGTGCGGCCCACCTCGCGCAGCTCGAGCACGGGTCGGCCGGGAGTGAGCTCCGGGGGAATCGTCTCGAGGTCGGCGGCGGGCTCCGTCATCTCTGGCCGACCACCACCAGCCCGCCCGGCTCCAACTGGCCGCCCACCGGGCGTACCTCCACGAGGCCGTCGGCCGCCAGGCCGGCCTCCACGTTGACGAACTCGCTCCTGCCGCCCGAACGCTGCACCTGCACGCGCGACGTGCCGTCCGCGCCGACGGAAAGCGCGGTGACGGGGACAGTGAGTACCTCTTGCCCGGTGCTCTTGACGGCGATGCTCAACCTGACCGAGGCGCCCACGAGCTGGGCCGGTGCGGTGTCCGGAGTCACCTCGAGGTAGACGCGCGTCGGATCGACCTTGTTCGTGCCGGGCCGGTCTGCCACCTGCGTGACCACGCCTTCAGTTCGGACCCCGAGGTCGGGCTCCTCGATCTTGACGCTCGCGCCGACCCGCACCAGCTTGGCGTCGTCGAGCGAGAGGGACGAGTCGACGGCGAGGCGCGAGTTGCTCACCGTCATCACGCGGCCCGAGGGGGTGTCGCCGCGCTTGACCCGCACGTTGTCCACGCGCAGCGGCAGGGTGGGGAAGAACAGGACTTCGTTGGCGGGAACCTGGACCCCGATCTTGCTCGCAAGCCGAGC
>Ga0081538_10003151_pt1 | contig 15679 bp, 19 predicted proteins | sample TabmetS5T2R1_FD_71022 | JGI IMG/M metagenome (GOLD analysis project Ga0081538, IMG submission 71022) | Tabebuia heterophylla rhizosphere microbial communities from the University of Puerto Rico - S5T2R1 | ecosystem: Host-associated > Plants > Roots > Rhizosphere ... | reverse complement strand
TACTGGAACGGGGTGACCGGCCCGTACTGGGACGCCTCGGCGACCGGGACAGTCATCGGCTGGCACCACGGCCACCGGCGCGAGCACCTGTTCCGGGCAATCGAGGAGGGCATCGCCAACGAGCACCGGCTGGGCATGGAGGGAATCCAAGCCGCCACCGGTCAGCGCATCGACGAGTACGTGATCCTCGGGGGCGGCTCCAACAGCGACTTGTGGTGCCAGATCATGGCCGACGTGCTCGGCGCGCCCGTGACCCGGGCCCACACCGCCGAGGCGACCAACCTCGGCGCCGGCATCCTCTGCGCCTACGGGGTCGGCTGGTACCCCTCCGTGGAGGCGGCGGCGGCGTCCATGACCGACATCGCCGGCAGCTTCCAGCCAGACGAGCAGGCCAGGGCCAGCTACGAGCAGCTCTTCACCGAGGTCTACCGACCGTTGTTCCTGGCCGTCCAGCCGCTGCTGCGGCAGCTGGTTCGGCTGCGAGATCGGCTTGCCGAGGGAGGGCCAACATGACCACCATCGCCATTCTGGGAGCGGGCGTCATGGGCTCGGCCCTCAGCTTTCCCCTCGCTGACAACGGCCACGACGTTCGCCTGGTCGGGACCCACCTAGACCGCGACATCATCGACAGCGTCCGGGCCAGCGGCGTCCACCCCGGCCTCAACCGCACGCTGCCCGAGCAAGTCGTGCCCTACCAGCTGGAGGAGGCCGAGGCGGCCTTCGACGACGCTGAGGTGGTGGTCAGCGGGGTCAACTCCTTCGGGGTGCGCTGGGCCGGCCAGCAGCTGGCGTCCCTTGTTAAGCCGGACATGCTCGTGCTGGCAATCGCCAAAGGCATGGACGCCAAACAGAACGGCGAGCTACGCATCCTGCCCGACGTGCTGGCCGAGCAGGTCCCCGACGACCTCCGCACGAGCGTCCCCTGGGCGGCCGTCGCCGGCCCCTCGATCGCCGGCGAGGTGGCGGCCCGCCGCGACTCCTGCGTGGTTTTCACCGGACGCGACCAGGCCACCCTGGACCGCCTGGCCGCCACCTTCCGGACCGGCTGGTACCACGTCTGGACCTCCACCGACCTGGTCGGGGTCGAGGTCTGCGCCGCCATGAAGAACTGCTACGCCCTGGGGGTCGGCTTCGCCGAGGGGGTCTTGGACCGACTGGGCGAGGCCGCCAGCCCCGACCGTAATCACAACTACGAGGCGGCCCTGTTCGCCCAGGGGGCCGTGGAGATCGCGCAGATGGTGCGGCTGCTGGGCGGGCGACCCGAGACCGCCGCCTGGCTGCCCGCTGTCGGTGACATGTTCGTCACCAGCACGGGAGGTCGCAACGTCCGGGCCGGCCGCCTGGTCGGGACCGGCATGCGCTTCTCCGAGGCCAGGGAGCGGATGGGCGGCATCACCCTGGAGGGCGCCGCCGCCGTCCAGGTCATCGGCGGTGCCCTACCCAAGCTCGCCGAACGCGGGATCATCGGGCCGGCCGACTTCCCGCTGATGCGCCATCTGCACGCCGTGGTCGCCAACGACCAGCCGCTGCGCATGCCCTGGAGCACCTTCTTCGGCGGCGAAGCATGACCTCGTCACCCGCCGATGTGATCACCGTGGGCCGCTCTCGACCAGACCGTCCCTGCCGTCACGCCGCCAACGAGGACGCCACCTTCAGACCGCCACCCAAGTACCACGGCGGTCGAAACATCCTCACCATCCGCTGCCGGAGATCGAATGCAGGACGCAGATGGGCAGCTCACACAATCACTGTGAGCGCCGGAGGTGAAGCGACGCATGCGCCGTCGGCGGCAGAGTCGAAGTGCCGGAAAGAGCGTTATCTGGACGTCAACAGAGCGTTTCCCTTTCGCATCTACGGTCGGAGCCGACCTGGGCAGTGATGCTTAGCACAGCGGTTCCCGGGGTTTGCTGACACGGACGAGGTCAGTGGGCTGCCTTCTCGCCATCCCTCGGCACGGCGTCTGGGGTGGCCTGGCCGAGGACGACCTCCAGCCCGTCGCTGATCAGCATTGTCGCACCTGGACCCCTCCGGGGCGGCGACAGCCCGGCCGGCGATGACCACGGCAGTGGACCAGGCCATGAGCGGTCTCGGAGCCAAGCTCGCTCACGACCAGGAGGCGATCGCCGAGGTCTATGTCGCCTTGGGCTCGACCGTGCGCAGCTACCTGCAACGCCTTGTTGGCCACAATGACGCCGACGACCTCCTCCAGCGCGTCTTCTACGGGGTCTGGCAACACAACCGTCGCTACGACCCATCCAGAAACCTGACCGCATGGGTGCTCGGCATCGCCCGCAAACGAGGGATCGACCACCTGCGCCGCCGCCGCAACATCGCAGTCCCGTTGGACGACCTGGGCGATCTCACCGGTGAGGACGGCCGCGACCAGGCAGAGCGCTACGCTCGCAGCCATGAGGTCCGTGACGCGCTCAGCCGCCCACCCGACGAGCAGCGCGAGGTCCTGGTGCTGGCATACTTCGGCCGCCTCACCCAATCGGAGATCGCCATGCGCCTGGAGGTTCCGCTCGGCACCGTCAAGGCCCGGGCGTTCCGGGGCATGCGCCGCCTCACCGAGCTCCTCAGCTGAAGCCAGCAGATTGTCGAGGTGGTCCTAGCCACTCGAGAAAGACATGGTGACGTCATCACGTGGTTTGGCGCCTTGGTGGGCCATGATGGCGTGGCGAGCCGGCGCATCGTCTCAGCCGCCTGCTCCTCGCCTCGGGGCACTCGTGCGAAGGAGTAAATAGGGGCGCTGCTACCGGCATGGTAGTGCCGGTGGCCGCGCCGGGCTGGGTGGTGTGGTGGTCAGCTCTGGGGGAGGAGCACCTGGTCGATGAGGTAGACGGTGGCGGTGGCGGTCTTGATGTTGCCGCAGACCACGCCGGAGTCGCCGTTGACCGTGAACTCCTCGCCCCTGCCCGGTGACCCGGTGATGGCTTCGGCGCTGTTCAGGGTGTCGACCTGGGCGCCTTCTTGACTGCGGTGACCAGGGTGGACAGGTCCGGGGTGTTGGTGGCGGCGCTGGCCATCGGGTCCTGGGCCAGGGCATCCAGGCTGCCGGGTCCGCTGTCGGGCACGGCCGAGCAGGCGGCCCCGAACGGGCCTGACGCGGTCATCGACGAGGCGGTCGTAGGCGGAGCGGTAGGGGGCCTGGCTGGCCGAGCTGCCGGTGTCGTTGCTGCTGCAGGCGGCCCCAGGAGGGCCATGCCGAGGACGCCGACGACCGCGGCGCGACGAGGACTGAGAAGACGGGACATTGCCTGATCCTTGCCGGGACCTGAACGCGGGAACCGGCGGCAGGGGGCATGTCGACCGCGGAGCGGCGCCGACCAAGGACCTGTGCTCACGCGGGGTAGCGCGCTCACAAGTCCTCGGTGACATCCACAGCGCCCGAGCTCCCCGGCCGCGCAGCGCCGCACGACGGTGACCAGCTCGTCACAGCATCCGACCACGTCTCGAACAGGTGTTGATACAGCCGCGCTGTTTGTCCACGTGGACGCTGGGCAGCCCTTACGGTGCGCGGCCGACCAAGCCGCATGGTGGGGAGGCAGATGGACTACGGCGAGTTGCGGCAGCAGGTGCAGACAGCGGCGGCTCTGGACCGGGCCACGGCCGAGCACGTGAGCTTGGCGACGGTAGCGACACTGGCCGAGCGCATGCGCCACGACGAGCTGGCGCGGCTGCCCAATGAGCTGCAGGCGGCGGTCCGGGGTGGCTCGCCGGCCTGGCAGCCGTTTGGCGCCGATGAGTTCGTCCGTCGGGTCGCCGAGCGGAGGGGGGTCGAGCCGCGGGCGGCCTGGACGCACGTGCGGGCGGTGCTGGGCACGCTGGAGCGGGAGGTGGTCGGGATGGAGGCGGTCCGCCAGCGGCTGCCGCGCGACTTTGACGCGCTCATGGCCTGAGGTGGCCCGCCTGGCCTAGCTTGCCATCGCCACGACATGGTGTGTTGGGCCGAGCGGCCGCTGTGCCGTCAAGAGGCTCGTCGTGTGCGTTCGAGGCTGGGATCATCGTTATGGAGCCGGCGTTGCCGCCCGTTGGTCAGGCCGAGCTGGGCGAGGGTGGCAGCGATCCAGTCGTGCTTGGCCTTGCTGAACGCCACCGGGTCGACCGGCCCGCCGGCCACGATCGCCCGCTTGAGGGCCGCGTACCGCCGCCGCAGGATCGGGTCGGCGCGCAGGGCGTCGCGGAAGCCGCGCATGGCGGTGACCTCGGGGCTGGAGGCCGGCACCACGTGCACGTGGACCCGATAGTCGGTTGGTCCATGGCGGAAGGCGCCCCACAGCATCGGCCGGCTGGCCGGGAAGACCGCCGGGAGCTGGTGGTGGAAGCCGAGCTCCAGCAGGGCCTGGGTGATGGCGGGGAGGTCGGCCGGTTCGGCGGGCAGCAGCAGGTCGATGATGCCCTTGCCAGCCAGTCCGGCCACCGCCGAGCTGCCCACGTGCTCGGCCGGGGTCCCCGGCCACTTGGTCGCGATGAGCTCGATGAGCCGCCTAGCGACCTCGGGGGCGTGCGGGTCGGCCGGGTGGACCTCGATCGGTGCGCGGCGGTAGGGGCCGATCGGTGACTTAGACGCTGCGGTCACGGCCGGGTTGGACCGGTGACGGCCGGTGAGGTCGGCGACGCTGTGCATGGGGTCCTCCGCAAGCATTGCGGCCCTTTTGGGTCCACAGGAGCAGCGTGCCGCGGCGCCGTCACGGGACGGCGACGGCCCCATGTCGCGACAACAGCGAATTCGCCTCGATCAGGTCGCGATCGTCGATCGGATCAACCACGACCTCTAACGGTTCAGGCTGGTTGACGACCTTGTCCAGGTAGATGTCTTCGATGCTGCCGAGCAGCTGGCCCTTGTGGGCGACCAGGGTGCGGCCCTGCCAGCGGTGGGTGACCTCTGGTCCAGGAAGCGTCATGGGTAGCTCCAACTCAAAGCAAGCGGGTCCGTGTTGAGCGGGGGCTGGCCGCAGCCGGACCCCGAGGATCGGCGTTGTCCACCGAAGGTGGCTGACCGTCCGGCCATCCCGTAAACCGGCGATCCAGCGCTAAGGATCGCTCCGGCTGCGCCGGCGTGGGCGCCTCGGATGGCGCGGCCGTGTGCCTGGGGGCCGTGGCAGCCGCCCAAGACGCGAACCGGCGCTGGGGCCGTGGCCGTCCCTAGCCGCGATGCTGGTCGGGCTGTGGCGGTTGCTGTCTCCAGGTGACGGTGGTGGCCGGCCGCTGCCTCAGCCGGTCGGCCAGCGGCTCGCGACCAAAGCGCTGCATGAAGTCGGCGCCTTGGCGCAGCCGCCGGCTGGCCGGGGAGGCCTGGTCACGGGCCTCGGCGTGGTGGGCGGCTAGCTCAAGCGCCCAGGCGGCGACCGGCGCTGCCACCGTGACCAGCGCCAGCTGGCCCGCTCGCCGCTTGGTAGTCCTCCGCATCTCAAGCCTCCGATCGTTGCCGACAATTGGCCGCGACGGTCTGCCTTTGGGTTATCGCAGCAGCAGGTTGAGCAGCACGGTGCCCACGACCGAGGCGACCACCGAGAACAGGATCATCAGCAGACAGCCCGGCCAACCGCCCAGCGGGCGGAGCTGGATTCGTCCAGGGTGCACGGGGTTGGCTCCTTGGCTCGAGGTGGCCGGCCGATCACAGATGGCCCTTGTCGGTCGTTGGTGATCGATGGGCCAGCGACCACGAGACGGGAGGACGACATGGCCGGGCCGTGGCGTCGGTGCCGACCGCGGTGCTGCCGGGCCGTCCGAGCTCTGCGTCCATGCTGCTGCCTTTCAGTGTCGCCCGGGTTGCATGACCCGAGCTGGAGGATGGTGGGCACGCGCCGTGCCACAGGGCACGCTCGCGGGCAGGCCAAGCCTGTGCCTAGCTGACGGGAGCGCACTCCAAACACGGCTGTGAAGCGGGAGAACAGAGCGGCCGGTTGCCTGGCAACCTCCGCACATGCGAGACGAGGACTTGGTCCCGCTGACAGCCGGAGTACCTCTCCGACATCCTGGGACTAGCCCCCGGAACTATGCCCAAACCGGGTCTCGGCCCAACCAGAGGGGTCGCGTCCGAGCCGCTCGTGAGCGAGGGTCGTCGTCCCTGGTAGGTCGAATGATGGGTCCGGCCCAAGGGCCGCGCTCCCAGGCCAGAGGCCGCGAACGCCGGTCGGTGGGGCAGACAGTTCCTGGCTGGTCTCCACAAGGCGAGCGAGCGGAGTGCCGCCTCCGGCGGCTGGCTGGAGATCCTAGCTGCCTTCGGCCTGCCCGGCCTGGGTCCTGATGGGTGTGGTCCGCCCCTTTGGCAGGGGTAGGCCGGTCGCGACCTCGGCGGCCACCGTCGACAGCTTGCGCCCTGAGGAGCGGGCGGCCCGGCGCAGGTGGGTGAAGGCTTCTTGCTCGTCCAGGCGTTCGCGTTCCATCAGGGCGCCCTTGGCCCGCTCGATCACCGCCCGCGAATCCAGCGCGGTCTGGAGCTGGTCGGCCAGGGCGCCGCTGACCTCGGCCTTGGCCCCGGCCAGCAGCAGGCTGGCCACGATCCCGGCATAGGCCTGGAGGGCGATGATCTCGGTGTCGTCCCAGCCCCGCGGGTCGGCCGCGTACACGTCCAGGGTGCCGATGGGGCCGCCGCCCAGCTCGACCGGGACGCTCAGGCCCGAGCGGATCTGGACCTCGACAAAGGTCAGGGTGACCTCGCCCCAGCGGCGCTCCAGGGTGGCGTCATGCATGACCGCCGGCCGGCCGCTGGTGAACGCCTCGGCGCAGGGGCCGGCGGCGAAGGTCTCCTGGTTGTCCTCCAAGCTCTGGGCGCGCTGGTCAGAAGCGCTGGCCCAGCGCAGCCGGCCGTCGGCGTCGGTGAGCATGATCCCGGCGGCGTCGGCGTCGAACAGACTCTTGGCCGCCAGGACAGCCTGTTGCAGGGTGGCGGGCAGGTCCTGGTCGGGGTGCAGGTCGCTCAGGGTGCCGATGCTCTTGGCGAGCATGGACGGGTCGATCGGCATGATGGTTGCCTTTGGTTCCGGTCGCCGAACTGGCGAACCCGGTCAACAGGCCAGGCAGTGTGGCCCTGGGTGCCGATCAGGCCCAACAGCCCCACGAAGTCGTGTGGGCGCACCATCGGTTCCGCCGAGAGCACCAACGGAACCGACCCTAGCTGACTACCCCCGGAGGGCGCCAGGGAACCTGGGGGTTGGCGGGCTGGTTGCCGGGCTACCTGGGTGGTGGCTGCTCCGGCCGCTCACCTCTCACGGCACATCTGGTACCGGGCTGCCGGAGAGGGCGGACCCAGATCCCGTCCGCCAGCGTCAGCTGGCCGGAGCAGCCACCACCGCCACACCCACCGCCAGCGAGCGACGGGGTTGCCGGCTTGGCGGTGGGTCAGCGGCGTCTGGTCCTCGCCCCAACATGGGTGACCAACGCCAGTCCCAGGATCCCGCTGATCGCCAAGCCCAGGGTGACCATCACCATCCATACGACCTGCATCGCCAAGCTCCTTGCCAGCTCAGGGTTCCACCAGCTGGACCCGCATCCGGGCCAGGGCGCGCCGTTGCAGCCGCGAGACGTGCATCTGGGAGCAGCCGACCCGGGCCGCGATCTCGTACTGGTCCAGGTCCTGGAAGAACCGCAGCATGATGACCTCGCGTTCCAGCTCGGGTAGTTTGGCCACCATGCCCGGCAGGGCCAGTAGATCCTCTGGCTCCTCACGGGCTCCCGCGGCCGCCATCAGGTCGCCCAGCGATGTGTCCCCGTCCTCGCCGACCGGCTGGTCCAGCGACACCTCAAGTCGGCTGCCCGCAGCCGCCAGCCCCTCCAGGACCTCCTCCTTGTCCAGCTCGAGGTGCTCGGCCAACTCGGTGGTGGTGGGTGAGCGGCCAAGGCGCTGGTGCAGCTCGTCGGCCGCCCGGCACAGCCGCAGGGCTTGCTCCTTGCGCGGCCGGGGCACATGCAGCCGCCAGCTGGTGTCCCGCAGGTGCCGCTTGAGCTCGCCGACCACACAGGCCACCGCGTAGGGCACGAACGGGTTGCCATAGGCGGGGTCGTAGCGGTCGACGGCAGCGATCAGCCCGGCCCGGGCGGCCTGGCGCAGGTCCTCTGGAGTGGTCCCACGGCTCTGGCGGTAGCGGCCGGCCAGCCGGTCGGCCAGTCCCAGGTAGGCCAGGATGATCTGCTCGCGCAGCCCCGGATCACGGCTGCTCGCGTAGTCCTGCAGCCAGGCATCGACCTCGTCCGCGGCAGCCTGGTCACCGGGATTAACGTCCAGGACCGCATGGTCGGGAAGCTGGGGGATGGTGGTAGACACAACGCACCTCGTGGCACTGGTCGTCCACGAGGGCTAGGTGGACGCAGCAGAAGCAGCTGAACAACGACAGCCTCCCCTCGGGCGGTCCTTGGCAAACCTGGCGCCCTCGGCCCAACGCTCGACCGCCCGACTGCTGCAGGCAAGCCATCGCCTCGAAGGGTCAGGTCGCTGGCTGGCTGCTCCGATGCCGCGAACTCCGAGCGGGAGCCAGCGCTCTTCGGTCGGTGTCGTGGGGATTGGTCAAGGCGGTGCGCTTGATCCTGATCAGGTCGGCGGCGTGATGGGATGCCGGCCGGTGTCCCGGTTGCCGAACCTGCAGCCCGACACCGGCCGAGCCTGCAGCGCTGTTCAGCTGGTGGCGCGGGCCGCGGTGGCGATCAGGCGGGTCACGGCGCCAGGCTGGGAGATCATCGACAAGTGCGAGGCCTTGATCTTGACGATCCGGGCACCGGCCCGCTCGGCCATGAACAGCTGGGTCGCCGGCAGGATCACGCGGTCAGCGGTGCCGACCAGCGCCCAGGACCGAATCTCGGCCCAGGCCGGTGGCCCGGAAGGCTGGCCGAGGGTGACGGTCGAGATGGGCCGCTGGGTGGCGGCCAGGACGCTTGCTTGGCCGGTAGGTCGTTGGCGAAACAAGACGGGAACAGGCTCTGCTTGACATAGGCGTCCACGACAGCTGGCGGGGCGCCGGGGATGGGCCGCAGGTCGAAGATCTGGGTGGGGTCGCCGAGCACACAGGAGCCCGGCGGGGTCCCCAGGAGCTGGCCGAGGGTCTCGCCCTCGTCGGGGAGGAAGGCCTCGACATACACCAGCGCTTTGACGTTTTCGTTGCCGGTGGCGGCGTTGGTGACGACCGCGCCGCCGTAGGAGTGGCCGACCAGCACGATCGGGCCGGGGACGCTGCTCAAGAAGGCGGCCAGATAGGCGCTGTCGTCGGGGAGCGAGCGCAGCGGGGCGGGGAAGGCGATGACGGGTAGCCCCGGCGGTGCAGGCGGGCCACCACCTGATCCCAGCTGCCGCTGTCGGCCCAAGCACCATGCACCAGGACCACGGTCGGCTTGGACCCCCCAGGTGAGGTTGTTGCGCCAGCCGTGGCCGCGCCGGCGGGGGCGGAGCCGGCGGCGTCGGCGGCGCCGACATGGCTCAGGACCAAACCGGCCAGGCTGGCCAGGAGGGCGACGGTCACAATCCAGCGCAGCAGCTGGGCTATGCGACCGACGCCGCCGTGGCCGTCGAGATGCTGGCCTGGCAGTCGGCCGCCCGCGGTCTCCACGACGACGCCCGCCGGGCCCTGGAGCGGGCCAGGGCGCTCACCGACCGGGCCGACACCACCAGCTTCGCCGCCCACCATGCGATCACGGCCGCGTTCTGCGCCCTGTGTCGGGGCGACCTGACCGAGACGGCGACGCTGCTGGAGGCCCGCATCGCCGCCGACGGCGGCATCGGATCCATGGGCGAGCCCCTGGGAGTCGCCTCGGACCTGGTCGAGGCCTACATCGGGCTGGGCCGGGCGGCCGACGCCGCCGCCCTGGCCGAGCGGTACGACGACGCCACCGCCCCCTCGCCCCCACCGCCAACGGCGGCCCTGGTCGCCCGCTGCCAGGGGCTCACCGCCACCGACGAGGACGCCGCCGCCGAGGCGTTCCAGACAGCCCTGGCCGCCCACGCCCAAGCCCCGGACGCCTTCGAGACCGCCCGACCCACCTGCTGTACGGGGCCAGACTGCGCCGCGCCGGGCGGCGGGTCGCCGCCCGCGAGCAGCTCCGGGTCGCCCTCGATGCCTTCACGGCCATGGACCTCACCGCCTGGGCGCAACGAGCCGCCGACGAGCTGGCCGCCACCGGGGCCACTGCCCGGCCCCGCCGCCCGCTCACCGAAGAGCCCCTGACCTCCCAGGAGACCCGAGTGGCCCTGCTGGTCGCCCGCGGCCTCTCGAACCGCGAGGTCGCCGCCGCCCTCTTCCTCAGCCCTAAGACAATCGAGCACCACTTGGCCAGCGTGTTCCGCAAGCGCGGCTTCCGCTCCCGCACCGAACTGGCCAGCGCCTTCGCAGCAGCCGCCGCAGCGGGTTGACGGCAGAACAGCGCGCGGGTTCATCCCGAGGAATGACCACCGGTTCCCGCGGCGCCGCCAATGCCCCGGAGAAGCGCTCTGACATGTCGTCTTGGAGCCCGAGGTCGGATTCGAACCGACGACCTTCCGATTACGAGACGGATGCTCGGCATCGACCTGGACGGCTCAAGAAGGATCTAGGCTGCTCACGTTGGATGCCGCGTCGGTCCAGACGGCTCCAGACGGATCCAGACCGATCGTCTGGATGATCATCGGGATGATCAAGGCGCATCCGACAGAATGTCGGATGGCAAGACAAGCAGCCGGGGCGATACGGCCGGGGGGCCTGATCGGTCGACACACCCCAACCGCCAGACAACGCCGAGTGCCGTCTTCATCGCCTGCTTGATCGGGCGATTTGCCTGAGCAGGCGGGTTCCGGCATACAGTCCGCCCAGATCCTGAAGGAACGGGCCGGCAGATCGGGTCCCCTCACGGTCGCTGGAGGTCACGGTGGCCATCCGTCGCCGCAGGGCCGCAACCACGGTCGCTGCCGCCCTGGCCGCCCTGGCGGCGGCCGGGGCCTTGCTGGTCGTGCGGATCCAGGAGCGCCGGGCCGACCCGGTGCCCTCGGCAGCTTCCAACCCCGCGGCGGCACCAGCTGCACAAGCGGGCCCGGCGGGCACCCAGGTGGCGGTGGAGAACCGCCGCCCGGGGACGGCTGGCTGGCGGATCACCCGCCTGGGCGCTCCCGAGGCCATCCAGGGCTGGGCCGACCAGGTGAGCGCGGCCCGCGGGGAGCGGGTGCGGCTGTATGTCTCGACCACGGCCGGCCACTTCCAGGTCGAGGCCTACCGGATGGGCTGGTACGGCGGGCTCGGCGCGCGTCTGGTCTGGCGGTCGGAGCCGGTGGTTGGCCGCCGCCAGCCACCCCCGACCCTAACCCCTGAGACGAACATGGTCGCCACCCGTTGGCGCCCCTCGCTGACCATCGCCATCGGCCCGGACTGGCCATCTGGGGTCTACCTGCTCAAGCTGGTCGCGGCCACCGGTCAGCGGTATGTGCCGCTGACCGTCCGTGACGACACCAGCCGGGCCGCGCTGGCGGTGATGAACGCGGTCACCACCTGGCAGGCCTACAACCGCTGGGGCGGCCGCAACCAGTATGTGGGACCCGACGGGCGGCTGGAGACCCGCTCGCGAGTCGTGTCGTTCGACCGACCCTACGACGGCAACGGGGCCGCGGAGTTCCTCGGCAACGAGCTGCCGCTGGTCCGGCTGGTCGAGTCGCTCGGCCTGGATGTGGCCTACTGGACGAACGTCGACCTGCACCGTCACCCCAAGCGGCTGCTGGTCCACCGGGGACTGGTGTCCCTGGGCCATGACGAGTACTGGTCGACCCGGATGCGGCGGGGGGCCGAGGCGGCCCGCGACCACGGCGTCAACCTGGCCTTCCTGGGCGCCAACGCCGTCTACCGCCACATCCGGCTGGAACCCTCCCCCATCGGCCGGCACCGCCAGCAGGTCAACTACAAGCCCTGGTCGGTCGGGGACGACCCGGCCTGGAAGACCGACCCCGACCAGGTCACCACCGACTGGCGCCGGCCGCCCCTGAACAACCCGGAAAGCCGCCTGCTCGGCGCCCAGTACGAATGCAACCCCACCCACGCGCCTGGGGTGGTGGTCCATCCGTCCTCCTGGCTGTTTGCCGGCACCGGGGTGCAGGCCGGCACCCGGCTCCCCGGACTGGTCGGCGATGAGTACGACCGAGTCCAGCCGGACGCCCCCCGGCCAGGTGGGGTCGAGGTGCTGCTGCACTCCCCGGTCCGCTGCCTGGGGGCCAGCGTCCAGGGGCCCAGCTTCGCCGACACCACCTACTACACCGCCCCCAGCGGGGCCGGGGTGTTCAACGCCGCGACCAGCTCCTGGGTCTGCCAGCTCAGCCGAGCCTGCGCCAAGACCCGCCGCTCCCCCCTCACCGCCCGCGTGGTCCGGGCCGCCACCGTGAACCTGCTGCGGGTGTTCGCCCGCGGGCCGGCCGGGCAGGACCATCCCTCGCGGTCCAACCTGGCCCGCTTGGGGCTCGACCTGTCCGATGGATGACTCAACCCAACCGCCAGATCCGTAGGCTGGTGCTCTACGTCCAGGCAGTACGCCCGAGTGCTGTTTGTGCTGCTCAGGTCAGGTGCCAAATCCAGGGAGACCGCCAGAGGCCTGTCTGGTGATGGCTGGTGGACTGCCACGCGGACTGCGATGACCGCCGGCACGAACCCGGGGCTCACTTAGCGCACTGGAGGCGCTACGCTGGGCGCATGACAGTGAAAGACATGCTGATAGCCCTCCAGGCACTCCCTCGGCACGCCGAGCTGCTGGCCTTCGAGGCCGGCTGCGAGGACTACTGCGAGCGCGAGGTCGACGATTATCTAGCCTCCTAGCGGAGGCGTCCGGGACGTAGATCACGAGGTGCGGCGCCGCCTTCAGGTTCGTGGTGGAAGCGGTATCTTCCGTCGTCCACCACGGAACAACCTGGAGGCGACGTGTGGGTTCAGCGGGTGCTGATGCCCGACTCGGGCGCGGAATCCTGGACGGTGCTTGGGGGGACGACCACGAGCCGGTGGCACCGGTCGAGGGCTGGCTTGCCTACCTGACCTTGGTCGAGCGCTCTTGGATGCCTTGTGTGCGTCCAGCGTCGGCCAGGATCTCCCCAACCTGCGGGCGGCCGGGTCGTCGGCTGGGAGTGGGTCGAGCGTCTGCTCCACTGGGCCAGGGTCGGCAGCTATGCTGGTGGCGGCGTGAGCGGATACACCAGGCAGGAGGTCGCCCAGCGGGCCGGGGTCGACCCCGACTACCTCGACCGGTTGGTCGAGCTCGGGGTCCTGACGCCAGCTGCGGGAGACGCCTTCTCGTCGGGTGACGTGCTCCGGGCTCGTTGGCTGCAGAGCTTTGAGGGGGCCGGCGTGCCGCTGGAGGGGATGGCTGCCGCGATCCGGGATGGAGCGTTGTCGTTCTCCTATCTTGATGCGGCCGCCTTCGATCAGTTCGCCGGGCTCAGCGCCACGACCTTCCAGCAGCTGAGCGCAGAGACCGGGATCCCCCTGGAGCTGCTGCTGGTGGTCCGCGAGGCCGTCGGCTTCGCCGAGCCACGGCCGGAGGACCATGTCCACCAGAACGAGCTGTCGGTCGTGCCTGTGATCCAGCTCCAGCTCGCAGAGGGGTTCCGGCCCGTGGTCATCGAGCGGTGGCTTCGGGCCTGCGGCGACAGCCTGCGCCGGATCAACGAGACGGAGACGGCCTGGTGGCGCAGCGAGGTCATGACGCCGCTGCTGGCGTCGGGTATGACCGAAGGCGAGATGCTGGCGGCCCAAGCCGACCTCGGGTCGCGGATGGCCCCCCTCCGCGAGCAGGCGCTGCTGGCCATCTACTACTGGCAGCAGGAACACTCCTGGAACCGGGAGACCGTCGAGCACGTCGAGGGCGCGCTGGAAGCGGCGGGCCTGTACCGCCGGTTGGAGCGTCCGCCGGCGGTGTGCTTCCTGGACATCACCGGGTACACGCGGCTGACCGAGGAGCGGGGGGATGAGGCCGCCGCGGACCTGGCGGCGCGGCTTGCTGGCCTGGTGCGGCGGTCCTCGCAGGGGCACAGGGGGACGCCGGTGAAGTGGCTGGGGGACGGGGTGATGTTCTATTTCCGGGAGCCGGGCGATGCTGTACTGGCGGCCGTGGAGATGGTGGAGCTGGTCGGGCGCCACGGCCTGCCGCCGGCCCATGTCGGGATCCACGCGGGGCCGGTGGTGTTCCAGGATGGTGACTACTTCGGCCGGACCGTGAACCTGGCGGCGCGGATCGCCGAGTACGCCCGGCCCGGCGAGGTGCTGGTGAGCCAGGAGGTCGTCGACGCCGCGGACGCCGCGCCGGTTTCCTTCGTGGAGATCGGTCCGGTGGAGCTGAAGGGCGTCCCTGGGCCGCTTCGGCTCCACACCGCCCGCCGGGACGCCTGAATGACTGGGTGAGCATCCACCTCGGCGACTCGGGGCTCCCCCACCGGCAGGTGCTGGACCGCACCTCATGACCTCAGCAGTGGCCGCAGCGTCGATCGCTAACGATCCGCCTGGTCCACCATGCTTCCCTGAGCCAAGCCCATCGGCCATGCGCGTCGCGGACATCGGCCATGACGCAACGCTGCTGGTCAGAGAGCCACCGTCTTGCTCGGCTAAAGATAACGACGAGGTCGAGTGGCAGGGCGGCCGGGTGTACCTGCACCTTGGTGCCCGCCGCTACGACCCACCGCGAGGCTAGGTTGCGAACCTACGATCAGGATCACTGAGCGTCGTTTCCGAGGTTGTCCCGAGGTCCGTGTGGTGGTTCGCGAACTGCTCCGGGAGCTGCTCAAGCGTGAGCGCCGCAGCCCCACCCCGGGCCTGCGCCCCCTCGCTCAACGCGTCGGCGTCCTCTAACTCCCAACCGCCTGCCTGGGACGGACCGCGAGCGGCCCTCGCGGCGGGAGCCTCGTCCTCCCACTACGCCCGAAGGAAGCGTTCGGAAGTTCAGCCTTTCCGGGCCGGAGGCTACAGCCAGATGTACTCCTCGGCGACGGCGCCGTCGCGCCATTTCGCGACGGTCACCATCCGGCCGCCGCCTTCGAACTCCCCGACCACACAGGTCCACTCTCCAGAGCCAAACCGGATCGGGTGGGAGGCGACCTGGATCGGCGTGCCACCGGTGGACTCGACCAACGCCTTCATCGCCTCAATGTGCTCCTGGAGGCCATGGGTGGGCGGTTGCCCTTTGACTTCCACCAGCACGTCGTCGGTGTGGAGGTGGGCGAACACGCCCTGCCAGTCGGCGCGGTTCCATCCCTTGAAGTCAAGCTCATCCATGCCCTGGAGGTTGCGGGTCACCTCGTCGTCCGCCATGGCCGAGGCCTCCTTCCGGGACCAGTCCCATCACCGGTCCTTCACCGTAAGCGGAGCTGACGGTGGCTGTCGACTGCTCAGCTTGCACGGTCCGCCATCGACCGCTCTGGCGCTGGCTCCCATCGAGAACAATGCACTCCCTAGGAGGCTCCTAGCTCTGGAGGAAAGCGAGCAGGTCGGCGTTGACCCGATCCTGAAGCGTGGCCGTCAGCCCGTGGGGCGCGCCCGGATAGTAGATTTCCCTGGCGCCCCTGATGAGTCTGGCCGATTTCCTCGCCGAGATCTGCACCGGCACGATCTGATCGTCCTCCCCGTGCAGGATCAGGGTCGGCACGTCGAACCTCTTGAGGTCCTGCGTGAAGTCCGTCAGCAGCGACATCACGCTGTCGCGGGAGTTCTTCAGCCCGGACTGCATGCTCCACGCCCAGAACGCATCGAGCACCCCCTGC
>Ga0081538_10003150_pt1 | contig 15680 bp, 13 predicted proteins | sample TabmetS5T2R1_FD_71022 | JGI IMG/M metagenome (GOLD analysis project Ga0081538, IMG submission 71022) | Tabebuia heterophylla rhizosphere microbial communities from the University of Puerto Rico - S5T2R1 | ecosystem: Host-associated > Plants > Roots > Rhizosphere ... | reverse complement strand
GGGCCTGACCCGGACCACCTCGGCGGGGAGCGCCTCGAGCCAACTCCGGATGGTGGCCTCCTGCCGGTCCCGGCGCAGCGCCGGGATGGCCAGCTCGACCAGCGTCGCCGCCCGCTCGACGTCCCCGGCGGCCAGCGCGTGGCGGATCGCCTGGGAGGGCTCCCCGCTCTGCTCGTACCACTGGCTCGCGCGCCGGTGCAGGGCCGCCACCCGGTCGGGCCGCTCGTCCATGAGATGGGTGTGCAGGACGTCGGCGAACAGGTGGTGGTAGCGGTACCAGCGGCGGCGGTCGTCGAGCGGGACCAGGAACAGGTTGTCCCGGTCCAGCGACTCGAGCATGGCCTTGCCGCCCTGCTGCCCGGTGACGGCGTCGCACAGGGGGCCGCTCAGCCGGTCCAGGACCGAGGTCTGGACCAGGAAGCCGCGGACGTGGGCCGGCTGACGGCCCAGGACCTCCTCGACGAGGTAGTCGACGATGTAGCGGTCGTCCCCGGCGAAGGTGGCGATGAAGCCGGCCACGTCGTCGCGTCCCTGCATCGACAGCGCGGCCAGCTGGAGGGCGGCGATCCAGCCTTCGGTGCGTCCCTCGAGCACGGCGACGTCGCCCGTGGCCAGGTCGAGCCCGGTGACGTCGTTGAGGTAGGCGGCCGCCTCGTCGAGGGTGAAGCGCAGGTCGGCGGCGCGGACCTCGACCAGCTCGCCGCGGGCCCGCAGGCGGGCCAGGGGCAGCGCCGGGTCGGCGCGGGTGCTGACCACCAGGTGCACCCGCGGCGGGAGGTGCTCGACCAGGAACGTCATGCCGGCCTCGATGTCGGGGCCGTCGGCGAGGTGGTAGTCGTCGAGCACCAGGTGGACGTCGTCCGGCGCGGTGCCGAGCTCGTTGACCACCGTGGCCAGGACGGTCTCGATCGGTGGTGGCTGGACCGACTGCAGCAGCGGCAGGGGGCTGGCGCCAACCCCCGGCACCACCGCCTGCAGGGCCGTGACCAGGTAGGTCCAGTACGAGGCGGGCTGGCGGTCGCTCTCCTCCAGGGACAGCCAGGCCACCTTCCCCTCGGCGCCGGTGGCGGCCAGCCACTCGGCCAGCAACGTCGTCTTGCCGAACCCGGCCGGCGCCGAGACAAGCGTCATTCGCGTCTCCGCCCCCTGGCCCAGGCGCCCACTCAGCCGCGGCCGCGCGACCAGCGGGCGCCGGAGCCTGGGGGCGTAGAGCTTGGTCTCGACCAGGGGGCTCGCCATACCCCTCCTCATGGGCACGCCGGTGGGAGATCCAGTCTAGCTTTGCCCGATTCGGGGGGATATGCTCCGTCGGCATGGCCTTCCGGTGCCTCCCGAAGGAGAGCGGGCATGAGCACAGGTCACGACGACACCGCCGGCCGCGAGGAGGCCGCTCGGCCCACCCGCCGGGGCTTCCTGCGGACGGCGGCCGCCACCGCCGCCGCCGTCGGCGCCTCCGGCGCGCTCGCCGCCCCGGCGCTCGCCGAGCAGACCAGCGGCTCCGAGCGCTCCGCCAGGCACCGGGTCCCGCGCGACCAGATCAGCATCCAGCTGTTCACGCTGCGCGACCAGCTGGCCATCGACCTGGAGGGCACGCTGGCCGCGCTGGCCGCGATCGGCTACACCCGGGTCGAGCACGCCGGCTTCGTCGGCCGGACCGTCACCCAGTTCAAGGCCGCCCTGGACGCGGCCGGGCTGCGGGCGACCTCCGGCCACGTCCTCATCCCCCAGCCCTTCGACCCGGCCGCCTGGAGCGCGTCGCTGGCGGACGCCAACGTCCTGGGGTCGCGCTTCATCGTGCACCCGTTCTTCGGGATCAACTTCGGCACCGGCGAGGTCGTCCGGGAGACGGCGCCCTGGCGGGCGTTCGCCCGCGACCTGAACCGGGCCGGCCGCATGGCCCGCGACGCCGGCCTCAAGCTCGGCTACCACAACCACAACTGGGAGTTCTTCCGCCTCACCGACAACCCCTCGCGCACCGCCTACGACGTCCTCACCGACACCACCGACCCCGACCTGGTCCACCTCCAGCTGGACCTGTTCTGGGCCACCCGGGGGGCGCGCGACCCGGTCGACCTCATCCACCAGAACCGGGGCCGGGTCCTCCAGTACCACGTCAAGGACATGAACCAGGCCGGCAGCTTCGCCGACCCGGGCGAGGGCCTGATCGACTTCGCCAGGATCTTCCGGCACTCCGACGAGGCCGGCGTGCGCGAATACATCGTCGAGCGCGACGACGCCGGCACCCCGCCCCGCCAGCCCGCCGACGCCCTGGACACGGCCAGGGTCGGCTACGAGTTCCTCAGCTCCATCCGCTTCTAGCCACCAGGCGCGCGGCGGCGAACGCGGAGCCGTTGAGGGCGGCGTGGACGACCGCCGGGGCGACCAGGCTGTCGCCGCGGAACCGCAGCCAGGAGAACCCGAGCCCGGCCACCGCGGTGACCGCCACCGAGGCCAGGACGGTGCCGGCGGTGCGGACCGGGTCGCCGGCCGCGGCCGACCCCGCCGGCTTGCCGGGCAGGGTGGCGAGGGTCGGCAGGACATGGCTGAGGCCGAACAGGGCCGAGCTGACCACGCTGGCCCGCGCCCTGGAGTGGCGCTGCAGCAGCAGGCCGAGCAGGGCCCCGCGGAAGATCGCCTCCTCGGCCGCGGCCGTGCCGAGCGGGATCCGGACCAGGGTGTGGTACAGCGCGTAGCCGGCGTCCCCGGCCGTGGCCCGGTCGTCCAGGAACCAGCGCCGGGTCGCGGGCACGGCGGCGCCGGCGGCGACCAGGGCCGTCACCGGCGCGGCCGCGGCCAGCCCCACCCGCAGCCCCCGGCCGACCCGGTCGCCGCCGAGGCCCAGGTCGGCGGCGGGCACCCGCCGGCGGCGCGCCCAGGCCAGCGACAGCCCGGCCGCGGCCAGGTTCGCCGGCACGTACACCGACGACGGCACCGCCCGGTTGATGGCGGCGTTCCAGGCCAGCAGGGCCGCCGCCGCGGCCAGCTCGGCTCCGCCGACGACCCGGCGCTCGGGCACGGTCAGCCCGGTTCCCGGTCGCGGGCGGCCTGGCCGTGCTCGTCGGCCGCCTCGGGCAGGAAGGTGACCTCGACCCGCTGCTCGGGCCGGCGCTCCTCGGTCCGGGCCAGCGCGGTCAGGACCCGCCGGTCCGGTTCGGTCAGCGGCGGCTGGAGCAGGCTGCGCGGCCACAGCCGCCTGGCCAGGACCACGTTGAGCTCGGTCGCGTACAGCACCAGCTGGGCGCTGAGGTACAGCCAGCCCAGCAGGACGATGACCACGGCGAACACGCCGTAGACGAGGTTGGCCTGCTCCAGCTGGCGGCTGAGGATCGACACCCCCAGGCTCTGGAGCAGGCTCCAGCCGACCGCCCCGCAGACCGCGCCGGGGAGCAGCCAGCGCCAGCGCAGCCGCGCCCCGGTCAGGAGCTGGAACATCACCAGCAACAGCAGCAGGTTCAGCAGCACCGTCCCGCCCAGCAGGTCGACCCGGGCGACCAGGCCCGGCCCGGCGATGCCCCGCTGGGCCAGGACGGTGGCCACCAGGACCTCGACGACCACCACCAGCAGCGCCGACAGGCCCCGGGCCAGCCGCCACCAGAAGTTGGGCCGCTGGCGGCGGGGGATGTTCCAGATGTCGTTCATGGCGTCCTGGAAGCTCTGAGTGATCCCAAGGCCGCCCCACAGGGTGCCGAGGATGCCGACGACCAGGGCGATCCCGGAGCCTCGGATCGCCTTGACGCTGCCCTCCACCTGCGGTCCCAGCACCGGGAACTGCCTGGCCAGCGTGTCGACGACCTGCTGCTGGAGCTGCGGGTTGTCGTCCAAGAGGTAGCCCAGCAGGGTGACGAAGACCAGCAGCAGCGGGAACAGGGACAGGAAGCCGTAGTGGGCGAGCAGGGCCGCGTGCCGGCCGGCCCGGTCGTCGCCGTACTTCTTGACCACCCCGAAGGGGAACCCCAGCACGCTGTGGCGCTGCTGGAACCGGTCGAGCACCCCCAGCAGGCGTTCGATGCGCTTCACCGCAGCCCTCCCTCGGCTCCCGGCAGGGTAGCAAGGCAGGCCATCGGCGGCCTCATCCCTTCGGGACGATGCTCGCCCCGGCCGGGTGTTGATAGCCTTGCCAGGTGGCTGGAGGCAGCGAGCAGGGCGGGGGCTCCGAAGGCAGTCCGGGTCCCCGCTGGCCAGCGCCGTTCCAGCTCCAGGAGTCCAAGCTCCACCCGCCCGCGCTCACCCACGGCATGGTGCCGAGGACGGCGCTGCTGGAGCGGCTGTCGGCCACGCCCGCCGCCCGGCTGCTGTGCGTGGCCGCTCCGTCCGGGTACGGCAAGACCACCCTGCTCGCCCAGTGGGCCGAGCGGAGCGCCGGCCGGGTGGCCTGGGTCTCGCTCGACCGGCGCGACAACGACCCGGTGGTCCTGCTCCGCTACCTGGCCACCGCCCTCGACCGGGTGGAGCGCATCGACCCGGCGGTGTTCCGCACCCTGGCCGCGCCGGGCGCCGCCGTCCCGGCCAGCCTGATCCCCCGGTTCGTGGCCGGCCTGTCGTCCATGACCGGGCCGGTGGCCGTCGTCCTGGACAACCTGGAGGTGCTGGTCAACCAGGCATGCCTCGACGCCGTGGCCGAGGTCGCGGTGCGGCTGCCGGCCGCGTCGCAGGTGGCCCTGGCCTCCCGGGCCAGGCCGTCGCTGCCGGCCGTGCTGTCCCGGGCAGAGGGCCAGATGGTCGAGATCGGGGCCGACGAGCTGGCCATGGACGAGGTCGAGGTCAAGGCGCTGCTGGAGCGCGCCGGCATCCGGTTGCGTGACGCGGAGGTCGCCGAGCTGCTCGAGCAGACCACCGGGTGGCCCGTTGGGCTGTACCTGGCCTCGTTCGCCGTGGCCAGCGAGGGCCGGCGCGACACCGCCGTGGCCGCGGGCAGCGGCAACGGCCAGGTGTCGACCGGCCGGTCGCCGGTGGGCCTGCTGGGCCGCCTCTCGCCGCCCACCGTGGCCTTCCTGACCAGGACGGCCGTGCTCGACGAGCTGTCGGGGCCACTGTGCGACGCGGTCCTTCAGGTCAGCGGCTCCGACCGCCTGCTCGAGTCGCTGGCCGCCTCGGACCTCCTGGTCGAGGTGGACCACCGCGACCGCCGGTACACCTACCACCAGCTCCTGCGCGAGCTGCTCCTGGCCGAGCTGGAGGACCGCGAGCCCGAGCTGGTCCCCGAGCTCCACCGACGGGCGGCCGACTGGTACGAGGGCGCGGGGCTGCCCGAGCAGGCCATCGAGCACGGCCAGGCCGCCGGGGACGCCGACCGGGTCGCCCGGCTGGTGGCGGCGGTGGCGTTCGGGGCCTATGCCGGCGGGCGTGTCGAGACGGCGCGCCGATGGTTCGGGTGGTTCGAGGACCAGGGGCTGGTCGAGCGCCACCCCCGGATCGCGATCCTCGGGGCGCTGCTGGAGGCCCTGCTCGGCGACCCGTCCGGTGCCGAGCGCTGGGCGACCGCGGCCGAGCGCGGGCTGGGGGCGGCGGCCGACGGCGCCCTGGACGCCTGGATGGCGCTGCTGCGGACGCTCCTGTGTCACGACGGCGTGGTCAGGATGCGGGCCGACGCCGCGGCCGCCTGGGCCGGCCTGCCCACCGACAGCCCCTGGCGGGCGACGGCCCTGCTCATGGAGGGGATCGCCCAGCTCCTCGACGGCCACGCCGACCGGGCCGACCCCATCCTGGCCCGGGTCGTCGACGTCGCCGGCCAGCACGGCGCCACCCCGGCGGCCTCGGCCGCCCTCGGCGAGCGGGCCATCATCGCCATGGAGCGCCGGCAGTGGGACGAGGCCGGCCGCCTGGCCGAGCGGGCCCTGGCCGCCCTCCGGGCCGGGCACCTGGTCGACTACGCCATGGCCGCCTTCGTCCAGACGGTGGCGGCCCGGGCGGCGCTGCACCGGGGCGACACCGAGCGGGCCCGTGCCCACCTGGCCCGGGCCCTGCACCTGCGCCCGCTGCTCACCTCGGCCATGCCCCACCGGTCGGTGCAGACCCTGACGGAGATGGCCCGCGTGTACCTGGGCCTGGACGACGTCGCCGGGGCCCGGGCGGTCCTGCGGCAGGCCGACGAGGTCATCCGCCAGCGGCCCAGCCTCGGCGTCCTGCCCGGCCAGGTCGCCGGCCTGAAGGCGGCCCTGGACGGGCTCGGGCAGGGAACGCCGGGGGCGTCGTCGCTCACCGCGGCCGAGCTGCGCCTGCTGCCCCTGCTGTCGACCCACCTCAGCCTGCTGGAGATCGGTGAGCGGCTGTACCTGTCCCGGAACACCGTCAAGACCCAGGCCATCTCGATCTACCGCAAGCTCGGGGTGTCGTCGCGCAGCGAGGCGATGCAGCGGGTCCGGGAGCTCGGCCTGCTCAGCCTCTAGCCGAGCACGTCGCCGGGCACGACCGGATGGTCGCTGTCGGGCGAGGGGGGCCGCTCCAGGGCGTCGGCGTAGGTCCGGAGCACGCGGACCACCGTGGCGAACAGCGGCGTCGGGTCCACGCCCATCTCGGCGGCCCGGTTCGCCTGGGGCAGGACCTCGGCCTTGAGGAACGCGAGCAGCTGCCGGTTCAGCTTGGCGGCGATCCCCTCGGCCAGCGACATGTGGTCCAGGAACTCGTCGAGCGCCTGGACCACCTCGGCGGCCAGGAGCTCGGCATCCAGCTCGGGACGAAGGTCGGGATCACCAGCGGACATGGCCAGAGGCTACCCCTCGGGCCCCGCGTTGAAGCATGTCCGGGTGTGTCAGCTCACAGGTCGGCGATCTCGTCACCGTGCGCCGTCAGCGCCCAGATGACCAGCACGTCCAGCGCGATGACGGTCAGCGTCCAGAACGGGTTCTGGGGGATGAACAGGATGGAGCCCGGGCACGGCACCGGCACGCGTCCCGTGGTCACCGTTTCATCCTGTCGGGATGATGCCGCCGCCGGCCCCGTCCGGTTGGATGACCCCACGGACCCGCTCGACCGGATGGGAGCGTGCACCATGGATGTCCTCGACGAGGCCGCGACCAAGGAAGCGCTGCGGGAGCTGCCGGGCTGGGAGCTGACGCCCGACGCCCTGGCCAAGACGTTCACCTTCGACAGCTTCCGTTCGGCGTTGCTGTTCGTGGAGCGGGTCGGTGACTCGGCCGAGGGCCCGGCCGAGGCGGCCGGCCACCACCCGCACATCGACATCCGCTCCGGCACGGTGAGGATCGCGATCCCCAGTCGTGGGGACGGCTGGACCCATGCCGACGTCGTGCTCGCCCGCCGGATCGAGCGCCTCCGGGGCGAGCACGGCCACCCCGTCGGCATGGCCGGCCCGACCTGAGACCGCGTCAACGAACCAGGCGCGCGGCCCAGAGGTCTTCCACCGGCCATCGTCTGGCCCAGTCGGCGGTGGCGATGTCGTAGTACTCGTGGGTCTCGCCGCCCTCCGGGGCGTAGAGCTCGTGCAGGGCGTCGACGACGAACCCGTTGGCGCCCAGCACGCGGATCCACGCGCCGTGGCTGGGGTGGAACTCGACCCCGCCGCCCGGCCACTCCACCCGGTCCAGGGTCCGCTGCGGCCGCAGGAGCCGCTCCTGGGCGAACCCTTCGTCGTCGGGCACGCACAGGGTGGCCAGCACGCTGTTGGTCAGGAACACCAGCCGCCCACCCGGACGTAGCAGCCGGGCCGCCTCGGCGACCCAGCGCTCGGGGTCACACCAGACGCTGGCGCCATACTCGCTGACCACCAGGTCGGCGGTCGCGTCCGGCAGTGGCACCTGCTCGGCGTCGGCCTCGACCAGCGGGAACGCGATCCCGAAGCGCTCCTGGCAGCGGGCCGCGGTGGCGAGCTGGGCCGGCGTGAGGTCGACGCCGACCGGGCGGGCGCCCTGCCTGGCCAGCTGGCCGGACAGGTAGGCCGTGCCGCAGCCGAGCTCGACCACGTCGAGCCCGGCGACGTCGCCGAGCACGCCCAGGTCACGCTCTGGGACCCGGAACAGGCCCCAGGTGATCTCCTCCGCGGCCCAGGCGCGTTCGGCGTCCGCGTCGGTGAACGCCGCGTTCACGGCCGTCCACAGCGCGCGGTTGCGGGCGAGGTCGTCGTCGATCGGGCTCAGCTCCCCCAACTCAGGTCGGGTCCTGGTCGAGCTCCTCGAACGCCGCATCGAGGTCGTAGCCGATGGGGAGCGCCACATCGGGTGCGGCCAGGACCACCCGGGCGATCCCGGTGATCGGGGCCACCGCGATCAGGGTGCCCAGGATCTCCCCGGCGGTCGCGCCGGCGTCGAGGGCCGCGCTCACGTTCCAGTGGTAGGACACCGGCGCCGCGCCAAGCGCCAGCAGCGCCCCGAGCCGGACCAGGGCATGGGTCTTGGGATCGAGCCCACCCCCGGCGTCGGCCCGGAGCCGCATGGCCAGGACGGACTCGATGAGCTCCTCGTCGTGGAGGGCCAGACGACGAAGCTGCTCCTCATGTGCCGCCATCGCCGGCCTCCCTCCGCGTGGTCGCCGGGCTACTGGACGAGCAGGCCGAGGTCGCGGGCGTACCTGATCGCCTGGCTGCGCGACGACACCCCGAACTTCCGGTAGATCGACATGGCCTGCGACTTCACGGTGTGCTGGGACAGGTGCAGCTGCTCGCCGATCTCCCGGAACGAGTAGTGGGTGCCCAGCAGCCGGAGGAGCCGGAGCTCGGCCGCCGTGAGCGACGACGCCCCGATCGTGCCCTCCCGCATGGCGCCGAGCTGGCGGCGCAGCTCCTCGGCCTGGCGCCCGAGGCCGCCGAGCCTCGGTCGCCGCCAGAGCAGGCTGTCGACCTCCCGCAGCGTCGCCTTGGCGGCGCCCACATCGGTGAGGGCGAGGTAGTTGCGGGCCAGCTCGAGCCGGACCTGGACGGCGAGGTGGGGCAGGGCGTAGGTGAGCTTGGGACACAGGCCGGCGGCGCGTCCCAGGTGGCTCCTGGCCTGGGGGGCGTCCCCGCGGTGGATGGCCAGCCGAGCCGTCACCGCGTGCAGCAGCGCGCTGGTCACATACCCCTCCAGCCACTCGGGGCGGGCGCGCAGGCGCGCCCGCTCGGCCAGCAGCTCGGCCTGCCGCCAGTCTCCCCCGCCCATGGCCAGGATGGACCGCTCGGCGAGGGCCACCAGGGCGATGTCGCCGCCGAGCTCCTCGCCCAGCTGGGCGGCGTCGGCCAGGTGGTGGTCGGCCGCGCTCGGGTCGCCGGCCACCATGGCGGAGATCCCGGCCAGGAGATGGGCCGCCGCCCGCGGCGCGCTGCCGGCCGGCGCCTGCCGCAGGGCGGTCTCGGCGTCGGTCCGCATCCGCTCCACGCCGTGGCGGCACAGCGCCGCCTCGAGCAGGGCCAGCCGCCCGTCGGCGGGGACCGTGCCGCCGGCCGGCCGGCCACCCGACGAGCGGCGCTCGACGGCTTCGGTCCAGCGCTCGGCCGCGGCCGGGTGGCCGTCGAGCGCGTTGAGCCAGGCCCCCAGCAGGGCGACCCCGGCGTGCCGGTCGGCGACCCCGTCGGTCTCGAGCCGACCGAACCATCGCTGCAGGGTGGAGAGCCGGCCGGCGTTGTAGGTGGCAGGGGCGGCCTCGACCACCAGCCGGGCGGCTCGCTCGCCGTCGCCGGCCGCCATGGCGTAGTCGACGGCGGCCTCGGGCAGCTGGTTGCGCTCGCACCACTCGGCCGCCCGCCGGCGCAGCCGCCTGGCCAGGGCGGGCTCGTCACGCTCGAGCTGGGCCCGGAGCAGCTCCCGGAGCAGCCGGTGCAGGCGGTACCAGCGTCGCCGCCGGTCAAGGGGGATGACCAGCATGCCGGAGCGTGTCAGCCACTCGAGGAGGTCGGCCGACCCGGTGCGGCCGAGCACGGCGTCGCACAGCGGCCCGCACATCCGGTCCAGCACCGCGCAACGGGTGAGGAACCCGACCAGCCTCGACGGCAGGCGGGAGAGGACGACGAAATGCAGGTAGTCGGTCAGGAAGGCGTCGTCCCTGGTCAGGGCGGCCGCGTCGGCGCCGCGGCGGTTCCGGGCCCGCGACGAGGAGGCGGCCAGCTGCAGCGCGGCCGGCCAGCCCTCCGTCCGCCGGACCAGCTCGCCAACCCCCGCCGGGTCGACGTCGAGCTCGGCCTGCTCCAGCAGGGTGGTGGCCTCCTGCTGGCCCATGGCCAGGTCGTCGGGGCCGACCTCCAGCACCCGGCCCTCGGCGCGCAGGCGGGCCAGCGGCAGGGGCGGCTCGCCTCGGCTGGCGACCGCCAGCTGCGACCCCGCCGGCAGCTGGTCGACGAGCCCGGCCACGGCCTCCACGCAGTCCCAGCGCTGGAGCAGGTGGAGGTCGTCGAGCACCAGGACCAGCGGCGGCTCGATCCGGTCAAGCGTGACCGCGATGTCCCGAAGGAGCACGGCCGGGTCGTTGTCGTGCTGGTCGATGGTGAGCCACCCGAACGGCCGCGGGTCGTGCTCGGCCCACTGGGTCAGCAGCGTGGTCTTGCCGTACCCGGGCGGGGCGGAGATGGCGGCCACGGTGGTGTGGCTGGCCGCCTCCAGACGGTCGAGGAGCGCGGCCCGGGGCACGAGCGCGTCCGCCCCGACGTGGGGGATCGGGGGCGGCTGCCTGGTGACCGTGTCCATCGCTCCCCCGGATGTCGTGCTCGAGCAGGTTTGGTCAGGAGGAGACGGCCTCCGCCTCGGGGGCGCGCCAGCGGATGCGGGGAGTGTCGATCGTGGCCGGGTCGAGGAGGGCCGCCGAGCGGTGGTGGGAGCGCAGGTAGAACTCGTCCGCCCAGGCCAGGAACGCGTCCAGCTCGGCTCCGGCGTTGGCCAGGAGCTGGGCGTGCACGCCCAGCCAGGCGGCGAAGGCGAGCCGGCCGTGGAGCTCGTGGCGGTGCTCGCCGATCTCGGCCACGGCCGCCTTGCGGCCGATCATGGCCATGATCCCCTTGTCGTGGTAGCGGAAGGGCTGGCGGTCCTCGCCCTCGAGCTGGGCCAGGATGTTGCCGCCGGCCCAGCGGCCGGCCTGCTGGGCGACGCTGCCGAGCTGGGGCAGGGCCTGGTCGTCGGCGGCGGGGATGTTGGCCAGGTCGCCCAGGGCGTAGACGGCCGGGAAGCCGTCGACGGTCAGGTCGGGGCGCACGTCGATCCGCCCGCCGCGCCCCTGGGAGAGGCCGCTGCTGGCGGCCACGGGGGCGGCCATCAGGCCGCCGCCCCAGACGGTCAGATGGGTCCGGATGGTGCCGCCGTCGCTGAGGGCGACGTGGCCGGGGCCGACCTCCTTGGCCGAGGTGCCCAGCCTGAGCTGGACCCCGCGCCGCTGGAGCTGCCTGGCCGCGTAGCCGTGGGCGTCGTCGGAGAACGGCGCCAGCAGGGCGTGGCCGAGGTCGACCAGGATCACCCGGGCCCCGGCGACGGCCAGGTGCGGGTAGACGTGGGGCATGACGTCGTGGACCAGCTCGGCCAGCGCCCCCGCGGTCTCGACCCCGGTGGCCCCGCCGCCGACCACGACGAAGGTGAGCGCGCCCTCGTCGACCAGCTCCGGCTTGGCGCTGGCGTCCTCGAACAGCTGCAGGACCCGGGACCGGACCCGCTCGGCGTCCGCCAGCGAGTACAGCGGGAAGCTGAACCGGTCGGCCCCCGGGGTGTGGAAGAAGTTCGGCTGGGCGCCGGCGGCGAGCACGACCACGTCGGCGCCGACCACCTCCCCATCGGCCAGCGTCACCGACGGTCGCTCCGGGTCGGCGGCCACCACCTCGGCCGCGCGGACCTCGACGTTGCCGGCCTTGGCGAACATGGTCTCCAGGTCGAAGCGCACGTCGGCGGGGGTGAGCTCGGCGGTGGCGACCTGGTACAGCAGCGGCTGGAACTGGTGGTAGCCGTTGCGCTCGAGCAGGGTGACCCGCACCTCGGGCCGGCCGGCCAGCCGCCGGGCGCAGGCCACCCCGGCGAAGCCGCCGCCGACGACGACCACGTGGGCGCCGCGCTCCCCGCTCATGGCGCACCCAGCCGTTCCCGCAGGTGGTCGCCGACCCGCAAGGCGTTGGCCATGGCCGTCAGGGCCGGGTTCACCGCCCCGATGCTCGGGAAGAAGCTGGTGTCGACCACGTAGAGGTTGTCGACCTCGTGGGCCCGGCAGTCGGTGTCGAGCACCGAGGTGGCCGGGTCGGTGCCGAACCGGCAGGTGCCGGCCTGGTGGGCGACCCCGGCCACCGGGATGTCGGTCTTGAGGTAGGCGTGGCGCGGGATCAGGTGGTCGGGGTGCATGCCGAGGCGGCCGAGCATCGACTTGAGCTGGTGGTACAGGCGGCCGGCGGCGGTGGCGTTGGCGGCCGAGTAGCTCAGCCTGAGGTTCCCGTCCGGCTCCAGGGTGACCCGGTTCTCCGGCACCGGCAGGTCCTCGGTCGACAGCCAGAAGTCGACCGCGTGGCTGGCGACGTCGCGCAGGGCGAAGCCGGGGGCGAGCTTGGTCTCCAGCGGCTTCTCGCCCTTGAACATGTCGGCCTGTGACTTGCCGATCATCTGGATGTTGCCCATCGGATACTCGAAGCCGTTGCCGCCGAAGTAGAAGTCGTTGACGCCAAGGGTCTTCTGGAAGACGGTCGGGTTCGGCTCCTTGGAGAGGGCGAGCACGGCCTGGCTGTTGTGGAACATGTAGTTGCGGCCGACCTGGTCCGAGCCGTTGGCCAGGCCGTTGGGGTGGGCGTCGTTGGCCGAGGCGAGCAGCAGCTTGGCCGAGTTGGCCGCCCCGCAGGAGAGCACGTAGAGGTCGGCGGCGAAGACCTCGCGGGTCCCGGCGTGGTCGACCTCGACCCCGGTGACCTCGGTGCCGGCGTCGTTGGTCACCAGCTTGAGGGCCCGGGCGTTGGTGACCAGGGTGACGTTGGGGTGCTCGAGGGCGGGGCGCACGCCCAGGACCTCGGCGTCGGACTTGGCCTGGACCAGGCAGGGGAACCCGTCGCAGGTGCCGCAGCGCAGGCAGCGGCTGTAGGGCGGGTCGGCCTCATCCAGCATGACGCCGCAGGGGGCGTGGAAGGGGTGGAAGCCCCCCGCCGCCAGGTCGTCGGCCAGCTGCTGGATGCGCGGCTCGTGCGTCAGGGCCGGGAACGGGTAGGGCGCGCTGGCCGGCGGCTCGGTGGGGTCCTCCCCCCGGGCGCCGTGGACCTGGTAGAGCCGCTCGGCCAGGGTGTACCAGGGCTCCATGTCGTCGTAGCCGATCGGCCAGGCGGGCGAGATGCCGTCGTGGTGCTTGAGCTCGCCGAAGTCCTCGCGGCGGAGCCGGTACAGGGCGGCCCCGTACAGCTTGGTGGCCCCGCCGACGAAGTAGTGGACCTGCGGCTGGAACGCCTTGCCCTTGGCGTCGTACCAGGTGTCGGGGGAGATGTAGCGGTTGTCGATGAACACGTCGGCGGCCGACCAGTTCTGGGGCTCGCGAGGGAGCCAGTCGCCCCGCTCCAGCAGCAGGATCCGCTTGCCCGACGGGGCCAGGTGGCGGGCCAGGGTGCCGCCGCCGGCGCCGGTGCCGACGATGATGACGTCGTAGGCGTCCATCAGGAGATCTCCTCCAGCATCTCGGCCACGATGATCCGGGCCGCCGCCTCGATCAGGGCCAGGTGCGAGAACGCCTGGGGGAAGTTGCCGAGGTGGTGGCCGCCGTCCACGTCGTACTCCTCGGCGAACAGTCCCAGCGGGGAGCCGACCCGCAGCAGCCGGTCCATCAGGTCGCGGGCCCGCCGCTGCTCGCCGATGATGGCCAGCGCCGACACCAGCCAGAAGGAGCAGATCAGGAACGTCCCCTCCTTGCCCGACAGGCCGTCGTCGGTCTCCTCGGTCCGGTAGCGCAGCACGTAGCCGTGCTCGGTCAGCTCCTCGGCGACGGCCAGCACGCTGGCCCGCAGCCGTTTATCGTCGGGCGGCAGGAACCCGAACACCGCCGCCAGCAGGGTCGAGGCGTCCAGGGCGTCGGTGTCGTAGTGCTGGCGCAGGGCGCCGTCCGAGCGCAGGCCGTGCTCCAGGATGTCGGCCCGGATCTCCTCGGCGATGCCGCCCCACTCGGTCTCCAGCTCCGGCATCCCGCGGATCCCGGCCAGCTTGGCCGCCCGGTCCAGGGCGACCCAGCACATCAGCTTGGACGACACGTAGTGCTGGGGCTTGCCCCGGGCCTCCCAGATCCCCTGGTCCGGCTCCCGCCAGACGGAGATGGCACAGGCCGCCTGGGCCTGCACGATCGGCCACAGCCGCCGGGGCAGGCGCTGGCTGTGCCGGGTGTGCAGCAGGATCGAGTCCAGCACGGCCCCGTAGACGTCGTTCTGGCGCTGGTCGAAGGCGCCGTTGCCGACCCGCACGGGCCGCGCGCCGGCGTAGCCGGACAGGTCGTCGCGGGTCGACTCGGTCAGGTCGCGGCGGCCGTCGATGCCGTACATGATCTGCAGGGCGCCGTCCTTGTTGGGCTCCAGGTCGGCCACGAACTGCATGAACTCGTCGGCCTCCCAGTCCAGGCGGAGAAAGTGGAGGGCCCGGAGGGTGAAGGTGGTGTCGCGGATCCAGGTGTAGCGGTAGTCCCAGTTGCGCTCACCGCCCGGGGTCTCGGGGAGCGAGGTGGTGAGGGCGGCCACCGTGGCCCCGGTCGGCATGTAGGTGAGGCCCTTGATGGCCAGGGCCGAGCGCCGGAGGGGCTGGCGCCAGCGGTGGTCGGGGATGCGGGCCCCGGCCAGCCAGGACCGCCAGAACCGGACGGTGGCGTCCAGCCGGGCCTCGGCCTCCTCGGCGTCGGCCGGGGCGGCCAGCCCCTCGGCCCATGACAGGGCGCAGTAGCGCCGCTCCCCCTCCCGCAGGACATGCCGGGCGCGGACGCGGTTGGCCTCGATGCCGAGCTCCATGTCGGTCTGCAGCCGCAGGGTCTGGCCGGCGCCGGTGGCGTCGGCGGCGTGCCGGCCCCCGTCGACCAGGCTCCACTCGGCCGCGGTGCGGCCGTAGTCGAACACCGGCTCGCACACCAGCTCGACCTCGACCTGACCGTCGATGCAGGTGACCGTGCGCACCAGCATGTGGTCGGCGTCGTCGTCGGCCGGGGGCCGGGTGTGGGGGGTGACCGTGTCCTCGCCCTGCCGCAGGCCCATGGTCAGGGCGTCGCGGACGACCACCCAGCCCGTGGGGGTCTGCCAGGTCGTGACCAGAAGGTTGGTCCCGGGCTCGTAGTTGCGCTCGGCGGGGAAGTTGATGCCGAACGGTCCCAGCCGGAAGTCCCCGGCCTCACGGTCGAGCAGGCTGCCGAACACGCTGGGCGCGTCGAAGCAGGGCACACAGAGCCAGTCGACCGCCCCGTCGGGCGCCACCAGCGCCCCGGTGTGACAGTTGGAGAGGAAGGCGTAGTCCTCGATCGGGGTGAACGGAGACGGCATGGGCAGGTTCTCCAGCTGGGTGGCCGCCGTGGCGTCGCCCGCGGCCGCGGCTGCGCGCCGGGGCTTGGTCGGGCTCACGACGCCACCCACGGGCCGTGCCAACCGCCATGCTCGGCCACCAGCCGGTTGGCCTCCTCCGGCCCCCAGGTCCCCTTGGCGTAGGGGTGGACCGGGGGTGGGTCGTCCAGCAGCGGCTGGAGGATCCGCCAGGCCTCCTCGACGCCGTCCTGGCGGGCGAAGCGGGTGCTGTCGCCGACCATCGCGGCGTTCAGCAGCACCTCGTACGGGGTCGCCCCTTCACCCCCTTCCTCGGCGA
>Ga0081538_10003149_pt1 | contig 15682 bp, 11 predicted proteins | sample TabmetS5T2R1_FD_71022 | JGI IMG/M metagenome (GOLD analysis project Ga0081538, IMG submission 71022) | Tabebuia heterophylla rhizosphere microbial communities from the University of Puerto Rico - S5T2R1 | ecosystem: Host-associated > Plants > Roots > Rhizosphere ... | reverse complement strand
CCGCCCGGGACATGCTGGTCAAGCTCCGCCGGGTCCTCATCGCCGCCCAATACCAGCCGGGTCAGCCCTCAACCCCGACCATGGCAGAAATCCTCCAGGTGCAGGCAGCCTGGACCGCCGCCGGAGGCTGAACTGCGAAACTCCAGTCACAAACGGACCGTCGCGGATAGCTGAACTTCTGCATTGACCTCGCCAAACTCCCAGGAACAGGGGCGCTGAACCAGCCGTTCTTGATTTCACACAGCAGAGGTCCCGCGCTGCAGGCATGGCGCCGAGAAGCGCAACCTCCCGCGACGGCCCTGACCCTGGGGCGCTGGACTACCAGAGCGGAGCTCCAGTCGGCGAGCCGGCGCCGGTCATCCCGGTGGTTCCAGCGAAGATCCTTGGTCCCAGGGTCGGGGGCTGCCTGCGGTGGTCGCTAGCCCGCCCGCTGAATAATGGCGCCCATCTGCTCCGCGTCGAACGCCTTCATCGTCTTGGTGCGGACGTTGCCGCCGGCGGCGGTCTGGAGCAGGACGGCGGTGGCGGTCTCGTCGTCGGGGAAGTCGGCCACCACGACCAGGTCGTACTCACCAAGGGTCCACAGCAGCTGGCGAACCTGGCCGCCGCTCTTCTCGGCCAGGCCCCGGTAGTCCTCGGCCCGGCGGATGGTGTCGCGGAAGTTCTCGATGCCTTGCTCGGTCCAGTTGACGAGGGAGACGTAGGTCGGCATGGACGGCTCCTTTCCTCCTCAGGAAGGAACTCGCCGAAGCAGGCATCCTGCCTTCGCTGGCCGGAATGACCGGCCAAGTCAACGTCGGTCGCCGCAGACCGTCAAGGGTCGAAGACCCATCAACCCGCAACCCGCTAACCGAGTGGCTGCCTGCGGCTCCCGGCAAACCGCAGCCGAGAAGGAGCGGGCCGGCAACGGCGCCGGGGCGGTCGTGGGGCCGCGAGACAGCGGTCAACAACGGTCAATCACGGTGCCCAGCGGACAACCAAACCGGCAGCTCGACAGCCGTATCGGCCGTCATAGGGCCGCTGGTCCGTATATGGCATGCAAGAGGTTAGAGGCTGTGGCGCAACTTGCGCTGGCGCGTCCGTCAGCTCCGGCGCAGACTAGGTCGCAGCAGAACCGCGTCGCCTTGGGGTGCCTCATGTTGAGCCACGACGATCAGCTGCCAGCGCTGCTCCCGATGCTCTCTCGCGGCAAGCACCGCAGCCCGCGCAAGGGCGCGTGCTTCATGGAGTTCGCCTCCCTCCTGGCCGGCGAGCGCTGGAGCGATCACCCGGCGTGCACCCACCCCCTGCTGGCTGCGGTCGCCCGTCACGTCAACGACTACACCACCGACGCCGGCCGTTCACGGCTTGCCGGCCTGATCCCGTCGGTGATCGGGCTGACCGGCGACGATCTGCATATCGACGCTGGGATCGCCCTACGGTCCGCCAGGATGGCGCTGCCGGTGGTGGCGGCCGAGCGCCAACGCGTCATGGCGGTCTCGGTGCTGGCCTGCGAACGCGTCCTGGCTGCGCTGGATGGGCGGCCGGTGGGCAGTCTCCAGGAGCAGAGCCGCTCAGCCCTGGCCCAGGTGCCACACGCGGCGCAGTGGGCCGACCAGGTCACCAGCGGCGCCTGGACCTTGGTGACCTCCGCCAAGCGCTTTCGCCGACAGGCCGCGCCCGTCATCGTCCGCCACGCCGTTGCCGGCATTGCACAGGCTTGTGTGCCCGACCCCGACGCGATGCTCCGCGACCTGCTTGTCCAGGCGATCGATGCATGCGCGGCGTGGGTCGGTCGCGACCCAGATCGCGACGCCGGGTTCGACACCGTCTTGTGGGTGACGGCGTGTCAACGCACCGGCGGGTCACCGGCCGCGACCATGCCGGACGAACTGACCAAGCACTGATGACACGGCGGGTCGTAACGACGCGCAACCAGACCAGCGGCTGACCGGCTACCAACGGCCGGTAGGTGCATGCCACCCTTGGCGCTGGTCTCTCCGGTACCGCGGGCGGCATGACCCAAGGAGGGGTACCTGTGGTGACGGCATACGTCCTGGTCCAGACCGAGGTCGGCAGGGCAGCCCAGGTCGCCAAGGACATCGTTGACATCACCGGCGTGCAGCAGGCGGAGGCCGTGACCGCGCCCTACGACGTGATCGTCCGCGCCGAGGCGCGCAACATCGACGAGCTGGGCAAGCTGGTGGTCGCGCGGGTGCAGGCGGTCGACGGCATCACCAGGACGCTCACCTGTCCGGTGGTGCGCCTCTAGCGCTGCTCGATCACCGTCCGGAATCTGACCGACAGCAACACGGGTGGATTGCGGTGGCCGGCGGCGAGCGGCTGCGTCGGAAGCTTCCAGGTCACAGACGCCTACGAACGGCTGTGAACTGGGAAACAGAGTTTTTTGAAGATCGGGGCAAGCACAACCCCGAGCGTCGTCAATCGTGTGGGGTGAGGGCCACGTCGAAGTCGAGCTTGACCTCGTCGCTGAGCTTGAGGGCGCCAAAGAACGCCGAGTAGGGCCGGATCCCCCAGCGGCTCTGGACGACGGTCGTCCCACCAACAACCCGGCCATCGGTCACCCGGCCTTGCACCATGACCGGCCGGGGCACGCCCATGACCGTCAGCTCACCGTCAAGGGTGAACGACCCCGCCGACCCCTCGACCCGCCTGGAGCGGAAGGCGATGGTTGGGTGCTGGGCGGTGTGGAGGACCTCGCCAAGGGTCTTCTTGATCTCGGCGCGGTCGGCGTCGGTGAGCGGCTTGACGCCACCGGTTCCTTCCCGGACCTCCAAGGAATCGGCCTCAACCTCGACCGCCACGGAGGAGTTGGTCGGGGTGGCGGGGTCGACCGTGGCGCGACCGTGCCAGCGGGTGACCTCGATGGTGAGGTCGTGGCCGGCCTTGGCGCCCAGCCCTGTCCGGGTCGTGTTGACCAGGAGCCGGCCGGACTCTGGTCCGAGCCTGTAGGCACCGGCGCTGCCCATGGATGTAGGCTACGCCGACGCCAGCACGCCCGCCGCTGCCGCGGCAGCGGCCACGATCACGGTGGCGATCGACCGGGCCACGCGCGTCGTTCAGGCTGACCGGACGGCGTGCCATCCCCGTGCCATACCGGGCGGGCTCTGGCGGTGCTTGACGGTCATTCACGGTCACTGGGGTCACGCTGACCTGCGCGGACGCCTCTATAGGAGCGCGACAGCACGAATGGTAAGGATGGGGTCGCCGGTTCGATTCCGGCGGGGGGCTCCACCAAGCCGATGACCAGCGCAGACGCTGGTCGCCGTGGCGTTCGATAACGCATCTACCGTCCAGAGAACCCATCCCTTGTTGGGATGCGATCTGGCTGGCCGATCGCCCTCCGGTACTTGTCGATAGCTCTGACCAGCGTCGTTGTCCGGTTCCCTGGTCTGTTCCAACTGGGCGCGGGGCTGCACAGCGGACCCAGAACCCATACGTGCGGCACGGCACGCAAGGAACGGTGTATCGCTCCCTTCGATTGTTCCGGGGCCGCTGGTGTCGACGGCGGGTGAAAACTGGATCCGGCCGTCCGTTGACGGCTGGGTGATAACCGGCTCGCTTGAGCCACGGGTCGCGTGGGGGAGAGTGGTGTACAGCGCCGGTTGGTTGAACTGCTGATCGTGAGTTCGGCCACCGCGGCGTCTGAGAATCGTCGGTCTGTTCCCGCAGAGCGACGAAGGATCACCACGATGGCCGACCGGCCCAGGATGACCGCGGACCAGGTCTCCAGGCTGTGCAAGGGGCTGGACGAGCAGGTCCTAGTGTTCCGCGAGCGGCCGCTGGCGGCGTGCGCCACAAGGCGCTGGTGATCGCCTACGCGGTCCATGGGCGCGGTGTTCGACGACACCTGCGGCAATCTCATCAACCTGCACCAGGACTGAGCCTCGATCCGCTGGCCCTTCGTCGTGATCATTCCCGACCTGGGCCTGCTATCCCTCGGACTGGCCACGACCGGCCGGCTTGTTGCTACTGTTTGCGCGTGATCGTCGGGCGTGACAAGGAGCGGGTGCGCATCGACCGGTTGCTTGCGGACGCCCGAGCCGGACGCAGCGGCGCGCTGGTCATCGCGGGTGAGGCGGGAATCGGGAAAAGCGCCCTGCTCGATTACGCCCGGTCGGCCGCCAAGGACATGCGGGTCATCCGCGGGGTGGGGATCGAGACCGAGGCCGAGCTGCCGTTCGGCGGCCTGCACCTGCTGCTGCACCCGTTCATCGATGGGGTCGACGCGTTGCCCAGACCACAGGCGACGGCGCTGCTGTCCGCGTTCGGGCAGTCCGAGGCCCCGGTGCACAACCGGTTCCTGGTCGGCGTGGCCACCCTCACGCTGCTTGCCGAGCTGGCTGCGGAGAGGCCCCTGCTGTGCCTGGTCGATGACGTCCAGTGGCTGGATCAGGCCTCCTCCGAGGCGCTGTTGTTCGCCGCCCGGCGACTGCACGCCGACTCGATCGCCATGCTGTTCGCGGTGCGCGAGACCGGGCAGCCGTTCCCGACACCCGGCATCGAGGTGCTCCGCCTCGCCGGTCTGCCCCACGAGGACGCCACCGCGCTGCTGGATCGCCACGCGCCGGGCCTCACCGCTCCGGTGCGGGCGCGCGTGCTGGAGGAGTCCGGCGGCAACCCGCTGGGCCTCATCGAGCTGGCCGCCGCCTTCAGCGCGGTGGAGCGGTCAGGGATGCCCGACGTTGCCCAGCAGATCGGTCCGCTGCAGGTGACCGGCCGGGTGCAGGACGCCTTCCGCTCCCAGATCGTCAGCCTGCCCGACGCCACCCGCCTGCTGCTGGTGGTGGCGGCAGCCGACGGCACCGCCGACATCGATGCCATCCTTGGCGTGGCGGGCTCGCTCGGGGTGTCCGCGGCCAACCTGGAGCCGGCGGAGCGGGTGAACCTGGTCGCGCTCTCCGATGACCGGGTCGCCTTCCGACACCCCCTCATCCGCGCCGCCGCCTACCAGAACGCGCCCCATCACCAGCGGATGGCGGTCCACCTGGCGTTCGCGCAGGCGCTGACCGACGCCAAGGACGCCGACCGGCGAGCGTGGCATCTGGCCGCGGCCACCAGCCACCCTGACGAGAACGTGGCGGCCGAGCTGGAGCGGACCGCGCAACGCGCCCAACAGCGCGGCGGTGCGATGGCCGTGTCCGCCGCGTATGAGCGCGCGGCGCGGCTGAGCACCGACACCGACGCCAAGGCCCACCGGATCGCCAAGGCAGCCCGTGCCGCCTACGACGCCGGCCGGCCGGACCAGACCGCACGGCTGGCCACCGAGGCCGCCTCACTCACTCACGAGCCCGCTGTCGTCGCCGAGGCCACCTTCCTCAACGCGCAGGTCGCCTACGAACGCACCTCACCGGAAGCCGACGTGACGCTGGCGCTGGAGGCAGCGGCGCTGATCATCCACCGCGACCCGGAGCGCACCGTCTCGATGCTGACCGAGGCCGTTGGAGCCGGCAGGGACGCCTGCGCTCACGACCTGATCCGACAAGCCGTGCACCACCTTCAGACGCTGCGGCTGCCCCCGGACTCCGACCTGGTGCCGCTGGTGGAGGCCGAGATCGGCTGGGGGCACCTGTTCGACGGCCAAGTCGAACTGGCGGTCGCCCCGATGCGGTCGCTGGTTCGGGCCGCGCGGGAGGGAACCATCACCAGCTACCTCCATCGCGTGATCGCCGGGTTCTCGGGGCTGATGATCGCCGACGACGAGGCGTCCATCGCGGTAATGGACTCCATGCTGGCCGACGCCAGGGCGGAGGGTGCGCTGACCTGGATCCCGTACGCGGTGGAGATCCTGGTGCTCGGGAGGCTGCTATGCGGCCAGTTCCGGGTCGCGGAGACCGAGCTGGCCGAAGGGGCGTCCCTGGCGGTCGACCTCGGCATGGACATGCAGCTGATCGTGTTGCAGGCGATCGGGGCCTGGCTGGCGGCGGTGGCGGGCGATGCCGACCGCTGCGGGTCGCTGGCCGAAGGGGCGCTGCAGCGCAGCGCGGAGCATCCCACCATCGCCGCGGTCGCGGCCTGGGGGTTGGGGTTGCTGGACCTTGCCGCCGGCCGTCCTGATGCCGCCCTCGACCGTCTCGACGGGGTCTGCAGCGGCCCGGCCCGCCACGACGTCCTCATCCGCGCCGTCCCCGACCAGGTGGAGGCCGCAGTCCGTAGCGGCCAGGCGGACCGCGGCTACGACCATCTGGCCGCGTTCGACCACTGGGCCAGGTCCACCGGCAGGCCCCTGCCCACGGCCCTCTCGCACCGCTGCCACGCCCTGGTCGGCACCGAGGCGGAAGCGGAAGGCCACTATGCTGCCGCCCTGGCCATCTATGAGGCCCACTGGGCGCCCTATGACAACGCACGGACCCGGCTGGTCTACGGCGAGTGGCTGCGCCGCCGGCGCCGCCGCGCCGACGCGCGGGTCCAGTTGGTTCAGGCCATGGACACCTTCGAGCGGCTGGGGGCATCCCGCTGGGCCGAACGCGCCCGCGCCGAGCTGCGGGTGCTTGGTGAGCGGCCGGTCGCCAAGGTCCACGATGTGGACGTGCTCAAGCGGCTGACCCCCCAGGAGCTGCAGGTCGTCCGGCTGGCCGCGGGCGGCTCCAGCAACCGCGAGATCGCCGCGCGGCTGTTTCTCAGCCCCCGCACGGTCGGCCATCACCTCTACAAGGCGTACCCCAAGCTCGGTGTCAGCAGGCGGGTGGAGCTCGCCAAGCTCGAGTTCTGACCTCCAGCAATTCGTATCGGTCAGATGACGTAGGTGTCGGCGTCGGCGCTGGTGAGGCCGTGGCCGCCCGCCCGTGCCGCCGAGTCCCCCCGCCACTTCCGGGTGCCCGTATGGCGGCCGGCCGCGCTCGAACAGCCGTCGCACGACCGATGCGGTCACTCCGCCGCCGCCGTAGCTTCGCGGCATTCAGGAACAGCCGAGCGTCGAGAGGTATGAGGGACATGACCGTCAACCAAGTCTCCCGTACCAGGCCGGACGGCGGGAGTGGGTCGGGCTGGCGGTGCTGGCCCTTGCCTGCCTGCTGTACGCCATGGACCTGAGCGTGCTGTACCTGGCGGTGCCGTCCCTGAGCGCCGACCTGCAGCCCTCCAGCGCCCAGCTGCTATGGATCACCGACATCTACGGCTTCCTACTGGCCGGGTCGCTGCTCACCATGGGCACCCTGGGCGACCGCATCGGCCGCCGCCGGCTGCTGCTGACCGGCGCCGCCGCCTTCGGGATCGCCTCGGTGCTGGCCGCCTACGCCACCAGCGCGGGGATGCTGATCGCGGCTCGGGCGCTGCTGGGGCTGGCCGGGGCGACCCTGGCGCCCTCGACCCTGTCGCTCTTGCGCACCATGTTCGCCGACCCACGCCAGCGCACGTTGGCGATCGCGGTGTGGATCGCCAGCTTCCAGGCCGGTGGCGCGGTCGGGCCTCTGCTGGGTGGGGTGCTGCTGGAGTGGTTCTGGTGGGGGTCGGTGTTCCTGCTGGCGGTGCCGCCGATGGTGCTGCTGCTGGTCCTGGGCCCGGTGCTGCTGCCGGAGTACCGCGACCCCAACGCGGGGCGGCTGGACCTTGCCAGCGCGGCCATGTCGGTGGCGGCGGTGCTGCTGGCGATCTGGGGGCTGAAGCAGCTGGTCCAGGAGGGGCTGGGCTGGCCCTCGGCGGTCGCTGTCTTCGCCGGGCTGCTGATCGGGATGGCGTTCGTGGTCCGCCAGCGACGGCTGGCCGATCCGCTGCTGGATTTGTCGTTGTTCCGCTCGGCTGCCTTTAGCGCTTCGCTGGCCACCTACCTGCTCGGCCTGTTCATCGCCTTCGGAGTCTTTTGGTTCACCGCCCAGTACCTGCAGCAGGTGCTGGGGCTGTCGCCGCTTGTGGCGGGCCTGTGGACGGTCCCCACGGCCGGCGCGCTGATAATCGGCTCCCTGCTGACCCCGCTGCTGGCCCGCCGGGCACGGCCGGGATGGGTGATGGCCGCCGGCATGGTCGTGGCGGGGGTCGGCCTGGGACTGCTCACCCAGGTCAATGCCACCTCCGGGCTGGCGGTGGTGGTCGCCGGGACGGTGGTGTTCTCCCTGGGGCTGGCGCCGGTGGTCACCCTGGCTACCGACCTGATCGTCGGAGCGGCCCCACCGCAGCGAGCCGGGGCGGCGGCAGGGCTCTCCGAGACCAGCGCCGAATTGGGCGGGGCACTGGGCATCGCCGTGCTGGGCAGCATCGGCGCCGCCGTCTACCGCGGCCAGGTCGTCGACGCCATCCCGGCCGGGCTCCCAGCCCAGGCAGCAGCAGCCGCCCGCGACACTCTGGGCGGGGCGCTGGCGGTGGCCGGCCAGCTCCCCGAGCAGCCCGGCGCGGCGCTGCTGGCGGCGGTCCAGGAGGCATTCACCCAGGCGCTGCAGGTGACCGCGGCGCTCGGCGCCGCCCTGGCGATCGCCCTGGCCATCCTGGCCGCAGCCCTGCTCAGCGGAGTGCGCCCAAGCTCCCAGCCCGACCAGCAACCAGGCCCGAGCCAGCAGGAGGTGGGTGCGGCCCGCCCCTGGCCTCCAACTCCAACCCGTAGCGCCCAGCACCTGGAGGACGGAAATGCTGCTTGAGGACAAGACCGCCATCGTGGACGGCGGGGCCGGCTCGGTCATGCAGTCCAGCCCCCCGACCCCACGACAGTGCCACAGCGGCCGAAGTCGTCTTACTCGACGGGAGCAGCCGCGATCGCCTCCAGCCTCACTCGATCTTCTCTAGGCTGTGCTCGGCGCCCTCGCAGAGCGCCGATGCCATGTCACTCAAGCCGAGCCCTGCTGTCTGCCCAGGGGCCGGCGCGCGAGCGGGTCGCCCGGGCGCGATCGGGTTCGTTGGCCTGTCGGACCTGCGCCGGCTCGTCACCACCACACCATGAACGACAAGGAGGCTCCCCGATGGGACGCTTGGTCATCAACAACGCCATGACCGTCAACGGCGCCTTCGAGGCGCCGGCACCTGAGCCCGATGGGTGGCTGGTGCTGGACCCCGACAGCAACAGCGTCTCGCTGGAGCAGTTCCTGGTGGCCGACGCCATGCTGCTCGGGCAGAAGACCTACCAGGGCCTGGCGGCCGTCTGGCCGACGCTGGTGGACGACCCGACCTTGGGCGTGTTCGCTGACCGGATGAACAGCATGCCCAAGTACGTGGTCTCCCGAAGCCTGCAGGAGCCGCTTGCGTGGAACGCCACCCTCAGCAAAGGGGAGCTGGCCGAGAGCGTGTCCGACCTCAAGGACCGGCACGGGCTCCTGATCGCGGTCGGCGCTGGCGAGCTGGCCCATGCCCTCACCACCCAGGGCCTGGTCGACGAGCTCTGGTTCTGGGTGAGCCCGTACCTGTGGGCCAGCGGGCCGCGGATCTTCGACGGTATCGGGCCGGTCCGGCTGGAGCTGATCGGGTCGACGACCTTCCCCTCGGGGGTGGTGCGGCTGGCCTACCGGCCCGCCCCCGACCAGCAGGACGGGGCAGCCGGGTAGGTCCAGGCCAGGCGGCAACGCCAAGCCCCAGCTCAACCCGCACGCGCTGCCGTTGCGTGCAGCAGCAGGCGGCAGCGCGTGCAGGAGGGACCGGCCATGCACAGGTGGACGTCGCCGCCGGCGGCCTGGGAGCGGAACTGCTCCCAGCGCCACAGCCAGATGAGGTTGTGGCCGTGCTCGGCCAGGAAGTCGAGGTAGGCGCCGTAGGCCAGCTCCTCTGGGGCTCGACGCAGCCCGCCCGGTCCATCCCGTCATGGAGGTTGTTCCAGATATGGGAGCGGGTCAGGTAGACCGCCTTCCGGTCGGTGGTGTCGCCGGCCGCGGCCGTGAAGTAGCGTGGGTTGGTCGCCGAGACCGTCAGGGGCCGGGGCCCGGCGATGGTGACCGGTCCGGACGAGTGCGATTCGCTGGTGGTCATGACCTGTTCCTCCGGCGCACGGGACTTCCTCGGTTGCCTGTCCACAGTTGGGATCGGGGACGATGGGTCGGCGGCACGGCGTCCGTCCGGGTCATAAGGCAGTCAGACCGCATGATCCTGGGCGTTCGTGCCTGCATTGAACGATCCCGCGGCGTGTCACCAACCGGACAGACTCACAGAACGCCGGAGCCGTGAGAGTCGGCCAAGGTGATTTCATTGTTCTCGTGGCAATGGCTGCTGCGAGGGCTCGTTATGGGAGCGATTCGTTGATGGGAACAGACGGTGGCGTGTCGACCATGGTCTGCCGTGGAAGTGAACGCATACCCTGGCCGAAAGAGAACCCATAACTTTGGCCCCAACGGTCGGGCGTGACCTGGCGGAACGGCGGTCCGCACAGCGGTTCCCGGTGGTTCCATGGTAAGGATGGGGTCGCCGGTTCGATTCCGGCGGGGGGCTCCACACAGGCCCTGACCAGCACAAACGCTGAGTCTCCTCGCGTTTGAGGCGGTTCTGTGGATGGTGCAGTCGTCAGCTTCGTGTCCGGATACCAGAGATTTGCGCCTATCAGCTGACAGAACGCTTTACTGCATAACCTGTCGAGTTCACTTCGGAGGCTCGGCCATAGCACGCATGCTCACAGGTCAACGGCCGAATTCACGTACCAGACGAGCACATCGACCGCGGAACGCAGGTCCCAGCCTTGCTGCCATCCCGCGCTCCGGCCTGCGTTCCAGCCGGCATGCACTCGCATCGGCCGAGTCGCTAGTCGCCGGTCGCTAGTCGCGTCGGCTACACCGGGCTGAGGCGGCTGGCGGGAACGCGGTGGAGCTGGTTGCGCGAGGTGATGTCGAGCTTGGCGAAGACTTTCCGCAGGTGGTACTGCGCCGTACGGGGGCTGATGAACAGCCGTGCGCCGATCTCGGGATTGGAGAGGCCCTCCCGCGCCAGCTGCGCGATCTTCGCTTCCTGAGGTGTGAGGACGCCGCGCGTCTCCTCCGGGCGTCTGTGCGCTGTCTCGCCGGCAGCCAGCAGCTCGCGGCGGGCGCGCTCGGCGAATCCCTCGACCCCCATGTGCCGGAACATCTCGTAGGCTGTGCGCAGGTGCTCGCGCGCGTCCAAGCGGCGCTGCTCGCGACGCAGCCACTCGCCGTAGACGAGCTGCGCGCGGGCGAGCTCCACGCGGAGCCGGGTCCGGGCGAGCCGCTCGATCGCCTCACGGTAGAGCGGCTCCGCGGCGTCGCCATCGCTCAGGAGGGCCCGCGAGCGCGCCTCGACGCCCAGCGCCCAGTCCGTGCCGCTGGCTCGTGTCGTCTCCGAAAGCTGCTCGAGTGCGCCGGGCGCCAGCTCGGGCGCGCCGCTCCGTACGGCCGCCTCGATCAGCTCGGGCAGGACCCATCGCGGAATGGCAAACTCCTCCTGGTGTGCGGCTGCCAGTTGGGCCGCGGCCAGCGCCTCCCCGTATTGGGCGAGGCCGTTGCAGAGCACCGCGTGGTACCAGTGTGCAGTGGTAACGGCAGCCCCCTGGCCACGGGGCACGGCCTCGCTCATCATGGCGTCGATCAGCGCGCGGGCCTCGCGCTCGTGACCACGCATCGCAGCCAATCCGAGTGGCCCCAGGCGTGCCTGGTCGGTCCCGGTCGCCTCACACACTATCCTCGCCTCTTCAACCAGCGATGTGGCCGCCGCCAGCTCCCCGGCGATGAGGTGAACAGTCGCAAGCGTGTCGAGCGCGTGGGGGAGCTCACTGAGTGCGCCGGCCTCGCGGAGGATCGTCACGTGGCGGGTTTCGAGCAGCTGATAGCGTTCGTAGTCCCATAGATCCGTAGCGATGACCGTTGCAAGCCAGACCCAGCGCAGCGCCTCCTGCATGGGGATCTCCTGGGCACAGAACGCTCCCAGGACTCGCTCCATCATCGGCGCCGATGCCGAGTAGCCGTCGGTGAGACGGACCGCAAGGGCATCGAGCAGCTCGTCGGGCAACCCCGGCAGCTGTGGGGGCGGCGCCCTCCGCGCCGCTGCGCCCACCTCCCGCAGGCCTGGGCCGCGCGCCAGGTGGCTGGCGAAGATCGCCGCGAGGACGGCGTGCAAGTAGGTCTCACGGGCGAGCGGGACGTCGAGTCGCTCGAGCCGGCTGGCGGCGCCGAGCAGCAGCGGGGTCGCCTCGTTGCCGCGGCTCTTCGCGAACACGATTTGGGCATGCAGCAGATCGATCCGTGCGAGTCTGAGCTCGTCGGGAGGTCCGGCCTCCGCCATCGCGACGAGCGCGGCCGCGGACTCGAACGCCCCGGCGTGGAGCTTCGCTTGTGCCGCGCTCAGGGTGCGCTCGGCGCGGCGGGCGGGATCGGGCGTCAGCTCGGCCGCTCGCTCCAGGAACGCGGCCATGGCGGCGACGCCGCCGCGGCGCTGGGCGCGCGCGGCCGAGCGTTCCAGCTCGGCGGCCACCGTCTCGTCGAGACCGGCCGTCGAGTGGGCACGATGCCAGGCTCGCCGATCGGGATCGGCCTCCGGATCGGTCGCCTCGGCCAGTGCGCTATGGATCTGCCGCCGCTCGTCCGGCGCAGCCGCCCGGTAGATCGCCGAGCGCACCAGGGGATGGCGGAACCGCACGCGGCCCCCGAGCTCGATCAGCCCGGCGGCCTCGGCTGGCGCGACCGCGTCGGACGCGATCCCGAGTCGCTCGGCCGCGCGCCAGAGCAGGGTGACGTCGCCGACCGGCTCCGCCGCCGCGGTAACCAGCAGCCGCTGGGAATCGGGGGAGAGCGACCGCACCTGCCGAAGGAAGCTCCGCTCGATACGGTCGGCCAGGGGCCGCGCGTCGGGAACTGCGAATCCGCCCGCCAGCTCGCCCGGGGTCAGTCCCCGCGGCAGCTCGAGCAGCGCGAGCGGGTTGCCGCGTGCCTCGGCGACGATGCGGTCTCGCACCCGCTCGTCCAGCCGTCCGGGCAGCGCCGAGTCTAGGAGCATGCGGGCGTTGTCTTCGCTGAGGCCGCCGACCATCAGCTCGGGAAGCCCTACCAGTTCACGCACGTCGATCAGCTCCCGCGCCGCGAAGAGAAGGCCGATCGGTTCTGCCAACAGGCGGCGGGCGACAAGCGCGAACGCCAGGGCTGATGCGCTGTCCAGCCACTGGGCGTCGTCGATCACACACAGCAGAGGCTGCTCGTTGGCTATCTCGGCGAGCAGGCTGAGTGTCGCAAGTCCAACCAGGAATCGGTCCGGAGCGGGGCCGCTGTCAAGTCCGAACACCACTTCCAGGGCCTCTCTCTGCGGACCCGGGAGGCTGCCGCGCCGATCCAGGATCGGAGCACAGAGCTGATGAAGGGAAACGAACACGAGCTCCATCTCGGACTCGACACCGACGGATCGCAGGACGCGAAAGTCCTGGGCTGAGCCGATCGCGTAGTCCAGCAGCGCGGTCTTGCCGACGCCCGCCTCGCCGCGCAGGACGACGGTCCGGCTCTCGCCGTTGCGCGCTGCGTCGAGGAGGACGTCGAGCGCCGCGCACTCTTCCTCGCGCCCTCGCAGGGAGTTGTGCGCGGACATCGTCCCCGCCACCTTCCGCTTCCACGAGCACCCGCGTGTGCTCCACCGCGGCCACCGTGGGCCGACCGGGCGTCCCACCGCTGGCTCGCGGATGAACGCGAGATGAACGAGCGCCCACCGCCCGCGGCTCATCTCGCGACCGGAAGACGATACACCCAGCCCAGCCAAGCGGAGCCGCGCCAGGTCCGGTCAGCTGTCATGCGACTGGCCATCCATGTCATGCGACCGGCCATCCAGGCTGGCGTGTCGGCGGACTCGCCCGCGCCCTCGATCGGGACATGCTGGCCGTGACCGACATCCGTCGGAAAGGAGGTCTCATGATCAGCGAGAAGCCGACGCGCCTCCCTCGGCGCGTGATCGCGAGGGGGGCAGCGTGATGAGGATCGTCGTGATCGGCGGCAGCGGCCTCATCGGATCCAAGCTCGTCGAGAAGCTGCGCCAAGCCGGCCACGACGCGCTCGCGGCGTCGCCCGACTCGGGCGTCGACACGCTGACCGGCGAGGGACTGGCCGAAGCGGTCGCGGGCGCCGAGGTTGTCGTGGACGTGTCCAACGCGCCCGCCTGGGACGACGCAGCGGTGCTGGAGTTCTTCCAGACCTCGACCCGCAACCTCCTCGCCGCAGAAGTGGCCGCCGACGTCAGCCACCACGTGGCGCTGTCGGTCGTCGGCACCGATCGGCTCCCCGACAGCGGGTACTTCCGGGCCAAGCTCGCCCAGGAGGAGATGCTGAAGGCGGGGCCGGTGCCCTACACAATCGTCCGCGCGACGCAGTTCTTCGAGTTCATCGGCCGGATCGCCGATTCGAACACCGACGGCGACACGGTCCGTGTCCCGCCCGTGCAAGTTCAGCCCGAGGCGGCCGACGACGTCGCCGCCGCGTTGGCGGTCGCGGCGGTGGGCGCGCCGGTGAACGGCACCGTCGAGCTGGCAGGCCCCGAACGGTTCCGCTTCGACGAGCTCACCCGCCGCCTGCTGAACGCGAACGGCGACGCCCGCCGGGTGACGGCCGACCGCCGCGCACGCTACTTCGGCGCAACCCTCGACGACCGCTCCCTCATCCCCGGCGACGATGCATCGATCGCTCCGACCCGATTCGAGGACTGGCTCAGCCAGACCATGGTCAGGAGGACGGGATGAGCACGAGCGTTTCCGCGACAACGATCACCGACCACGAACTCGAGCAGGTCGAGCGCGCGAATGCGACCACGGCGACACCGGTGGTGTTCATCCACGGCCTCTGGCTGCTGCCGAGCAGCTGGGCCAGCTGGGCGGACTTCTTCAGCCAGGCCGGCTACGCGCCGCTGACGCCGGCCTGGCCAGACGATCCGGCAACGGTTGCCGGGGCCCGCGCGGAGCCGGAGCTCCTCGCCAAGAAGACCCTGAAGCAGGTCGCCGACCACACCACCGAGATCATCGATGCCTTGGACAGGAAACCAGCGATCATCGGGCACTCGACCGGGGGCCTGCTGGCCCAGATGCTGGCGGGCCGGGGCCGCTCGGCGGCCACGGTGGCGATCGACCCAGGAATCTTCCGCGGTGTTCTGCCACTGCCGGCCTCGGTCCTCAAGGGGGTGGGCCCGTTCCTGGTCAACCCGCTCACGCGCCGCCGCGGATTGACGCTCACCTTCGACCAGTTCAAGTACGGCTGGGCGAACGCCCTGGACGACAAGGAGGCAAAGGAGCTCTACGACAGGTTCCACGTCGCCGCCAGCGGGATCTCGCTCGTGCAGATGGGCAACGCGAACCTCAACCCCTGGACCGAGGCCAAGGTGAACACCAAGAATCCCGACCGCGGTCCCCTGCTGATCATCGAGGGCGAGAAGGACCACACGGTGCCGTGGGCGATCGCCAACGCCGCCTACAAGCGGCAGCGGCGCAACCCCGGCGTGACCGAGATCGTGAAGATCCCGAACCGAGGCCACGCCCTCACCATCGACCACGGCTGGCGCGAGGTCGCCCAGACCGCACTCGACTTCATCAAGCGGTTCACGTAGCCGTGCCCGCCCGCGCCGCCGTGCCACCGCCTGACCGATCAAAACCACGAGGAGGGAATCCACATGTCCGAGACCATCACACGTTCGCCGGTCGTGCTCGAGCCGGCGTCCCAGGCGTTCGCAGACGCGACCTCCAAGCCGCCGTTCCTCTACCAGCTCACCCCCGCCGAGGCCCGCAAGGTGCTCGACGACGTCCAGGCCGCGCCGATCGACAAGCTCCCAGTCGAGGATCGCTGGATCACCGTCCCCGCCGACGTCGGCG
>Ga0081538_10003148_pt1 | contig 15683 bp, 9 predicted proteins | sample TabmetS5T2R1_FD_71022 | JGI IMG/M metagenome (GOLD analysis project Ga0081538, IMG submission 71022) | Tabebuia heterophylla rhizosphere microbial communities from the University of Puerto Rico - S5T2R1 | ecosystem: Host-associated > Plants > Roots > Rhizosphere ... | reverse complement strand
CTTGGCCAGGTCAAGCAGGGCGTGGTCGTCGAGTTGGCCGACCTGCGCCTCTGCCTCCTGGATCGTACGCATGTTCATAGTATGACACGATCACATCCAGTTGGCAAGGATCTGAACACTATAGGAAAGGTCAACATCGTCTCGAAACACAGACGGGACCGGTCAGGCGCATTCGGTTGGGTAGCCGCCGTCCCATGGAGCGCCCGCTAACAGATAACCGCGCGCAGAGGCAGCGAGAGCGTGGTTGAGACCAGCGCCGTGACGCGCCGGGGCTGGGCTGGGCTGGGCACTAGCCGGACAGTCCCGAATCTTCGGTCATGCTATGTGACGGTTACGCCGGTCCAGGCGGGAGCGCCAACGGGCCAGCCGGCTTAGGCCAACGGACCGAAGCAAGCGCCTCCCGCCAGTCCCGAACCACTGGCGCGCGATCCTCGCCCAGCAACGCGTCGAACTCACGAGCGCGGACCATGATCTGATCGGAATGGTAGGTATACGGATCGAGCAGGGCGCGCGTGGCGACCCCGCACGCCTCAGGAACCTCGCCCGACTCCGCGAGCGCGCTCGCCTTATCCAACCGGATCAACGCCGGATCGAGGTTGTGTGTCGGGTCGTAGAGGCCCAACGCGCGGTCGGCCGCCTGCATGGCACGGTCAGCGACCCGCAACCTCACGTATCCCGTCGCCTCGTAGAACTCCAGCTTCTCAGGCCGAAGCGACAAGATCCCCGGGACGATCAGCTCCGCCGGGGAGTCATCCAGCGCCTTGCGCGCCTGGCTCATCGCCCGCTCGAACGCCGCCCGCTCACCCAACGCCGCGTGCGCCCTGGCCTTCAGACCCCACAGCCACGCGATCACGGGGGTTGGCCGGGCGCGCTGCGCCAACCGCGGATCGACCAGGCGAAGCACCCCAGCCGGATCACCCGCCCACGTCAGCTGAAGGGCCTGTTTGGCCAAGACCATATCCGCCAGGTAACGGTCACCAGCAGCCAGCGCCGCATGCTCAGCCGCCCGATACCACTCACCCGCCAAGCCAGGCTGCCCCTCCCCGGACAAGATGACACCCACGACGATGCCGAGCTTCGCGCCGGATCGGCACAGGCGAACCTGAGTGGCGGTCCGCTGAGGCTCGCCCACCAACCGCCGCACACTGCGGAAATGCGAGACCGCATCGTGCAACAAGGTGGGCGGGGAGACCTTGTGTATCTCGAGACCGAGCCGGTCCGCCGCCTGCTCGAAGAACGCCAGCCGCTCCTCACTCACCGAGCCCGCATCAAGCGCCGCATGCATCCGATCAGGCTCACTACCCAACAACTCCACCACGTGATCCGCGACCGCCAACCCGCCGGCCTGGAGCACGTGCCGCCGCCTCGTCCCAGCCTCCTTCACCTCGCGGGTCGTAGAAGACCGAGTCTCGCCGCTGGCGGCGGCGCTCGCCACAGCCTGGGCCTGGGCTTGCTCGGGCGTGGCGCCGCTGGCGGCGTGGACCAGCTCAACCACCTCAAACAACTGCTTCTCCCCCAACGCCGCGTAATCCCGCTCATCCAACAACCGCGGCACCGCCACGGCATAAATCTTCGCCAACATTAACAGCACGTAGGCGGTTGGCCGTTTGCCACCATCCGGCCAGCGCTCATAATCACTTACCCGCCGCGCGCTCATCGGCGCCCGGCCTGAGCCGTCAAGTTGGTTCCACTCATCAGCCACACCATCAAGCGTCATCCCGCGCGCCCACCGCAACGCCAACCTGGGCCGCACCCTATATCGCGCCATCATCACAATCGCAATATCAGGCGGCGCATAGCCCTTCGCCGCCAACTCCCGGCGTAACGCCTCCCGAACCGCCTTCGTGATCTTCACGCCGCCTCCTCACCGATCAATGGGCGCCAATCGTAAACAACTGCAGCGCAGCCTTGCCAATAGGGGGAACTCTGCGCCAACGGCTACAAATATCTGCTGGTCAACAGCACTATTCGGCGTGCACGGAAAGGGGAAAAGCCGTCACGGCGCTGGCAATGGCCGCAAGGATCCCGGCCCTTATGCCATTACCGCTGGGGCTCCCAGCGGTCGATGCGCTTGCCGCAGAGAAGGTTCCAGACCGCGCGGAGGCAGGCCACGTTCACCAGGACGAAGTAGGCCGGCATCCCAAGCCCCCGGCCAGCGAGGCCACGTGGCGGGCTCGCCTTCCGGCGCAGGCCGAGGCCCGCAGCCGCATAGAACGCGGCTTGGCCGAGCGTGGCCGCCCGGTAGAGCCAGCCCCGGCGCCATAGCGCGGGGGCTGACACCGCCAGGCCGATCAACGGAAAGGCCATCAGGCGGCGCAGCACCTTGTGCGAGAGCAGCTGGACGGCGTAGAAGCCGTGCCGCCGGGGGTCGAGCAGGGATCGCCTGGCGGCCACCGCGCGCAGGCCCCTGGTGATGATCCGGACCTTACGGCCCAGCTCGACCGTGCTGGTGGCGGCGACGGGCTCGTACGCGATGGCGTCAGGGGCGAAGACGAGCCGCTTGCCATGCGCGATCACGCCGGTTGAGACGAAGAAGTCGTCGGTCACGCCGCCCGGGACGTGGTCGATCAGCTCGCGGCGGACCGCATAAATCGCGCCGGTCGCCGAGATGACGTGGCCGGCGCGGCTCTCGCCGATCTTCAACAGCCGGTCGAAGTCCCAGTAGCGCTGCTCCCCCGCCGCGCTCGGCGCCGCCTCAGCGTCGCGCACGTACCGCTGGTCGCCAGCGACGCCCCCGACCTCCGGGTCGGCGAACGGCCGGACGAGCGCGCGGATGGCGCCGGGCGCATAGCTCGTGTTGGCGTCGGAGAACACCACGATCTCGCCCGTCGCGGCGGCGACGGCCTCGTTCAGGGCCGCCGCCTTGCCGGCCCGGGGGAGCGCGAGCAGCCTCACCCCGCACTCGGCGAACCCCGCGACCACCGTATTGGTCCCGTCGTCGGAGCCGTCGGAGGCCACGATCACCTCCAGCCGGTCACGGGGGTAGTCGACGGCGAGGAGGTTACGCAGCTTGCTGCCGATGACCCCCGCCTCGTTGTGGGCGGCAATAACGACCGATACTCGCGGAGTGCCCTCGCCGACCTGGTGAGGCCGGCGCCGCACGAGCCCGCGAACGAGCACCGTCGCGGGGAACAGCCCATACGTGTAACCGAGCGTGCCCACTGCGCCCCAGAACAGCGCTAACCCGAGGGTGGCGCGCGGGCGGCTCACGGCGCGCAGGAGCCGTGCCAGCGGACCACGTAGACGTCCGCGAGCCGATCGGTGTCGGTGGAGGCCAGATCGCTGTCCGACGAGATGAACGCGACCGTCCGCCCGTCCTCCGACACCGCGGGCGCGCCGCTCGGGCCGCCTTGCCGCGCCATCCCACCAGTGGTGGCGAAGGCGCCGCTGGGCAGGCTCTTGACGATGACGCCGCCGTGGCGCTCGCGTTGATCGGCCGGCCCAAGGTTCGTGGCGGAGGTCGCGAACGCCACCACCGCGCCGTCAGCGCAGATGGCGGGATCACCGCTGGAGCCGTTCGCTTTGGCGGCCCCGCCGGGAGATGACACGAGGGTCACCCGGCCGGTCGTGAGGTCCCGCGTGAAGATGTTGGCGATCGCGGTGTCGTCGGAGGTCGAGGGGATCGCACCGGCGGTGAAGGCGACAACCTTGCCGTTGGCTGACAGCGCTGGCTCGCGGCTCTCGTCGTGGGGGCCGATGCCGCCGCCCTCCGCTGACACCAGGGTCACGCCGCCCGTCCCGAGGTCCTTTGCGTAAACGTCGAAGACGCCCGGGCGGTCGCTGGGGTCCAGGGTGCTCGCGGCCGTGGCGAACACGACCATCCGCCCGTCGCCCGAGAGCGCGGGGCTGATGCTGTCACGGTCGGCCTTGCGCCCCGCGCTGCTGGTTGAGGCGAGCACGAGCGCGCCGGTCGACAGGTCCTTCACGTAGACATCGGCGACCTCGTCATCGTCGGCGGGGTCGAGGTTGCGCGCCCGGGACGTGAACGCGACCCGCGATCCGCCGGCTGAAAGCGCCGGGTGCTCGCTGCCAGCGTCGGCCTTGCGCCCTCCGCTGCTGGTTGAGGCGAGCGTGAGCGTGCCGGTCGACAGGTCCTTCACGTACACGTCGGGCAGCGCATCGCGGTCTGCCGGGTCAAGGTTGGTCGCGGTGGAGACAAACGCGACCCACCTGCCATCGGCGGACAGCGACGGGGAGGCGCTCTCGCCGTTCGCCTTCACCCCGTCCCGCGTGACCGTCACGAGCCTGGCCGCGCCGTTGGGAAGATCCTTGGCGTACACATCGGGCAGATCATCGGAGTCGGCCGGGTCGAGGTTCGTGGCCGACGACAGGAACGCGACCCGTGCGCCGTCAGCCGCCAGCGACGGGGAGGCGCTCTCGCCGTTCGCCTTGACGCCCTTGGCGGTGGTCGTGACGAGGGTCAGCTCGCTCAGGCGGGCAGAGGTCGAGTCCGGGGTGCCCGAGGACAGCGCGGGCTGGATCAGCGCCCAGGCCAACGCAGCGCTGACCGCTCCGCCGAGCCACACCCACCAGCGTCCCCTCCGCATCCACTGCCTCCCGGAGTCGCGCCGTTAGCCGCGCACCTGCTTCTCGATCCACTGGTAGGTGGGTACAAGCCCCTCCTCGAGAGTGATACCCGGCTCCCATCCCAGGATCTCCCGCAAGCGCGTGTTGTCGGAGTTGCGCCCCCGAACTCCCTGGGGGCCGTCGACGTGCCGCAGCGTGAGGTCGCGCTTGCCTGAGATGTCGATAATGATCCGCGCGAGCTGGTTGATTGACACCATCTGGTCGGTGCCGAGGTTGAGCGGCTGGTCGTAGCCGGACTGCATCAGGCGGTAGATACCCTCGACACAGTCGGCCACGTGGCAGAACGAGCGCGTTTGCTCGCCGTCCCCCCAGATCTCGACCTCGCCGCCGGGATCAGCCATCGCGACCTTGCGGCAGAGCGCCGCTGGCGCCTTCTCGCGTCCCCCGTCGTAGGTCCCGTAGGGGCCGTAGATGTTGTGGAAGCGCACGACGCGCACGCACATGCCGTGCTCGCCCGCGTAGTACTCGCACAGCTTCTCGGAGATCAGCTTCTCCCACCCATAGGCGTCTTGTGGATTCGCGGGGTAGGCGTCCTCCTCTCTCAGCGGCGCGACGTCGGTGTCGACCTGGAGATGCTCGGGGTAGACGCACGCGGAGGACGAGTAGAGGTACCGGCCGATCCCATGAATGCGCGCCGCCTCGATCGTGTTGAGGTTGACCAGCGCGTTGTTGTAGAGGATCGTCGCGTGGTTCGTGGAGATGAACCCCATCCCGCCCATATCGGCGGCCAGCGCATAGACCTGGTCGACGCCGCGCACCGCGACGAGCGCGTCATCCCTGCGGCGCAGGTCGAGCAGCTCGAACTCGTCCGCGTCAATCTCAGTGAACTCAGGCGGTTTCAGGTCAACGCCGCGCACCCAGTACCCGAGCCGCTTGAGCTCGGTGACGAGGTGATGGCCGATGAACCCGCCCGCTCCGGTGACTACCACACGTTCCATGCAAAAACTCCCCTGCCCACAGCCCTATGAGCCTCGCGTTCCCGCCTCGGGACGCTCCCTAAGGCGAGGCTACCAATATTGATCGACCAACGAGCGTGGACGATTCTACACCTGGCGATTACCCTGACAGATCGGACTGAAGCTACGCGAAAAGGCGTACGTGTGGCCCAGGGCATCGGTGAGCACGGCCGGTGAGGGGGCCTGGGCCATCTCAAGGAGGGGGAGCCGTTCGGGGCTACCGCGATGTGGTGCCGCACCCCATGGTGGCTGCGGTCTTCCAGGCGCTCGACCGTGAGGGCCTGTATTGGTGCCTCTTGCGTGGCGAGGCGATGTTGGAGCAGGCGTCGGGCGATGTCGACCTGCTCATCCCCCCCGCTGACCTGCCGCGTCTCCGGCGCGTCGTGGGTGAGTTTGGCTTCACGCCGGTCCCCGCCTGGGGCTACGGCTCGCACCGCTTCTTCATGGGCTACGACCCGGCCACGGACCGGTGGGTGAAGCTCGACGTGGTCACCGACCTATCGTTCGGTCCCGGCTTCGCGCTGCCGACCGGCGCGGAGGCCGCGTGCCTCGAGCGGCGCCAGCGCCAGGGAGGCCTCGCCGTCCTGGACAGCGATGACGCGTTCTGGGCGCTGCTGCTCCACCGGCTGCTCGACAAGGGCTCGATGACCGAGGACGCCACCGCGAGGCTGCGCGAGCTCGCCGCCGCGGCCCGGGCGGACGGGCCGCTCGCCACACGCGTGGATGCGGTGTGCCCCCCCGGCTGGTCCGCCCCGCGCATGCTCAGCCTCGCGCGGGATGGCGAGTGGGGCGCGCTCACCGCGCTGGGCCCGCAGCTGGCCGCGAGCTGGCGGCGGCGCGCGCGGGTGGCGGTGTGGCGCCGCGCGTCCGCCGCCACCGCCGGCCGGTGGGCCGGGCGGCTGCTGCGGCTGCGCTACCGGCGCGGCCTTGGCGTCGCGGTGCTCGCGCCGGATGGCGCCGGCAAGTCAACCCTCGTCCAGGGGCTCCATGAGACCTTCGCCTTTCCCGCCCGGGCGCGGTACATGGGCCCCTACCAGCGGCCCGCGGGCCGGCCGGGGCGGGCGTTGCCCCCCGGCCTCGGCCTCGCGCTCCGGCTCTGCGGGTTGTGGGGGCGGTGGCTGGAGGGGGCCTATCACCGCAGCCGCGGCCGGCTCGTCATCTTCGACCGGTACGTCACGGACGCCCTGCTCCCGCCCCGCCGGCCGCTGGGCCGCCTGGGCCGGGCCCGCCGGTGGGTGATCGGGCGCTGCCTGCCCCCGCCTGGCCTCATGATCGTGCTGGACGCCCCTGGCACGGTGCTCCACCAGCGCAAACGTGAGCAGGACCCGGGCGTGCTCGAGGCAGAGCGCCAGGCGTACCGGGCGCTCGCGCAGCAGGCGAGGCGCAGCGCCGTGCTCGACGCAACCCAGCCAGCGGATCACGTCCGCCGGGAGGCCACCGCCGCCGTGTGGCAGGCCTACGGGCAGCGCTGGGGCAGATGGCGCGCCCCATGACTCGTGTGGTTCCCCCTCTGACCAAGGAGACACGTTCGTGCGAATCTTGATCTGCGCGTCCGACGCCCCGCTGCCGCCCACGACCACCGGCTACCGCCGGCAGCTGGCCGGCCTGGTGCCGGAGCTGAGCAAGCGCCACCAAGTGCGTTTCATCGGGTACCGGATGCCTGACCAGCGGACGGATCCAGCCGCCGAGGCCGAGTGGCGGATCATCCCGTACGCGAAGCCGACGCTCGCAGGAAACCTGTCTGACCTCACCCTCGCCATGGCGCTGCACCGGCCGGCGCGGGCGCAGCGGCTGGTGCGGGGCCTGCGGCACGCGCTCCGCGAGGAGCTCGCGAGCTTCCAGCCAGACGTCGTCCACGTCGGCCCGGGCAAGCTCGCCGGCCTGCGGGCCGAGCTTGGCGAGCGGCCGTGCGTCCTGAACCTCATGGACACCTGGCACGTCAACGTCGAGGCTCGGGCGCTGACCGCCACCCCGGCCAGGGCCCCGCTGTTCCGCGCTGACGCGAAACGCATCATGCGGTTCGAGACCATCCGCTACCGGGGGTGGGACCGGGTCGTCGTGAGCAACTCCGGTGACCTGGGGACCCTGCAGGCGCTCGACCAGACGCTGCCGTTCACGATCATCCCGATCGGCTTCGACGCCAGCGCGTACGCCCCCGATGCGACCGCCCCGGTCGACCCCGACCGGATCATCTTCCACGGGGCGATGAGCTACGCCCCGAATGTCGTCGCCGTTGAGCACCTCGCGTTGCAGGTCCTCCCCCTCGTCCGGGCGGCCCGGCCGAGCGCGCACCTGGTCCTGGCCGGGCGTGACCCGACGCCGCGCGTGCTCGCCCTTGGCGAGCTGGATGGCGTCACCGTCACCGGCGAGGTCGACGACATGCGCGCCGAGCTGGTACGCAGCCGTGTCTGGGCCGGCCCATTCCAATCCGGCACGGGCATCAAGACCAAGCTGCTCGAGGCCATGGCCGCCGACGTGCCCTGCGTCGTCACACCGCTCGGCGCGCGCGGGGTCGACGCCGCCGCCGGGAAGGAGCTGCTCGTCGGGGAGACCGCCGAGCAGCTGGCGGCCCACATCCTGCATGTCCTCTCCGACGGCGAGGCCGCCCGGCGCCTTGGCCACGCGGGCGGCGAGTTCGTCCGCCCCCGCTACGACTGGTCCGCCGTCGGCCGCGCCTACGAGGAGCTGTACGCGCAGGTGATCGAGGAGAAGGCGGCGGTCCCCGGATAGCGGAGCCGGCCTCAGCCGGCGAGGGCAAGCCGCTCGTCCAGCTCGATCACCGGGCGCAGCTTGGCCCACGGCTCCGGGAACGTGGCGCGGACCTTGCGGATCTTCTCCGGCCAAAGCCCCAACCCATACTCCTCCGCCTCGTCCAGGGCGGTATGAGCGGACGCGCACGCCCGGTCAGGATCCTCCAACCCCACACATGCCTGCATCAGATGCTCGTGGAGGCTGGACCGGCGGACAGGCTGGGTTGTGCCCTCCAGCGCGCCCTCAAATAACTCGAGCGCCTCGGCAGGCCGTCCCAAGCCCAATGACCGGATCCCCGTGAAGACCTGCGCGCGCACGCCCTCCCAGCCGTCCAACGCTCCCTGGACCGACCACAAGCCCCAACCAGGCCCCTCGTACCGGATCAGCGCCGCGGCAGCCAACGCATGCTCCAAGAACCGCCCCGAGACCTGATCATCCCCCAGCACCGCATGCTGCTCAGAGAGAGAGGCGAACACCCAGGCACGCGCCGCGGGCCGCAGGAACCGCTGGAACCCGGCGGCGGCCTCCAGCGCCGCGAGGGCCGCGGCCCGGTCCGGGTCAGGCTTGTGTAGGGGGACCCAGGCGCAGGACGCCAACGCGAGCGCCTCCAACCGCCGGTCACCTGCCTGCCGGGCCAGGTCGAGCGCATCCTCGAACCAGCGGTCCGCCTCGTCGAGGTGGCCCGCGTTGAGGTAGCCGGAGCCGGCCACGCACGCCGCGTCCGAGGCCACCGCGGTCAGCCGTGTCCTGGTGGCGCCGCTCATCGCCGCGTGCTTAAACCGGTCGACCAGCGTGTAGACCTGCGCCTTCGCCGCGCGGACAGCGTCGGTGTCCGGCGCCTTGAGGTACGCGGCGGCGATGCCAGTCGCGATGTCCGTCGCGAGTGCCACATCGCCCATGCCCAGAGACCGGCGCCCCTCAAGGAGCTGCGCGGCAGCGGTCAACTTCGGGACCGGCAGCAGCAGCCCGGTCTTGGTGAGCGCCTCCACCACTTTGCGGCGGTTCACCTCTTTGATCCATTCGTCAGGGGTCATCCACGTCCACCATCGTGCCGCCTCAAACGTATCCCCCAATCCGAGCTGGGCGACCGAGTCCACCTTGAAGAATTTGCACAACGCCCGGCGGAACAACCCTTGTGGCCGGTGCGCGCGCTCCTCCCAACGCCGCATCGTCCGCCTATTGAGCCCCCCGCCCTCATCACAGCACAGCTCGATCTGGACACATAGCTCCGTTCTCTCTATGCCAAGGAGCAACCGGCGGATCTCCAGCTCGGTCACCTTGCGCACGTCCTCATTCATTTTCTTTTCTCCTTACTCAGCGGAATGGGAGCATACGCCCTACGCGAGCATGTCCGAAAAGAGTAATTCGAGCACTTGTCCACCTCGTTGGCCGATAACTGTCCGGCTCTATCCCACGCGGAACGAGCACGTTGCAGAACTCTTGTATTTCGCAAGCTCACCCATAGGCAGGGCGTCAGCTTTCCTCCGGGTTAAGAGGAAAGCTGACGCTCATCCCGCAGATGCGATCCATGGGCTGCGGTTTTCCTTCACATACGAAGGAAAACTGCGAATGAGGGCGGCCACCGCAGGTGGACGCTGGCCCAGCGCAACGTTGGCACGTGTGGGGCCGTGGCTCCCAAGATCGAGGAGTACATTTCCACGAAACACACTCCTCGATTCTGGAGCTGGGATGGTCAGCAAGCCGGACCGGATCTTTGATCGCGACCTCGAGTGGGGTCACCTCGCGGCGTTCGCCTCGCGCGCTGAGGGCCGCCCGCAGTTAGGTGTGGTCAGCGGGCGGCGGCGGCAAGGCAAGACCTACCTGCTGGAGGCGCTCGCTCGCGAGAGCGGGGGGTTCTACTTCGGCGCCACCCAAGCCACCGAGACCGAGTCACTCCGGCTGTTCGCCGACGCGTTAGGCCGCCACCTACGCGCGCCCGTCCCGCTACGGTTCTTAGTGCACCCGCCCGGAATTACGGTCGCATTCGGCCGCGCCTGCATCTCGCCTCGCGGCGTTGCTCCTCGCACACGTAGCCTCCGGCTACGCGCACTCGTCGCGCCTTGCAACGCGAGCGCAGTCGCACCCTCGGTGCGGACCGTACTTCCGGTTGGGAGCACTGAGCTGGGACGAGGCGATCAGGTACCTGTTCACATCCGGGAGCGCCAACACGGGACTGATCGTCCTTGACGAGTTTCCCTACCTGAGCAAGGTATCGCCGTCGTTGCCCTCGATCTTGCAGCGTGAGGTCGATCGGGCGGTCTCAGAGGGGACGGCGATCTCGTTAATCCTGTGCGGCTCGGCGATGTCGGTCATGGGCGGGCTGCTGGCTGGCAGCGCGCCGTTGCGCGGAAGGGCCAACCTGGAGCTGGTGGTCCGCCCGTTCGACTACCTCCTGGCCGCCGGTTACTGGCAGGTTACCGACGCCCGGTTGGCCGCTCAGCTGCATGCTGTGGTGGGCGGCACGCCGGCCTATCGCCGCTTCGTCAACGACGACAGCCCGGAGAGCATGGCCGATTTCAACGGTTGGGTGCTCCGGACTGTGCTCAACCCGGCCTCCCCGCTGTTCCGCGAGGCGCGCTACCTCTTGGAGGAGGAGGCCGAGGTGCGGGACACCGCGCTCTACCACTCAGTCCTCGCCGCAGTGGCCAACGGCAACGCGACGCGGGGCGGGATCGCCAGCTACATAGGCCGCCGGGCCGCTGACATCAGCCATCACCTCAGCGTGCTGGAGGACTGTGGCCTGCTCCGCAGGGAGCCTGATGTGTTCCGCTCCGGTCGGTCCCGCTACCGGGTCGCGGAGCCGCTGATGACCTTCTACCACGTCGTGATGCGCCCGCAGTGGGGTTTGCTGGAGAGCGGGCGCGCGCGGACGGTGTGGCAGGACGCCAGGGCGCGGTTCTCGGCTCAGGTGCTCGGGCCGCATTTCGAGCAGCTGTGCCGAGAGTTCGCAATGGCGGCCCCAGCAGAGTCCTTCGGGGCGTTGCCCGGCGTGGTCGGCGCTGGGGTCGTCGCGGACCCGGCGCGGCGGAGCCAGATCGAGGTCGACGTCGTGGTGCTCGCGCCCACGGCCACGGGTGAGCCGCGGCGGATCCTGTCGCTTGGTGAGGCAAAATGGGGTGAGGTCCTCGGCGCGCGCCACGTCGAGCGTCTCCGGCGCGCTCGGGACCTGCTCGCGGGCCGTGGCTACGACACCCGCGGCACTGTGCTCGCGTGCTACGGCGGCGCTGGGTTCGAGCCCGAGCTTGCCGCCCAGGCCGGCGGCGACCGCATCCTCACCGTCGGGCTGGAGGATCTGTACGCTGACGCCCTGCCGCAGTGAGCACGAGCGGCACGGCACCGGGGGCTCACGCTGGCGGTCCTCAACGGTGGCCTCGCTACCCTGTCGGTGGGAGGGCAGCGGGTGACACAACAACTTCGGCACCTCATCGTCGTGATCCCGGGGATCGGCGGCAGCGTCCTGGAGCGCGCCGGCACGCCGGTGTGGGGTGACGGCCTGCCCCGGGTGGCCGCGCGCGCGTTGCGCCCGGGGGTGTTGTCGCTGACCCCGGGCGACGGCGTGCGGGCGGTGGGGCTGACCCGCTCGGTGTCGATCTGGCCGGGGTGGACCGTGCTGCACGGCTACGGGGACCTGGTCCGCGGGATCTGCAACCGGTTCACGGGCGTGCTCCTGGACGAGGGCCACCCCGACCACCGGGTCCCGGGCGCCAACGTGGTCCTGTTCCCCTACGACTTCCGCCAGAGCATCACGGTGGCCGCCGAGCAGCTGGCCGAGGAGATCAAGGCCCGCTTGAACGGGTCGGCCAAGCGGCGGGTGATCGTCGTGGCGCACTCGATGGGTGGGCTGGTCGCCCGGTGGTGGCTGGGGCCGCTGAAGGGTTGGCGGTGCTGCCGGGGGCTGGTGACCTTAGGGACCCCGCACCGGGGCGCGCCGAAGGCGCTGGACTGGCTGGTGAACGGGGTCCGGCTGAAAGGCGTCCGGTTGCCCCACGCGACGGCGGTGATCCGGGGCTGGCCGTCCGTGTACGAGCTACTGCCCCGCTACCCTGCGGTGATGCTCAAGGAGACGGGCGGGGCGCGCTATCCCCACGAGCTGATCATGGAGGGCTTCGACTCGCGGCGCGCGCGGGACGCGCTGGCACTGCACTACCAGATCGAGCAGGCCTGGGGGGAGGTGCCGCCGCAGCCGGACGGCCCGGGCGTGACACCGTTCCTCGGGCGTGGGCACCCGACGCTGGAGCGGGCGAGCTGGGCCGGCGCCTTATCGGTGACGAAGGACCGGGCCGATTGGCTGGACCAGCCACCGGGCTGGCTCGGTGACGGGACGGTGCCGGCCTACATGGCCAGCCCGATCGAGCAAGACAAGCAGCGGGACGGGTGGCGCCCGGTGCCGGCCCGGCACGGGGAGCTGCCCTCGTATGAGGGGTGGTCGAGCTGTTGGCGACGATCAACGGCGAGTCGGGGGACAAGTCAAAGACGCCCGTGCGGGGCGAGGAGGAGGAGCGCGCCTGCCTGGGCCTGGACCTCGACGAGTGGTACCCGGCGGGCGAGCCGGTGCCGGTGGAGGTCCTCCTGCGCCCGGCGTTGCGCGGCGCAGCGCGAGAGCTGGACCTCACCACGGTGCGGGTGTGGGCGTCGGTGGCACCGGAGGGCGGCGGCCCGCCCGGCGGCATGAAGCTAGAGCGCGCCGGCGATCGCTGGGTGGGCGAGCTGCACGGCCTGGCGCCGGGCACGTACCGGCTGACGGTACAGGCCACCCGCGTGCCCGGCGGTGAGCCGCGCCCGGTCCGCGAGGTGTTCGAGGTCGTGGACCCGGCGGCGGTGGACTTGGCATGAGCCGAACGGCGGTGAACCTGACATGAGCCGAACGGCGGTGAACCTGACATGAGCCGAACGGCGGTGAACCTGACATGAGCCGAACGGCGGTGAACCTGACATGAGCCGAACGGCGGTGGACTTGGCATGAGCCGAACGGCGGTGGACTTGGCATGAGCCGAACGGCGGTGGACTTGGCATGAGCCGAACAGCGGTGGGGCTGACGTGAGCCACTGGCCGCCTTGGCGACGGGCAGGCGCACCGGGCGCGCTCGCCCAGTACGTGCTGCCCGGCGAGGTCGCGGCCCGGCTGCCTGGCTTGCCCGGGCCGGGCACCGGCGATGCGCCCAGCCGGCTGCGCCAGGTGTACCAGGCGTTCGCCGCGGCCAAGATCACCTACGCGCATGAGCCGGCGTCAGACGACCCTGACTGGCAGGTGATCAGGCCCCCGGACCAGGTGCTGGCGTCGCCGAAGCACGCGACCTGCCTGGACGCGGCGGTCACGTTCGTGGGCGCCTGCCTGCACGTGGGGTTGCACCCCCTGGTGGTGATCGCGGATTCACGGGCGGGGGGCGAGCCGGCGCATGCGGTCGTCGTGGTCTGGGCAGGCGGGGACTGGGCGGGCGGGGACTGGCCGTACCCGCGGAACGCGGTGCTCGTGGACGCTGGCGACCGGGTGCTCCAGGAGCGGGGGGTGCGCCCGTCCGTGGACGGGCCTGGCGAGTTCATCGCTGTTGACCCGACGTGCGCGACCGCCCGTCCCGGTCGCGGTCCGGCGACGTTCGAGGACGCGGTGGCCGCTGGCGCCAAGGTCGTGCGGGGCGAGGGGTGGCGCTGGCGGGTCGGCGTCGATGTGGGGATCGGGTTCAACTCGCGTGGGTGCTTCCAGCCGGCGGTCCGACCGGCCAAGGAGCCGCTCGACAGCCCCTATGCCGACCCGGCCGGCCTCGAGCAGCGGTCATTGAGGCTGCTACGCGCCGAGTACGGCGTGGTCCCGTTCCAGGCCCGCGATGAGCTGGACGTGCTGGTGGAGTGGGCCAGCGCGCCCGGGGCCGGCAACCGGCCGCGGGTGGCGGTCGTCACTGGCGTGGGCGGCGCGGGCAAGACGCGCTTGGTGGCTGAGCTTGCGCACCGGCTCGCCAGTCAGGGCTGGCACACGGGCTTCGTCCCGCCGCCGAAGACCCGCCGGCCGGGCGTGGTCGTACAGGACGAGACCGGTCCGCTCGCCGAGTGGCTGGCCGGGACGGCCTCGCCGCTGCTCGTGGCGATCGACTATGCCGAGGCCCGTTGGGCTGAGGCCGCCCAGGTGATCGTCGCCCTGCAGCGACGGGCTGCCACGGCGCCCGCTTGCGTGGTCCTGACGGCCCGCGAGCTGGGCCAGTGGCACAGGGACCTCGGCGGCGCGCTGACCGAGGCCCGGGTCGAGCCCATCTGGGAGCCGGTGCATTTGCAGCCCAGCCATGTCCGGCCACAGCGGGTGCTCCGGCGGGCGGTGGAGGCCTTCTCCGCCCGGTTCGGGGCGCCACGTCCAAGCTTGGCGCTGCCCGGGCGCCGGGACGGTTGGACCACGCTCGATGTGGTCTTGCTCGCGTGGCTGGCCGCGCTCGGTGCTGACGCTGACGATCTCCCTGAGACCCGGTCCGAGCTGTACGGCGAGGTGCTGGAGCACGAGCGGCGCTACTGGGCCAAGGCGTACCGGTCCCGCGCCGCCGAGGTGCCGGCCAAGCGGGTGTTCGAGCAGGCAGCTGCCTGCCTGACGATGGTCAATCCCGAGCCCGACCGGGTCACGGAGATACTCCGCACCGTGGAGAGCCTGAAGGGCAATGTGGTCTGGCTCGAGTACCTGGCCGAGACGCTGGGCGAGTGCCTGGCCTCCCGGGACGGCCGGTTGAGTATCAAGCCGGACCCGATCGGCGATTACCTGGCGATGCTGGTGTTCGGCAAGGACCCGGAGCTGCTCGTCCGTTGCCTGAAAGGCGCGGACCAGGCAGAGCGGCTGGCGGGGTTGGTCAACCTGACCCGCGCCGCCGACGGGCAGCCAAAGGTAGCCGCTCAGCTCGCCATCGCCGCGCTGGCCGCCGTGGACGGCCTCTGGCAGCCAGCGCTGGCGGTGGCCGAGGCGATGGGCGGGCCATGCGTGGCGGGGTTGGCCGCGCTGGCAGGGCGTGATCCCACGCCGCTGCCGCTGACCGAGCTGGCCGAGCAAACCCCGAGTGGGCACGCCACGCTCCGCCCGGTCGCGCTCGCGGCAGCCGAGCGGCTGGTGGCCGACCATCAGGCAGCCGGCAACGAAGAGCCCGTTGAGCTGGCCCGTATCTTGAACAACCAGGCGACCCGGCTGTCCGAGGTCGGCCGGCGCGCCGAGGCGCTGGCCGCGATCACCAAGGCCGTCACCCTCTACGGCCAGCTCGCCCAAGCCAACCCCGGCGCCTTCACACCCAACCTCGCCGGATCGTTGAACAACCAGGCGACCCGGCTGTCCGAGGTCGGCCGGCGCGCCGAGGCGCTGGCCGCGATCACCAAGGCCGTCACCCTCTACGGCCAGCTCGCCCAAGCCAACCCCGGCGCCTTCACACCC
>Ga0081538_10003147_pt1 | contig 15686 bp, 14 predicted proteins | sample TabmetS5T2R1_FD_71022 | JGI IMG/M metagenome (GOLD analysis project Ga0081538, IMG submission 71022) | Tabebuia heterophylla rhizosphere microbial communities from the University of Puerto Rico - S5T2R1 | ecosystem: Host-associated > Plants > Roots > Rhizosphere ... | reverse complement strand
GGTGGTGATCATCGTCGCCATCGGTGTGCGCACCCTGATTGAGGGGGGCATGTCGAGATTCGGGGCGGTGGTAGCCGCCTTGATCGGCGCACTGACGGACGCTCTGTTGGAATGGGCCTGACGCTGGATGCGCCAGCCGAGAAGTCGAGGCCATTGTCGATATGGGTGATCTTCGTCTTCTCCGCCGATAGGCGTAGACCCATCGGCGCCAGCACCGCCGCAGCCCGCTCACGCATCTGCTCGGCGTGTTCGCGGGTGCCGGAGACCATCAGCAACCAGTCGTCTGCATAGCGGATGAGACGGTAGTTGCCCAGTCCCTTGCGGCAGCCGCACGCCAGTCTCACTTTTAGTCTCATTCGCGACCGTTCAGCAGGGTTCATGATCGGTTGCCATGCGTGTAATCGCCGCCTCGCGGTGCGCTTCTGGACACTGACTGAACGGCGGAGGGCAGACTTGGAAAGCGGGTTCGGTTAACAGCCCTCGCGGGTTCGAATCCCGCATCCTCCGCCAGCTGGAAACGTGCTCTGACTTGCGGAAACGCCGTTCGGGTCAGACCGACCCTGGGACGGCGTCGCATCCAACATCGAAGCAGCTCGTCTCAGTTCTGGTCCCAATTCCCGGCCGCCGATTTGCCGAACCCGGCCCCTCGGAAACGATCGGGGGCAGGCAGTACGCGGGGGACGGGCCGCACGCCGGTCCCGCCGCCGAGACGCGTCAGCGGACGTCGTCCTCCATGTGCTCGATGTCGCGGAACCCGGTCTTCCTCCCCCGGGTACCGCGGTTGACGAGCCAGGTGAACACCCAGAGCACGATGCCGAGCAGCATCAACCCGCCGGCGATCTGGTAGACGATGCCGTCGCGATCGACCCATGGGCCGGCCAGGAACAGACAGAGGGCAGCGGCGATCAGCGGCAGCACTCTGGGCGTGGTGAAGAACACCGGCGCGTTCGGATCCCGGCGGCGGCGCAGCACGAAGCACGCCACGTTGACGATCGCGAAAACGCACAGCAGCAGGAACGCCGTCGTGCTCGAGAGGTTCGCGACGATGTTGCTGTCGGGGTCGGAGGTGACGTACCAGATCAGCAGCAGCGACAGCACGGTCGAGAACAGAATCGCGACCCATGGCGTACGCCGGCCGGGTAGCACCTTCCCTAGCGTCCGCGGCAGCACGTCCTGCTTGGCCATGCCGTAGAGCAGTCTGCTCGCCATCAGCATATTGATCAGTGCGGTGTTGGCGACCGCGAAGCAGGCCAGGAACGGGAACACACGGTCGATCGGGAAGTTTGGCGACCCCTTGCTGACAACCTCCAACAGGGCGCGACCCTCCGACTCACGGATATCTGCGAGCTCGGTTGGCGTGAGTACGGCGACCACCGAGACCGCCACCAGCATGTAGAGGAGCACGGCGATCCCGAGCCCGGTGAGCATGCTCCGGGGGAAGATCCGCTCCGGATCATGCGTCTCCTCGACCATGTTGACCGCGTCCTCGAAACCGACCATCGCGAAGAACGCGATCGACGTCGCGGCCGTGACCGCGAGGAACAGACCCTTGTCCTGGAAGTCGGTGAAGACGGTGACCTCGCCGATGGACGCGTCACCCCGCGCCATCACGTAGAAGCCGACCCCGATCACGATGCACAGCGCGGTCATCTCGACCAGGGTCAGAACGACGTTGAACTTCACCGACTCGCCGACGCCCCGCAGATTGATCAGGGCGAGCAGGACCATGAAGCCGAGGGCCACGGCGGTGACTACGCCTTCGGCCGGCATGCCCATCACGTCGTTGACTTCCAGGCCGCCGAAGAAGTTTTGAGCGAGCACGTTGGCGGAGGTCGAGGCGCTCGTGATACCCGAGCAGATCACGGCGAACGCCACAAGAAACGTGACGATGTGGATGCCGAACGCCTTGTGAGTGTAGAGCGCCGCGCCGGCCGCCTGTGGATAATGCGTGACCAGCTCGAGGTAGGAGAAGGCGGTCATGGTCGCGACGATGAACGCCAGCAGGAACGGCAGCCACACGATCCCGCCGACCGTGCCAGCCATGGTCCCGGTGACCGCGTAGACGCCGGCGCCGAGGATGTCGCCGACGATGAACAGCAGCAGCAACTTCGGCCCGAGGACCCGTTTGAGCTCCGGTTCTGCAGTCTTGACGTCCTGGGTGTCGGGAGCGGTCGCACTCATGAGTCTCCGATCTGAGAGCAGCTGATGCAGCCATAGTGACCCAGACCCCCAGCTTGAGGCCAGCATCCCGCGCCACGGGGTTGGCGCTCTACCTACCGACTTGTCGGTGTAAAGGCTCCTCAGCCGAAAGACCTCTGCCTCGGCGTACTAGTCGGTGCACCACGGCAGGGGAGCTATACGCGAAACATTATGATGACTTGTACTACCATTTTGGTATGGCAATGACACTACGACTGCCGGCTGAGCTTGATGATGACTTGCGTGCGGCTGCTGAGGAGGACCGCCGCAGCGTCCATCAGACGGTCGTGCTCGCGATCGAGCTTTTCTTGGCAGCACGGGAAACCGCTCAGGTAAAGGCTGACCCCGAGGCGCTCAGGGCTCTTGCTGAGGCGCGGCAGGCAGTGCGTGACGGCGATGTCGTCTACGGAACCGAAGCCGTACGCGACCTGCTCCGTGGCCGCCGCGCCTCGTGACAGGTCGCTACGAACTCGGAACGGCACCTCCGGCTCGTCGCGCGATCGCCGAACTGCTGCCGCACGACGTGGCGGTCGCAGCCATCGACTTCATCACAGGGCCACTGCTGGCGAATCCCCAACGCGTGGGTCGGCCGCTCGGCGAAGAGCTCTGCGGCATCTACAGTGCTCGCCTCGCCCGGGAGTGGCGCGTTCTTTACGAGATCGATGAGGAGAGGCTCGTCGTTGTAGTCCTCGATATCCGGCATCGTTCGGTTGCCTATCGCCGACGCTAAACGACTTGCCCAGGACTGATCAGGTGAGAATCTGAGCCCGAGAGGGTGCGGGAAAGATAACGGTACGGTAACGTCTCCTCCGCTTCGTTGCGACAGCGCTCGGCGCCCTGCCCTACTCGCAGCTCTCGAAGGAGATAGCCATGCCCCCTCGGCTTCCCATCACCTCACTACGCAAGGGTCTTGCGGTCGTCACGGCCACTGGCCTGATCGGCGCAGCCGCCGTGTTCGGCGCGGCGACAGCCGGCGCTGCCACGACCCAGACCGGCTCGTGCGTGGACGGCGGCGGGACCCGCTGGACGGCCAAGGCCATCTGGGGTGGTACCTACACCTCCGGCGGCGTACGCAAGATCTCGATCAACTACGCCGGCTGGACCACCAACGGGCGCGCCGTGCCGACCGACTCCACCGTGCGGACCTACTCCGGTGACGGCACCCGGATCCAGAAGCTGACCTGGTCCGGCGTCTACGACTACCAGGGCGGCACCGCGTACCGGGTCCGCAACCCGCTCAACCCGGCCAGCGCGCCCGGTCAGGCCAAGGTCAAGATCAGCCTTGGCGTCGACGGCGACGGCCACGGCAGCTGCTCGGTCACCTTCACTCAGCCCGGCAGCGCCGGTGCCGGTGGTGGTGGCTCCGCGAGCGACCGCTATGAGGCTGACGTGGTCTCAGGGACCAACGCCGAGCGGACCTCGCGCGAGCTCCAGGCGCTCAGCTCCGACGCCTGCGTCGACCGCTACGCCGAGCAGCAGGCCGCGCGGATGGCGGCCGAGCGGCGGATGTATCACCAGGAGCTAGGCCCCATCCTCCGCGAGTGCAACCTGCGCGGGGTGGGCGAGAACGTCGCGTACGGCTACTCGAGCGGATCAGCCGTGGTGGACGGCTGGATGGGATCGAGCGGGCACCGCGCGAATATTCTCAACAGCAGCTATCGCCTGCTTGGGGTCGGCGCGGCCCAGAGCTCGGATGGACGCTGGTACGCCGCGCAAGTCTTCGGCGCATAGTCGGCGGGCCCGCCCGAGCAACTGGCAGCGGCCGCGCGCCTTTTCATCGCACTCTCTGCAGCCCTAAAGACCGTTCCTGCTGACCAGCCGCCAGGTCTCCACGTCGCCCTTGCCCTTCACGTCGACAAGCCCCATCGGCTCCGTGACGAAGTCGTCGCGCAAGAGCTCCCAGGTCGGACGGGTGATCTGGATCTCATCTGATGTCCCGTGCGACTCCATGCGACTCGCCATATTCACCGTGTCGCCCCAGAGGTCGTAGAGGAAGCGGCGGCGTCCGATTACGCCCGCCACGACCGGGCCGGAGCTGATCCCGATCCGGAGCCGGAGGTCGCCCCCCGGCACGCATGTGCGGGCGCAGTCCTTCATCTCTAGCGCGACGTCGGCAAGCGCATGCGCGTGGTCGGACCGAGGCCGGGGAACCCCCGCCGCGACCATGTAGCAGTCGCCGATCGTCTTGATCTTCTCGACCTCGTAGCGGTCGACGAGTTCGTCAAAAGTCGTGAACAGACGATCGAGCATCCCGACCACCTCGCGCGCGTCGAGTCGGCTCGCAAGCGGAGTGAAGTCGACGACGTCCGCGAAGAGGATGCTGGCGTCGTCAAAGTGGTCCGCGATCGCGTAGGGCTCGGTCTGCAGGCGCTGAGCGACCTCCTCGGGAAGGATGTTTAGCAGGAGCGCCTGGACGCGCGCCTGTGCGGTGTCGCGTCCCCGCGCGAAGGTTATGAGCAACAACATCGCCACAAGCGACACCGCGACGATGTTGAGGACGTCGAAGGTCCGGACGAAATTATCGGGCAGATTGGCGCCGTCCGGCCGCACGACTTCGGAGAGAACGAGCGTAAGCACGACGACGGCGACGAAGGCCGCGAACCACGGCCAAGCGCGCGTGGGTCGGTCGAAGGCGACCGCGCCGAGCGGCGCAAGAAGCGACCACAGGATCACAGAGCTCGAGTCGTCGAGGCCGCCAAGCATGATCGTCCCGAGCGCGGGCGCGACGAGGATCAGAAGGAACTGCGCAGTCCGCAGGAACGCGAGATTTCGGTTCCGGGCAAACACGGCGAGGCTGATGATCGATCCGGCGAGATAAGCCCACGGCGTGAGCGCGACCGCTTCCTCGCCCACGACCCAATACAGGCAGCCCCAGAGGAACGCGATTGGCAGGATGAAGAGCGCGATCCCAACGAGCAGCCGTTTACGGAAGCGCAGCTCCGACGAGTCGGCGGTGTCCGCCCCGATCGACAGGACGCGATCTCCAAGCGCCGCGATCATGACGGGAGAGCGTAGTCGACGGTGGCCTTTGGACCTTCGTCCGACCTGTCAGCGGATGCTCGTCACCCGCACCATGACCGGCCGTTGCGCTCAGGTAGGTCGGTCAGTCGCATGCCGTGCGCCGGGTTGCGACTGCTTACGGCGGCGTTGACGCGGAGGCGGTGCTGATCCTGCCAGGGCGGACACCACGTTGGCCTGAAGACGTCCGAGAACCATCGCCCACGCGCCCTCCATGAACGTCGCCCGATCGGCGGTGCTAACCACCTGGTGCACCACGACCCGGCTGCCGTCGCCGTGCGGATGGACCCGTAGATAGCCGGTCAGCGGGTGCCCGGGCACCGGAATGTTGCCGTCGTCGAAATCCCAGCTCATCACGATCAGCTTCGGCGGGACCACAATCTCGTATCGACCCCGGACCTCGGTTCCCCACTCAAGGGTGGCTGCGAACTGGTCGCCGTCGATGCTGACCGGGACCTGGAGCCAGCGGGAGTACAGATCGCCATCAGTCAATGCGGCGAAGGTGACCTCAGGCGGAATGGGCAGGTCCACCTGCGCGACCACCAGGAGTGCGGTCGTTGTCTTGGTGAGCGCCTGCTCGGGAAGATCATCTGCCGGACGCCATTTGCCCGCATCCTCGATCGCGCCGTGCAGGCCGGCCAGGGCGGCAGGCTTGGCCCGATATCGACGCGACGTTCCCACCTTGGTCATTTCCACGAGGCCAGCACGACGGAGGACGGCGAGGTGTTCAGAGATCGTCGCTCCGGTCAGAGCGAAGGTGGCGGCGATCTCTCCGGCGGAGAGCTCCTGGTCCCAAATGCGTGCCAGGATCTCGCGGCGGGTGCGCGACCTGAGCGCTCGCATCGTGGCATCAAGCTCGGCCATGCCCGTTGCCTCCTTTCGTCGGCAAACCTTAGTATTGCGGTGACTACCTAATTAGGCATTCACCGAAGGAGGAGGACATGACCAACTATCTCGTGCTCTACCGGGCTAAGACCACGGCCAGTGAGCAGATGGCTCAGAGCACACCGGAGCAGGCCCAAGCGGGAATGGATGCCTGGATGTCCTGGGCCGAGCAGGCCAAGGACGCGGTCGTCGACCTGGGCACTCCGCTAGATGTGATCGAGACCGGCGGCGACTCCGGCGACCCGATTGGCGGGTATTCGATCCTGCAAGCCGAGTCGCCCGAGGCCCTTGGCAAGGTTCTTGAGAACCATCCGCACAAGGCAATGGGTGGCACGATCGAAACACTCGAGTGCCTCCGGATGCCAGGAATGTAACCTCGGATCGCTAGCGAGTCTCCAGATCGGCCAAGCACTCAGTGGCCGCCTATAGCTGTGCGGCCTCAGTTTTGGTCTGAGTCGTTCTCGTTTGTCGTCGTCTAGGGCACGTTCGACCGGTCGCTTCGAAAGCGTAAACGGAGACGTACGGATAAGCCTGCACCGCGCCGCTGCGGATTGGAGTGTGGGTTGGGTTCACGCCCTCGCCGGTTCGAATCCCACATCCTCCGCCAGCTTTTGAGTGCGCCGTGATCTGTGCCATCGAAACCACCCATGTCTGACCGCGCTTCCGGTTCATCCCTGCATTCGCTTTGAGCAATGCGTGTACGATGGCAATAATTGCTCAACTACAGATAGTTGTGTCGGTCGTCACGTGGAATCCTGGTGATCGTGGCTCAGACAGAGCGCGCGATGGGCCACAGGACTGCTCACTGTCGCAGGCGCCGGCGGTGCCGACCGCAAACCCCGTCACCTCCACATTGCCGTGACAGGCCGAAGCCTTCAGAAGGGAGAGCGACATGCAACAGCGGACAAACGATGAGCACAACGTGTTGAGCGCACCTGTACTGGTCACCGGCGGCACGGGCAGACTCGGCCGGCTTGTCGTCCCACGTCTTCGAGAGGCCGGCCATCACGTCCGGGTACTCAGCCGGCACGACCACGAGACCAAGGACGGTATTGAGCATGTGACCGGGAACCTGCTCACCGGCGAAGGCATGGGGTCTGCGTTGGCTGGGGCCGAGACCATCGTGCACCTCGCTGGCGCGCCCAACGCTAAGGGCGATGACGAGGCCACCCGGAACCTTGTGCGGGCCGCATCGCGAGCCGGCGTGCAACACCTGGTTTATATCTCGGTCATCGGCGCGGACCGAATGCCGCTGGGCTACTTCAGGAGCAAATTGGGCGCGGAGCTAGCCGTGGCCGACTCCGGTCTGCCGTGGACGACGCTGCGCTCGGCCCAGGTCCACGACTTGGTCCTGACGCTGGTGCGCGGGATGGCCAAGCTGCCGGTGATACCCATCCCGGGCGGGCTCCGATTCCAGCCCGTCGACGCGGCCGAGGTGGCGGCCCGGCTCGTGGAACTGACACTCGACAAGCCCGCCGGCCTCGTGCCCGACCTGGCCGGGCCGAAGGTGTACGGGATTCGCGATCTAATCCGTGGATATCTGCAGGCGACCGGCAAGCACCGGGTCATGGTGCCGATCCGGATCCCCGGAAAGGTAGGCCGCGCGTACCGCGCCGGCGAAAATCTGTCCCTCGACGGGGCCGACGTGGGCGAACGGACCTGGGAGGACTTCCTAGCCGAGCGCCTGCATGACCGCACCGATCCATTGCGGTCGCCGGCCAAACACGGGTCAGTTCGAGCCTAAGGTAAGGGCGCTGTCTCCGTTTTGGTCTCGGGCTCGGTTCTCGGGCTCGTTCAGGAGATTGGGAGCGCCTTTACTCGGGTGAGGGTGAAGGAAACCGAGCCGTCCTGCGCGAAGGGTAGACCGTCGAGGCGCTGCTGCGCCTCGGTCAGGTCCGCGGCGCTGAACACCAACCAGTGACCGGATGGTCAAGTGTTCCCTCGGCGAGCGGGGTGCACTGGCTGAGGACGTGCGGTCAGCACCGATTGGTGGTGCAATGGTTTCGTATCGCTCGTCTGCCTTGTGGCTCTTTGCTCTCCGTGAGGCAGCGCGCGAATCGGGGCAGGTCCCGCGTTGGTTTCCCTCGTCGCGACGCCCGCTCCCGAATGCCGGCGTTGGGGTCGAACGTGGCGTGGAGGTGGAGTCTTGGCGAGTCACCCCTTTTCGCCGGCTCGTCGACAGATACGAGCGACCGACGCCAGTGCCACAGTGGCTGTGACACCCAGCCGACCAGACCCGAGCGTCCGCGGGCTCCGCGGCGAGAGGCGACAGACATGAAGATCGTGGTCATCGGCGGCACCGGGCGGATCGGCAGCAATGTCATAAGGAACCTGCGCGAGCGCGCACAGGACGCGGTCGCGGCCGACCTGAATACCGGCGTCAACACGATCACCGCCGAGGGTCTTGACGCAGCGCTCGCGAACGCCCAGGTGGTGGTCGACCTTTCCAACTCGCCCTCCTTCGAGGACGCGGCGGTTCTCGAGTTCTTCCAGACCTCCGGGCGGAACCTGCTCAAGGCTGAGGTGAACGCGGGCGTCGAACATCACGTCGCACTCTCCGTCGTCGGTGCCGACCGGCTTCCCGACAGCGGATACATGCGGGCGAAGGTTGCCCAGGAGCAGCTCATCGAAGCGGCCGGTCAGCCCTACACCATCATTCGCTCCACGCAGTTCTTCGAGTTCCTGAGGGCCATCGCCGACTCCGCCACCGACGGCGACACGGTCAGTGTTCCCACTGCCAAGCTCCAGCCGATCGCCGCCCAGGACGTCGCCGCAGCGGTCACCGAGGCCGCTATGTCTGACCCGAGCAACGACGTCATCGAGATCGCAGGGCCAGCCGCCATCGGCTTCCCCAACCTCATTCGCGACGTCCTCAAGGCCGACAACGACCGACGAACAGTGGTCGGCGATCCGCACGCCCGCTACTTCGGCACCGAACTCACCGACGCCTCGCTTACGCCAGGACCAGACGCACGCCTGGGCCCCACCACCTTCACCGAGTGGCTCGCTGTCAACCGGCGGTAAGGCGGTGATCACAAACAAGATCAAGCAGACAGTGATGGCCGGTCTGAGAGCGCCATCCGGAAAAGGAACCACTAATGATTAGGAGGACTCTATGACTGCCGAGAACACGCCCACCCCGGCCGCTCCGGACACCATCGTGCTGATCCACGGTCTGTGGGTCACCCCCCGAAGCTGGGAGAAGTGGATCGAGCGCTACGAGGGCCGTGGTTACCGTGTGCTCGCCCCTGCCTACCCAGGCTTTGAGGTCGAGGTCGAAGCGCTCAACGAAGATCCCTCCCCGATTGAGGCTTTGACTATCCCCGCGGTCGTCGAGCACCTCGAAGGTATCGTCGGCGATCTAGATAAACCACCGATCATCATGGGCCACTCGGCAGGAGGCTGCTTCACCCAGATCCTGCTCGATCACGGTTACGGGGCAGCAGGGGTGGCCATAGACTCCGCGCCCACAGAAGGCGTTAGGGTAACCCCGGTCTCACAGATACGATCCCTCTTCCCGGTTCTAAAGAACCCCGCCAATCGCCACCGGGCGGTGGGCTTCACCCCAGAGCAGTTCCACTACGCCTTCGCCAACACCCTCAGCCGGGAGGAGTCGGACAAGGTCTACCAGCGCTACCACATCCCGGCGCCGGGCAACTTCGTGTGGGCCGGGCCGCTGGCCAACTTCACCCCGGGTCACCAAGATCTTTACGTCAACTTCAGGAACGAAGACCGGGCACCGTTGCTGTTCATAGCGGGTGGAGAAGACAACCTCATGCCTCCAGCGGTCAACCAATCCAACGCCATGAACTACCGCACCCATTCGGTCACTGAGTACAAGGAGTTCTTTGATCGCTCGCACTACACGGTGGGACAGGACGGATGGGAGGAGGTAGCAGACTACGCCCTTGACTGGGCGCTAGAGCACGCAAAGCGTCCAGCGGCTTTGACGTAGCCTGCACCGTAGTCACAGTTTCTGGTTCCGGTCGGGCGGCCGCCGAGTCCGTCTTAGACCGGCACGGGCGAGCGTGTCCACACGCCGGTGGCTGCGGCATCGCGCGCGTAGTCGGCGAAGTCTCTTGGCTCTCGGCCGAGCGCGTGCATGACGCCGTCCGTCGTATTCGCATTGCGGCCATCCACGACCTCACTGAACAAGTACGTGAGCAGCTCGATGATTTCGGCCGGTACGCCGTGCGCTGCGGCTTCCGCCGCGTGCTGTTCGAGTGAGACCGGTACGTACCGGATGTCGCGGCCTGTCGCCTCGGCGATCTCCTCGGCGACCTCGGCGAAGGTGAGTGACCGGGGACCGGTCAGCTCGTACAGCTCTCCCACGTGGCGGCTGTCGGTCAGGGCGGCAACCGCGACATCGGCGATGTCGTCGGCATCCAGGAACGGCGTCGGCACATCCCCGGCAGGAAGTCGGATCTCCCCGCTGAGCACATGATCGAGCATGTAGTCCTCGCTGAAGTTCTGCACGAACCACGTCGAACGCAGGATTGTCAGGTCGGCACCGGTGTCGCGTACCGCCTGCTCTGCCCGCTCCGCTTCTGGTTCACCACGCCCTGACAGCAGGACGAGTCGGGGGACGCCGCGTTGTACGGCGAGCTCGGCGAACGATCGGGTGGCCTCAACAGCTCCGGGCACCGCCAGGTCCGGGTAGTAGGTGAGGTAGACCGCCCGCACCCCATGAAGCACGTCCTCCCACGTTGCGGGGTTCTCCCAGTCGAACCGTGGTGCGCCGGACCGCGATCCGATGCGCACCGGAATGTCACGTGAGGCGAGCCGGTTCGCTACCCGGCGTCCAGTCTTGCCATGGCCGCCAAGCACGAGGATTGGTTGGTTCTGGTGTCTGATGTTCATCTCATCAATCCTTTCTTCTAGACTTAAAATCTAGATCTAGAATCTAGTTCATAAGTCTAGATCTTGAGTCTTGGCATGGCAAGTGCGGCCCGGTACGCTGCTGCTCGGTGAGAACACGGCCTTATACGACTGGACGTCGGCACGGACCTGGAGACAGTGTCGACCGGGTACTCGAAGCTGCCGAGCAGCTGATCAAGAAGAACGCCTTTCACCTCGCGACCATGGATGAGATAGCCACCGCCGCGGGGGTTTCGCGCGCGACGGTGTTCAACCGTTTTGGCTCCAAGCTCGGCGTGCTGCAGGCGCTGTTTTCGCGGGCTATTGAAGGACCCGAAATGGAGGCGATCCGACGCGCTCTTGACATCGAGGATCCGGTCGCATCGCTGGAGGCCCTGATCGACGCGTCATGCGCGATCTGGGAATCGCAGGCTTTTGTGCATGAACAACTTCAGGCGATCGTCGTCCTTGAGCCCGATGCAAGCATCCTGATCGACCAACAGCGGCAAGACCAGCGTGCCGACCTTCAGCTACTCATTCGGCGTCTTTCTCGGTCTGGGAAACTGCGCTCGGAATTCAGCGAACCTCGGGCGACCGCAACACTCCACATGCTCACCAGCCTGGAATCGTTCCTCTGGCTACGCAGGCACTACGGTCTCTCGCTGCGACGTACGCGTGAGACGATCACCGAACTGGCCCGAACGCTCCTTCGCGGCTGACGTACAGCCAAACTCCAGTGGCATCTCAGGTTTTTGCAGCGACCGTTGGTGTCCAACATCCAAAATGGGGTAACGAATCGACTGGCGTTAGAGAGGGTGGGGGTTTAACTGATGCTCGTCTAAATGTGTCCTGCCGTCGCAGAAACTGACGGGATCTGTTTGGATGGCGTGTCGATCGAGACGAGCATGAGCCTTGGGGGAGGTTGATCATGGAGCATCCACGCGTTCGCGGGTTGAGTGAGTGGAGGCCGCTCGCTCGAGGGGGCCGTTCCGTGGTCTGGGAGGCGCGCCAGCTGTCGTTGGACCGTCCGGTCGCGGTCAAGGTGTACCAGCGCGAGTTGGATGAAGTTGGTCGACGCCGTTTTCTGCGAGAGGCGGCTGCTGCGAGGCTTTCAGATCACGCTGGCATCGTTACGGTGCACGACGCTGGCATACTGCCGGACGGCCGTCCCTACCTCATTATGGATCTGTGCTCGGGCGGGTCCTTGACCCAATGGCTCAAGCCTGAGAACCAGCCCAGCGAAGAGCAGGTCCGACAGGTTGGCGTCCGGATCGCTGATGCGTTGGCCGCCGTTCACGCGCGCGGTGTGCTGTACCGCGACGTAAAACCAGCCAACATCCTGATCGACAGTTTCGGTAACCCGGGATTAGCCGACTTCGGGCTGGCAGCCGACGCTGGCGCCGAGACAACGGCGGCTGATGAGGTGTGTATGACTCCGGCATACGCGCCGCCGGAGGCGTTCGAAATGCAGCCGGCAACAGAATCCGGCGACGTCTACTCCCTCGCTGCCACGTTGTATGCCCTGTTAGCAGGTCGCGCTCCTCATAGTGTGGGCGCCGCCCCAGTCGCTCTCGAAGAGACGGTCGAGGTCGCCGAAAGACCAATTGGCCCGGTGTCCAGTGCCAACCGGTACTTGCCGATACCCGGGATCAACCGGTACTTGATGGACGTGTTGATGGCCGCTCTGAGCAAGGATCCCGTGGATCGGCCGAGCGCGGCGAGATTCCGGGATCAGCTCGCGAATGTGCCGGCAACCGGCATTCCAAAACAAGGGGCGCTGGTCGGCGCTGCCGACGGTACGTCCTCGGGGTTTCCACGTGAGGATTCCTCAGTCCCCGGGCATTTGACAATCTCGAAGAGTTCAAGCATTGCTGCCACGGCGGTAACAGCGGATTCGCGACGAGCTCCTGGCCAGGCTGCGTCCGCCGAGGCACCACGAGGAAAACGGCGCGTACTCATTCCAGCCCTGGCCGCGGCCTTGGTAGTTGTCATCGCACCCACGACGACCTGGCTGATCAGCGACCCGGCTCCGTCTGCTCTTCCTGCGATAACGCAGAGTGCGATGCCCGGCCCACCGTCATCGGGTGCCGGTGATAACGCCGATTCCGGTTCGGCGGTGCGGGAGACAATTCAGCTGGAGAATTCAGCCGACTCCGCCAGGCCCTTCCAAACCGTTCGAATCCAAGGGACGTACCGCGGTGGAGCAGACACCTCGCTGCGGGTGGAGCGCGAGGAGGGAGGCCAGTGGCTGGCCTTTCCGTTACCCACCAAGACCGACCAGTCGGGCGAGTTCACCGCCTATGTCGAGTTAGGGCAGCCGGGTCTTTACCAGGTTCGGGTGGTGGACCCGGACTCCAACTTGACGTCTGAACCTTCTGTGCTAGTGATCGAGGGCTGACCATCCAGAGATCGTCACGACAAGTCGCCAGCCCCTTGTAGCCGACCTTCCTTCTAGACCGGCCGGTTCCGTATCAGGACCAAACCCCGGCGAACTTCAGAAGATCGGCCATGGTGAACTGGCCGCGGGCCGGCGCTATCGGGGGTGTGGGCTTCCATAGGGCGTTCAGAAGCAGGTACGAGTTGGCGTCGCGCTGCATAAGGGCGACGAGGACCTCTGCCACGATGCGTCCGCCAACCGGACCCATCTTGCGTCCCCGGCCGACGATCTCCGCCTCCTTGAGGATGTAGAACCACAGGGGCGCCTCGCCGTCCCAGCCTGGATCCTCGAAGAGCGTCTTCAGATCCTGGTTCTCGACGTCGAACTCGCGCAGCACCTCCACCACGTTGCCGACAATGGGAACACGCACCTCGATGCGGTGATCGGTATACAGCTCCTCGTCCGTGAGTGGGGTCACGTCCATCAGCCGAGCAATCTGCTGTCCCGACGGTAGACGCATCTTCTTGCCCCGGAGGAGGTTCCGTACGGCGAGCCGGCTCATCGGGTTGCTGTCGGGGAGCGCCGTGGTGGGCAGCCGGAAAAGCGCGTCCGACAAGTTCGCGTCGAACTGACGCACGGGCCGGGCGGTCGGAGGCTTCCCGGCTGCGTTGAAGAACTTGCTCCACTGCATTTTCAGCCGAGGCGGAATCGGACGGTGCCCGTTCAAGTTGTTGTCGGTCGCCTCGGCCTCGAAGAGCGGGACGCTCGACACAGCCACGGTGGCGCCGGTCCGGGTATCGATGAAGTCCCGCACTGTGTATCGAGGCCGCGCAATGCTGTGGCCGAAGCGGTACGCGGCTACCGAGAACTCCACCGGGATGTAGGGACGGCCCAGCGGGTTGATCGTCCGGTAGTACTTGAGGTTGATGATCGGAAGCCCGGTCAAGACCTCCTTGTACACCGAGTCGGCCATGTCCTTGCCCACGATTGCGGGCAGGAAGTCGTGGGTGACCATCCACTGGTAGTGCCACCGGGCCAGGCGTCGGGCCGACTCGAACACCGACAGCCCAGGGAACAGCGCGGACACCAGGTTCTTCCGCACGTAGTCCACGAGCTCGTTGTGAAACATCTGCAGGGCCACGTGCAGCTGGAGGAGGATCAGCGTCTGGTCGTTACGGGGATCCGCCATGATCGCCTTGCCGTCGGCGTCGCGCGGCACGTCGTAGACCACGTCGGGTTTCGTCGGGACACCCCTAATCTCGCTGTAGGGACGCTTGACGATCAGGAACTTGTCCCGGTCGTCGGGGTCGTAGAGCTGAGGATCCTTTTTTGGCCCCCGTCCATAGATCGCGTCGAGGTCGTAGCGGGGCGTACGGAAGTTGGTCGTGGCATTGGGATCGGACTGCTGCTCACTGAGCGTCGTGGTGTCGAAGGTGATGTCGTGGTCGACGAACTGGCCGACAAAGGTGAACCCCGACGTAAGTTTCGCGTTCGGGTTCTCGCCGAGGGCGTCGTTGTGGTCCTTGGTGACCACAACAGGACTGCCGTCGCTCTTCAGAACCGGCTCGCCCGTCTCCGGGTCGGTGAGGTCGGTGCCAATGACGGGCCGTTCCTCCATCGTCTTACCCAGGGCGGATAGCAGGTCCTCCGAGGCCGCGTGCGCCGGCTGGTTCTTGAACATGTATCCGAAGCGACCTTCGGAAGTGGGGCTCTCGAGCACCAGTTCGAGGCCACGAAGCTCGGCGCCGTGCGGTTCGATCGACACCTCGGCGATCGGCTCGGCGGCCGCGGGTGTGATCCCGACCGCAGTGGCTGCTGTTCCTAGCGAGGCGGCTGCTGTCCCCTGCAGAAAGCGGCGACGGCTAATTCCCCGAGCCCCTTGGTCCCCCATTGACTGGCCCCGATCCATCGGTCGCGTTGGTGTACCTCTGGGCCCTGGTCTTGACCCGCTGAGTAACTTATCGTCCCTGACGCGGCTTGTCTGGAAGACTTCGCTAAAACAGGCAGCGGTCACGGCATACCCGGCCGAACGAAGTCAACTTCTCAAGACGGAACCACGAAGAGCACCGTATGGCTCGGTAAGACTTGCTTGAGGTTTCTCTTGGATGGACTCGGCGCAAGCTAGGGCACAGTGCCAGAGCGGCGCTCGGGAGTGCCGGCGGCACGGAGGAGGGTACTCCGAAGGCGCACCCCTACTGGAACGCCCTGGTAGCTAGGGCTACGGCTCCACTTGGACGTTGCCGGCCTCGATGTAGCCGCCCCGCGTGTAGCCGTTGTATGCGCCCCCGATGAGTTCGATGGAGAAGCTGTCCCCCGTGATCTCCCCCTGCGAGCTGCCTGGCTCGCCCTG
>Ga0081538_10003146_pt1 | contig 15687 bp, 10 predicted proteins | sample TabmetS5T2R1_FD_71022 | JGI IMG/M metagenome (GOLD analysis project Ga0081538, IMG submission 71022) | Tabebuia heterophylla rhizosphere microbial communities from the University of Puerto Rico - S5T2R1 | ecosystem: Host-associated > Plants > Roots > Rhizosphere ... | reverse complement strand
TCGACGCCCGCGCTCCGTGCGCGTTCCAGAAGCTCCGACGGCGGATCCGCGCACGCGTGCATGTGCGCGTGCGTGTCGATCACGGCGAAGCGGGCTCGGGTTCGGCTTCCTTCTCCAGACGTGCAAGCTCCTCGCTCACGACCTTTTCGCCATCGAGCTTCTCGAAGAGCGGTCGCGGCTCTTTGAGCTCGCGTCCCGGAGGCAACTCGCTCGGCGTCCACGAGCCGACCCATGGCTCGTAGTCGCCGGTCAGGACGGCATGAGTCTCGCCCTCCTCGTCGACGTCCTGGAACTCGAGCGGGCCCGCGATGTATCCCTCGTAGCCGAGCAGCTCGTGCAACGCCTGCGAGGAGAACGGAAGGAACGGTGTGAGCAGCGTCTTCAAGCTGTCGACGGTTCGGAGCGCCGCGTAGAGGATCGTTCCCGCGCGCTCGCGATCGGCTTCGATGACCTTCCACGGCGCGGCATCGTTGAGGTATCGGTTCGCGTCACGGGCGAGATCGATCGCAGTCGCGAGCGCCGACCGGAAGCGCGCGGCCGCGATCTCGGCCGCGACAGCGTCGAAGCGGCCCGGGATCGATTCGAGCAGTGCTTCGTCCTCGGGCTGCAACGAGCCGGGCTCGGGGACGGCGCCGAAGTTGCGGTAAGCGCTCGTCAGCGTTCTGTTGACGAGGTTCCCCCACGTCGCGACGAGCTCGTCGTTGTTGCGGCGAACGAACTCGGCCCACGTGAAGTCGGTGTCCTGTGTCTCAGGCCCAGCGGCGATCAGGAAGTAGCGGAGGGCATCGGGGTCGTAGCGGCTCAGGACGTCGCGGACGTAGATGACGACGTTCCGGCTCGTGCTGAATTGCTTCCCTTCCATGGTCAGGAACTCGCTCGACACGACGTCCGTCGGCAGGACGAGGTCCCCTCGGCCTGCGCCGAAGTCGCCGCCGGAGCCGTAACCGAGGAGGATGCTCGGCCAAATCACCGTGTGGAACGGGACGTTGTCCTTCCCGATGACGTAGTAGTGCCGCGACTGCGGGTTCTGCCACCAGTCGCGCCAGGCGTCGGGCGTTCCGCGGTTGACCGCCCACTCGATGCTTGCCGACAGGTAGCCGATGACGGCGTCGAACCAAACGTAGATCCGCTTGCGGTTGTCTTCGGCGTAGCCCGGAACCGGGATCGGCACACCCCAGTCCAGATCGCGGGTGACAGGTCGCGGCTTGAGGTCGTCGACGAGGTTCAGCGAGAAGCGCCGCACGTTCGCGCGCCAGTGCTCCTGGCCCGTGATCCACTCGCGTAGCCGATCGGCAAACGCTGGAAGGTCGAGGAAGAGATGATTGGTGTCGCGGAAGATCGGCGGCTGGCCGTCGATCCTCGACCGCGGATTCTTCAGCTCGATCGGATCGAGCTGCCGGCCACAGTTGTCGCACTGGTCGCCGCGCGCGCTCTCAAAGCCGCAGTGCGGACACGTCCCTTCGATGTAGCGGTCGGGCAGCGTGTTGCCGGTCGACTGCGAGAACGCGACCTGCATCGACTGCTCGATGATGTAGCCCTTGTCGTAGAGGGTGCGAAAGAGGTCCTGCGTGACCGCGTAGTGGTTCCGCGTCGTCGTGCGCGTGAAGAGGTCGTAGGTCAGGCCGAGGTCACGCAGATCCTCCCGAATGACCTCGCTGTAGCGATCTGCGGTCTCACGGTACGAGCGCTTCTCGCTGTCGGCGGCGACCATGATCGGCGTGCCGTGCTCGTCCGTCCCGCTGACCATGAGGACGCGGTCCCCGCGCAGGCGGTGATAGCGGGCGAGGACGTCCGCGGGCACCCCGAACCCCGCCACGTGGCCGATGTGGCGCGGGCCGTTCGCATACGGCCAGGCCGGCGCGATCAGGATGTGTTGCGGTTCTGCCAACGGCGGCTTCCTGGAGGGTGGGCTCGGGCTCGTTCATCTTACGAACGAGGCTTTCGTCCTCCTCGCGGCGGCGGCACAGCAACACCGCTCCGGCGAGCCCGAGGAGGGCAGCGGCTCCGAGCGCCCACGGAAATCGAGACGCCGAGGGTGTGTCCGCCCGGACCTGCACAGGTATGCCCGGACGTGCGGGCTCGCTCGTCGGCACACGGACGCTCGTGGGCACAGGCGCCGAGACGCGCGGCCGACTCCGCGGCCGTGTGCGGACCGCGGCTGGGCTCCCCCGGCGCACGCGCGCACGAACGCGCGCTCTTCGCGGCACGGCGACAGCGTTCGCCTGAGCGCGGGACTGCCGGCGGCGAACGGACTGCGCAGCAGTCGGCCGGGTCGCCTCGGCAGTCCGCCGCGGTCGTGCAGGCCGCACGACGGCCGACGCACCCGCGGGCGCAGCCGTCGTGGGCTGGCGTTCGGCTGCCGGCGCGGCGATGACGGCCGTCGGAGACGGTGCCTGGATCGGCGTCGGTGCACCGACGGGCGTCGGAGAAGTCGGTGGCTGCGGCGGATTCGCCGTCGCCTCGCGTTTCGGCAGCAGGCTCAGCGGATCGACGTAGCCCTTGGGATCGTCGGCCCGCCTGATCCCCAGGTGCACGTACGGAACCTCCACCTCCACGTCGCCGGAGGGACCGATCGTGCCGACGACCTCGCCCTCCACGACTCCATCGTCCGGGCTGACCGCGATCGAGCCCAGGTGCAGCAGCGTGACGGCATAGTCGTCGGGAGTTCGAATCGTCACGGTTCTGCCGTGCGTCGGCAGCGATCCAGCGAACGAGACTCGGCCTCCCGCCGGCGCACGAACGACCGACCCGGCTTCGCCGGCGATGTCGATTCCGGTGTGGCCGTGCTCCCGGTACTGCGGCCCACCGAACTCGAAGGCGCGGAGCACCTCGCCGTCGGCAGGCCAGCTCCACGCCAGCGCCGACGGAGGCGCGCCAAGGAGGAGAGCGAGTGTCGTCAACAGCACGCGTGTTGTCTTCTTCGTCAACATCACGGCCAAGGTAGCAGGCCGGTCGGCTGTTGTCAAAGACGGCTACAGAGAGCCGCGGTAGAGCCGGTTCCGGCCCACCCCGGTCAGCCGCGAGACCACGTCCGCGGCGGAGCGGCGTGAGGTACCGGCCGCAACGAGCTCCGCAACCGCCGCCGCCGCCGCCGCGTCCTCGTCCCCACGACGCACGTCGCCGGGGCCGATCACGAGGGTGATCTCGCCTCGCACCGCACCGGAAAACCGCTCCGCAACCTCCTTCGCTGGCCCACGAACGACTTCTTCGTGGCGCTTCGTCAGCTCGCGGCAAACAGCCACCGGCCGATCCGGGAGCGCCTCGGCGAAACTCGCCAGCGAAGCACCGAGACGCTGCGGCGACTCGAATGCAACCGCCGCGTGCGGCGACCGACCAAGCTCCTCCCACAACGCTCGCCGCTCGCCCACCCCTCGCGGCAAATAGCCAAGAAACTGAAACCGATCTGCACCGAATCCGCTCGCGACGAGCGCCGTCTCGACCGCCGACGGGCCCGGCAGCACTGTCACGGGCACGCCTGCCTCGAGCGCCGCGGAGATCAAGCGCGCGCCCGGGTCGCTCACAGCCGGCATGCCGGCGTCACTCACGAGCGCGACCCGCTCTCCGGCCTCGAGCCGCGGCAGCAACTCAGCCGTTCGCTTCGCCTCGTTGTGCTCGTGGTAGCTCTGGAGCCGCTTCCCCGCGACGCCGTGGCGCTCGAGCAGCTTCCTCGTTTGCCGCGTGTCCTCGCAGAGGAGGAGATCCGCGCGGCGCAGCTCGTCGAGCACCCGCAGGGTGACGTCCGCGAGGTTGCCGATCGGCGTGGCGCAGACGGCGAGCGGCACTACGACTGCGCGTCGAGCGCCTCGAACCCGACGAGCGCCGAGCCGATCATCCCGGCCTCCGCGCCGAGCTCGGCGCGGACGATGCGGACGAGGTCCCGGCCGGGGGCGAGCGCCTCGACGGCCATCGCCTCACGCGCCGGCCCGAAGAGGAATTCCTCGGCTTCCGCGAAACCGCCTCCAAGGATGACCACCTCCGGGTTGAAGACGTTGACGAGCGAGCCGATCCCGGCACCCAGCCGTCGGCCGAGCTCGGCCAGATCCTCGCGCGCACCTTCGTCGCCGGCGCGTGCTTCCGTGACGAGCGTCCGAGCATCGGCGTCGGGCCCGAACCGGCGCCGCGCCATGTCGTCTGCGGCCTTGCCGGACGCGACTGCCTCGAAGTGACCGTGACCCCGACAGCCTTGGCCACAACGCGGACCCCCATAGCTGAGGACGATGTGACCGAGCTCCGCCCCCGCGCCGATCGAGCCCCGGTAGGGCCGGCCGTCGAGGATCAGCCCGCCGCCGATCCCTGTCCCGAGCGTGAGCACCACCACGTGCGACGCCCCGCGACCTGCCCCGAGTCGCCACTCCGCGATCGCCGCAGCGTTGGCGTCGTTGTCGATCCCGACGGGCATGCCGAACCGCTTTGTCGTCCGGTCGCGGAAGTCGATCTCCTCCAGCGGGATGTGCACAGACGCGACCGCTCGCCCCACGCGCTGGTCGATCGTCGACGGCAGGCCGAAGCCGAGCGCCACCACTTCGTCGTGAAGCAACTCCTCGACAACCCCGTCCAGCTCCGCAAGGAACTCGTCCTGCGATGCCTTCGGCGTCGGCCGCTCCTCGCGGCGTTCCACACGGCCGTCGCGGTCCACGACCCCCGCGAGGATCTTCGTGCCGCCGACGTCGACGCCGATCGCGTGTTGGGGGCTCATGGGCGGCGGCTACGATAACCCGCCGGATGGCCCGGGAAGACAAGCCGTACCGCGTCTATAAGGGTGGCCGGGCCAAGGGCGGCGTCCCGACGCTGACACGACGCCCGCGTCCCGCCGCGCCGCCGCCTGCCCGAGACCGTCGCCCGCCGCGGGAGCAGTACCGCGGCCCTGGCCCGATCCGAGACGAGGAGCGCCGCTGGGGAGTCGGGCGGATCGTCTTCATCGCCGTCATCCTCACGATCCTGCTCTTGATCGGCTGGACAGTCGCCGGGTACCTGTCCGTGCGCAGCGGTGTGAAGCAGGCCAACGAGCGCCTCGGCGAGCGGGCCAAAGCACAGCTCGCCCCTCAAGACGGGCTGATGCTGACGACGCCGAGCACGATCCTCGTCATCGGTAGCGACCACTCCACGCACCCGACGCGGCGCGGCAATCGGCTCGCCGACACGATCATGCTGATCCGCACCGACCCGGAGCACCACAGCATGTCCTACCTGTCCATCCCGCGCGACCTCGAGGTCGACGTCCCCGGCTTCGGGCACGAGAAGGTGAACTCGGCGCTGCCGCTCGGCGGCCCGTCGCTGATGATCCGGACGATCCGCGAGGCGTTCGGCTTCGAGATCAACCACGTGATCGTGCTCGACATGAGCTCGTTCAAAGACGTGATCGACGCGCTCGGCGGCATCGACGTCAACGTCCGCACGCCTGCGGTGACGAAGCACGAGTGCCCGTACCCGAGCGCGGAGCGCTGCCAGCGCTGGGGCGGCTGGCGCTTCGGCCGCGGCATCCAGCACATGGACGGCAAGCGCGCGCGGATCTACGCGCGCATCCGCAAGAACGATCTCGCTCCCGGAGAAGGAGACCTCAACCGGACGGGCCGCCAGCAGCAGGTGCTCCAGGCGACGCTCGGGAAGATGGTCGGCGTCGGAACCTTCGTCCGGCTCCCCTTCGTCGGCGAGGACCTCGTCAAGCCGCTCGCGACCGACCTGACGACGCCGCAGGTCTTCCAGCTCGGTTGGCTTCGCTTCCGCGCCTCCGATGACCGCACGACGTACTGCCGGCTCGGCGTCACGGGCGACGGTGACGACAACGCCGCCGTCCTCCTGATGTTCACCGGCCGCTCCGCGGTACAGCCGCCAAGCCCGGTCTCGGGTGCCGGCTGCCTCAAGGGCACCCCGCTTTCCTAGCGGTCGTAACTACGAAGTCTCGGCTGCGGGCGTCTTCTTCTCGGGCTCTTTCTTCGTCTCCCCGCCCGAGTCGGCCTTGTCCGGCTTGTCGCCGTCGCGTGCCTTCCGCCCCCCGCGCCCGTAGTCGGTCGAGTAGAAGCCCGAGCCCTTGAAGTGGACGGCCACCGGGTGGAGGACCCGCGTCACAGGTCCCTTGCCGCACGCGGGACAGACCTCGGGCGGCGGCTCGGAGATGCCGTGGAACAGCTCGAACACGTGCCCGTCGGGGCACTTGTACTCGTAGATGGGCACAAACTCAGGATAGTTGTCGACTCAGACGCGGCGGTCGCGCTGCTCCAGGGTTTCCTGGTAGCACGGAGCACCCTCGAACGCCGAGAGCCCGACCGGACGGCGGGGCCTCTTCCGCTGTCGCCGCAGGGCGACGGAGAGCGCCGCGGACGCGCCGACGAGCCCGCCGAGAAGGAACGAGCGCAAGCGCCGCGCCTGGTCCTCTGCCTGCATGGGAGCATTGAACCATGGTCGTCTGCACCCTCGGGGACCTGCTCCTCGACATCGTCGTCAAGCTCGCGAAGCCCCTCGCGGACGGCGACGACACGAGCGCGGAGACCCGGGTCGGGGCCGGCGGACAGGCGGCGAACGTCGCGGCCTGGGCCGCCGCGCTCGGCGCTGAGGCGCGGTTCGTCGGAAAACGCGGCGCCGACGCCTCCGGCGAGCTCGTGGAGGACGACCTCCTCCGCCGTGCGGTCGACGTGCTCGGCCCGCCGCCGACGGGTCGGAACGGCGTCGTCGTCTCCCTCGTCGAGCTGGACGGGAGCCGAACCATGGTCTCCGACCGCGGCGTGGCGCCCGAGCTCGAGCCCGACGAGATCCTCGGGGAGTGGTTCGACGGGGCCGACTGGCTGCACCTCTCCGGCTACTCGCTGATGCGCGAGCCGATCGGCCTCGCGGCCGAGCGCGCCGTCGAGGTGGCTCGCTCCGCGGGCGCAAAGATCAGCGTCGACCTCTCCTCGGTGAACGTCATCCGCGAGTTCGGCGCCGACCGGCTCGCGGAGCGCTTCGAGCGGATCAGGCCGGACCTCGTCTTCGGGAACGAGGCGGAGCACGAGGAGCTGCCGGTCGCGAGCGGGACGAAGATCGTCAAACGCGGGCCGCTCGGAGCAACGGTCGACGGCGAGGACTACGCGCCCGCGCCCGGCAAGGTCGTCGACACGACGGGTGCCGGCGACGCGCTCGCCGCGGGCTACCTCGTCGGCGGTCCCAGGCTGGCGATGGAGGCTGCGGCGCGCTGCGTCGCCCAGATCGGGACGATGCCTTGATCCGCGTCTCCGACGAAGTGCGCGAGGCCCGCGCCGTCGTCGCGCTGGAGACGACGATCGTCGCGCACGGCTTCCCGCCGGGAGATGGCGTCGAGGTCGGGCTGGAGAGCGAGCGGAGAGTGCGCGAATCCGGCGCCGTGCCGGCGACGATCGGCGTGCTCGACGGCGAGATCCGCGTGGGGCTCACCGCCGAGGAGCTCGAGCGCTTCGGGCCGGAGGCCCGGAAGGTGTCGCCCCGGGACCTCGCCCCCTGCGTGGCCTCGGGGGAGACCGGTGCCACGACCGTCGGCGGGACGCTCGCAGTCGCGCGCGCCGCCGGCATCCACTTCATGGGCACGGGCGGCATCGGCGGCGTCCACCGGGGCACGCGGTTCGACATCTCCGCCGACCTGCTCGAGCTGTCCCGGTCGCCGGTCGTCGTCGTCAGCTCGGGCGTGAAGTCGCTGCTGGACGTGGACGCGACGGCCGAGATGCTCGAGACCCTCAGCGTTCCGGTGCTGGGGTGGCGCACCGACACCATGCCGCGCTTCTACGACGCCGCCGGCGGTCCGCCCGTTTCGCAGCGCATCGAGACCGCCGACGAAGTCGCCGCGATCGCCCGCGCGCACTGGGAGCTCGTTGGGTGCGGCGTCCTGCTCGCGAACCCGCCACCCGAGAGCGTCGACGTGGAGTACCTGATCGAGAGCGCGCTCGCCGAGGCCGAGGACCTCGGGACGACCGGCCAGGGGCTCACGCCGTTCGTGCTCGCCCGGCTGCATGAGGAGAGCGGCGGCCGGACGTTGACCGTCAACCGCGACCTCGCAGCGGCGAACGCCGGGCTCGCCGGCGAGGTCGCCGTCGCCTACGCCGGATGAGCCGCGAGCTCGAGTTCGACTTCCCTGGTCTTCGCGTCGGCATCGCCGAGTACGACGAAGGCCCAACCGGCTGCACCGTCTTCCACCTCCCGCCGGGCGGCGCCGCCTGCTCCGTCGACATCCGCGGCGGCTCGCCGGGCACGATCGGCAACTACGAGTGGGCGCATGCCGTGTGCTTTGCCGGCGGCTCGCTGTACGGGCTCGAGGCGGCGTGCGGCGTCGCCGCCGAGCTAATGGCGATGCGCGGCCACACCGTCGGCTGGGAGGACGTCGAGCTCGTCCTCGGCGCGATCGTCTACGACTTCGGCCGGCGGGACAACGCGATCTACCCGGACGCGGAGCTCGGGCGCGCCGCGCTTCGCGCGACGCGCGAAGGCGTTTTCCCGCTCGGGCGGCGCGGCGCCGGACGCTCGGTGACGGTCGGCAAGACGTTCGGGCTCGAGCAGGGCGAGTTCGCCGGCCAGGGCGGCGCGTTCCGGATGATCGGCGAGACGAGAATCGCGGTCTTCACGGTCGTGAACGCATTCGGGGCGATCGTCGACCGTGACGGAACGGTCGTCCGCGGGCACTACGACGCGGAGCGTGATGCGCGCACACCCGTCGTCGACGCACTCGAGGCCCAGTTGCCGCACGCGCCGCCGGGGAATACGACGCTCACGCTCGTAATCACGAACCAGAAGCTCACGCGGCGCGAGCTGCGCCAGCTCGGCGTCCAGGTTCACGCATCGCTCGCCCGCGCGATCCAGCCCTTCCATGCCCTCGTCGACGGCGACGTGCTCTACACCGTCTCCACGGGCGAGGTAGAGAACGACGACCTCTCCGCGATGAGCCTCGGCCTCGTGGCCTCGGAGCTCGCGTGGGACGCCGTCCTCAGCTGCGTCGAGCCCGAGTCCGAAGCCAGTAGCGGATGAAGTAGAGCGGCACGGCGACGCCGAGCACGAGGAACGTCGCGACCCCCCACGCCGTCGCGTGCTTGTTTCCGCGCTTGTCGGCATGGGCGAACACGGCCAGCGACGCCGCCGCCGACAGCGAGACGACGACGAGGAACTGACCGAAGCTGAGGTCGGCCAACTACGACACGGAGCTCAGGAACTCGTCGATCGAAAGCGCGCTCAGCGTCTGGAACTTGGCGCTTCCTCTCGCACCGAGGGCGACGGACACCTTGGCGATGGTCGCGTTGTCGGGCGCCTCGACCACGTTGACGAAGTCGAACGGCCCGAGCGTCGCCCACTGGTGAAGCACCTTGGCACCGAGCTCCTCGACGTCCTGATTCACCTCGCGGATGCGCTCAGGGTTGGACTTCAGAGTCTGAACGCCCTGAGCGGTCAGGTTCGAGAGAAGGATGTACGTCGGCATGCGCGGCTCCTTTGGTCGGAATCCCCCGATGCGACTCTATTTCCCGCGGCGTGCGGTTGGGGAGGTCAATCCTTTCCGGAGCCCCGACGGCGCGACGCGCGCCGCCTGATCGAAGTACAGCTGCGCAGTGCCGAGGAGCAGGAGCGGCGAGACGACGAGGAGCGGCAGGAGGGCCGCAGTCGACCGGGCCTGATCGCCGAACTGGATCAGCAGCCCCGAGAGTGCGAGCGCGCTGACGAAGCCGACGATGGCCAGCGCGGCGAGCGAGCCCAGCGCGTGCACGAAGTCCGCCCTGGCGAGGACGACTGCTCGCGCCAAGGATTCCCGGAACCCCTTCTGCTCGTAGAGCGCGACCGGAACGGAGAGGCCGAAGAGGGCGAGCCAGACGACGGCCGGGAAGATCAGGATTCGGGTCAGGAACGGCACCGGCGCGAACACGAGGACGCCGGCGAGGACCGCGATCGCGACGCTGCGCGGCGTCGTCTCGACCTCGCGCGCGAGCAGGCAGGCGCCGACGTAGCTGAGCGTCACCAGGACGGAGCCCCCGGTGGCGGCGAAGATCAGGTTCTCGGGCGTCCCAAGGGCCGTGATCCCGATCGCGACGACGACGGGGCCGAGCCCGAGGAGAAGGGAGCGCCAGAACCGCCGGCCGTAGAGACGCAGGGCTTCGCCGACGAGCTGGCCCGCCGTCCGCTCCTCGGGAGGTGCAGGCGGCGGAAGGCCTCGCTGTTGCTCGCGCGCCACGCGGACAACGCTATCCCGAGGATCACCTTTCGGAGGAAGACACGCCGCGCCGACGGCGTCTAACAACCGCTGCGAGTCCCAGCCAGAGCGCGCCCGCGGCGAGCGCCGCCCCGCCCGCGCCGACCGGTTCCGCACCGGAGCCGGGAGCCATGGGGAAGATCCGCTCGAGCGGGACGAGCTTGAAGTTCTGATTGTCCGGCGCGTTGTTGTTGTCCTGCGCGACGAATACGCCCCTCGGGAAGGCCGGGCCGAGAGGGGCGGTCGTGACGCCGATCCCGTCCGTCAGCGTCGTGCCGTCAACCACGCCGTCCTTGATCTTGAAGCTGCGGACGAACGCGTTCTCGCCGTCGCGCCGATAGACCGCAAACGAGCTGCTGCCCTGGCTGGCCGCGATCAGGTAGCCGGTTCCGCCGGAGCCGTAGGCAATCGCAAGGCCCTCGACGTCCGCGGTCAACTGGCCCCCGCCGACGGCGTCCACTTGTGTCCTCGCCTCGCCTCCGTCGGGCTCGGCCGAGTAGCGCCAGATGCCGACTTCCTCCTCACTGACGTAGAAGTGACCGAGCCCGTCATCCGCGACACAGCCCTCCGCGATATCGGGGGCCCCCGTCGCGCTGACGCGGAACAGGCGGACCTCGGTCGCGCTGATCGCGCCGGTGCCGCCGGCCGCCTCGGCCAGGCGCCATTGCTGGACCCAGCCGTTGGCGGAGACGACGAAGACGTAGAAGTGACCGGTCGTCGGGCTCCGGTACATGCAGTCGCCGAGCGGCTCGAACAGCGGCGTGAACTCACCGGCCCGCGTCAGGCTCTTCGTGGTCGGATCGAGCGTGTAGATGACGACGCGCTTCGGCTGTGGGGGATCGTTGCGCTGCGACGCCGTGACGAGCGTCACCTCGCGCCCTCCAAGCGGGAAGCCGGATCGGAGGTCGACATTGTTCTTCGTGCCGTCGTTCGTATAGAAGAGCTGGTTTCCGTCGAGGTCGTACACGAGCAGACCGCCGTTCGTCGTCTCGTCGGCGTACTTGCTCGTTCCGATGATGAGGCTCTGAGCTGGATTGGCCGGGTTCACCCAGATGGCGGGATCGTCGGCGGCGTCGATGACCTTCGTGGTGCCGTTCGGGTTCTGTTCTTGGACGTGCGGAACCGGATCGGTCTCGACTGAGGCCGAGACGCGCGCGACGGTCAGCGAGACGTTCGCCTCGCTGCAGAGCGTCGGAGTCCCGTCGTCGCACACCTCGTACGTGAGCAGGTCGGAGCCGGTGTAGCCCGGGGTGGGCGTGTAGCGGATCCGTCCGCCCGCCACAGCCGCAGTCCCATGCTGGGCCGGCGCCGTAATCGTGCGCACGCTCAGAGCTCCACCGGACTCGTCGAGCGGCCCGGCGGAGTCGTTTCCGGTCGGGTCGAAGGCGACGATGCCGTCCTCCGAAACCGTCTCGGTGTCGTCCTGGGTGATCGGCGAGTCGTTCACGGCCGTGATCGTGACGTCAGCGGTGCCGGTTGCGACACCGCCGCGCGGGTCGTGCACCGTGTACGTGAACCGGTCGGTTCCGTTCTTGTTCGGATCGGGCCGGTACCGAATGGCGCCCTCCACGACGGTCACCGAACCGGCGTCGGGTTGCGTCTCGATCGCCACGGTGAGCGGTTCGCCGTCGGCGTCGGAGTCGTTCGCGAGTACGTCAACCGTGACCTCGTTGTCCTCCGTCGTCGTTGCCGTGTCGTCGACCGCGACCGGAGCGACGTTCGGAATCACCGTGATCGCAGCTTCCTCGTCGTTGGCGCTGAATGCGGAGCTTCCGCCGTTGGCCGTGGCATCGGCCGTTCCACCGACGGCGCCGACGCTGCGGTCCCACGCTCGGAACCCGAGCGTTGCCTGGCCGCTGAAGCCGGTCGCCGGCACGAAGCGCAACCTGGAGTCGAGGTCGAGCAGCCGGGCCGCCGAGGCGTCGACGCCGTTGAGCGACGTCCAGCTCCCACCGACGGTCTGGTACTGCCACGTGCCGCCCGAGCCGTCTGCCGAGACGACCGCAATGCCCGAGAGATCACCGTCGACGTCTCCGATGATCTGGTCGCCCGCCGCCCCGGACTCGAGGATCTCGGCGACGGTGTCTCCCGCCGGCTCACTGGCGTCTTGTTTCACCGGCGTGAGCTTGGGGGTGCCGCTCGTGTCGAGGGCGGGGGCGTCGTTGATCGACATGACGTCGATCGAGATGGCCGCGGAGGACGAGCTCGACCCGTCGCTCGCGACGAACGTGAAGGAGTCCGGGCCCCAGTAGTTGGGAGCCGGGGTGTAGGTCACCTGGTCGCCGACGAGTGCAACTTCGCCGTGGAGCGGCTGGCTCTCGATCGTGAACTGGAGCGCGTCACCGTCGGCGTCGGCTGCGCCGAGCGCAAACGTCACGGGCTCGTCCTCGTTCGTCGTCTGCCCGCCGGGGGCGGCCACAGGTTCGTCGTTCACCGAGCTGACGCTGACAGTGACCGTGCCCTCAGCCGCCTTCGGATCGGCGGCGCCGTCCGTCTGGCCGTCGTCCTCGATCGCGTACGTGAAGCTCGCCGTGCCGTGGAAGTGCTGGTCGGGCGTGAACCTGACCTCACCCGCAGCCGGGTCGTAGGCCACGGTGCCGCCGACAGCCGACCCGACGCCGGTCAGCGCCAGGGACTGGCTCGCTTCGTTGGGCGGGCCGGTTCCGTCGTTCCCGAGCAGCGTCGCCGCGCTGATGACGAGCTCCGTGTCCTCCGCCGTTTCCGCGACGTCACCGGCCGCGGTCGGCGAATCGTTGGCCTCGGCAACGCTCAGCGAGACCGTGGCGACCGCCGAGCTCGCAGCGCCATCGCTGACCGTGTACGTGAACTCGTCGGAGCCGTTGTAGTCCGTGTGAGGCGTGTAGGTGCGGTCCGGCCCCGTCCCGGAGAGATCGCCGTGGGCCGGCCCGGAGACGATCTCGAAGGCGAGCGGATCGCCGTCGACATCGTCCACCTCGAGCGTGAGTGCTTTGGCCGCGTCCTCCGAGGTGGCGGCATCCAGATCGGCCGCCGTCGGCGCGTCGTTGACGGATTCGACGGCGAGCGTGACGGTGGCGATCTCCGACTCCGCGGCGCCGTCCGAGGCCTTGTAGGTGAAGGAGTCCGGCCCGTGGTAGTGCTCGGCCGGCGTGTAGATGCGGTCGGCGCCCGCGCCTGAGAGCACGCCGTGCTCGGGCGCGGCGACGATCTCGTAGCTCAGTGCGTCGCCGTCGATATCGACTCCGCTCAGTGTGAGCGCCTTGGGCGTGTCCTCCGGCGTCGTCGCCTCCTGCGCAGCGGAAGACGGCGCGTCGTTCACGGAGTGGACGATCACGCTGACTGCTGCGACCTCCGACTGAGCTGTGCCGTCTTCGGCGCGATACGTGAAGCCGTCCTCACCACTGACGTTCGCATCGGGCACGTAGCGCAGCTTGGCTGCGGCGACCGAGGCCGTTCCCTTCGCTGCCTCGTCGGCGATCGAGTACGTCAGCTCATCGCCGTCGACGTCGACGCAATCCGGGTCGCGCTCGGCGGCTACATCCTCGTCGGTGGCGAGAGCGACAGCGGCGCACGTCGGCGCGTCGTTGACGCCCTCGACGGTCAGCGTGACCGTGGCGATGCCAGACGGAGCCACACCGTCGCTGACCCGGTAGGTGAACGAGTCCGAGCCGTTGAAGTTCGCGGCGGGGGCATAGGTCTGCTCCGCGCCTTCTCCCGTAAGCGTCCCGTGTGCCGGCCCGGCGACGATCTCGTAGGTGAGGGGATCGCCGTCGACGTCGTCCGCGTGGAGCGTCAGCGCCTTCTCGGTGTCCTCGGCCGTCGTGGCGAACTGCCCCGTGGCAGTGGGAGCGTCGTTCACCGCAGCGACGGTCACGGCAACCGTGGCGACGTTCGAGTCAGCGCCGCCGTCGCTTGCCTTGTAGGTGAAGCTGTCGGAACCGTTGCTGTCGGTGTCCGGCGTGTAGCGCAGGTGCCCACCGGCGACGACGGCGGCCGTGCCCTTCGCCGCCGCACCGGCGAGGTACGTCAGCGCGTCACCCTCGATGTCGGTGCATGCCGGTTCGATCTGGGCGGCGACGTCCTCGTCGGTCGCCAGCGTTCGGTCGGCGCACGTCGGCGCATCGTTGACCGGCGCGATCGTCACGGAGACGGTCGCGACGGCGCTCATGAGGGCGCCGTCACCGGCGCGGTACGTGAAGCTGTCTGCTCCGTTCGCGTTGGGATTCGCGACGTAGCGGAGCTTGCCCGCGTCGATCGACGCGCTGCCCTTCGCGCTCTGATCGACGATCTCGAGCGCCAAGGCGTCACCGTCGACATCGGTGCAGGACGCCTCGATCGCTGCGCTCGCATCTTCGTCGAGCGACATCGCCTTCGCCTCGCAGACCGGCGCGTCGTTCACCGGCTGGACGGTGATGTTGACAGTGGCGACGCTCGACGCGAGCGCGCCGTCGCGAACGCTGAACGTGAACGAGTCGGGGCCGTGGTAGTTCGCGGCCGGCGTGTAGGTCCGCTCGGCGCCGGCACCGGAAAGCGTGCCGTGCTCGGGCCCTGAGACGACCTCGTACTCGAGCGCATCGCCCTCGAGGTCGCTTGCGGCGAGCGTCAGCGCCTTCTCCTCGTCCTCGGAGGCGCTCAGTGCCGCAGCCTCGGCCACGGGCGCATCGTTGACAGCGGCCACATCCACCGAAACGGCGGCCTCTTCGGATGCCGTCGAACCGTCCGCGGCGCGATAGGTGAAGCCGTCCGTGCCGTTCGTGTTCGCATCGGGGACGTAGCGCAGCCTGCCCGCGGCGACCGACGCCGTCCCCTTTGCTGCCGCACCGGCGATCGAGTAGGTCAGCGCATCGCCGTCGACGTCGACGCAATCCGGGTCGCGCTCGGCGGCCACATCCTCGTCGGTGGCGAGAGCGACCCCCGCGCACGTGGGTGCGTCGTTGACCCCTTCCACGGACAGCGTGACCGTGGACGCGGCGGAGGCGGCGACGCCGTCACTGACGCGGTACGTGAACGAATCTGACCCGTTGAAGTTCGCCGCCGGCGTGTACGTGCGGTTCGCCCCTGTACCGGTGAGGGTTCCGTTAGCCGGTCCGGTGACGATCTCGAAAGAAAGCGCGTCGCCCTCCACGTCGGAGCCCGAGAGCGCGACGTCCGCTGCGCCGTCTTCGACGAGCGACGCGTCGACACTGGCGGCCACCGGCGCATCGTTGACCGAGTTGACGGCCAGCGTGGCCGTCGCCACGTTCGAGACCAAGGTGCCGTCGCTGACCCTGTACGTCAGCGAGTCGGCGCCGTGGACGTCCCGGTTCGGGACGTAGCGGAGCTTGCCGCCGACGAAAGATGCGGTTCCGTTCGACGGCGCGCGAACGATCGAATACACGAGCGCGCCACCGTCGACGTCTGTGCAGACGGCCGTGCTCTCGACGGCGACATCCTCGTCGGTTGTCAGCGATGCATCGGAGCAGGTCGGCGCGTCATTGACGGGAAGGACGGTCAGCCGAACGGTCGCGACGCTCGAGCGCAGCCTGCCGTCGCTGACGACG
>Ga0081538_10003145_pt1 | contig 15687 bp, 15 predicted proteins | sample TabmetS5T2R1_FD_71022 | JGI IMG/M metagenome (GOLD analysis project Ga0081538, IMG submission 71022) | Tabebuia heterophylla rhizosphere microbial communities from the University of Puerto Rico - S5T2R1 | ecosystem: Host-associated > Plants > Roots > Rhizosphere ... | reverse complement strand
GTAGACTGTACCATTACATACACTTTGAAGCTCATTTTTAAGCCAATATGCGACATCTTCAATATACTCGGATTTGGTGTGCCGAGTTTGAAATGAGGTTAGATTGTCTATCCAATTTTTTAATCTGGTAGAATTGACTTGGTCTACAATCAATTGTACTAAATTATTAGTATCTTTCGACTTTTCCTGTTGTGACTGATCAGCTAGACATATGTTAACAGAAAAGACACATATCCTATCACTAATACTAGTATATCCAGATGCATATGCGATCACTATGCTATTAACATTTGTTGAACTGGCAAGGCTTGTGATCATAATCATGAAGAGCAAAACTAGATAGATTTGGAGACGTAAAATCATGGATTGTAATGCGTATCACAATAATAATATTTTTATTATACTCATGATAAGTCGGCATAAGGAACTTGGTGAATGTATCTGTGACCTAAGCTCGAAATTAGAACAAATTCGAAATTAGTACAAATCAAGATTTTCCGGACTTGTCATCAATTTCGAGGTTAAAAAAAGAGATTTTGATTCTCATTTAGGTAATGTTCTGTTTTGTCCTTAAATTGCTAGATGAAATCTCAGAAATTCGTTTAAATTGTACTAACTTTAAAATAACAAGAGGCGCACACATATATTAAATGAGTTTTACAAGTTCACCAGCAAAAATGGCAGTTATTTTTATTATTGCTGGTATAGCAATTGTATTCGCTATTTTAGGAACCTCTGCAACGAGTATCTTTGTGTCAAGCACAACTGAGGATGGCGTGGTAGAAATTAAACAGGCAGACGAATGTGTAGTCCGAGCTTCTGATGATATTCCAAGAAAGATTTCTGACTGTCAGTATGATCAAGGACAGAAAATCTCAATAACATACAAACCAGGACAACCAAATATCGAAAGTCACAGTCCTGCTCAAGGATGAGTTTGTAAGCTCTGAATCAGGCTCTAGGATCTTTGACTCAACTAACTTCCAATAACATGGGTATTACTAGTTTCTCTTGTTTATCATTTAACCAATATAACAATTATACCGTGTTGATATCTGCCAAAAAATAGTACAGAATAGACCTATAGGTAAGAAAATCTTATAGTTATGATGTGTCATAATGCCAAAAGAAACTGACAATCATAATTTCGTATATGCTGCCAAAACCAGAGAAATAGAAGCAGCTGGTGGCTGTTTATCTGTCACAGTTAAGAATTACACTGTGGCGATTTTCATTTATGATTCCAAGGTATATGCAATAGACAATCGATGTCCGCATATGGGCTTTCCTTTAAACCAAGGTACTGTTAAGGATGGCATTCTTACGTGTCACTGGCATCATGCTAGATTTGATCTTATGAATGGGGGAACTTTTGACCAGTGGGCTGGCGATGTTACTTCATTTCCTGTGGAGATTCGCAATGAGAACGAGATATGGATAGATGTTTCAGCTGCAATAGCTGAAACTGATTCTCACTATCATAATCAAACACCGCTACTGAACGGACTGAGGCGCAACATTCCATTATTGATTGCAAAGACAATCATTTCAAATTTAGGCGATCTAAGGAATAGAGAGGATACTAACGAAAAAATTGTTGATGGTATGTTAGAGGCATTTTCTGTTGGTCTTGATTTTGGTAGTAAATACAAGCAATCTGGATGGGGTCAGGGTCTAACAATACATACATGTATGATGAATATTGTTCCTTACCTCAGTATCGAAGACAGACCATATGCACTTTACCATGGTCTTTCTGCTGTGGCACAGGACTGCTCTTCAATGCCGCCACGCTTTAGAATATCTCCATTGCCAAAACCCTGGCCAGATTTGTCTACACTTAAGTATTGGTTCAGACAGTTCATTGAATCTCGTGATGCCCAAGCGGCAGAAAGATGTATTGTTACAGCAGTAAGACTCGGTGTTGATAATCGAGATATAGCTGACATCTTCTTTGCAGCAGCTACTGATCATCGTTATCTGGATGTTGGACATGTCTTGGATTTTACTAACAAAGCATTAGAGTCACTCGATTCTGCTGGATGGAATAACAACAACAATAAGGATTTAGTAGAGTCAGTACTTAGCAGCCTAGTGTCTGGATATGCTAATGCTGAAAGAATGGAAGAATCTAATTCATGGCGACATCCAATAGATTTGATTGATATTCTTGAAAAAGCCTTCAAGAAACTACCTGCAGTTTTAGAAAATGGTAGAAGGGAACAGTTAAAGAAGAAAAAGTGGGACCAACGAAACGAACTGATGAAGGTATTACTAGGTGATGACCCACAGTTAATCATAAACTCGTTATTGGAGGCATTAGGCCAGGGTGCTAAGGGAGAAGAATTGGCCGGTATTGTTGCCTATACAGCGGCTTTACGTATAGCACAATTCCATACTCGTAATGAATTTAGTGATTGGGATACCTCACTACATACATTTACGTATGCAAATGCTGTACATCAGGGATTAAGAAGGACAGCTACACATGAGTTATTACGAGGTATGTTTGATGGTGCAATGAGAGTTTACCTCAATCGCTTTCTAAATATCCCCCCTGTACCATTACCAGAGCCAAAGAAGGTGGAAAGTGTTAATCATGATAGTACATTTAAAGAGCCTGAGACGTTGTTAAAAGATCTTCTATCATTTCTAGACAAGCAACAGCAAGTGAATCAAGCAGGACAGTTGGTTGTAGACTATCTAAATAATAAAGGAAAGCCAGATCGTCTTTTGGCTGCATTAGGTAAGGCCCTGCTGCGCGAAGATCGTAACTTTCATTCTATTCAGATGATTGAAGCGGCATTTAGGCAATATTCTCTTCTAATTGCTAATGACTACGAGAATAATAGTAATAATACAAAAGGAGTACACATACTTGTAGCAGCAGCAAGGTACCTAGCAGCACATTCACCGACAATGCGTTCACAAGGACATACTTATCAGACTGCCAATCAACTATATCATGGAGAACATTTGTTTGAATGATAACGGATAACGGTAGTGTGATAAATTCAACTTGGATTAAAATAGAATAAGCAATCATAGATTTCCGGCTGAGCTGTTTTGACGAAAACGGTATTGAACATGACGAGCACGGATTAGAAACAAGACTATGACAGTCCCTTCTCAAAATATCAGACCAAGAGGATGTGTCTCAGCTGACCTCTACCGCATCTACTCGACATGTGTGTGGATATTTTATTGTAATAGAGGAATCATGCGAGGGGAGGATGATTAGACCCTGGTATGCTTTTGTCGTAATAGACTTATCACATACATCTATCCTCTATTTGTCGAATCCTATGCAAGTCAACAATAGAATGATCTAACTCATATTTAGTAACAGCGAGAATGAACTATATGATCTAATTTTAGCTATGTGGTCTCTTCTAATTTCTTGACACCAGAATCATGTAATCTAACTTAGAATTTTTTGTAATAGAGGAATCAACCGCAGTCACGAAGTGACTTTTGATGACGGTATGCTTTCGTTTCCCTTTGGAAACTTATGACATACTTCTATCCTCTATTACACTGTAGTGTTCGCCATAACTGTATTTAAATGGTATCAGGAATAGCAAAAAAGCAGGCAGCATCAGCTAAAAGAACTTGACTTAAAACTCCATTTACCAGGGTTATCACATTAATCATCTCACATTTCTAATCCTCTTGTACGGCAAAGAATATATCATATCCAAAAGCATTGGATTTAGCCAAAAGCATTGGATTTAGACTATCCTAAATCAAAAAAATAAAGGAATTGATTATCTAAGAGCTCTTAATATGAGACCTTATTTTCTCTCTTAATTCTGGAGTCATTAAATCTTCTGGTTTATATCCATGGTCTCTCATTGCATGTTCTTCAGCAGTTTTCATGATTTCTTCTTCTGTTTCGCCTTTGCAAATATAGTCACAATCCATTCCAACTTCTCTACATGAGACAGTTAACATTGTCTCTTTCTCAAAGGACAAAATATTAAACTTAATGTTTTATATGAGGTGAATAGTTTCTTGTGCCACAGAATAACTGCACGACATGTCAATACTGTCATTTGCGAAAGGGGGGTCTGATCCATTGCCAAAACATGGGTTTCCTACATAGTCCTGACAATATCTTATATCTTCATCATCTTCGTTAACGTTATCAAAATAAAGAAAGTAACAAACAGCATAGTAACTGCTGTAGATGACCTTGAGCTAGCCATTAGTTAGTATTTACTTTGCGTTTTCGTTAGTCTCCCATATTCCAAATGCGTTATTTTCTGTATCAAGACAAATTGCGAAGTAACCCATTCCTGGAACTGCTGTTTTCGGAACGTGTACTTTGCCTCCTAATTTCTGAACTCTAGAAGAATATTCGTCTACAGAGGTTACGTCTATATGATTGATGATCGGCTGTTGTGGCCCTTGTCTTTTCATAATCCCGCCTCCTAATGCCTTATTTCCTTTGTCATCTGTGGTGGTTATCAACCAATATTCCATATTTTCACGACCCGTTTGCCCAGGGAACTTTTCTATTTTCCATCCAAAGAGATCACTATAGAATTTCTTTGATCTTTCAACGTCATCCGCAGGTATTTCAAAGTGTACTATTGTTGGCATATTAATCGTATAGTGTAACACCTTATAAGTGTCTAAGGGAAAAAATGTATGGTTGCGATAGAATTAAAGCAGTGTCGTAATTGTAATACGATTAATAGGATAACACTAGAAGAGGGACAAAAACCCACCGGCGATTATCAATCTACATACTTCATTGGTTCTAGACTATAGAATAATACTTAATACCAATACTCTATCCCAATTTATTATGTTAGGAGATATTATTTATGAAGCAGTAGGTAAACTAATGGGAAGCAGAGTTCTAGAAGTTCAAAATGGAATACCGAAGGTGGAAGTAACTATTAGTCAAGAGGGTGTTATAAGAGGTATCAATGTAACAAGTATGGTGACATTCTGGAGTATATTTAGAGATAGTGGGGCTATATATGCTGAAGGCCAGGGAGTAATAATGAAAAAGGATAATCCAAATGATACCGCAACCTGGACAGGACAAGGTATTGCTCACTTTTCAGAACAAACAAGGAGAGATGTTGGTTCAGTTTTCTTTATGACTCAATCTACTAGAGGTAACCTGGGGTTTCTCAATAACATGGTAGGCGTCTTCGAATACGAATCGAAACCAGATGGAACATCTAAAGGAAAAATATGGGAATGGAAGTGACTGATTTCATTTAAGAAATGTGATGAACCAAATTTTTTAACTCCCCATGTCTTTTGGAATATAACAGACTTTGCGCTAAGTGTGAGAAATGTGGGACGATTAATATGATAACTTTGGAAAACGAATTCGGATTTCCTGCGTATTGCTGACATACTTTGGGATATTCATCTTCTTGTCACTGTTGTCCATGCTCAAGGGTGTTTGTCTTAATTGCAGCAATGAGATTATGAGAAAACAGCAGGAGTCAAATTAGTTACCAAATCTAGGATCTGCTTTACTCAAGTGAGTTGCTACTCAAAGAACCTCATGCAACTTGACGACACACTTACTACTGTCCACTCTCGGGAGAGATACTTGAAGCATAAATAGTGCAACTGTCTACAACGGGTATGGTTGAAACCATCTTAGTAACAGGTGCTACTGGCACTGTTGGAAGTGAAGTTGTTAACCAACTCTCTAACATCAAATCTGACTTTAAGATCAAGGCAGGCGTTCGCTTAGCCGAAAACGCAAAAAAGATCCAAAATTTTCAGAGGGTTGAGCCTATACAAATTGACTATGATACACAAGAAGGACTCCAGGGGGCTTTCAAAGACGCTGATAAGTTGTTTCTCCTTACTCATGCTTCTTCTAAATCCGCAGATCACGAGACAAATTTGATCACTGAAGCAAAGAAATCTGGAACTAGACATATTGTTAAACAATCTATAATGGGGGCTGATCTTAAAGCGGATGTGGAGGCTATGCGTTTGCATCGACAAACAGAAAAGATGATAGAAGAATCTGGAATTCCATATACATTCATACGTCCAAATGAATTTATGCAAGGCTTCATAAATTACCAAGGTTCTACTATTAAGAACAATGGTGCTATCTACGTGCCTGTAGAGGACGGGAAGGTTAGTTTTGTAGATGCTCGTGATATTGCTTCTGTAGCAGTAAAAGCACTGGTAGATGGAGAAAAACATTATAATAAAACCTACTTGATTACAGGACCGGAAGCACTATCCTATTATCAAGCTGCTGAGATACTTTCTAACGCAACAGGCAAAAAAATAGATTATGTGAATATTTCAGATGAAGAGGCTAGAGGAGCGATGAAGGAAGTAGGACTAGATGACTGGCTCATCGATACAATCTCTGATCTATATACTCTTTACAGAAATGGATACGCTTCCAATGTATCTCCAGCAATTGAAGAAGTAACAGGAAAGAAACCAATAACATTTGCTCAGTTTGCAAATGATTATGCGGAAGCATTTAGATGAGTTGAGTTGAGGTGGATCTGAAATTGGAACTGCTAACATTTGAGTGAGAAATAATGATAAAATTGGTTAACGGAGTACCAGAAAGACTTGTTGAGATGGATGAAAAAGTAAAGTTCCTACAACAAGTGGCTCAAGAAGTAGGTCCGGTCATTCTAATCAATAAATTCAACGTTGACCCAGAAGAGGTCGATGAGTTCTTAAAGGCGTTTGCCGCCACCGGCCAAGTCCTAAAACGGCAACCTGGATTTATATCTGCGCAGCTACATCGTGGGATTGCAGGTAGCTGTGTATTCCTCAATTATGAAGTTTGGGAGTCTTCCAATCATTTTAACCAGGCTATTAGTAGCTCTGAATTCCAGTCAAGCATAGTAGGTCTGCCTCCTAGCACAGTAATGTCTCCTCATCTCTTCAAAAAGGTTGCAGTACCAGGGGTCTGTGTGGACTGATATTATTGGTATGATATTACAGCACCTCCTTCTCTTCATTTTAGATAATATTTTTCTGCAAGTACTTCTACGAATTCTTCAATCGATTCGAATCAACACTAGGCCCAAACCCTGACCCAAGAATATCCATTATATTTGACTTGTTAGGAGATCATTTAGAAAAAGTTGCAATACTATATAGGATGTTCAGGGTGGAGTTATACTTCCTGGAAAGGCCCATTTTATCCTTCCAACCTAGAGAATTCCGACTGGTTAAGATTCTATTCCCAAGTATTTGATTATGTTGAAATCGATTCTTCATTCTATAGAATACCAAGTCAGATCATGGTCAAAAACTGGGTCAAGAAGACATCAGATAACTTTAGATTCACAGCAAAATTTCCTAAAGTAATAACGCATGATAAATTTCTTGTCGACGTGGAGGACGAGGTAGAGCAGTTTCTTGAAAATATCAAACCACTAGAAGAGAAAACACTTGCTCTTCTCATCCAACTACCTCCTTCAATGGAGATAATGCCAGGGCTAGAAAGTCTAAGAAATCTCCTTCCTCTGTTGGACGGTGGGTTTAGGTATGCAGTCGAAGTAAGACATCATAGCTGGTTTCAGGATTTAGCATACAATTTCTTTGCTGACAACGATATTTGTTTGGTTTGGAGTCAACTTGCCAAGTTGCGTACACCTCCAATTGTCACCACAGATTTCCTGTATGTTAGATTTATCGGAGATAGAAGCATAGATGAAAATGATTTTGGGCAGATCCAAAAGGACAGGATCTTGGAAATGAAAAAATGGGCAAATCAAATTAAAAAAGTAGATAATGGAATAGGAAAAGGAAAAGGAAATGAACTTAGTCTTGCTATGATCGCTGCAAATAATCACTATGCTGGATTTGGACCAGGAACAGTAAACATATTTAGGAGTATGATAGGGCTACCAGAATTAACCTGGCAAGATCAACCACAAATACAAGCACAACTAGAACTACAGAAGAAGCAGGAAAAAGGTCAACAAACCAGTAGTGCAAAGGTCTCGTTCGGTAAACACAGTTTGAAAAGACAGGCAAGTCTCACAGAGTTTATGAAATAGAACTGCAGGCGGTTCTATAGTGGCATTTGAAGTTAAATCCCGCTCGCAAGGACAAGTTTTGCTTCTATATTCTTTAGATTGGAGTTTTGGATCTACTAGAAAAACAATATTTATTATTCACGATACACAAATATCAATTAATGTCAGAAGAAGAAGAGAACATTAACCTCGAAGGGTTACCAACAGAGAACGAAGTATCAGAGCCGGAATTGGGAGCAGGACCTAGTGACGAGCCGATATCACCGGTTACGGAAGAAGGAGGTATAGAAGAGGCAACCACAGAAGAAGCAATAAGACCAAGTGAACCCTATGAAACGGCCACGATCGAACAACCGCAAATAGAAAGGAAACCAAAGAAACCGGCCACAAAAACAACTATAACGAAGATCCAGAGTTCCATAGCTGCTGCTACAAGGCAAATAGAAAAACAATCTGCTCAAATAAACAAGATAAATCAAAATCTGCAGATTGTGCAGAAGCAATTGAGAGCCGGGGAGAAACAACCAGCAATAGCCAATCAAATTCGATCTCAGGTAAACCAGATTCAAAAACAGATTTCACAAGTTAATAAAAATGTGCAGAAAAAATCAACACCTAAATTACAATCAGCCAAGAAAAAATCAGGTAATAAGAAGAATAAGAAAAAAAATAAGAAGTGAACGAAGATTGACATCGGTCGTAGTGGTTTATCCATCTATCGGCAGATAAATTTCAACTTTTTATAAGGCAAGTTGTAATACTTGTACTTAGTTGATTGTCTCATAGCCTTTTTTTATGAAAAACACCTATTGTGTATTGCCCTCTCACTATACTCCAAAGATAAGACTCAGTTTGTGAAAGGATTTCGCTCAGATCAAAGACAGAAATATTACCTAGGTAAAGTATAGTTTAGAAAAACCGAATGGAAACGTAGGAATCGAAATTTTAATATTAAAAGCAAAACCCAAAACTTAACCAGACTTGCACTACGTTGTATGTACTTTAGGACTAGGGGGACTATTACATTACTACTGTCCTTGAATTTTTAGAACTTTTTCATCATACCTATTACTGCTAATTAGTCGCGACATTTCAATAGAACCACGCAGTGTTCTCATGATATCCTCACGCATCATAACAGAAGGTTTGGTTCTTCTATTTTCGTCGCCATCTTCTCCCACCATTGTAGGATAGTTGTTCTCAGTATCCTCTGCATACCATCCTCTGCTCCAACCTACGAATGGGAACTTGCCAAATACAAAGCCTAATTGTGACCAAAATGACATCAACTCTCCTGCGACATGTTGAACATTGTCCTGGCCTCCAGTGATAATGAATCCTGCTACCTTGTCTCTGATAAGGTATTTTCCATGAGTAATAGACTGATTCTGAACACAATTCATTCTTTGGATCATCTGATAATATAGGGAACTAGCACTTCCCCATCGAATTGGTGTAGCTATTATTACTATATCGGCCCATAAAATAACTCTATCATAGATCTCGATCATTTGGTCTTCACTATCTACCTCCGATATTGAACAAGGGAAAATACACGCATTTGCATTCTTTGAATAGTAACCTTCGCAATGTCTGAAATTCAATTCTCGAAGTTTGATCATTACGGTTTGTGTCTCAAAGTAATTGTGAGCATAATCCAGAGCGAAACGTAGCGCCTCTTCCGAGGTGCTTTTGCGAGGAGCCGTTTTATCATTTGCATTGGTAGTAGATATCCCTAGGACTCTGATATTCCTTTTTTTAGTACTGATCTGTAGTGTCGTGTCCTTTGACATATGCATAAGGTATTCATTTACCGACCTTCCTAAATCCACATAACGTTTGTGGGGCGTAAAAACTCTCTTGGCTAGATTTGAAGGAATGCAATTAACGAATAATTTGTTGCTATTAACAATCTTTACTTCATATGAATTTACACTATCCCCGCCTTTATGAGGAGACTTTCCGTTCTTTACACAATATTTCCATCCATGCCAAGAACATGTGACAATATCTCCTTCTAGAATTCCCTTACTTAGTGGTGCTCCTTTGTGTATACACGTGTTAGATATAGCATAATACTCTCCATCTTTGTTAAAGATGGCAACATCGATCTTTCTTCCTCTTTCATCTGAAATTATAAAAGACTTCGACTTTCCTAATTGTATCTCTGAAGTTAGACCAACAAAACGGTAATACCCGTTTTTATTGACATCCGCTTTGCCATTATCTTTTCCAGGAATGGATCCTTTCATAGTATCAGTCTAGAACGCTATTGTATTAAGATAGCTAAAATGAATAGAGATATTTATAGAACTGAATACGGTCATTGTCATTATATGGGCCTATCAGTTAATCAAAAACAGATAGGGTAATGATAGATGGATGGGTCCTTCAGCTAATATTTTTGTATGGTTAACCACCTTAGGCTGCATGTACCTTACGGTTGTGATCCATCAGCTCATCTTCATTCTTAAACTTCATCCCACATCTATTACATTTATGTTTCTTACCAAAAATGTTGAACTTCATTTACATTACTATAATGGTTTCAATGGTTTTTATTAGTTACATTTTAGGGTAACAACCTTGTTCTATCCTTCTCACTATTACCTTTTAATGCCTGACACTATTTCTGTAAGAGAATTAGCTCAATATATCAACTTACAACGCACGCGAATCGTTAGATTTTCTTTAAATACTTCATTATGGCACATCCATTCCCTTAGCCAGGCTTTAATATGGCTTCTCTGATTTCGGGTGATCGGTTTAAAGCCAACCTTCGGGCCTCTTGATCTTCCTCGTAATTAGTGGGCCTTCTATGTATAGCCGAAAATGTAGTGATAAATCCGCCCATAATTGCGCCATGGGCAAAGCCTAGCATATAGTCCTCTTCATTCCTAACTTGCAGTTCTTTTGCTTCTCCTTTTCGGAGAGAGTATAATCTTAGGGGAATGGAAAAGATTACCTGGTCGATAATCTTGTCAAGGATCCCTCTCATCTGTGTATCTAGCATATCAAGCTAGCTTCAGAAACATCGAACTAAAGGGTTATTTTCTTCATAGCTTGTGGACTTGAGCCCTTTCAACTGGGCTTACTTATACGGTTAGTGCATCAATCAATCAATATTCGCACGGCTGATTATATCCTGACTTGGTGTGTATGTAATTAGGGATAGGTATCGTAGGTATAGGTAATAGAGGATAGAAGTATGTGATAAGTCTGGCTCAAAGGAGAAGGAATAACCGTATCGTGGAAGCTGCCTTTTCGAGTCATTGAATCCTCTATTACCTATTTTTACAAACGCTTAGAGTTGGCTGCTTTGTAATTAAGCTACGTTCTGTGGGATAGACTCACGTACACCAAAAATCGGTGGGTCAGTTATTCAATCAGTCAGCACTTACTAACATAATATTCCGGCTATGATAATCAAGAAGAATCGCTTGCTGTTCTTGATTGAATCGCCTCTCAAAGTCGCGTTGATGATATAAACAGAAAACTTTCAAATTCATATTTTCATATTTTTTAGGTATTGTCGCTTCAAATTTCTCGAGTCTTTGTATTTGGTGGTCGTAAAGGCTGTGGTAGAATAAACCCATATCAAGCAGCAATGTAACACCATGCTTTTGTCTTCTTGTTGCATGTCTAAATAAGATACTTAAGAATGTCATCAAATTCATATTCTTAGTTGTATCGTTTGAATGTTTTTGGTATTCGTCTCCCCATTGTTCCTGATGCGAATCAACATTTGCCTTTAACGAGTCCCTGATTATAAGTGAGCCCTCGCTCTCATATTTTTCTACGTTTATTCCAGAAAATAGTCCCACATTACTGTTGACATTATTGCTGGAATTCATTCCTGACAATACAAGCCTGACCATATGGGGAGTTTCATAATATGGTAGAATTAGGACAATTTCATTATTATTCTCCAATTGTATTTTCGTGTAGGTTGAATAGATCGCCCTGAAGGATGGTAGATCGGGGTATACCATAAGGCAATGAACTCCAGTCCGTGATTCTTTTAGTGCATCTAACGCTTCATTTACTCCCCTAAGATCATTTTTCCCTTTAGAATCACCGAATAGGCCATCTCCTAATGGCATTCTAGTCACATTATTATGTTAACCACTACTTATAATAAAGATTTCAGTCGCTTAGTGATTCCATGTTAAACATCATTATACTGTTATGATTTCTCAGTGCACATAGGTAGATATGACATATAGAATCACACTTTTCTAGTTTATAGGTTAGTAAAATCATGAAAATAAATTTATGTGTCACTTTTCTTTTTGGGATAAAATTCAGACGGGACTATTATAGACTACTCATAGAACAGGTTGGTATCTCCACTTTTTCCATCTACCGACTTGTCTACAAGAATAGAATAAACTTCTTCAGACCACATTACCTTTTCTACCCCTGGTATTTGTTTTACGTCTGTTGTCATTTTCAATAGCTGCTTCGTATCTCTGTAAATAAAGAATCCAACCAAATCAGAATTGCCGACATGAACAGATGCCGAAATTATCCCTCTCATCTTTGATAACTTTAGTCCAACAGAATCTATCTCACCTTTACTAAGATAGATATGTATCAATCCTCGTTTGAAGCCCAATTTTTCATAATTAGGTTCGGTCCTCGTTACAATCAATCCCTTTTCACCAAGTTTTCTTGTCCTTCTTTGGATTGTGCTAAGCGGAACTCTGAGCTTGCTTGAGATCTGTTTGTTTTTGAACCCAAAGGTTAGAAATTCTATTACCTTCATATCGATATCGTCTATTCGTGTAACACTCGAGCCGCTATCAGATGGATTATTACTATTTATTTTTATAATTCTACTATATCGACGCATGTATACATTCATACGCTCCGCTTTTCCTAATCTTAACGTTATAATCGATAGTAGTAATTTTCACTGGAATTGGCCTACTATACTGGAGGATTATTAATTGGTTAACTTCAGAATTCATATGAGGAAGTTGCACCGACCTGCCAATACTGGAACTCAGTCCCTTACACCTAATGCCAATTAAACTATTCTAGATGTTATAAACTTTTACCTAATTGACTTTGACAATCATTAAGCTAACAAATGCTCTTAAATCCTGCGTTTAAGTTACGATATGTGTCACATAAGTAACGTGATCTTGATAAAACTACTGGTATGTGGTACAAAGAAGGAGAGAAAAGAAGCGATTATAAAAATTCTGATGAAAGAAACCAGGACAGATGAGCTTCACTATGTTCCCCTATCATCAAGTAAAAAATCGTAGGTAATATGCGTGTCCACTGATAGCAAGAGTCCAACACGAAAAGGGAGATTCGATACCAAAGTAATAAAAAGGAATTTTCATCCATTATATTGCAGTTGGATTTAATTGACTAACTATGTTGGGAATTACTACTGTTATTAAATAGTAGTCTTGTTACTATGTATAGTAATGACAACAACGAATGTTGATTTAAATAATATCGATAATACAAGCAATAGTAGGTTTCGCTCGGTATCACGAATAATAAACAGTATAGAGACAACAGAAGGCGAAGGCTTTGTTGTTCACAGGTCGTTTCCTAATAATGGACTTTTAGATATCGATCCTTTCCTACTACTTGACGAGATTGGCCCTAAAGACATAGCACCAGGGGAGGCAAAGGGGGCACCAGATCATCCTCATCGTGGATTCGAAACTGTTACCTATATGCTGGAGGGAAAATTTGAACATCGAGATTCACAAGGACATGCGGGCAAACTTGGACCAGGTGACGTACAGTGGATGACAGCAGGGTCAGGGGTAGTACATTCGGAAATGCCTGAAAAGGAATTTGCTCGAATTGGTGGAAGACTACATGGATTTCAACTTTGGGTAAACTTACCCCGGCAAGACAAATTTTCCAAGCCTCACTATCAAGAGATTCCGTCTTCCAGGATACCTACTGTAACTATTGGAGATGTTACAGCCAAAATTATTGCAGGCAATGCATTGGGTACAAGAGCAATAATAGAGACACGAATTCCAATTATCTATGTTCATTTTACCTTACAGCCTAATGCAAGAACAGTACTAGCAGTACCAGAGGAATACAATACATTTGCATATGTAGTAGGAGGTCAAGGTCAATTTGGGACTAACAACAATCAAAAAGAAGTTCATAGGAGTCAGATGGTTATATTTGAAAACAATGGGGAGCAGATAGAAGTTAAAGCATCCAGGGATACAAAATCCCCATTAGACATACTGCTCATCGGTGGCACACCAATAAATGAGCCAATAGCGCGGTATGGTCCTTTTGTAATGAATACCAAAGAGGAAGTCTATCAAGCAATACAGGATTATCGCAATGGTCTAATGGGTTATATCTAAACCCCAACTCGTAACAATGTTAACTAAGCCATCTATAATACCTAGTTCCTTATCTCAATATTAATCTCTATAAGAATATCATGTCTGTGACATAAAGTCATAGTCATTGCCAATCTGATCCAACTGGATGATAAGTTCCTAGTTGGCATAGAATGAGAACAATCAAAGTATTGAACTCTTTTAAGAGATATGAGAGAACAGATATAGTAATTGCATTTGGTCAGGTTAAAGATGCCTAATACCATGAAAGTTGGTACTCCCATACTAAGGGTGAAAAATATTACAAGGGTAATGAACTTCTATCAGAAATACTTTAGTTTGCAGTTAAATAATAACAGACATAAATATGATAGCCTTGGTCCTGCATATGAACTTGGTTTTAGCCGTAACTCTTCCACTATACCACCACTTTTAATATTGCAACACGATCCAAACGCAAGAAATGAATCCTCCGATTCAGCCGGACTGTATCATTTTGCCATACTTGTTCCTGACAGAAAGAGTCTTGCTTCGACATACTTAGCACTTAAACTATCGAGGACACATTTCGATGGATTTGCTGACCATCTGGTAAGTGAATCATTGTATCTGAGAGATCCTGAAGGTAATGGCATCGAAATTTATCATGACAGGCCTGCCGAAATGTGGCCTCGAGATTCAGAAGGAAGTATCGTGATGGATACGTTGCCTCTAGATCTACAATCCTTGGTGGATGAGATGGATCAGAATAGTTCGAAAAAGCCAACGGCATTTCCTAGTGGAGCAAAAATAGGACACATACATCTCAGAGTTACTAATCTTGATAGATCAATTCTATTTTATCATGATAGGTTGGGACTAGATATAACAGTAAACTGGAAACAGATGGGTGCGGCCTTCTTGTCAGCTGGAGGATATCATCATCATATAGGAATGAACACATGGCATAGTTTGAATGGAGAAGGTCATATCCAAGGCGTGCGTGGGCTTGAAAACTTTACGATAACCGTACCCTACAAATCTTTTCGCGCACTCCGGGATAAAATTAAGCCTCAATATGTTCCCGAATGGCGACAGACAGCGGAAGGGGTTGATAAAAATAAATTTATGGTCTCTGATCCAGATGGGATACAAATTGTTGTCAAGGCCGATTAAGTCTTGGCGTAGTATAATCCGTTCTAACTTAAACTCTAATGCATGGTTGGTTCTTTATCCACTCAAAATAATCATACAAAATTTATGTTATCATAATGTTTCAAGATTACTTTGTTTCGCGCAATCATTTCTTTCTAATCATCCAAATGATTTGCCGATTCTGTTCTATTTTTAACATTTCA
>Ga0081538_10003144_pt1 | contig 15689 bp, 12 predicted proteins | sample TabmetS5T2R1_FD_71022 | JGI IMG/M metagenome (GOLD analysis project Ga0081538, IMG submission 71022) | Tabebuia heterophylla rhizosphere microbial communities from the University of Puerto Rico - S5T2R1 | ecosystem: Host-associated > Plants > Roots > Rhizosphere ... | reverse complement strand
ACGGCTTCGTGTCCGAGCGGCCAGAGCTCGCCGCCGCCTGCGCGGACGAGGGAATAGTCTTCGTCGGACCGTCGGAGGAGGCGATGCGGCGCAGCGGGGACAAGGAGACGGCGCGCCTCCTGGCACGCGAGCTGGGCGTGCCGGTGGGGGTCGGCTCCGACGTCGTTGCCACTGAGGAGGACGCGCGCGACGTCGCGGACGAGATCGGCTACCCGGTACTGCTGAAGGCGGCCGGCGGCGGCGGCGGCCGCGGCATGCGGCGCGTGGACGACCCAGCCGGACTGCGGGCCGCCTGGGCGTCGGCGTCCGGCGAGGCGCAGCAGGCCTTCGGCGACGGTCGCATCTTCATCGAGCGCTACGTGACGAAGGCGCGTCACGTCGAGGTTCAGGTGCTGGGCGACGGCGAGGGCGGCGCGGTTCACCTCGGCCACCGCGACTGCACGCTGCAGCGGCGCTACCAGAAGCTCGTCGAGGAGGCGCCCGCCTACGACCTGCCGGACGCGCTTGCGGACGAGATGCTCGACTCGGCGACCCGGCTGATCGGCGCGCTCCGCTACAGCGGCGCCGCGACCTGCGAGTTCCTCGTCGACCCGCAGCGCGGCAGCTGCGGCTTCCTCGAGATCAACGCGCGTCTGCAGGTCGAGCATCCGGTGACCGAGATGGTCACCGGCGTCGACGTGGTGCGCGAGCAGCTGCGCATCGCCGGTGGGCAGGGGATCTCGCTGAGGCAGGACGAGCTGACCGTCTCCGGCCACGCGGTCGAGGTGCGCGTGAACGCGGAGAGCCCCGAGCGCGGCTTCCTCCCCTCGCCGGGCCGCATCGAGCGCTGGGCGGCCCCCGTTTCGAGCGACGTGCGCGTGGACACCGCCTGCTTCCCCGGATGGACGATCACGCCGCACTACGACTCGCTGCTCGCGAAGCTGATCGCGCGCGGCGACGATCGCGAGCGGGCGCTCGCCCATGCCCGCCACGCGCTCGCTCACCTGCGCGTCGAGGGGGTCGCCACCACGGCGCCGTTCGCGCGCGACGTGCTCGCCGACCCTGACGTCATCGCGGGCCGCGTGCACACGCTCTGGCTCGAGGAGGAGTTCCTGCCGCGCTGGCACGCTCACCAGGGCGAGGCGGCATAACGATGGCGCGCATCGAGATCATCGACCAGACCCTGCGCGACGGGCAGCAGAGCCTCTGGGGCATGCGCATGCGCGCCGGTCAGATTCTGGCGGTGGCGGACGCCATCGACAGCGCCGGCTACCGCGTCGTCGATCTGACGGGGTCTTCGATCTTCGAGGTGCTCGTGCGCTTCCGGCAGGAGGACCCGTGGAAGGGGCTCGACCTGATCCACTCGGCCTTCAGGCGCTCGACACTGCGGGCCGGTACGCGGACGAACGGCGTGGTTGGCATGGGTGTGACGCCGGACTCGGTGATCGAGCTGTGGGTGCAGACGCTCGCGAAGCACGGCATCGGCAGCCTCTGGATCTTCGACTGCCTTCACGACGTCGACCAGATGCTGCACGTGGCGCGCATCGCCCGGAAGGCCGGGCTCGCGCCGTCGCCGCAGATCAACTTCTCCGAGTCGCCGGTGCACACCGACGAGTACTACGCGGGGATCGCCGAGGCGATGGTGGCCGGCGGGGCGGCCGAGACGATCGTGCTCGGCGACGAGGCCGGCGTGCTCGGCCCGGAGCGGGCGCGCCGTTGGATCCGGCTGATCAAGGCGCGCGCGAGTGACGTCCCGCTCGAGATGCACTTCCACAACAAGACCGCGATGGCGAACCTCAACCACATCATCGGCGTGGAGGAGGGGCTCGACATCGTCCACACCGCGGTGTCGACGATGGCGAACGGGGTCTCGATGCCGTCGACGGAGGTGACGGTCGACAACATGCGCCGGCTCGGCCACGAGGTTGCGATCGACGACAGCCGGCTGGACGAGGTCGCCGAGCACTTCGGCGCGCTCGCGGACGAGGAGGGCTTCCAGCGCGGCGCACCGGTGGAGTACGCGATCGCGACGATCCAGCAGCAGTTCCCCGGCGGCATGATGGGCACGCTCCGGGAGCAGCTCAAGCAGGTCGGCATGGAGGAGCGGCTGCCGGCCGTGCTCGAGGAGGCGATCCGTGTCCGCTCGGAGCTGGGCTGGCCGATCATGGCAACGCCCTTCTCGCAGCTCGTCGGGATCCAGGCGCTCCTGAACGTCGTGCAGGGCGAGCGCTACGCGACGATCCCGGACGAGAACCTGATGTACCTCGCCGGCTGGTACGGGACGCCGCCGGGCCCGCTCGACGAGGAGGTGCTCGACCGCGCCGCCGGAACCGAGCGCGGACGCACGATCCTCGCCACCGACAGCGCGCCGCAGCCGTCGCTCGCGGAGATCCGCAAGCAGTACGGCGAGCGCCTCTCGGATGAGGAGCTGCTTTTGCGCTACCTGATTCCGGGCCCGGACGTCGACGCCATGTACGCGGCCGACCGGCCGATCGAGCCGACCTACCCGGTCACGGGTCCGCGCGGCATGACCTGGCTCAAGGACCTGATGGTCACGCCCAGCGGACGCAGCGTGAGCGCGACGCTCGGCGAGATCAGCGTGTCCCTGCGGCGCTGACCGCCGGCGCTCCGTTCCCCTCGGCCGCCGCGGCGGCCAGGTAGTCGTGCACGACGCGGCCGTGGTTCAGGTCGAAGTCGAACACGCCGAACCAGCCCTGCACGATCCGCTGCGGCGCGAGCAGGTGCCACGGGTCGACCTCGCTCTGGGCGTCCATCGTGACCGAGGCGCGACCGGTGAAGAGCATCGGCGTGCCGCCCGCGCTCTTGTGCAGCGGAGCCTCGACGTCGAGTCGCACTAGCTGCGCCACCGAGGGCGGGCTGTCCGGCTCGGCGTTCGGGATCAGGCGCGTCGACAGCACGGGCAGATCCTCGAGCTCGCCCGGGTCAAAGGTCCGCTCGCAGCTGATCGACATCGTCATGATGCGCTGGCCGCGCGGGCGCTCGACCGTGAAGATGAGCTGCTCGCCGAAGGGCACTCCGTCGGGTCCGCCACCGGAGTGGCGCTCCATCACGGCCAGCTTCTTCGCGTAGCCCCAGATCTCGCGGCCGGCGACGAGCGGGATCTCGTTGTCGGTGAAGATGAACGGCTGGTAGAGGTAGGTCTGGCCCTCGAAGTCCGCGCGGATCATCACGTAGGCCTCGTAGTAGGGCCCGAACGACGAGAATGGGATCCAGCGCCCCCACGCGATGCAGGTGGGTGTCTCGTCCGCCGCCGTCAACCCGGGCGGCAGCAGAGCCTCGACACCTTCGGGGTCGGCCTCGTACGCGATGAAGATGTCCTCCACGCCGCGATAGAGGTAGGGCGGCGGCCCGTAGGCGGTGCCCGGCCCGATGGGCAGTGAGAACGAGTTGAAGAAGGCGTCGTGATCCATGCGTGGAGGGTCCCGCGTGCGGGCGCGAAACCCAGCGGGAGAGCGGTGTGCGCTTGGGGAAACCCCAAGTGGAAAGCGCTCTCCGCGGCCGGTCCGAGCGGGCGATCGCGGACGCTCCTGACCATCCAAGACGAGGAGGACGCATGGAGCTCGTCCACGAGTTCACCTTCACCGCCAGGCTGAATGAGGCCGTGCCGGTCGGACCGGGACCGTTCGGGACCCGCCGCATCCGCGAGGTCCTCGGCGGCGAGGTGACGGGTGAGCGCATTCGCGGGGAGGTCGGCACCGGCGGCGCCGATTGGGTGCTCGTCGGGCCCGATGGCTGGGGCCGTCTGGACGTCCGCCTCACGCTCCACACGCACGACGGCGCGCACATCTACGTCCAGTACTTCGGCGTGATCGAGTACAACGACGCCGCGCACGCGGCCAACGCCGGCGAGCGCTCGAGCGATTACGGCGACCATTACTTCCGGACCGCGCCGCGGCTCGAGACCGGCGACGAACGTTACGCCTGGGTTAACCGGACGCTGTTCGTCGGCGAGGGCCGGCTTCACCCCGGCCCGGTCGTCGAATATCGCGTTTACAGACTGGTCTGACGCCCCCTGGAGCGGTTGGTTGTTTCTCCAACCTGGCGGTGTGCAGCCCGCTCGCCGGGCGCGAACCCGACCGTACGCTTGCGCGGAATCGGGTGTCTGCCCGCGACTCCAGGAGGAGAATGCACAATGACGGAACCTCGCCCCGAGAACGGGGGACGTTGGAGGAAATGGCCCGCGCTTCTGGTGCTCGTTCTCGTCACCTGTGCGCTCGTACTCGCCGCCTGCGGCGACGACGACGATGACGACGGGGGCTCGTCCGGTGACAGCGGCGGTGAGACCGCGGAGCAGGCGGCGGCCGATGCTCCCACGGGCGAGCCGATCGTCACCTACACGATCACCGACGTCAACACGCAGGGCCCGCAGTACAAGAACATCCAGGAGACCGCCCGCATCTACCAGGAGTGGGTGAACGCGAACGGCGGGATCAACGGCCGTCCTCTCGAGGCGAGGTTCTGCGACGCGAAGGGCACGCCGACCGACGCGGCAGCGTGCGCGCGCAAGGCGGTGGCGGACAACGCGGTGGCGGTGGTCGGCAACTTCACCTTCACGGGTGACGCGATCGTGCCGATCCTCGACAAGGCCGGTATCTCCTACTTCGGAAACTGCTGCGCCCTCTCGGCCGCCGAGCTGACGACCCCCAGCGTCTACCCGATGGGTAACCAGCCGCTCTACGGAGTCGGGCTCGTGAAGCGCGCCGTCGACGACGGCTGCAAGAACATCAACGGCGTCATCATCGAGGGCGCCGAGGCATTCAAGCCGTTGCTCGACAACGCGGCGAAGAACCTCGACACGAAGATCAACAAATACGTGACGCTGCCGGCCACGGCGAAGGACTACAGCGCCGAGGTCGCGGAGGCGACGGACGGCGCCGACTGCCTCGTGATGATCGTGTCCGAGACGCCGTACATCGCCTGGATGCCGGCCTTCGCTCAGTCCGGCTCCGAGGCGCGCATGTACGGACCGCAGGGCAACCTGAACGAGAAGGTCGCCGAGGGCTTCGAGGAAGTCACGGACGGCGATGTCACCGCCGGCATGTACCCCGATATCTCGCTGCCCCAGTGGGACAACTTCCGGCAGGCGATCGAAGACTATGAAGCCGACCCGGAGCAGGACTACAACTCGCTCGGCGGCATGGGCACCTGGGCCGCCTACGAGGGCTTCAAGCAGATCGTCGAGGGCATGCAGGGGGAGGTCACCAAGGACACGTTCCTCGACGCGGCCGGCAAGGCTCAGATCGACCTGCCGGGCATGGTGCCGCCGCTCGACTTCACGAAGCCGTGGAACAAGGACGGTGGGCCCGCCGGGTTCGACCGGCTGTTCCACCGCTGCGTGGTGTTCAGCGAGCTGAAGGACGGCAAGCTCGAGCCGCTGACCACGGAGTTCGAGGACGTATCCGAACTTGCGGGAGGCAAGAACCCCGCGCAGTGCAACTGATCTGAGGGCGACCCGGCCCCGGGCCTCGGCCCGGGGCCGGCCGTCCCGAGTTTCACCCGAAAGAGAGAAGGTCCGTGGAAGAGGTCATCAGGTTCGCGCTCCTCGGCTTCGGCGTCGGCGCGCTCTACGCATTGGCCTCGCAGGGCCTGATCATCATCTACAGGGGCTCCGGAGTCCTGAACTTCGCCCTCGGGGCGATCGGGATGGCCGGGGCCTACGTCTGGTGGGAGCTGACGGCCAACCAGGAGTGGGGCTTCCTGCCCGCGCTCGTCGTCGGAGTGGCGTTCTCGGCGGCGATCGGGGCGTTGACGCACCTCTTCCTGATGCGCCCACTCCGCCATGCGGCTCCGCTCGTGAGAGTGATCGCCACCCTCGGCGTGCTGATCACCCTGCAGTCGATCGCGGTTCTCCGCTACGAGTCGACGCCGAAGTTCGTCCAGAGCGACCTGCCCACTGACGTCTGGAACATCTCGGGCGACATCGTGATCTCGGCCGACCGGGTGATCCTGCTCGGGATCGCGGCCGCTTTGACGCTGGCGCTCTGGTTGCTGTACCGCTACACGCGTTTCGGCCTGGCCACGTCGGCGGTGGCGGAGAACGAGCGCTCCGCGTCCTCGCTCGGCTTGTCGCCCGACCGGATCGCGGTCCTCAACTGGACGCTCGGCTGCGGGCTCGCCGGCCTCGCGGCCATCCTGATCGTCCCCATCGTGACCCTGCAGCCGGCGGTGCTCACGAACCTGGTGCTCGCTGCGACGGCGGCCGCGCTGGTCGCCAGCTTTCGCTCGTTCCCGATCGCGTTCGCCGCCGGACTCGCCATCGGGATCGCCCAGACCGAGGTGAGCCGCTACGTCGAGCAACCGGGCGTCGACACGGCCGTGCCTTTCCTCCTGATCGTCGCCTGGCTCGTGATCCGCGGGCAGGCGCTGCCGCTGCGCGACTACCTCCTCCAGCGGCTGCCAGCGATCGGCACCGGTCGCATCCACGTGCCCGGGCTGATCTTCGCCGTGGCGCTGTGCGCGTTCCTGATGGCCACAACGCCGCCGATCTGGATCGATGCGTTCACCGTCACCGTCTGCGTGGCTGTGGTGCTGTTGTCGATCGTGGTGCTCACCGGCTACACCGGCCAGCTCTCGCTCGCGCAGTTCGCTTTCGCGGGATTCGGCGCCTGGGTGGCGGGCCGATTGTGCGCCTCCCAGGACCTGCCGTTCATCCTCGGAGCGATCATCGGCGTGCTCGCGACGGTGCCGCTCGGCCTGGTGTTCGGTCTGCCGGCGGTCCGCACCCGCGGCATCAACCTCGCGATCGTGACGCTCGGGCTCGGGACCTGTATCGAGCTGATCCTGTTCAGCAACACGGACTACACCGGTGGCTTCGGCGGCACGATCGTCGACGAGCTGACGCTGTTCGGGCTGGACATCGACGCCGCGGCGCATCCAACGCGCTACGGCCTGGTGGCGCTCGCCTGCCTCCTAGTTACGTCGCTTGCCGTGGCGAACATCCGGCGCGGCCGCTCGGGCCGGCGTCTGATCGCGGTGCGCACCAACGAACGAGCCGCCGCGGCGCTCGGCATCAGCGTCCCCGGGGCGAAGCTCTACGCGTTCGCGCTCTCCGCCGCGATCGCGGGGCTCGGAGGCGTGCTGCTCGCGTTCCGCAGTTCGTCGATCACCTACACCACGTTCGACGCCTTCACCTCGATCACGATGGTCGCGTACGCGATGATCGGCGGCATCGGCTTCCTGTTCGGGCCGGTGCTCGGCGCCACCCTCGCGCCCGGCGCCTTCGGTGCCCAGGTACTGGACGAGCTCGGCTCGGGCGTCGGCAAGTACATCCCTCTGATCGGGGGCGTCTCGCTGATGGTCCTGCTGCTCCTGAACCAGAACGGAGTGGCCAAGGAGTCGATCGCGCAGATCGCCTGGGTGCGCGACAAGCTCTCGGGCGTGATGCCATTCCTCAAGCAGAAGCCGCGCCCGCCCCAGGAGCTGCCCGCCGAGCAGGAGGTCGAGCGCGTTCCCGAGAAGACGCTCGAGGTGGGTGAGCTGACCGTGCGCTATGGCGGCACTGTTGCCGTCAACGAGGTGAACCTCGCGGTGCGGCCGGGGCAGGTGCTCGGGTTGATCGGTCCGAACGGCGCCGGCAAGACCACGCTGATCGACGCCGTAACCGGGTTCACCCGCGCCGCGCCCGGAGCGACGCTGACGCTCGACGGCGAGGACATATCGCGCTGGTCGGCGGCCCGCCGCGCACGCGCAGGGCTCGGCCGCTCCTTCCAGTCGCTCGAGCTGTTCGAGGACTCCACGGTGCTCGACAACCTGCGGGCCGCGAGCGACCCGCGCGACTTCGGTTCCTACCTGCGCGACATCGTCTGGCCCGTCAACGTGCCGCTCTCCGGCGCGGTGGTCAGCGCGATTCGCGAGTTCGGTCTCGCCGACGACCTCGACCGGCAGGTCGAGGATCTGCCCTACGGGCGCCGGCGGCTGCTCGCGATCGCCCGCGCGGTGGCGACGCGGCCCAGCGTGCTGCTCCTGGACGAGCCGGCCGCCGGCCTTGGCGATCTCGAGACCGCCGAGCTCGCCCACCTCGTGCGGCGCCTGGCCTCCGACTGGGGCATCGCGGTGCTGCTCGTAGAGCACGACATGAACTTCGTGATGAACGTCTGCGACGAGCTCGTCGTGCTCGACTTCGGCAGCAAGATCGCCGAAGGCTCACCGGCCGACGTGCGTAGCAACCCGATGGTCATCGCCGCCTACCTCGGCGAGGAGGAGGACGAGCTGGCGCGTGATCGCGAGCTGGCGCCCCAGGCGGGAGCCCCTCGACAGGAGGGCAAGTGAGATGAGCACGGTTCTCGCCGCACGGGCGCTCAGCACCGGCTACGCCGGCCAGCCGGTCGTCCACGACCTCAACTTCGAAGTGGACGAGGGGCAGGTCGTCTGCCTGCTCGGGCCCAACGGCGCCGGCAAGACCACGACCATGCTCGCGATGAGCGGCGAGCTGCCGCCGCTCTCGGGCGAGGTCGAGTTCGACGGCAAGGTGACGAAGGCGCCGCTCCACAAGCGCGCCAAGGCAGGCCTGTCGTACGTGACCGAGGAGCGTTCCGTCTTCAAGGGGATGACGACACGCGACAACCTCAAGGTCGGCGCCGTCGACGTCGGCGAGGCGGTCGGGCTGTTCCCGGAGCTCGCGGACCGCCTGAACGTGCGCGGCGGACTGCTGTCGGGCGGCGAGCAGCAGATGCTGACGCTGGCGCGCGCCCTCGTCCGCAAGCCTCGCATCCTGCTCGCCGACGAGCTGTCGCTCGGCCTGGCGCCGCTCGTGGTCGACCGGCTGCTGCGGGCGGTGCGCTCCGCCGCCGATGAGCGCGGCACCGGCGTGCTGATGGTCGAGCAGCACGCCCACAAGGCCCTGCGTTACGCCGACCGGGCGATCGTGATGCGGCGCGGCAGAGTCGTGCTCGACCTGAGCGGCGAGGAGGCGCGCAAGCGGATCGACGACGTGGAGCGGGCCTATCTCACAAGCATGGAGCGCGGCGAGGCGGAGCTGGAGGAGCGCGGGGCGGGCGGGAAGGCCCCGTCGCAACCGTCGGACGGGGCCGCGCCGCCGGCCTGAGCGGCGCTGCTGGTTCGGGGCCAACGACAGCAGTGAAGGGGGACGGGGCCACCAACCCGACTTGATGTCGGGTGGCGACACTAAGTCGGGTCCGTGGCCGCCCCGCGGCGGCCGACATAAGCGGCCTCGACCTCCTCACCGATACCCCCGAACGGTGAGGGCGGCCGAGACCGCCTCGCCGGCTCTACGCCACCGGCACCACGGCGGCAGACTCGCTGTCGAGTGCCGCCCAGTCGTCGTGGCGGCCGTGGTGGTAGGGCAGGAAGACGTCCGCCGGCACCGTTGCCACCGCCTCGCAGGAGGCGATCAGGTCGCACTCCATGAACACACCGCGCAGCACGGTGCGTACAGGCAGCTCGTCGAGCGGGTCGTGCACGGTGCCGCGCAGGACGACGCTGCCGGCCCCCTCGCGCGCCGCCGTCACGCGCGTCTCGAAGGTCGCGCGCGTGAGGATCGCGTCCTCCTCGAGCCCGATCCCGTCAGCGGCGGGGCGCGCCTTGAAGTTGAAGTTGACGCCCTCCGCCTCGAACGGGCCGAGGTCGGTCGAGAGCAGCCCATGCAGCTCGATCAGGCGCACGCCGCCGCGCTCGAGCCAGCCGTGGAAAGCCTCGCCGTGGCGGTGCAGCGCGCTCCTGGCGAGCTTCTTCGGCTCGCCGAACAGGTCGCGGCCGTAGATGGTGGGCTGGTCGTTGTCCATATACATCGCGAGCACGTACTGGCCGTCGATGCCCTCGTGGCGGGCGGCCATGTAGATCGCACCGCCGTAGAAGTCACCGACGCAGTTGGACTGCCAGCGCCCGATCATCGCGCTGATGCGCGGCGTGTCGGAGGGCTCGAGCGGCGGCGGCAGCACCTCCTCGACGACCGCCGGGTCGGTCAGGAACTCGACCGACAGCATCTCGCCGTTCACGAACCGCGGGTGACTGAGCGCGTGCTCGATGCGGGCGATCTCTTCGGGACGCTTGACGAAGCCCATTCTGCCTCCTGTCCGCGTGGCAACGAGCGGACAGTATTCGGCCCGGCGCGCACGGCCGCGGGCATGCGCGAAAGGGCTTGGAGGTCCTTACAGGTCCCGCTCAGATGACGACGCCGGGGCCGTTCTCGGTGAGCTTGGCGATCTCGAGGTGGAAGTCGAGCCCGGCCTTCTCCCAGGCAGTCCGGAAGTCGTTCACGTGCCGGCGCGTCATTGCCGCGGCGGTGTCGGGGTCGCCCGCCTCGATCTCGCGCACGATGCGGCGGTGGTAGCGCGTCGCATGCTCGGTATGAGTCGTCGTGGCGATGAACTGATGCAGCACCGGCACCAGTAGCTGGCTGATCGGGGCGCGCGCGATGATCAGCGCCGGGTTGCCGCTCATCTCGGCTATGGCGAGGTGAAACTCCTCGTCCAAGCGGCTCCACTCGCGGAAGTGCTCGAGGTTGCGCTCCTGCGCGGCCACCGCCTCGCGCAGCTGCCTGATGTCGTCGGCGTCGGCGCGCTCGGCGGCGAAGCGGGCCAGCTCGGGCTCGAGCGTCACGAGCGCCTCATGCAGGTGGTGGAAGGTCACGTTGCGCCGCCGCAGCTCGTGACGCAGCTCGCGGAACGCCGGATCCTCGTCGCGCCGAGCCACGACCATCACGCGCGGGCTCGTCCTGACGATCAGGCCGGCCTCCTGCAGCGTCCGGAGCGCCTCGCGGACCGTCGAGCGGCTCACGCCCGCCTGCCCGGCCAGCGCGACCTCGGACGGCAGCCGCTCGCCCTCGCGCAGGTCGCCGGACGTGATGCGCTCGCGCAGCAGCGCGGCAAGCTGCTCGTAGGCGCGAGCGACCTTGACGGGGGCGACGATGCGGCCGTTGCCGGCGTCCGCAGGGGCCGAAGTGCGGGAAGTCACAACGTCACCTTAGCCCTCGCGAAGGAGGGAGTGCGCGGCAGCGGCAATCTGCTTTGCAGCAGGCAACAAAGCCCGCTCCAGCTCCGGGCTGAAGGGCATCGGCACGGCCGGCGTGCCGAGCCTTCGCACGGGCGTGCGGAGCTCGTCGAACAACTGCTCGCCGACGCGGGCGGCGATCTCGGCGCCCGCGCCGAAGTCCTGCACGGCCTCGTGGACGATCAGCAGCCTGCCGGTGCGCCGCACCGATTCGAGCACGGTGTCCATGTCAAGCGGCACAAGCGAGCGCAGGTCGACGATCTCGAGTGATGCAGGCCCCTCGTCCGCCGCCGCGAGACACTCGCGCAGGCTCTGGCCCCAGGTCACGACCGTCACATCCTCGCCGGCGCGCGCCACGCGCGCCCGGCCGAGCGGCAGCGGATCCACACCGAGCTCGCCGCGGGTTCCGTAGAGGCGTCGGTTCTCGATGAAGACGACCGGGTTGGGATCGCGCACGGAGGCGAGCAACAGGTCGTGGGCGTCGGTCACGGTGGCCGGCATCACGACCTTGAGGCCCGGGACGTGGGCGAACCAAGCCTCGAGGCTCTGCGAGTGCTGCGCGCCCGCGCTCTTGCCGGCGCCGGTCTGGGTGCGGAATACGACCGGGATCTCGAGCGCCCCCGCGGTCATGTACCTGAGCTTCGCCGCCTGGTTGAGGATCGGATCCATGCAGACGCCGACGAAGTCCATGAACATGATCTCGACGATCGGCCTCAGCCCGGTCATGGCGGCGCCCACGGCGGCGCCGACGAAGGCCATCTCGCTGATCGGCGTGTCGAGCACGCGCTCGCCGCCGAAGCGCTCGTGCAGACCTTTCGTGGCGGTGAAGATGCCACCGCCCTCGCCGACGTCGATGCCGATCAGAACGACCGAGTCGTCCTCCTCGAGCGCGTCCGCCATGCCGCCGACGAGTGCGTCGATGTAGCGCGTCGCGGCGGCGGGCGCGTCAGTCGCCGAAGACATGGGCAAACGCCTCCTCCGGCTCGGGGGTCGGCAGCGAACGAGCGCGCTCGATCGCCGCGTCGACGCGATCGCGTTGCTTGGCCTCGACGGCCTCGAGCTCCTCGGCGGTGGCGTCGCCGCGCTCGACGAGCCGGCGCCCGTGGACCGCGAGCGGATCCCGGTCGCGCCACGCGGCCGATTCCTCCTCCGGCTTGTAGGGCTGGGCGTCGCCCTCGTAGTGCCCGTGCCAGCGGTAGGTCTCAGCCTCGATCAGAAGCGGCCCGCCCCCGGCACGGCAGCGCTCAACCGACTCGCGGGTCGCCGCGTAGACCGCCTCGACGTCGTTCCCGTGGACGACGCGGCCGCCGACCCCATGTCCAGCGCTGCGCTCGACCACGCTCGGCACCCGTGTCATGCGCCGACTGTCGGAGAACTCGGCGTAGATGTTGTTCTCGCAGACGAGGAGCACGGGCAGGTTCCAGATCGCGGCCAGGTTGACCGACTCGTGGAAGGCGCCCTGGTTGACGGCGCCCTCGCCGAAGAAGGCCACCGCCACGCGCCCCTGGGCGCGCAGCTTGCTCGACAGCCCGGCACCCACCGCGAGCGGCAGACTGGCCCCGACGATCGCGTTCGCGCCGAGCACCCCGCGCGCCGGGTCCGCCACGTGCATCGACCCGCCCTTGCCTCCGCACACGCCCTCGGCGCGGGCGAATAGCTCCGCCATCATGCCGCTGACGTCGACGCCCTTGGCCAGGCAGTGGCCGTGGCCGCGGTGCGTCGTGGCCATGTAGTCGTCCTCGCGCAGGGCGGCGCAGACCCCCGCCGCGACCGCCTCCTGGCCAAGCGAGGTGTGCACGAAGCCGGGGATCTCGCCGGCCCTGTAGAGCTCTGCGACGCTGGTCTCGAAGGCCCGGATGAGCGCCATCGTCGCGAACAGCTCGCGCGCCGGCAGCCCCTCGTCGATGTGGCCCTCGGGGACGGTGGATCTCGTGGTCATGTCTCCCGTTCAGTCAGATAGTCTGACAGTGGAGCACGTACGGAGGGCCTTGACAAGCCCTTTTGCTCTCCACTACTGTCGATTGTCCGACCGAGTTTCGGTCGGATGAACGCGGAGGAGAGGGGCATCTCAGCGCGGTGACGGACGTCGTTCTGCCACAGAGCGGCCTGGAGGTCTCGGAGGGCACGGTCGTGACCATCGACGTCGCGGTCGGTGACCGTGTGGCCGAGGGCGACCGTCTGCTCGAGGTGGAGACCGACAAGGCCATGAGCGACGTCGTTGCGCCCTCCGCCGGGATCGTGGTCAGCATCGAGGTCGAGGTCGGCGACACGCTGCCGGTCGGCGCGACGCTCGTGCGGCTCGGCGAGCCGGAGGACGCGGCGGCGACCGCAGCGCAGCCTAGCTCTGATGCCGGCCAACCGGTGGCGACCGCCGCCGCAGCCAGCCCGGTGGCGGCGACCAATCCCGCAGCGGCCGAGCGCCGCGGCGCGCACCGCATCCGCGCCGCGCCGCTCGCCCGCCGCGCCGCCGCCGACCTGGGCGTCGCGCTCGAGGACGTCAAGGGCACGGGGCCGCGCGGGCGGATCACGATGCGAGACGTGGAGCGCGTCGCGGGCGAGCGCCGGCCCGCTGCCGCAGGCCACCCCGGCAACGGCGCGTCTGCGGGCGAACGCCTCGAACCGCTCAGCGCGACGCGCCGCACGGTCGCCCGCCGAATGACCGAGAGCGCGCTCATCCCGCAGTTCTCGCTGCACCGCGACGTGGATGCCGACTGGCTGCTCGCGGAGAAGGAGCGCCTGTCGACGGCCGGTCCGGCCCGGATCGGCGTCAACGACCTGCTCGTGCAAGCGCTCGCGGAGATGGTCGCGCGCCATCCCGACCTCGGCTCCTCGTACGTGGAGGCGGAGAACGGCGGGCGCCCGCAGCTGCGCCGGCGCGACGGCGTTCACGTTGGCCTGGCGGTCGCGACCGAGCGCGGGCTGCTCGTGCCGGTGATCGCGCGCGCCCACGAGCGCACGCTGGCCGAGCTGGCGCTCGAGCGCGCCCGGCTCGTCGGCGCCGCCCGCGAGGGCCGGCTCAGCGGCGAGGAGATGCGCGGGGCGTCGATCTCGCTCTCGAGCCTTGCGAGCTTCGGGGTCGACCGCTTCAACGCGATGCTGAACCCGGGCGAGAGCGCGATCCTCGCGGTCGGCCGCACAAGCGAGCGCGTCGTTCCGCGCCATCGCGGCTTCGCCGTCGTGCCGACGATGGCGCTGACGATGACGCTCGACCACCGCGTGGTGGACGGGGCGGCCGGTGCGCAAGCGCTCGCGGAGCTCGTCGACCTGCTCGAGGGAGGAATGACGTGGCGGGTGTGAGCGGCGCCGCCCTCGTCTTCGGTGGGGCCTCCGGCATCGGCCGCGCCTGCGCGGACGCGCTGTGCGCGGCCGGGTGGCCGACGGTCGTCGCGGACCTGCGACCGGCCGAGGGCGACGGGGCGCTCGGAGTCGACGTCCGCGATCGCGATGCCGTCGGTAACGCGGCCGACCGCGTTGCGGATGCACACGGAGGCATCGGTGCCGTCATCTACGCCGCCGGCACCGCGCGCGTCACGCCGCTGCTCGACATCGACGCGCGCGAGTGGGAGCTCGTCATCGGCGTGAACCTCAGCGGCGGCTTCAACGCCATGCAGGCGTGCGTCCCGCACATGCCTCGGGGTGCCTCGTTCACGCTCATCTCCTCGGTCGATTCGACGGCCCCCGTCGCCGGGCTCGCGCACTACTCCGCTGCCAAGGCCGGTGCCGAGGCGCTCGTCCGGTCGGGGGCGCTCGAGCTGGGCCCGCGCGGCATCCGCTGCAACGCCGTGCTGCCGGGCGTTGTGCGCACGCCGCTCATGGAGCCCATGCTCTCGCGGCCCGGCGTGGCCGAGGCCTTCGTGGCGCAGACCCCGCTCGGAAGGCTGGGCGAGGGCGCCGACATCGCGGGCGTCGTGGCGTTCCTTGCCTCGCCCGAGGCGCGCTGGATCAGCGGCGTTTCGCTCCCGGTCGACGGCGGCATGAGCCTGCGCGAGCACCCGCAGCTCCTCGACGAGCGAGAGCCCGAGCTGACCACCACCGAGCGCTCGAAAGGAGCGATGGGTTGACAACCGAGCAGCAGACACGGGACCTCACGATCTCCGCTAGGCGCTGTGAACAGCTGCTGCGCGAGATCGTCGCCATCCGCAGCGTCGTGGGCGAGGACAGCAGCGCCCACCAGTGGATGACGCGCCAGCTCCGCGAGCTCGGCATGACGGTCGAGCAGTACGCGGTCGAGGGACGCAAGGTGCCGCTGGTGCTCGGAGTGCTCGAGGGCGACGGGCAGGGGCGCGGGGTGATGTTCGACGGCCATTTCGACACCGTGCACGCGGTACCCGCCGACTGGTCGCGCGACCCCTGGGGGGCGCAGGTCGAGGACGGCGTGCTGTACGGCCGCGGTGCCGTCGACAGCAAGGGCCCGATGGTCGCGATGCTGGCAGCCGTCGAGGCGATCGTCGCGAGCGGCGCGCGCCGCAGCGGGCCGATCTTCTTCATGTCGGACTCCGACGGCGAGGATGGCTTCCGCGGCGCCACGCTCATGCAGGACCTGGGCGTGATCGCGCGCGTCGGCACGATCTGGTCGGCGGAGGCCACGAGCAACCGGCGCATCGAGATCGCCTATCCCGGCATCTCGACCTGGAAGATCACGGCGATCGGGCGGACGGCGCATCCGACCGAGCCCGAGCGCGGCATCAACGCGATCACGAAGATGGCGGCGCTCGTCGCGGCGGTCGATCAGGGGCGGCTCG
>Ga0081538_10003143_pt1 | contig 15690 bp, 14 predicted proteins | sample TabmetS5T2R1_FD_71022 | JGI IMG/M metagenome (GOLD analysis project Ga0081538, IMG submission 71022) | Tabebuia heterophylla rhizosphere microbial communities from the University of Puerto Rico - S5T2R1 | ecosystem: Host-associated > Plants > Roots > Rhizosphere ... | reverse complement strand
GCATGCCGTGTGCCGATGGTCCCAAGGGAGATGACCTCGGCGCCGTGAGTTCGCGAGACATAGGCGACCGCGATGGAATCTTTATGGACATCCAATCCAACATAAAGCGTGGTAGACTGTGGCATGGCTGACCTCCGAGTGTGTTGTGTCTTACGACCTGATGCGGCCCTGGCTTGTGGCAAGCTAATCCGCGTTCTGCGCTGGAATCAGCCTAGCCATCGGAAGGCATTATGTCTAGGCACCAGTTGATGATTATGGAGGATAAGCGATGGCGCAGAACCAGTTGGCTAAGATGTCGGATCAGCAGATCCGTGATGAACCCATTGCAGGCACACGGTTCATTCAACAATGGACGAGTGAAGACGGCAAACGGAAGCGTTATTACTGCGCATACCTGCCGAAGGGATGGAAGAGGCCGGAGAACCACGACAAGGCTCGCTGGCCGGTCATCCTCTTTATTCATGGGCACGGCGAGTGTGGGGCATCCTTGGAGGATGCTAAGAAGATCATTAGTCACTGTAGCCTGCTCGGCGGGGCGGACCTTAGGAATCAGGATTTTATTATTATCGCTCCACAATTTATCGCTGAGGAGCTGGCACCGCTCGGACAAGGGGTTTTCGATAGCCCGTCATGGAAGAAGTGTAAGTCGGACGTCGTCCAGATCCTGAAGGAGGCAGAAGATCGTTACGACGCTGACCTAAAGAGCGCTTGTCTGACTGGAGTGAGTCTAGGGGGCTGTGCCGCTTGGGACCTCGGGGCGGATCAACCAGGGGGGATCAAGTGGGCTGCGGTGGCGCCGTTCGCCGGGAGGGGAGACACGAGTAGAGCGGCGGAACTTGTAAAGACGCCGGTGTGGGCTTTTGTGAATGAGGATGACGAGAAACAGCACCCGAATCTGTATAGCGGGACGGTAACCATGGTAAAAGCGATCAGGAAACAAGGCGAACAACCGAGGGAAACAGTGTGGAGTAAAGGTAAATACGAGTGCACTGAGCACAACTGCTGGGAGTATGTCTTCGCCGATGACTCGAAAGACGATAAGGGGAATCCGGTAAGACTATACGAGTGGTTCAAGGAGAATACTGCCAGCGAGAAGTGAGGGTTAGCAGGAAGGCGTGGCTTGGATGGCACGGTGTGGGGAGATGAGCTTATGTGCTCAGTTTTGACTCATCCTGTTGTGCCTATAGCTTTGTTTACTGTTTTTCCTCAGGAAGCCCTATCACCAGCGGTGCTTCTCGTTGGTGCAGCCTGCTCGGTCGTTCCAGACCTTGATGTAATCGGCCGCCAATTCGGCATCAGGTCTAACCATATGCTGGGGCATCGTGGCTTGACCCACTCAATAGCTTTTGCTGCCGTGCTGGGAGCAATACTGACTTACACGCTCTTCCGTAGCAGCCATGCTGACCCATGGGTAGTCTCCCTCTTTTTATTCGTATCAACGCTATCACATGCATTACTCGACATGCTGACCAATGGAGGTCAAGGAGTCGCCCTGTGGGCACCATTCAGTAATGTGAGGTATTTCTTCCCGTGGCGACCGATTGAGGTATCTCCGATTGGGGTACGAAGATTCTTCTCCAGGAGAGGAGGGCAGATAATGCGGAGTGAGATCAGGTGGGTGTGGCTGCCTTCAGCAGGAATATATTTCCTGGGGAATGTGGTGCGGTGGTATGGGTAAGTGAGCCTGACAAACACATGTACTCAAGCCCGTGAAGTACATTAGGCCTCCTGGGGTGGGGGTGGTTCTATGGTAGTGGCTCGATACTCCTCCTCGGTGAGCCAGCGTCCGCCATTAATACGTTGCTCGATGACCTGTAGACGTTGGTCAAATTCCACGTCCACGGCGATGCGTTGAAAGCAGCGTGTCCCTACGATGTCCTTATGCAGCGTATAGGCTGGGCCAACCTCCCCGGGATCACGCATCTCGCTGACCAGATCGTAGCGCCGGTCAGCACGTACGCGAATGGCCTCCCCGCAGCGGCTACAGGCGACATAAATCCATAGGGCTGAGGGACTTTCCGAACGCGGACGTCGTGTAAACAGACGCGTTAACCAGCGCATACCGTTCCTCCTCAGGGGACGTTCTTTCATCATAGTCTAGCCGGCGATAAAGTCAACTGCTCCTGCCGCGGGTGCGTCTTTTCCGCGTCAGGTCTCTGTCGTAGGCGCCACAATCAGTTATAATGGCAGGTGCAGGCCAATGATCTTGGGGTGATGCCCTTTGCAGAGGGAGCGAGAGAGCTATGAAACTTGCAGGGAAAGTCGCGATTGTCGGTGGTGCCTCACGCGGTATCGGCAAAGACATGGCGCTAGCTTTTGCCGCTGAGGGCGCTAAGGTCGTCGTCGTCGCGCGTTCAGAGGTCGAGCCTGATCCGCGCTTACCTGGCACTATTCATCAGACGGTGGACGAGATCAAGACCGCTGGAGGAGAGGCCATTGCCGTGAAGGCCGACATCAGTGATGAAGCCCAGGTCGACACTATGGCCAAAAGCGCTCTGGATGCCTATGGCCGCATCGATATTCTGGTTAACAACGCTGCGGTGCTCGTGCCGCGCGGCATTCTCGATCTGCCGACCCGGCATATTGATTTGCACAACCGCGTCAACATCAAAGGCCCGATTTTGTGTATCCGCGCTGTGCTGCCCACTATGCTCCAGCAGCAACAGGGATGGGTCATTAACGTATCGTCACGCGCGGCAGTGTTCCCCGGCCCTGGACCGTATAAGGACGTTGCGCCGACGCGTGCCTTTATGTACGCCACCACTAAAGCCGCCCTCGAACGTCTCACCCAGGGACTGGCTATGGAGTATCAAGACCAGGGCATCAGTTTTAATGTGCTGTCTCCAGTAGGCAGAATCCGCACGCCAGGGAACGTCTTTGGCATGACCAAACCCGGTGAGACGCCAGAGCCCTTTGAAGAAGCGATCGCCATGGGCAAAAGCGCCGTGTTCATTTGCTCTCAGGACCCACGTACGTTCACCGGCAATATTCTGTTCGATGAAGAGGTGGTCAGGCAGTACGACCTCTAGGAGTACACTGTGACGCACAACCCCTCGCTGTCGCCCTCCCCAGCGGTCCGATACCTGGCCTCGGTAGCCGACGTGAGCGAGCAGTTTACGGCTGCAGACTACGTGTGTAGTAAAGAGACCGCAACGGCAGTCTTCTTGATGGTCCATCTGCAACGGCCACTGCTGGTGGAGGGCCCTCCTGGTGTGGGCAAAACGGAACTTGCCAAAGTGCTGGCGCAGACCACAGAGGCGCAACTCATCCGTTTACAGTGCTACGAGGGGCTCGATGAAGCCAAAGCCCTGTATGAGTGGGAGTACAGTAAGCAGTTGCTGTACGTGCAGATGCTCAAAGAGCAACTGGGCACGCTCCTGGCCACGACGACCTCCCTCAACGACGCTGTCGCGGTGTTGCAGAGTCAGGAGAGCGCGTTTTTCTCGCGCCACTTTTTGCTGCCACGCCCTCTCCTCCAGGCCATTGTCGCTTCCCAGCCAACGGTACTGTTGATTGATGAAATCGACCGCGCTGACCAGGAATTCGAGGCGTTCCTGCTAGAGATACTCAGTGACTTTCAAGTCAGTGTCCCTGAGCTTGGGACGCTGCAGGCCACCCAACGCCCTTTAGTTGTTCTTACCAGTAATGCCACCCGCAGCCTTTCAGAGGCGTTAAAGCGCCGCTGTTTCTACCTGTACATTGATCACCCGACGTTAGCCACTGAGCTGCAGATCGTGCAGCGTAAAGTGCCCAGTATTGATAGCCGCTTAGCCACGCACATTGTGCAGTTCGTGCAGCGTGTGCGCCAACTCAGCCTGCGCAAGCCCCCAAGCATCAGCGAAACCCTTGACTGGGCCCTGGCGCTGGTGGTTTTAGGCGCCAGCGTGCTGTCACGAGACCTGATCGTTGAGACGTTGAATATTCTGCTGAAAGATAAGGACGACATCGCTCGCGCTCTACGGGAAGCGGGGCGATGACACCGCGTATCGTCACCTTTATCCGCCTGCTACGTACACAGGGCCTGCCTGTCTCGGTGGCGGAAAGCCTGGACGCCTTACACAGCGTCAGCCAGGTAGGCGTGCACGACCGCGACCTGCTACGCCTCACTCTACGCACAGCGTTGGTCAAATCGCACCAGGATTTTCCAACCTTCAATGCCCTCTTCGAGCGTTTCTTCACGGTGCCACGTCGCCGTCGGCGTCGGCGCGGACAGCCGCAAGCCAGCCCGAGCACGGGTGTTGGCCAACACCCGGCACCGCAGCAGAATGGCACTCCCTTCACACCTGTACAGCGCACACCTCCGATGCCGGCAGCGTCAGTGCACCGTCCTGCCCAGGAATTACACAGTGACACGCCCGAGCTGGCATCTGCAAAGACAGCCCAGGCGTTGCAGGCGCTCGCCGAGCTGGAACAGGCGTGGCAGGAGCATATGGCAGCGACACAGCAGTCCCGAGCCTCGACTATCCCCGAGCACACTAATGCCCAGCGTGCCCAGACCCGTATTGATCGGCCTTTTCCCCCTGATTGTCTTGCCGATATGTATCGCGAGGTCGAACGCCTGGCAGCCCGACTTCTCTCCCGGCAGGCGCTGCGTACCCGACGTGCCCAGACTGGACGGTTCGACGTACGCCGTACGGTTTTGCGGGGCCTGCGCAGCGGCACTGAGGTGCCCTTTGCACGCGCCTACCGACGACGCAAGATCAGTAAACTGCGTCTCATCGTGCTTTGCGATGTTTCCGGCTCGGTCTGGCAGGTCTCAACTTTTCTGTTAAAACTCGTGCATACCCTCCAGGCAGCCTTTTCCAGTGTGCGCAGCCTGGTGTTCGTCAACTCGGTTGTGGATGTCACCGAGCTGTTCCGGCGCATGCGTTTCCCTGAAGACCTCGAATCCCTCCGCCACTACCCACAGCTCAATTTATTTGGCTTGAGTGATTTTGGCCGGGTGTTTTACCAATTCTCACAGGACTTTTTACAAGATCTGAGGCGTGACGCGGTCGTCCTGATCCTGGGAGATGCCCGTAACAACGCCTTTGATCCGCAGGCCTGGGCCTTAGCGGAGGTCCGCCAGCGCTGCCGCCGCATCATCTGGTTAAATCCTGAGCCACACCGCGAGTGGAATACCGGCGATTCGATCATTGCCTCCTACGCTCCTGCCTGCGACCAGGTGTTAGAATGCTGGACGTTCGAACACCTAGCACGGGCGGCTGATGTACTCTTACGAGCATAATCTGCGCGACGCTGGCCTGGCCAACCCCGAGCTACGGCCCTATCTCGATTGGTACATACGTGGCCACAATATCGGGGCGGCAGAGAAGGCCCGGCTGTTCCGACTTGCCCGGTCTTTAGCCGGCGATAGCTCCGGCTCGCGCCAGGAGCTGTATAAGCGCTGGCACCGCGGCGACATCGTACGCAACTGCCATAATCTCTCCCTGCGCTACGACCGCAGTCGCATCGTCGAGCGCATCCGCCAGCTCATCAGCCAGTTCCTATGCCGGCTAGACCCACTGGGCAAAGCCCATGGCACAGCCCGTGCCGGCTGGTGAACGGTAACACGGCACATAGTCAATCAACTGCATCTTCAGATGCTCGACAGCGCCAGCCGTGGCGATCCAGTTGCGGATCTCCGAGTTCCCCGAGTTGAGACGCTCCTTGGGGATAGAGGTAAGAGTCGTAGCATCTGTGTTTTGCAGGGCTGTGATAATCTGATGGTCGAGTTCCTCGTCAATGACGAAGTGGCTCAAGCCCCCAGAGGCAATCACGGCAATGCGCTTATCGCTGGGCCAGCTCTCGACGGCCTGGCGCAGTGCTTGCCCGAGGGCATAGCAGCGCTTGGGAGTCGGCTGATTGGGAGGGTAGTAGGTGTTCAGCATAATGGGCACAGTCGGAATGGTCGTCCCGTTCATGATGCGCCGGTAAATAAAGCTGAAAGCATGCCCCATACCCTCGTGAGGCGGCAGCTGGCAACTATGCGCCACGTCGAATTCCTGCTCCATGAGGGAGCCAATGATATGGCTAGCCAGGTCTACGGCAATGGGGAAGTCTTGCTCTTTCTCCCCATAAGCCCAGGTGGCCGCTTGCAAGGACGGGGGCATATTTTGCCCTCGCCCATAGCGGGGCACGTTATGAAAGGTGTCTCCCCAATAGACCAGCATGGCGGGCATATTATCGTCCTGGAAGAGTTCCTTCTGGTCATCGCCAATCATCACCAGGACATCAGGAGCGACATCCGCTAGTATGGCGCCCACTTGCGCGATACCCTGCTGGCAGGCATCATAGCGCGCTTGCCACATGTCTGGGGTGAGTTCTTTCCGGACCGATGGATGCGCAGAGGCGAGGACCTCTTCGTAGGTGTAGACACGTCCATCTGGCTTCCGCAGATCAGGATTGCGTTTGTCCCGCTCCCCATGGTTGCGCCAGAGCTCGGGGGGTGTGCTGAGCTGAGGGCTGTGGGATGTACCGAGTCCCAGGACAATCTGTGCCATGGTTTCACCTCTGTACTTTCTCTTTCCCTTGCACGTGAGGGAGAATAACGAGCATCTCTGAGGTTTGGTAAGGTCGCGCGCTACGGATAGGACGCTGCGCGTCGGGGGATCCTACCTGGTGTACTATCGACACGCAAGTGTGGAAGATAAGAAGGCAAGCATCTGCACTCGGAGAGCATGCATTGACCTGGCAGTATGGTCTACGGGGGCTTGACATACCTGAAGGCCCCGTGAGGCCCTGTGCTCAGGCTAGGCCACCATAGAGCGCAGCTGCATCATGGCCTGGGTATGAGGAGTGGTAGGCTGACTACTTTATGAGGCGCAGTCGTGTTTTTTCTTGGGCAACCTGCTTGCCCTCGGGGACTTCGTCCTCCGGTGAGAGTTCGAGAAGGCCAAGGGTCTGAAAAATTTCTGCCATGGTATAGAGCGTAGCCTCATCGGCACGGATAATTTCGCCAATCAATACGATACGCAGCAAAGAACTATCGGGATTATCACAATGGCTGCACGATCGCTCCATGATGGCCTCTCCTTTCTCCTCGCAATAGCTCTACATCGCCCTCTCAGCCGTTGCGAAGGGCGTCTCCTCCTCAGACATCGCGTGGGAGGCACAGCCTCCCTGGCTATACGCCCGTCCAGCATGCGCGCTGCAAGCATAAATGAAGGCGTTGCCCAAGGCTGTGATGTACATTACAGGTCTGTATCGGCTGTCTCACGTGTTAGGCTTATCGGTAAGAATCCTGAGAAGCTTGAGAGACAACATACCGCGGCAATGTGAGGAGAATGTGTGTTCTTTCATACGCCACCTACCAGACAAGGCCAGCTATTTTTACCTACGCTACAGGCCTCTCATCCTTGTAACCATGGCAACTGCGTGTATTCTTTGGTTTATAATAAGGCCCCAAGCGGACCACAGGGCCACGCTGAAACAAGACGCTACACCAACCATTCCAGGGTATTTCAGGATAGGAGGAGAGCCAGGGGAGAGCCAGATAGTCGAAGGCGCTTTTTTGTATGTGACTTTTGCACCAGTTTTTGTAAGCCTTTTCCTACATTGCTCTGGGCAATTTTCAGGCGTAACTTTTTCAAAAGCTACACGCGGCAGCTCAGGATGAACAGCGTGGGATGGAACGGCCTGCGTGGCTGCAAAATGTATGCAGACATTGGGACTTTACGGAAAACTACAAGCGCGCTACAATAGATCGTTGGCATAACTACGCCAGGGCTGCGAGGTTCTACGGCAATGCAGTTGAGGTTAGCTCAAGCGCATGCAGTGCAGCGTGGAGCTTCGTATTACCTATCCCTCCAGGGGCCATATTCTACAAGCAAGCGCCCCATTAGAGAGACCCACAGACAGGATCATACAGTATGGCAGCGCAAGATACCCTTGAAAAGCCCATTGAAGAACTCGAATCCGTTGTGATTCGTCTGGCCGGTGATTCCGGTGACGGGATGCAGCTCACTGGCGGCCAGTTCACCCGCACTGCAGCGTTATTCGGCAACGACATCAGCACGCTTCCTGACTTTCCAGCAGAAATTCGTGCACCGGCTGGTTCCCTCCCAGGAGTCAGTTCATTCCAGCTCAATTTCAGCAGCCGCGATATCTACACTCCAGGTGATGCCCCCCAGGTGCTGGTGGCGATGAATCCAGCGGGGTTGAAGACGAACATCGGAGACCTGGAAGACGGTGGGATTTTGCTGGTCAACACTGACGCGTTTACCAAAGCGAACCTCAACAAGGCCGGCTATAAGAGCAATCCGCTGGAAGACGGCAGTCTGTCCCGCTACCGGGTCTTTAAGGTGCCCATCACCTCACTCAACGCCAAAGCCCTCGAAGGCCTTGAGATGTCGGCGCGCCAGATTGAGCGCTGTAAGAACTTCTGGGCTCTGGGGCTCCTCTACTGGCTCTATAACCGGTCGACGGAGCCCACCTTGCGTTTCCTGGAGCGCCGCTTCAAGGATAGAGCGATCTTTTTTGAGGCCAACAAACGGGCCCTCCTGGCTGGCTATAACTATGGCGACACCACCGAGATCTTCACCACGGCCTATCGCGTGCGCAAGGCGAACCTCCCGGCGGGCAAATACCGCAATATTACTGGGGCCGAGGCCACGGCCATGGGCTTTGTGACGGCAGCACGTCTGTTCGACAAACCCCTCTTTTACACCGCCTATCCTATTACCCCGGCGAGCGAAGTGTTGCACGAGATCGCGCAATATAAACACTTCGGCGTCAAAACCTTTCAGGCGGAAGACGAAATCGCCGCCGTGTGCGCCGCAATCGGGGCGTCCTTTGGGGGCAATATTGGCCTGACCTGTACGAGCGGCCCAGGCATTGCCCTCAAAAGCGAGGCAATTAACCTCGCACACGCGGTGGAGCTGCCGTTGATCATCGCCGATATTCAACGCTCTGGCCCGAGTACTGGCATGCCGACCAAAACCGAGCAGGGCGACCTGTTGCAGTGCATGTTCGGGCGCAATAGCGACTCCGCGTGTGCCATCGTGGCGCCGGCAACGCCAGGAGATTGCTTCTATATGGCCATTGAGGCGGTGCGTCTGGCCATCCAATTCATGACGCCCGTCTTCTTCATGTCAGACGGCTATCTGGGCAATGGTTCAGAGCCGTGGCGTATCCCGTCGGCCAACGATCTGCAGCGCTTTATGGTGACACATCCAACCGACCCGGCCACCTTTGCACCGTACCGGCGTGATCCTGAGACCCTGGCGCGCCCCTGGGCGATTCCGGGTACGCCTGGCTTAGAGCACCGCATTGGTGGTATAGAAAAAGCGGATATTACCGGCAATATTAGTTATGATCCGCTCAATCACCACAAAATGACAGTCCTGCGCAATGAGAAGATTGCCCGTATTGTGGATTACATTCCCCGGCAAGAGGTCTATGGTGATCCAGAGGGTGAACTGCTCATTCTGAGTTGGGGAAGCACGTATGGCGCTGCCATCACGGCGGTGCAGAAACTCCGCGAGCAAGGAGCGTCGATTTCCCACGCGCATCTGCGCTACCTCAATCCCTTCCCGAAGAACCTGGGCGATATCTTGCAGCGCTTCAGCAAAGTACTGATTCCGGAACTGAACCTGGGACAGCTACGTCTGCTCATCCGGGCGCGCTACCTGGTGGATGCCGTCGGCCTCTCAAAGGTGCAGGGATTGCCCTTCAAAGTGTCGGAAATTGTTGCAAAATGTGAAGAACTCCTTGCCTAAGGAGGCAGGTTATGGGTCAAGAGACGAATGGAATGACGAACGGGGCTACGGCAACGCTGACACGCAAAGATTTTGTCACAGATCAGGAAGTGCGCTGGTGCCCGGGGTGTGGTGACTACTCCATCCTGGCACAAACCCAGAAAGTAATGCCCGAGTTAGGAGTGCCACGGGAGAAAATTGTCTTTGTCTCTGGCATTGGCTGTTCCAGCCGCTTCCCATACTATATGCACACGTATGGCTTCCACACCATTCATGGCCGTGCGCCGGCCATTGCCACAGGGCTCAAGGCCAGCCGGCCTGATCTGATGGTGTGGGTGATCACGGGTGATGGCGATGCCCTCAGTATTGGTGGCAATCACTTACTGCATGTCTTACGGCGTAACGTAGATGTGAAGGTCGTGCTCTTTAACAACCGCATCTACGGGCTCACCAAAGGGCAATATTCTCCGACCTCGGAACTCGGGAAGAAGGGGGTCAAATCGGCTCCCCTGGGTGTCCCCGATCATCCCCTCAATCCGCTCAGCGTGGCGATTGGCGCTGAGGCGACGTTTGTGGCGCGCACTATTGATACGGATACGAAGCATCTCATCGCCACTGTCGAGCGAGCTGCCGCACACAAGGGCGCGGCATTCATCGAAGTGTATCAGAACTGTAATGTATACAACGACGGTGCTTTTGCTTACTTAACCGAGCGCGAGGTGCATGACGAGCGTACGCTATATCTAGAGCACGGTAAGCCTATGCTCTTCGGGAAAGAGCGTAATCGTGGTATTCGCCTACGCGGCCTGGACCCTGAGATTGTGACGCTTGGCGAAGACGGCGTGACCGAAGACGATGTCCTCCGGCATGATGAAACCAAGCCAGCGGCGAGTCTGGCCTATATCTTGAGCCGCCTAGACTATCCGGATTTTCCGGTACCCGTTGGGGTGCTGCGGGCTGTCGAGCGGCCAACGTATGACGGTATTATCGAAGAGCAGGAAGCCCTCGCCATTCAGCGTTCTGGGCCTGGTGACCTGGATAAGATGTTCAACAGCGGTGATACCTGGGTGGTGGACTAGGACGATTGCTCTTGTAGCTGGGGAGGTTGATATGCCGGGTGGCGGTGTCACCCGGCATATTTTTTCTCTAGCTGACCATGTCGTAGCTGCGCAACAGCTTCCCTGGCAGGGAACCAGTGCACTGGTTCTCCTGGAAGGTCATACCGCCGTTGACCAGGATGTAGCGTATGCCTGTAGGTTTTTGGATAAAGCGCCGCTCGTTACCGGGGAAGTCATTGGCATAGATGGGCTTGTCGTATACATAGCCGAGCTTCTCGAGATCGTAGACCATGATGTCAGCCCAGTCCCCCAGGCGCAACGTGCCACGATTTTTGTAGTTGGCGATCCATGCCGGGTAGGCACTCATCTTGTAGTGTGCCTGCTCCAGAGTCATGAGATGTCTCTCGCGGATCCAGTAAGTCAGGAAGTGCACGGGCCACATACTCGCAGTCAAGTAGCGGACGTGGGCCCCACCATCAGATAGCGAGATATGCGCATAGGGATTCGTGATGCGTCTGGCCAGCCTCTCCTCTCCTCGATAAGCGACGGCATGAGTGAACACCATCTGCAGGTCTTCATCCAAGGCGAGATCCAGAAAAGCATCGAGAGGATGCTTGCCCTGTTCCGCAGCGATGGCGGCGATAGACAGCCCTTCATAGCGCAAATTCCGTTCCTGCGTTGCCTGGGCGATGTGCATCATGCTCCAGTTGGTTCTGGAATGGGGCCGTTCCTCAACATCGCGCTTCATGGCCTCGCGCAGATGCGGATCGCGCAACTTCTGCGCCCGTTCTGCGGCGGTCCCCACCAGCGGTTGTATCCAGTTGGGCATGTAATCAAACAGGTTGTACTCCGCCAGCGTAAACTCCGCCACGAGGTCCATCGAATTCTGCTGCACCACGACCGGCAGTCCTTCGGCGCGGGCTTGCTCTGCCCAGCTATAGCCGTCCTCGTCATCGCCCACCGCCACATGCAGGGGACGTCCACTCCGCACCATCATCTCGGTGAGCAGGGCCTGTTGCTCCTGACGTTGATCGGAGATGCCGATGGTCCATCCCAAGTGTCCCACACCAAACTCACTCAGCACCTCGGCGAGCGCCAGGAATTCTTCAGGGGACGCCACATGACTTGGCAGCGCGCTACCGTCCTCTGTACGGTCCTCCAGGTTCTTATCGGCCGAGAAGCCAAAGGCACCGGCCTGCATGGCTTCATAGAGGATGTGTTTCATCTGGTTCAGCTCGGCGTCTGTCACTGTGGTGCGCTGCCGAGAGGGGATCATGCCAAGGACATAGCCGCGCAAAGGGGAGAAGGGCACCAATGCCCCAACGTTGATGCCCAGCCCTTGACGGTCCAGGCTATCGAGGTACTCAGGGAAGGTGACCCAGTCCCAACGCATGCCGAGCTGCATCGACCGCAGAGGAATGGCCTCAATGCGATTCATCATACGCATATTGAGTTCCCGATCTTCAGGTCGCGTTGGCGCGAAGCCAAAACCGCACTGGCCAATGCTAATCGAGGTCACACCAAACCACCCAGACAGTGAGGCATAGGGGTCCCAGTTCAGCTGCGCATCATAGTGGGTATGAAGGTCGACTGCTCCAGGGGCCACAATGCAACCTGTGGCATCGAGTTCTTTGGCACCTCCAGCTTTGATACGACCACTAATGAGGGCAACCCGACCATCCTTGATAGCAAGATCGGCCCGATACTTTGGGATACCCGTACCATCCACAATAGTGCCACCGCGAATCACCACGTCATATGCCGCCATAGCCCGCCCTCCGTGTGCATCTGTACGCCTCGATTCAAAGGATGAACCGGCCTCGGAGCCGATTGTCTAACGCTGGCCCGCTTTTGTCAATTGCAGCGACCGTGCCCAGCCTCAGGGCGTCGTGGACGATGCACTCTTCGTGGGCGAGTTGGCACTACTGCGGGCCGGAACGCTCACTGGCCGCCGTGGCCCTTGCGGCACAATGCGGATGCTGGTCATGTCGATCGTCGGCATCTCAATGTCTAACAGACTCAGCACGCCGTTCGCCAGCTCGTTGTAACGGTCAAACCAGCTCCGCAGCCGGTTACGCCAGGTAGGCAGACCACCGTTGGCATGGAGTTCAAATGCCGATTCGCGGCTGTCCAGGTCGGAGGAGATATGATCCCAGGCCATCTGCAGCAGCGCGGCGCGCTGGAGAGCCGTGTACCCACCGCCGCCAAACGATTCCTCCAGGCCGGCGGCCATCTCCGGGTCTGCGAGATCAGTGTCAGCAGGAGCCACCACGAGCGACGAGCCCGGGAGGATTCGCAGTATCTCGGTCACGCGCTGACGCGCTTTGAGCATGGCAATACTCCCAGCGGCGATGTGAGGCAGGCCCGGAAAGCAATAGCCGGCTTGCGTCCCCTCAGGGTCGTGTTCGGCGGCGGTGAGGCAGCTCGACACCGTCTGCACGTCCACCACGAGGTCGACCAGATACTCGATGGTCTGCGGGTCCTCCCGCAGACCCATGGCGTCAGTGCAGGCCAGAGCCAGGCCCAGGGTGAACTCCGCCTTGGACAGCCAGCAGTACAGCTGATGCCAGAAGAGCCAGGACGTGATCGCCTGGCCGCGGCGCGGCTCAAACGGCGGCGATCCGGTTGTCCCCGGTGGCGGTTCCGTGAAAAAGACCCTGTCCCACGGGATGAAGACATTATCGAGCCACATCTGCGCATCGAGTTCATCGAATCGGCTGCTCAGGGGCGCGATGAACGGGTTCTTGTGCCTGACCGCCATCTTGCGACATACCACGGTGACGCCCGGCGCCGCCACTGGCACGACGAACGTGACCCGATGCGCACCGCACGCGACCGCACCGATCGTGCCTATGTAGACGTCCTCGGCGAAGGGCACGCTGGTGTGCATACCAATCTTGCCGCTCACCACGATGCCGGCGTCAGTCTCTTTGATCAGGCGCATCGAAGCCCGCTCATTGGGGTCTTGGCGCAGCCTGTACCCAATCGTCGCTCCACCCCCGGCGAAGGTGAGGAAGCGGCCAGTGCGCGCGATCCAGTCCCGATATTGTGCCGCCGTCGCAATATGGTCAGGTGACGGGTTCAACCTCTGCACGGCATCGAGGATGCCGAGCGCGATCAAGTTGCCGTAAGCGGGCGTGTGGGTGATGTTGCCGGCGCTGAGAAATATCGTGGCTGCATAAGACTTCCCCATCCGACGCAGGTCATCCGAACTCGTGGGGACAAGGAAGGCCAGTGGGATGCGTTCCTCACCGGCCTGCGGCGACGTCAGCAGCACGTCCTGCCATGCAGAGTCAAAGTGACGATCATACCAGGCGACATACTCCCGGACCATGGCGCTGGTGGCAGGATGCGTCGTCACGTCATCCACCCGGCCCTCGCCCATCACCCACACCTTGCGCCCATGGCGCAGACTCTCCAGATACTCGGCACCCGTGCGCATGCTCCTCCCCCGCGACTGCGTCGGCGGAGGGGCGCCAGCTTAACGGCGCCCCGTTCCCCGCGACTGTGTCGGCGGAGGGCCACCTCATTAAGGGCGGCCCGTTCCCCGCGTCTGTGACGGCGGAGGGGCACCAGTTTAACGGCGCCCCTTCCCTTCCCAGGTTATTCTTCGATGACCAGGCGCGTATTGCCCGCCGGAAAGTTCCCCCGGACCTGCACACCAGCTCGCTGTTCTTGCAAGAGGCGGACTATCGTGGTGGGGTTATCACCCCAACCGTGGTTCATAGCCTCGATCAATTCCTGCTCGGTGAGGGCAGCCAGGCCCATAGGGACCTGGAATTCCCGTGCCAGTTGTGTGGCCAGCCCGACATCCTTGCGCATCAGTTTGGTCGCAAAGAAACCCTTGTCCCAATTCGGCTCAAAGTCACCACTAAACCAGCTCTCCGGCAGACGATGAATGCCGCCAGCGCCACGGCCAAAGGCGCCACGGCGCGTAGTCTCCCACAGAGCTTTGGGATCCGCTCCTGCCTTCACTCCGAGCGTGAACAGCTCGGTGATTGCCTGACTGGTGATCGCCGCGATAGTGTTGTGGACCAGTTTGCAAATTGAACCGGTGCCGATGGCGCCACAATACACCACATTGTCCCCAATCGCATCCAACACCGGCTTGACTCGCTGGTACAGTGCCTCATCGCCACCCACCATCACCGCCAGCAAACCTGTACGTGCCCCGATCACTCCACCGCTGACCGGTGCATCGAGCATATGCACACCCCGCTCGCGAAAGATGTCGTGCAGCCGTCGCACCAGCGTGGGAGAGTTCGAGCTGAGGTCGATGTACACCGCCCCCGGTTTTATGCCCGCCAGAATCCCCTCCGCCCCCAGTGCCACCGCCTCCACCTCAGGCGGGCCAGGCAGAGAGGTAAAGGTAATCTCGCTGTGCATGGCAACTTGCTGAGGCGTCTCAGCCCATCTGGCACCTTTTTCGAGCAACGGGCCGGCCGCATCCCGCCGGATATCGTTGACCGTGAGAGTATAGCCAGCTTTGAGCAGATTGTTGGCCATGCCGGCTCCCATATTGCCAACGCCAATAAAACCAATATCCATACACGCCTCCAACGTTGAAAGGTTCCTTCAGATTGGCATCATCGTATCGGTGTCTGCGATCTGGGTCAAGGCATGGCGCGGAGAGGGCGTGGCCGTCGGTGCATCCTGCTCGTCGCAGGCCCGATCAATTTGGTAGTGCACTCCATGTAATGCTCGCTCTACACCGCGGCTCTCGTCAGGTTATAGTGACAGCTGAAGAGTTTGAGAGCACCGATATGATTGGCGAGCTTCTTGGAAAACGACAACGCGTCGCGAACCAGCCGTGACACGCGCTGGCGCAATGTGTTGTTAAATCGCTCGATGTGATTGGGATGGCGTGCCAACTGACTGACTGATGGTTCTGTTGGCCGTTATGAATGTGACCGTTTTTCTTGTACTTGGAGGACTTGCACTGCAGACACACCTCT
>Ga0081538_10003141_pt1 | contig 15695 bp, 15 predicted proteins | sample TabmetS5T2R1_FD_71022 | JGI IMG/M metagenome (GOLD analysis project Ga0081538, IMG submission 71022) | Tabebuia heterophylla rhizosphere microbial communities from the University of Puerto Rico - S5T2R1 | ecosystem: Host-associated > Plants > Roots > Rhizosphere ... | reverse complement strand
CCACCGCCGAGAAGAGCGGCGTACGGGGCATGCTAACCCCTTTTGGGGGCCAGATGATGCGGGAGAAGGTGGCCTGCACATCCTCGGCGGTGAAGTCGGCGCCGTCGTGGAATTTGACCCCCTGGCGCAGGTAGAAGGTGTAGGTCTTGCCATCCGGGGAGATGTCCCATGTATAGGCGAGATCTGGGATGATCGTTTGCCCATCGCGGGGGTCGCGGCGAATGAGATTATCATACATTGGTCCCTGGGCCGCCATATTGGAAACGGTGCCCGATTGATGCACATCGAAGTGGGCGGGGGCGCTGAGGATGCCGTAGCGCAAGGTTCCGCCATACTTCGGATTGGGATCGGAGGCCTTGAGTTGGAACGCCGCCGCATCGGCCTGTCCAGCTAATGGTTGACGGCTGGGATGATACGCGGCGCCTACAAGGCCGCCGGCGGCCATTCCTATCGTTCGCAGAAACGCACGCCGATTCATCTCCTCTATTGATCCCGCGGCGATCACGTGGTCTGCCATAGCCTCCTCCCCCTACGGAGGTCGCCTCCGCACAATTGGCGCTTAGTTCGTCCACTCTCTTCGCTGACCTCTCCGCCAAGGCCCGCACCCACTCGACGTGGGCGCACTCTGACGATGTGACACAACCCAGGCGAGGCTGTGGTCTCGCGGCAGATGGCCGAAGCGTTGCTCTCCGGGCGTGGGTATGCGGCACCCTGGGACGGCCCAGGATAATCCGAATTCTTACGGACCTCAAGTGGTTGCCACAAGAACACCACGGACGGCCACGTCACCACGAAGACGGGAATGGCTAGCAAACCCCCTCAGAATTGGCGTACTGAGCGCCCGGCGGATGAGAGGCATGAGGAATTTGCCAGAAGGAAGTATCATAACTGCTCTTGCGCGGCAGGCCGCCAGTTACCTCAAAGCCCTATTGATATCCTCCCAGAGAGCGCCGGCGGCGGTCCCAGCTGCGCCCCCAACAGCAGCCCCGATCGCCGGGCTGCCGCCCACGATCGCCCCCACTGCGGCGCCGCCTGCGGCGCCGATGGCTCCACCGCTCAAAGCCCGTTGTTGCCGTGGGGTCATGTTGGCGCACCCGGCCACCCCTAGCCACAAAAGAACGACTCCCGGAGCTAATACACGTTTCACGTCGTCCTCGCTCCTCCCTGGGTCAGAGCCCATCGCCGATTATCGGGCTCCAAGTGCAGACCTACGGAACCCGGAATGCCCCCTGCCGCTCGTGATCGACGTATGTATGGCCGTGGACAGGGCTAATGCCCGATTTAGCAAAAATTATGCCACAATTGCGCTTAGCGGTTTCTCTCGGCCGATGGCCTCACATTCGAGCATCTCAGGGAGTGTGAGACAGGCCATCCAAGGCAGGCAGCCGGCGCTTTGAGGTCTTGTCGGAATCGACGACGGCGTCGCCATGCGCCGACACCGCTGTCGGCATTGCGCAACATGGAGGGCTGGTGGGAATTCGACAGCCAGTCTTGGTGAGTTGCTGCGGTGAGAGAGGTGCGAGGCCATGATCACGGCTATGACGGACCCCAGGAGCGGCTGGTGTCTATCACAAGCAGTAGCCAGGGCCTCGGCTCCCCACCCTAGAGCTCAACAACGGCGGCATGGGCGATGGTCATAATCTCATCCAAGCGTCTGCTGTGGTAGGGCTCGGCCATCTGCGAATTGGTGAGGTAAGTGAATGACACCCCGGTGCCCGGGTCCGCCCAGGAATAGGATGTCCCCGCACCGCCGTGGCCAAACGTGCTGGGGGCTGCGGTGCTTCCCAGACCGCGGATCGTCGGCGATAAGCCACGCACGTGTACCCCCAAGCCACGATGCATGGGCAGGCCGAAGCGCTCGTCGATGCGGTCGCCGGTATGGTTACGTGTGACGTATTGCACGGTGCGCGGCCCCAGGATGCGGGTGCCGTTGAGCGTTCCGAGTTGGAGCAACATTTGATAGAAGCTCACGAGAGCCGTTGCGGTGCTGTATCCTCCCCCGCCTGGCACGCCGGCACGCCAGAAGGCCGGGGTGTTGCGCTCCACGAGCGTCTCGTGCTCACCGCTCTCAGTGCGCTGATAGGCCCCCGCCAGTCGATCGTGCAACGCATCCGGCACGCTAACCCGCAGGCTGTGCAGTCCCAGAGGCTGCAACACTTGGTCGCGGATGAACTGGCGATAGTCTTGACCGGTGACCGCTTCGATGAGGACGGCCTGAGTCCAGTGAGCGGCAGCGCTGTGATAGACCACTCGGGCTCCAGGTTCCCACTCAAGCGTGAAGTTACACACGCACTCGCGCAGGAATTTATGGTCCTCCCAAGCCTCGGGAGGCACATTGGCATCGGGGAATCCCGCCTGATGCGAGAGCAAGTGGTGCAACGTCACCGACCCCTTACCAAACCGGGAAAATTCAGGGATGTAATCGGCCACGGCGTCGTGGAAGCGCAGGAGTCCGTGCTCCACCAGATACCAGATGGCACACGAGGTGATCGGCTTCGTCTGCGAATACAGCAGCCACATGGTCTCCTGATCCGCGGCCACAGCCGATTGACCTGCCCCCTCCAGGCGTGCGACGCCGAAGCTCCGTGCCGCCACCAACATGCCATGGCGCGCCATGGCAATGGCAGCGCCGGGATACCAACCGGCGGCGATATGCGCTTCGATCCGCTCGTATAGACGTTCGAGGCAGGCCGCGTCGATGCCTTGACTTGCCGGGGTGTCCTCTTCGAGGACGGGGGCAAAATTCGGAAACGGTGGTGCTTGCTCAGTAGCCATAGATCGCTCCTTCGTCATGGGTGAACAGGAGTTTTCTTGACTCTAACAGATCGCAGCCCAGAGGTAAATCGTTTCCGGTGGCAGTTCACATCTCGCGCGACCTCCCCTGGAGTCTGGGGGTCGCGCGTCGCCGCGGTCATCAACGATCACCGGTCGTGCCTGGGAAACTCTCTCCCGGCCACGTCTCACATGCTAAAATAGCCCCTTTTGCCGCGGCTGCTGGCCATGCACGGGCTGGCATCCTCCGCTGTCATCGCACCCACATCGCCCGGAGAAGGAAGCACTCAGTGTCTCTCGCACCACACCTGCTCGCGCTCGCTGCCGCAGTCTGCTCAGCTTTGGCAACGGTGTTGATTCGCCAGGGGCTACGACATGGCAATTTTTATGTCGGGTTCTGGATCAACGTCATCGTGGGGGTGGTCGGCTTTTGGGGGGCCGTCCTGGTTCTGGAACCCGATGGTACGTATCGTGCGGCTGCCATTCCCCTCTTCATGCTGTCGGGAATCATCGGCACCGCTGGAGGCCGGCTGCTCCGTTTCATCAGCATCGAAAAGGTTGGGGCACCAGTGGCAGCCTCAATTACCAACCTGAATCCGTTCATCGCGACGGGCTTGGCCGTCCTCGTGCTCGGCGAGCGCGTCACGCTGCCCATGATCGCCGGCACGGGTGTCATCGTATTGGGAACCACGCTGTTGTCGCTCAGTGGACGGCAGGTCGGCTTCCAGCCCCTGCACCTGTTCTACCCCTTTCTCTCCGCCTCGTGCTTCGGGGGAGTGGCGATCATTCGCAAACTCGGCCTCAGCCATGCAGGGCCGTTGTTTGGCTCTGCGGTGAATATCACGACTGCGCTCACCACGTTTACCGCCTTCCTGCTGGCGTCAGGGGATCGCCAAGTATTGGTGTGGCGCGGCCGCGGTTTGAGGTACTTTGTGGGGGCGGGGATCGCGGAAAACCTCAGTGTGTTTCTGGTCCTGGTGGCGTTGGGCCTGGGTGAGGTCAGCGTGGTCACGCCGCTGGCCGGGACGGCACCGCTGTTTGTCTTACCATTCACCCCCCTGTTCTTGAAGGGGGTCGAGCGGCTGACAGGGCGCATCATCGGCGGCGCCATTCTCATCGTGCTTGGCGTGTTTCTGCTCACAGTCAAGGGGTAGGATGGACGTCTGTGGCCGCGAAACGCTCTAGAGCACGCGTATGCCCCCGGGTTAATTTCACTGCTGGGTCACCGTGGCACGCTGCCGCGTCGGGCATTCGGACTTACTGGCCAGCCGTCCCGGTAGAAACGGATGAGTCCCGTCGAGGGGGGCGTCACACCCAGTTGGCGCAGCATGGTGACGATTTGGCCGCGGTGATAGGAGGAGTGATCGACCACATGCTGGATCATCTGCCAATAGGGAGCGGTATAGCGTCCCGTCCGCGCGGTCGTTGATAGCGTCGCTTGCAGCTTCTGATCATCGAGGCTCGCGAGGAATTGGCTCATCTCGGCACAGACGTTCTCCCAAAAGGCTCGAAGCTCGGCGAGAGAGTGTAGCTGGCTGGCCGCCGCCGTGCCGGTTTCGGACTTGCCCTGCCAGCGGCTGAGCCAGCCTCTCTCGGCCCCGACGAGGTGCGCTAGTGTGCCATGGATGCCGCCATGGCTGCTCCGCAAGTCTCGTCCGTACTGCTCGGCTGGAAGTTGGCGCAGGGCCTCGAAGAAGCACTCGTTGGCCCACCGGTTGAAGGCCACGAGTTGGCTGATTTCCTGCAATGTCACGGGAAATCCTCCTCAAAGGGTTCAGTACAGACATTGGCAGCTTCCGCTGCCCGCTATTGTATCATAACTGTCTGCCTCCTAGGCCTCCTTCAGGCGTCTGGCCTAGAGCGTTTCTCGCCTCAATTCCTAACCGCCACTGGGATACAGCCGCTCCGGCCGGCCTGTTCTAGGATGACGATCTTTCATCGTTAAGAGAAAAACTATTCATTGGATTTTTTTTACCTGGTGCCGGATATTATCATCAAACAAACGGTTGGGGCATTCGCACGAGGGTGCATACGGGGTTGCCCCTGCTCAATCCACAGAGGAGGTACCGAATATGCGAGCGCACACGCAAACGATCGACCAGAGACCCCGGATAGGGGTCTCTGGTGCCACCGGCAGCACGGATTGGCTTCATCGTCTCTACCAGTGGTTCCAAAGCCTCAGCCGCAGCTCCGTAGGAAGCCCACCCGTGAGCGCCTATGGAACCTGGGAGCCCAAGCGCGAGCGGTTCCAGCCTTTGCGGGCTGATGCCGCCTTGGACATCGTTATCTCCCAGAGAGGGGCGGCGTGGTCGACACAGCTGTATAACTCCAGCCTGTAAGGCTTACCATGGCTTGCCATTCCTTGTCGGTAGAGGATTGGGCTGAGGGTAGGATTCATCGCTGTCTTCTCCCTCACCCGGTCCCTTCCCGCTAGGATTCCCAATCCCTAGCGCGCGTCATCAATCCTCCCCGTGCACAAAAAATCCTTGACAGCCCCCCGGGCATTTGATAGTCAGGCACAGACAGAAGGTCAGCGTTTTCCTTAACGGCCTCGCTGACAATGCGAAGATCGCCGTCGTGGCTTGATCCAGTTCCGGCCCATTTCCGATGTGCTAATACCCTTTGAATTGGAGCGTCGCAGTCACCCCTCGCCGTATTTCCCTCCGCGCTCACCACCCGGAGGTCGACGCACGCGCGTGGAAGGTTTGCCGTGATCTCGACTGCGAAGTGCGGTCGGATCGGTGCCGATCCATTTTCAGATAATCACTAGTTTCAGGGCAACAGCACGGATCGCAACGAAGGAGACAGTTATGGCGACAGAGGGCAGCGCGCAAATGTTGGCGACACCGCGCGTGCGTTTTACGCCGGTCTCAGGCGCAGCAGAGCTCTTCACCCCGGCGTTCGTCGAATACCTAGTGCATCTCCATGATGCGTTCACGCCCCGCATTCATAGATTGCGCGCCAGGCGTAGCGAGATGTTAAGGGCAGCCCATGAGCGGGGGATCATGCCCACCCACCTGCCAGTATCCGAGATCAACACCGGCCATTGGAAGGTTCCTCCCGTTCCGGCGGATTTGCTCACACCTGGCATCGAGATCTCCGGCCCCGCTTCGATCACCCACATGTTCATCAATGCCCTCAATCCCGGTCCAGAGGGGACACGCGCCGAAGGGGACCTGGACGACGACGAGGACTCCGCCCGACACTGTCTTAGCGATACCGTCAAAGCCACCTGGAACCGGCTGGAGGCAGTGCAGCGGACACTGACGTTCAGCGATCCCGAGCGCGGCAGGACCTACCGCATCGCCGACGGCGCACTACCATTCTTCATGCACCGTGAGCGCGGCTTACACCTCGACGAACCGGAGGTGACGGTTGACGGGACGCCCATTCCGGCCAGCACCCTGGGGACTGCCCTGACACTGTTCTATGTGGGCCGAGAACAGGCCGCCCGCGGCCAGGGTATTTATTTTTATCTGCCGAAATTGGAGACTTTCGAAGAAGCGGCGCTCTATCACGACCTCTTCGACGCCAGCCGGGCCCGGTTAGACTTCCTCAGAGACGCCGTGATCAAGGCCATCCCTCTGATCGAATCGTTACCCGCCGCCTACCAAATGGAAGAGATGCTCTACGCCCTGGGGCCCTATGCCGCCGGGTTGAACGCCGCGCGCTGGGATTTCAAGGCGAGCATCTTCGAATACGCCATGACCGACCCCAATGCCGTCTGGCCGGATCGGTTCGGGGTCGACATCAAAACCACCCCCTTTTTGGCCAATATCTTCCGACGTCTCGTGGCCATCTGTTTGAAGCACGGGGCTGCCCCCATCGGCGGTATGGCCACACCGTTACCCAACCCCGACCCGGAAGTGAATCGCATGGCGGCGGAGGCCATCCGCGCCGACAAGGTGTGGGAGGCGCAACAGGGGTTTCTCAGAGGCTGGGTGGCTCACATCTTCCACATGAAGACGGCGGCAGATCCCTTCAAAGAGGTCGCCGCTTCGGGCTGGACCCCCACACCGGAGATGGCCAATCCAGACAACTACCCCATCGAGATCAAGGTCCCGGAAGGGCCGATCACGGTGGAAGGCACGCGCCGTAACGCCAGAATGGTCATCGAATATGTCGAGGGGTGGCTGAATGGCCGTGGGGCCAAGGGCATCGACAGCCTGGCCGGCAAGCCAGGTCTGCATACCGCCTTGATGGAAGACCTGGCGACCGGCCGCATGTCTGTGGCGCAAATCGCCCAACGCATCCTGCATCGTGCCCGCGACTCCCACGATCCGTCGAAAGTGCATGACTTCGCCCTTGTAAAGCGCTTGTTGCAGGAAGAAGGAGAGGATATTCTAGTCCGGTTGCGGGCAACTATCCGCAATGACCGGGACAAAGCCGCCTATGCCGAGGCCGAGGCACGCTATCGGAAGGCGGTGAAGATCGCCATGCGATGGATCAAGAATTACACAGAGCTGGATTTTAGAAGTCTGGGCTCATATACCCTCGCCGACCTCGAAGCGATCGCCGTCGCCGACGAGGCATTTTGAGGCGGTCGTACTCGGATGGCGAATCTTCAGAGGCGAGGATTTGCTTGCATTTCGCCCTTCAGGTAGAGTATATGAAGCGTGATCATGAGACAACTGATAGGCACCGCTATCTGTGTGCCTGTCGTCACGGGCATCGCTACTGGGTGATGCCCGTATCGCCGCAGCATCCAACGACCATGCCTAGGAGTGCACCTCGCTCACCACGGTCCAAACGATGGATGCGAGCTCTGAAAAGGGAGGTGGAGTCTTGCAGGCTTTCGATTACGCTGCCGTGCGAAGCGTCGATGAGGCCGTCTCCCTACTGGCCCAGCATGGAGATCAGGCACGTCCGCTCGCCGGTGGGACAGACATCATTGTAGCCGTTCGGGAAGGCCGCCGACGGGTGGCCATGTTAGTGGATATCAAGGGCATTCCGGAAGTCAACCAGTTGTCCTACGATCCCGCTCAGGGGCTCACCCTTGGAGCCGCGGTGCCCTGCTATCGGATCTATGAGCACCAGGAGATCGCTGCGACCTATCCGGGGCTGATCGACGCCGTTTCCTTGGTGGGAGGCACGGCGATTCAGGGGCGAGCGTCGGTGGGAGGCAATCTGTGCAACGCCTCTCCCGCGGCCGATACCACCCCGGCTTTGATCGTCCACGGGGCGATGTGCGTCATCGCCGGCCCCAATGGCCGGCGGGAGATTCCGGCGGAGCAGTTCTGCACGGGGCCAGGACGCACAGCCTTACAAAACGGTGAATTCCTCGTTGCGCTCCGGATGCCATCACCGCCGCCTCACTTCGGGGCTCAGTACTTGCGTTTCATCCCGCGCAATGAGATGGACATCGCCGTGGTCGGAGTCGGCGCCTCGGTGGTGTTGAATTCGGACCACTCGGCCTTCGTCTCCGGCCGCGTGGCCCTTGGGGCGGTGGCTCCGACGCCGCTGCTGGTGGAGACGGCAGCGGCGGCGCTGGCCGGGAAGTTAGCCTCCGATGAGACCATCCAGCAAGCCGCTGAGGCCGCCCAGGCGGCGGCTCGCCCGATCGACGACATGAGGGGAACGGCCCAATATCGACGACACCTGGTAGGGGTGCTCACGCGACGCGCGCTACGAGGCGCCATCCAACGAGCCAAGGAGCGGTAAGACATGCCGACGAAAGTGTACGTGCAGACGCGGCTGAACGGCGAGGAGGTCGAATTCCTGTGCGAGCCGCGCCAGAGCTTATTGGAAGTGTTACGCGACGTTCTCGGGCTCACCGGGAGTAAGGAAGGGTGTAATAACGGTAACTGTGGGGCGTGCAGCGTCCTCCTCGACGGGGTCCTGGTCAACTCATGTTGTGTACTCGGGGTCGAGGCGTCCGGGCATGAGGTGACCACGATCGAAGGCATCGCCAGCCCTGACGGCCTGCATCCGTTACAGCAGAAATTTCTGGAGCACGCCGCCCTGCAGTGCGGCATCTGTACGCCAGGATTCATTGTCGCCGCCAAGGCGCTGTTGGACAAGCATCCTCACCCTACAGAGCATCAGGTGCGTTATTGGTTGGCAGGCAACCTGTGCCGATGTACCGGGTACGACAAGATCATCCGGGCCGTCCTGGACGCCGCCCAAACCACGGAGGCGAAGGTATAATGGCTGAGACCACAACCTATCAAGTCATTGGCACACGCCCCATACGGCACGACGGTGTCGATAAAGTCACCGGTCGGGCCATCTATGGTGCCGATGTGCAGATGGCTGGACTCTTGCACGGCAAGGTCTTGCGCAGCCCGCATGCCCACGCGCGCATCCGCTCCATCGACGTCAGCCGGGCGCTGGCGCTACCAGGGGTCAAAGCCGTCGTCACTAGTGCAGACCTACCACCCGCCGAAGACCGCACCATTCAGCTCGGTGAAGGGGCCGTGAATCTGAAGTATCTGAGCAACAACATCCTGGCGGGGGACAAGGTGCTCTACAAGGGCCACCCGGTGGCCGCGGTAGCCGCCACCAGCCCGCACCTCGCCGAGGAGGCGTTGGCCCTCATTCACGTCGATTATGAAGTGCTGCCGCCCGTGCTCGATGTCCGTGAAGCCATGCAAGACAGCGCCCCCTTGCTGCTGGAGAACTTGAAGACCAAATCCCTCGGGCAGGAGACCGACAAAGTCAGCAATGTCGCCACCCACACCCAGTTCAAGTCGGGTGATGTGGACAAGGGCTTCCAGCAAGCTGACGTCGTCATCGAGCGCGAATTCACCACCGCCACGGTGCATCAAGGTTACATCGAGCCGCACAACGCCACCGCTCTGTGGAATCCGGATGGCCAATTGACCATCTGGGAGAGCACGCAAGGTGCCTTCACAGTGCAACGGCAATTGGCGCCGGTGCTCGGCATCTCGGTGGCGCAGATCCGGGTCATTCCGGCGGAGATCGGCGGCGGCTTTGGGGGGAAAATCAACCTTTACCTCGAGCCCATCGCGGCCGTGCTATCCAAGAAAACCGGGCACCCGGTCAAGGTGCTCATGAATCGGGCGGAGGTCTTCGAGAGCACGGGGCCGACGCCCGGGTCATACATTCGTGTCAAAATGGGTGCCACCAAGGATGGGCGCCTCGCTGCGGCCCAGGCGTACATGGCCTATGAGGCGGGAGGGTATCCCGGCTCGCCGATTGGCGCCGGCATGATGTGCATTTTCACCCCGTATGACATCCCGAATGTCCTGATCGACGGCTTTGACGTCGTGGTCAACAAGCCGAAAACCGCCCCGTACCGGGCGCCAGGGGCGACGAATGCCGCGTTCGCCGCTGAGACGGTCGTCGACGAGCTGTGCGAGAAGTTAGGCCTGGATCCGCTGCAGTTCCGCTTGCGCAATGCCGCCACGGAAGGCACTCGCCGCCCCGACGGCCCGACACATCCCCGCATCGGCTATCTTGAGACCGTCCAAGCGGCGCTCGACAGTGATCATTACCGCACCCCACTGGAGGGTCCTAACGTCGGGCGTGGTGTGGCCTCGGGATATTGGTTTAATGTCGGCTTGCAGTCGAGCGTGTCGATCAACGTCAATGCTGACGGCAGTGTGACGCTCGTGGAGGGCTCCACGGATATCGGTGGGACGCGCGCCTCGATCGCCATGCAAGCCGCCGAGGTGCTGGGCTTGAAGGCCGAAGAAGTGCGCCCGATCGTGGCGGATACCGCCAGCGTCGGCTACAACGATGTCACTGGGGGCAGTCGTACCACCTTCGCCTCCGGCTATGCTGCCATCGAGGCGGCTCGGGATGTCGTGCGTCAGATGACCGAGCGCGCTGCGCGGATCTGGAAGGTCGAGCCGCCAGAGGTGACCTTCGCTAACGGAGTTTTTCATCATACCAACGCCGCCGATCAACGTCTCACTTTTAAAGAAGTCGCCGCGCAGCTGGGGCGTACGGGTGGCCCGGTGACGGGACGCGCCACGGTGGCGCCACGTGGGGTCGGGGGCGCGTTCGCCACGCACATCGTCGATCTGCACGTCGACCCAGAAACCGGTAAAGTCACCATCCTGCGCTATACTGCGGTGCAGGATGTTGGCAAGGCCATCCACCCGAGCTATGTGGAAGGACAAATGCAGGGAGGGGCCGTGCAAGGCATCGGCTGGGCGCTGAACGAGGAATATTTCTATAGCAACACTGGCGTCATGGCCAACGCCAGCTTCCTCGATTACCGGATGCCCACCAGCCTAGACCTGCCGATGATCGACACCATTCTGGTGGAAGTGCCTAATCCAGGCCATCCGTTCGGCGTGCGCGGCGTTGGGGAAGTGCCCATTGTGCCGCCAGTAGCCGCCATCGCCAACGCCATTTATAAGGCCGTTGGGGTGCGCCTGCGTCACAGTCCCATGTCTCCAGGACGGGTGATGGCGGAAATACTGGCGCAAGGGAAGTAATCGTGGCGGTCATATGGATTCCCTCGCTACTGCAAAGCCTTACCGCCGGTGAGGACAAGGTTGTAGTGTCTGGATGTACGGTGGGGGAGATCATCGATAACCTTGAAGCTCGTTTTCCGGGGGTCAAAGATCGGTTAGTGCAAGGTGGTGAGATCCGCCCGCACATCGCCGTCGCGATCGACGGCGATGTCAGTCCTGAGGGACTGGAGCAAGATGTGCAGGAATCCAGCGAAATCCATTTCATTCCAGCGCTGAGTGGGGGATGATAGCGTGCAGCCGCTCAAGCCATAACCCTGCAGTCTCGTGGTGCGCCTCATCGTGTCCGTCGGCGTGTGAATCACTGGAGCCCGGGTGCGATGAGGCCTCCTGCCTTCTGGCAATGCTCGCGAATTCGTTATGCACCGCTAGTTAAATCGTTTCCAACGGACTCCATAACCCTTCCCTCTCGGGTTCAACCCATGCGTGTCGATCATGATTGGGCGCACGTCTTTGTGCCGCAATAGCTCATGCTTCCCACTGCACTACCGTCGCCCGCTCGACCTGCCAGACCCGCTGCGCGATGAAGCCGAAACGAGCCTGCAGCCGACATGCACCTCGATCCTCAGCCCGACTGCGGGTCATCACCTCACGGCGTTGGCGTTTGGCCCATGGCATACGTATCATAATAGAGAGGATGTGGACCGACGCTCAGCCCCATGCATCCTTCGTCACATAGGCGCATCCTCGGACGGTTTCCTCTCAACCATAGACCGGAGAGTGCGACGCTGAGAGGGAATTGCACAGCGAAGGTTCGGAAAGGAGGGAAAGCGATGGCGACATCACGGCTGATACGTTCCGTGAATCCTGCCACCGAGGAAGTCATGGCCACGTTTGAACCGGCGACGCCTGCACAGATCGAGCAGGCGCTCCACGACGCCGAGCGCACGTATCGTCGATGGCGACAGACCACGTTCGCCGAGCGGGCCGCGCTGATGCAGCAGGTCGCAGCCTATCTGCGTGCACACCGGCCGCGCCTGGCAGGTCTCATGACCGCCGAGATGGGTAAGCCTATCGTCGAAGCCGAGGCGGAAATCGACAAATGTGCTTGGAACTGCCAATTTTACGCGGAGAACGCCGAGCATTTCCTGCACGACGAGCCGCATCCATCGAATGCCCGCGAGAGCTATGTGGCCTTCACCCCGCTCGGGACCATCCTGGCGATCATGCCCTGGAATTTCCCGTTCTGGCAGGTGATCCGCTTCGCGGCCCCCGCCTTAATGGCCGGCAATACCGCCATGCTCAAGCATGCCTCAAACGTCCCGCAATGTGCCCTGGCGCTAGCGGAGGTGTTCGCGGCCAGTGGCTTTCCGCAGGGAGCCTTCCAGAGCCTATTGGTGCCGGGGTCGGCGGTCACGCCGCTGATTGAGGATCGGCGTGTTGCGGCAGTCACCCTGACCGGCAGTGATGAGGCCGGCAGTCAGGTAGCGGCAGCTGCCGGTCGCATGGTCAAGAAGACCGTAATGGAACTCGGGGGAGCGGATCCGTTCATCGTGCTCCCCGATGCCGATCTTGACGCCGCCGTGACAACTGGGGTTCGCAGTCGCTACCAGAACGCCGGGCAAAGTTGCATCGCCGCCAAGCGGTTCATTGTGGCCGAGGAGATCTTTGACGCCTTTCAAGAGCGCTTTGTGGAGACGGTCCAGGCTTTGCGTATAGGGGATCCGACCGATCGGTCTACGCAGCTAGGCCCCTTGGCGCGGGATGATCTGCGTGCCAGTTTGGAGCAGCAGATACGTCGCTCGACTGACCAAGGCGCGAAGATTCTCATCGGCGGCAGACGGCAAGCGGGCCGAGGGTACTACCTCATGCCCACCGTATTGACCGATGTCAGGCCAGAGATGCCCGTGTCGTGTGAAGAGGTGTTTGGACCGGTAGCCGCTTTACTGAAGGTGCACAGCGTCGAGGAAGCGATTCAAGTGGCCAATATGTCGCCCTACGGGCTGGGCGCCAACCTCTGGACCACCGATCTGATGCGAGCCCGCCGTTTGGCCCGCGACATCGAGGCCGGTCAGGTCTTCATCAATGGCATGGTGGCCTCGGATCCACGGCTGCCGTTCGGCGGCGTCAAACGCTCGGGCTACGGCCGAGAGCTCTCCGCCTATGGCATCCGGGAGTTCGTCAACATCCAAACCGTCTGGATTGGGCCAGCCCAGAAGTAGAGGCTTGAGGCCGAGGGGGGCACGCTGTCCCCTTCGGCTCTTGGGCGCGGGACCGCCAATGCAGGGGGACGTGGAGTGGATGTATACTAGAGCACGACACACGATTCCTTCCATGGTTGAAGGGATGCTCTCAGACGGGCCCATACGCGACCGGCTTCACACTGGTTGTGTATATTGGTAAGGAGACGGACGATGACGATCGGTGAGCTCATGGCGACCGTACAGACCATGGACCCAAACCACGAGATCTTTGTGGCCTTATTCACGTCCGACGGCGCGAGTGAGGTGTTCGACATCGAAGCGATCCGGGACAACCTTGGTCATGCCCAGCTCGATATTTATGCGGCAGAAGAGGTCTTCGACGAAGAAACTGGGAACGGCGCCGTAAGCCATGAGAACGCGGCGAGCACGCCCGACGCGGCGGAGGCAGCCGCGGATGCCTTTCTGGACTTCTGCGAGCGTCGGGGGATTACGGAGGTGGAGAAAGACTTGATCTGGAATGCGATGGCGTTCCTCTGCTATGAGCAGGTTCAGAACCGGCATGGACCGTTTTACGAGGCAATGAAACCGTTCCTCGCCGAGGGCGAGTCATGAAGGAGGCCAACGGTATGGCCGGCCCCTACGGGGATACCCCAGGTGCGCAACTCCCGCCCTTCTCCCGTAGGATATAGATGGAGTTACAGAGCAGACTCTTGATCGCACGCGACCCCAGGCCCCAAAAGCCCCGGACATGATGCCTGGGGCTTTTCTCCCCTGAGCCCGTGCACTTTTCGCACACTCTTTGAGTATTCATACACCCTCCGGCTACGAACATGCCTCCGGCCTCGCCGACGCTTGTGTTTCAGTGCGCTCTCCTCACGCTAAGTCCCGCGTGCGTGAGACCTTCCCAGGTATTGTTGAGGATAGAACGGCTAACGACGGAGTCATTCAGCCTTCGCACACATCTCGCGCCAGTCCTCTAGCCTTCCCAAGCGCTGCCAGGCGTCCACGCTGGCGGCTTTTTCCGCCTGACCCTTGCCGTCGCGGCACGGACGGTCCACCGGATCAACGCACCTGGCCAAAGTCCTGCGCTCGCAGGTGTCAGCGATGGGCAAACAGTGAGCGGGTACGTACGCTGTGCATTTCTCCACAGCTCTGCATAATGCCAACCAGTGGATCACCACGGCACTCGTGAATACGATCCTGTGCGTGAAGGGGAGTCCGGCAACAAAGGCGCAAACGGCACACCCGGCGGCCGCCTCATGAGGGCATGCGCAACGTTCACCTGCCGTCAGCATCCTGGCATGTTGTTTGCTCATACCATGGGCAATCGTTGACGGACGAGTTCACAACCATGAACCCTTGTACAGGAGACCTCTCCCATGGCGGAATCTCATGACTTGACGCTCCTTGATGTCATCCAGGCCGTGAGCGAAGTGGCCGAGAACGATCAGGAGATCATAGCTACGGTGGTGCATCTCGTCAGCAGCGGTCAGGTACGATTTCACAACGACGCTATCGAGGCCATAAGGCACCTCGTGGCAGCCATGGACGCAGCGGCGTAGGGCGTTTGTGAAGCGAACACCGGCCGGTGCCGTGATGTCATAGGCAATGCGGCCATGGTGCGGTGGGACAACTTTCGATATCCTACCATAATCGACACCTATTGAGCCGTCAGCTGCCACCCACGCGAACGCTCACCGGAAACCATTTTCTATCTATCCATCGTATCTGCTGCAGCACGCAACCGAAGTTCATCAGGCTCGCCATTTCATCCCTTCTCTGCCCCGCATTCATTGATTTGATCCGAGGCCTCTGGCTTATACTCATGGCCCTGGAGCCCGCCTGACGGCCACGGGGCTCACCATGATCTCCTCCGAGCCCACATGATTTCTCCCCGCCTACCGACCTTACTCACCACCTTCCCAGCGGTGAGGCATACATGGAGCCCGAATACCGCGCTTGGGGTACCTTCACCATGTTTGCTGATCCTGACGGCAATGAGTTTGGTCTGACTTCCAACCCCTCGCGTCACTCCGTAATGCAGCGGATACGGCCAACAGCCCCGGCGCCATCAAAGTCGGTTCTGTGCCAACACCTCGACCGGCCTCGGATGCGGGAGGTGCCCTGATGATCATTGGCGCTGTCGGCGAGCTGTAGCGGTACGCCGTGAGGCCGATGAGCGTCGCGCGACTCGGTCGCTGCCCCGTGGGATTGCAAGCTTCCTCAGCGCCTGCGGGCGATATGCCGGGAAAAAGACGTTGATACACCGGGATGCAGCCAAAGGTCACGGCACGGTGTGCTTCCTTTCAGGAGGCTGATCATAGGCAACTGGCAC
>Ga0081538_10003140_pt1 | contig 15697 bp, 11 predicted proteins | sample TabmetS5T2R1_FD_71022 | JGI IMG/M metagenome (GOLD analysis project Ga0081538, IMG submission 71022) | Tabebuia heterophylla rhizosphere microbial communities from the University of Puerto Rico - S5T2R1 | ecosystem: Host-associated > Plants > Roots > Rhizosphere ... | reverse complement strand
TCCGTCCGCCTGACAACACATCCAGGGTGACTAGCATGCGCGCCAATAACACCGGATGACGATACGGCATCACCAGCACCGCGGTGCCAATCTTGACCCGCCGGGTCGCCCCGACCAGCACGCCCATGGTGGCCAGGGGCTCCAGTAGCGGTTCTTGCGTCATGTCAATGGGAAACGCCCCCGTAGCACTGTAGGGATATGTCGAGGTCAAGGTCACTGGAAAAATCACATGATCCGCTACCCAGAGTGATTCCAGGCCGGATGCTTCAGCCAGCGTAGCCAGCTCCAGGATGTGGTCGCGTGTGGCCAGCCGTCCATAAATACCCACATCCAAACCAAACGTGAGTGCCTGGGCCATCATTTCCCCCTGTCCCCTGGTCTATGAGGTGGAGAAGACCCTCTCCTCCACGCCGTGTCTCATGCCACTGGACACCAGAGCATGCCCTACTTCCCGTCGAGCCTGCAGCGGTATACAGTGTAGAATACGCTGTCATCGTAGGCATGGAGACAATATGCTACGATGACACATCGTCAACTGCCCAGCAAAGGAGACAATGTGGCAAGCGATGTGTATCTGAACCAATTCATCATAGCGCTCCTGGAAGCGGCGTACCGCTCGCTCAAGCAGGCGACGGACGACTTAACGGACGAGCAATTGTATTATCAGCCAACCGCCGAAAGCAATTCCATAGCCTGGCTGGTGTGGCACCTGAGCCGCTGGAGAGACTTCACCAGCGCTACCATCAGTGGCGAACCGCAAATCTGGGTGAGCGAAGGCTGGGCCCAACGGTGTGGGATGCCAGGCGAACGCACAGGGATGGGCGATACACCGGCCCAGGTAACGGCCTTCCGCCTCGATCGTGCCGTGTTGTTTGGCTATGTCGACGCCGCCCACCAGAGGACGGTCGAGCGCGTCGCCGCCTTCACTCCAACCCAGTTGGGGCAACCAATAGTGTCTCACACTGGGGAGAGGCGGCCGGCGTGGAGAGCCCTGGCGGGCATGTGTGGAGATTCGGCACAACATACCGGACAGATCGCCTATCTCCGTGGCATGCTGAGTGGCTACGGCTGGCGTCCATGAGCCGACCTGCAGTTACTGGTCGCCGGCTAATTCCCTGGTCTTCAGGTAGTCCCGGAAGCTGGCGTCATGGTCTCCGCGCATGGCATGGACGATGCCTCGATGCCGGTAGGCGCTCCAGAATGTTGGATCAAGGGCGATGGCCTGGGTCAGGTCGGCAATGGCCTCATCCAGCTTGCCGACCTCCGCGTAGGCTAAGCCTCTGTTGTGGTAGGCATCCCGATAGGCGGGATCGAGGGCGATGGCGTGGCACAGATCGACTATGGCGGCTTCCGCGTCGCCGCTGCACAGGAAAGCGATACCACGGTTGTTATAGGCCATGGCATTGCCAGGCTCCAGCGCGATTACTCGGTCCAGATCGTGCCTGGCCTGCGCATAGTCGTGCAGATTAGACCACGCATTGCCCCGACGAAAGTAGGCCTGCGCATTGGTGGGATCGTGCTTGAGGATCTCGGTCATCTCCGCCACGATGTACTGCTGCTCGTCAGGGTCGCGGTCCATGCCACTGTAGAGTTCGCTCAGGTTCATAGATGGGTTCCCCGTGCAGCAGTCGGCCATTGTGCGTGCTAACGCACACAGGCGCCGTGACCGTTAGCGCACGCGTAATTGCTCGATCACGTTGGCATCCGGCTCGACGCCGAGCCCCGGTCCCGGTGGCACGGCGATGCGCCCGTCGTGTGGATGGATGGCGTCGTGCAACGGGTTGACGGCGAAATCGCAATCGTAGCGTTCGACCAGGGACTCCCTGGGCATGGCCGCGATGCAATGGATCGACGCCAGGAGCCCTGGACCAAAGTATGCCGAATGCGGCACGACGGACACGCCAAACGTCTGGGCCAAGGCCATCACCTTGCGCATCTCGGTGACACCACCGACCTTGGTGATGCTCGGTTGTGCGTACGTGACCGCTCCCACCTCAAACATGCGCTTGAAGTCCGAGGTTGTCGCGTTCTCACCCGCCGCGATGGCAAGTCCGCCCGCGGCGCGCACACGCGCGAGTCCGACATGGTCCTCTGGTGGCCATACCGGCTCTTCGAACCACATCGGGTTGAAGGCCTGGAACTTGTGTGCCATGGCGATCGCCTCGTCCACCGTCCACGGACAGTTGGTATCGATGGTGATCGGGATGTTGGCCCCGGCAACGTCGCGCGCCGCCTTGACCGATGGGACATCGATCTGATGCAGCTTGAGGTAGCGATAGCCGCGCTCGAGCGCCCGTTCTGTATACCGCGCCACCGCTGCCGGCTCGTTATAGCGCAACAGGCTGGCATACGCCGGCAGGTCCGGACGTGGGGAGCCGCCGAGCAGGCGATACAACGGTAACTGCGCCACCTTGCCGGCGATGTCCCAGAGCGCAATGTCGATGGCGGATAGCGCATACATAGCTGGCCCCGTGCGCCCGACGCCATGCAGATTGCGCTGCAAGTCCTCGATGAGCGCGTTGATCGCCGTCGCGTCGCGGCCCACGCACATGGGCCCGATGAGCGTGTCGAGCGCCGCGCGCGTCGCCGGCCAGATGCGATGCCCGAAGCCCTCACCCCACCCGGTCACGCCCGCATCGGTGTCGATGCGCACGAGCAGCATGTCAATGCTGGTGCGCGCCTGGCCACCCTGCATCGGCACAGGGCCATCGAGTTGCATCGGCATATTGATGACGATGGTTTCGACTTTGGTAATCTTCATAGCGGTCGTTGTCCTCTCCAGCAGGGCTATTGTCCCACCCAGTGCGCATGTCCAGGTTGTGGTGCACCCCATTCCTGGCCCAACTGTCCAGCGTTGTCAAGAGATTTTTCGTGGAGTACCCAGCTTGGTGTCGCGGTGCTTGAGGAGACGTACCGCGAGGCGTATAGTCCCCCATACCCAATGTGGCATGTAACTTCAGGACAGCAGGGAGGCAAGGATGCTGAAAGTCACCAATAACCTCATGATGCCGACGGCTATCACCGGGTCCTATCCCCGGCCCCTCTGGTTCACCGAAAGCCTCCACGGCCGCTCCTTCAAAGCGGCGCTGGGCGATTCGTTATTTCGCGAGCAGTACATGGACGCGGTGGCCTGCATCATTAATGCCCAGGAGGCGGCAGGCCTCGACATTGTGACCGACGGCGATAGTCGCTTCGACCTCGCCGTGGGCGGCAAGTCATGGTTCTTCTATCCAATCGAGCGGCTGGGCGGTCTCGCCGGCCACCGCGACACGTCGCGCGGCTGGATGCAGCGCCACGACCTGCGTCCGGGCCGTATCCTGTGGGAAGTGCAGGAAGCATACCAACCGGCGGTGGTCACCGAGCGCCTGAGCCGCGGCGCCCTGGAATTCCCTGCGCTCTGGCAGGTAGCCCAACGCCTCTCAGACCGCCCCGTGAAGTTCGGGACCATCTGTGCCCCTGCCCTCGCGAGTATGCTCTGGAACGAGCACTATCGGGACGAGAAGGAGCTCATTAACGATCTCTGCGACCTTTTTAACGCTGAGCTGCGGGAACTCGCCGCCGCTGGCTGTCCTCTCATCCAGGTTGAAGAACCGCCACACCACGGGCGCACGACACGGCCTGACTGTACCGATGCCGACCTGGCGTTTTTGACAGAGGCGTTTAACCGGCAGCTGGTCGGGGTCGACGCCGAGATCTGGGTCCACACCTGCTGGGGCAATCCCAATCAGCAGCGTGTCTACTGGGAACCACCGAGTTACGAGCGCGCCCTCCCCTATCTGCTCCAGCTCCAGGCCGATGTAATCACCTTTGAGTGCGCCAGCACCAACGGGCGGGATCTCCCCCTCTTCGCCAAGTACCCGACGGACAAAAAGATTGGCATTGGGGTGGTGAATCACTGCAACACGGTCGTCGAGCCCCCCGAGCACGTCGCCCAGCTCATCCGCAAGGCCCTGGAATATATCCCGCCCGAGCGGCTGGTGCTTACCACCGACTGCGGCTTTGGTCGTGAAGGGCTGAGCCGACGGATCGCCTACTACAAGTGCGTTTCGCTTGTCGAGGGCACCAACATCGTGCGCCGCGAGCTGGGCCTGCCGGAGGCCCGCGTACGCGCGGCTGATCCGACGCTCTACTTCGCCGGGCACGCGGAGTAGAGCAGCGAGAAGCCGTCTGCGAAAAGGAGCGCAGCGGGTGAGCCTGGCGCCTCACTGGCCACCCGTAATGTTAGGCGCGTTGCAGGACATAGAAGACATAGCCGTAGCTATCTTCGGAACGTCTGAAGATTTCGATCTCCTTGATGGTCTCGACCGCAAAATCCCTGACGGATGCGTCGGGATGATCGACAAGAGATTGCGCGCGCGGCTCAAGAACGTCGTAATAGCCTTCCACCCATGCCTCCTTCGGAAGCGTGTAGGTGGTCAGTACTCTATACCCGGCGTTTGCAGCGAGCGCGAGGTTTTGTTGCAGGGACTGCATGTCCGGATAGCCGGACAAAAAGAACTCCCTCACCCCATCGGGAACCTGATCGCGTAGCCACGACAGTTCGCTGACAACCACGAAGCCGTCTTGGTTTATCGCAGATGCCCAAATGGTCAGTGCGTTGGCAAAGCCGATATGGTACGCTGCGCCTTCCGACCAGAGAAGATCGATGTGTTGAAAGACGGCCGGAATGTCCTTCATGTCCATGCAATGCGTGTGTATAAGATGCTCGATTCCTACCCCCTGGGCACGCTGCATCAGGTCATTCAAGAACGGCTCATACGAATCAACGGCGTGCACCAGCGTGCCGAGTTCCTTTGCCAGCACCATTGTTTGACGACCTGTCCCGCACCCTGCGTCGACGATGACACGAAACTGCTGCTTCGGAAGCAGGCGCAGGCCATGCAGGGTATGGGCATTGCCCCCTGGGCCAAGCTTTTCCATACCACCGAAGAGAAGGTCAATTGCCTTGTAGGTGTTCATGCATGGCATCAGAAAATCCCTCCTAGCCCCCCTTTATGAAAAGGGGAAAGAGATACACCCCCAAAAACTGCAGGACCCTGCTCCAGATCATGCCAGCTTTCCTAGCGTCTCAGTTTGTGGTATAAACGACATGATAGCAAGGGAACGCCTGGCCCATATATGTCAGGATGGTGTGCCCTCTCCCTGCGAGAGTAAAGCGGCGTCGTGATCTCTGCCGTCTGGTTAAAGAAAGGTAGATATATGAACGAAGATGCCAAGAAAACCGCGTTACGGATGATTCCATACGGTCTATATGTCCTAACTGCCGAAAGCACGAATGGGGCTGTAGCTGCAGCCACGGTCAACTGGGTCACCCAGGCTGCTTTTGCACCACCCTTAGTAGTCCTGGGTGTGAAAACCGACTCTGGAGCGCATGCCATCATCAAGGAAACAGGGGAGTTTGCGCTCAATGTCCTCGGTAAAGGCCAGCAAGCGATGGCGTTTAATTTCTTCAAATCCCATGAGCGCGATGGCAACACGATTGGAGGGGAGCCTTTTGAGAAGGGGCCGAATGGCGCCCCGCTCTTGCTCAACACGCCAGCGTGGGTGGCCTGTAAGCTGGTCGACACCATCGAGCGTGGCGATCACTCGGTTTTTGTTGGTGAAGTGACAGAAGCCGGGGTACGTCAGGAGCCCACGGGGCGGGCTGATGATGCTACACTCTGGTTAAAAGAACTCGGTGAACGCGTTTTTTACGGTGGCTAAATGCGATGTCGCCGCCCAAGGTTGGCTCCTTGGGCGGCGTGCCTGGCAACGCCTACTGGAGACGTGCATGTGCTGCCGGGACAGAGCCCGGCAGATCGACCTCTACAAAACCGGCTGGTGTCCCCCAGTGGCGGTATACGCCTCCTCACGATACAGCCCGAGCGCCTGGATTACTGGCGCATCCGTGAAGGCAAAGAGTGCGGCAACCTCGGTCTGTGAGCGATTGGCATGCTCGTGACAGGCCCAGGTAGGGATGGCAAAGACATCTCCCTGGTGCCAATCAAAGCGTTGGCCCTCAATGACACTCCACCCTACCCCCTCCAGGACCATGTAGACGCTACTGCTTGCCTGGCGATGTGCCTGCGTGTGCACGCCGGGGCGCAGATACTGTGCTGTGCAACCCATGGTAGGCAGGACAGGGCCACCGGTGTAGGGATTGGTGTACTCCAGGAGCAGATCATCGTAGGGGGTCGCGGCCGACTCCGGCAGGGCCGCCAGCGCCGCTGCAGTGCGGCTCCATTTGTAATTCAGCAAGGGTGAAAAATGTGGGGCGTTCTGGGCCTTGGCTGGGCGCAGCCCGGGCTGATGATACAGGCGCGTCGAGACATCGTCTGGCTTCGTGATGCCGTACTGTTCACTCGCGGCGTGCTCAGTAAAGATGACATCCAGGGCTTTGAGGAGTGGCAAATCCAAACCATCCAGCCAGATCATCGGTTCGGTCGTCTCATTGCCGTGATCGTGCCAGGACCACGAGGGGGTCAAGATCAGGTCCCCAGGTTCCATAAGACAGCGTTCACCATCCACGGCAGTATATGCACCACAGCCTTCCACCACCACGCGCAGGGCTGAGGGCGAGTGCCGATGCGCACGCGCAATCTCACCGGGCAAAATGAGTTGCATCCCCGCAAAGAGTGTGGAGGTGGCGGCAGCCTGCCCTTCCAGGCCAGGATTCATGAGCATGAGCACACGGCGTTCAGCCTCACGCGTGCTGATCAGTTCTCCGGTGCGCAGCAGATGGGGACGGAGTTCGGCATAGCGCCACAGATACGGCCGTGCCTTGCCCTGTGGGGTGGGCGTGAGCATGGCACGGTACTGCGTCCACAAGGGTGCCAGACTCAAGGGCTGGAGCGCCTCAAAGAGGGTCTGGAGCGCCACCTCACGGGGAGTCTGTGCAGCGTCAGGCATGATACGTCCTCCAGATGAGCAGTATGCACCAATTCTGCTTGACACAAGAGCTATGGTGGGGCATGCTGATACATATATAGAGCATACTTTCACCTCGCGCGGTATTGTAACGCGTATTGCCCTGCTGAACAACCTGTGTTGCCCCCCTGGTACAGTGCTGGGGTCTCCTTGCCGGAGGTGTCGATGCATACCACGCATTACGCTATGTCAGCCGGGATCGAAGAGGCGAGTGGCACACCTGTGCTCATCGCTCCCGCTGAGGTCATGGCTGTTGTGGATGCCCTCAATCTGGAGCTGGGGAGCATGCAGGAAACATTTCCTGAGCCGCTGCCAGCCAGCGGTCTTGTGGTATGTCTGCCAGGCATGCCCATACCTGTATTACCCCCAGGCTGGGCGGGAGTATGGGTGCGTCCAGAGCTACCACCGGCAGGCGCCTGGGTCCCCCTCCCAGACGTCGCTGTTACTGATCCACAGGCCCTAGAGCAAGCGTTGTGGGCTGCGGACGCCTGGCGCCGCGAGCGCGCGCAGTTCTCGCAACACGCTCTCGACCGAGCCGCAGCGCTCAAAGTGGTGAACGAAATTGGCATTGCGCTGTCGTCGGAGCGCAATCAGGACCGTCTGCTCGAACTCATCTTGACGCGGGCCCGTCACTTAGTGGCGGCGGACGCTGGCTCGCTCTACCTGGTCAGGCAGGGCGAGCAGGAGCACCGCTATCTCTATTTCGCACTGGCGCAGAATGACAGTATCGCAGCGCCCTGGAAGGCGAGTGTGATCCCGCTCAATCCGCACAGTGTGGCCGGGGCCGTGGCCCTGCGCGGTGAGGTGGTTGTGGTGGACGATGCGTATACGCTCCCCACCGATGGCTGGCTGCGCCATGACCAGAGTTTTGACCAGCGCTTTCATTACCGCACGCGCAGTCTGGTGGGCATTCCACTGCTGACGCGTGAGGGTGAGATCTTCGGCGTATTACAGCTCATTAACCGCAAGCCACGCGCTGGTGTGCCGCTGGCAGTCCCTAGTGTGGCCCAGGAGGTGCTGCCTTTCAGTCCGGCAGATGTCGAGCTGCTGCGCTCCCTGGCCTCGCAGGCTGCGGTGGGTCTGGAAAACAGCCGTCTCTACGAGGATATTCAGCAACTGTTCGAAGGCTTTGTGCGTGCTGCTGTCATGGCGATTGAACAACGTGATCCGACGACGTCAGGCCATAGCTTTCGAGTGGCGGATGGCACGCTCTCGCTGGCGCGCCGCGTCGAACGGCTCGAACGTGGCCCATGGGCCGGTGCACGGTTCTCGGCTGAGGAGCTGCGTGAGTTGCGTTATGCGGCGCTCTTGCACGACTTCGGCAAGGTGGCGGTGCGCGAAAATGTCCTCACCAAAGCGCTGAAGCTCTTTGATGAGGAACTCGTGACCCTGCAAGGGCGCTTTATGCTGGCCCGTGCCTCGCATCGCGCCAGACGCCTCCAGGGCTGGTTGCAGGAGGCCCTGCATGATCCTGAGGGGATGCGTCAGCGTTTACCCCATCTGGAGACGGAGCTGCAGCGGGAGCTGGCCGATTTTGATGCTATGCTCCAGGTCGTGCTCCACGCCAACCAACCCAACATCACCGAGGAGGGAGACTACTCAGGGCTCGCAGTGATCCGTCAGCAGGAGTTTGTGGATCTTGATGGGCAGCGTCATAGCCTCTTGACGGACCGCGAGGTGCAGATGCTGTCGCTGCGCCGTGGCAATCTGACCCTGCACGAGCGGCAGGAAATCGAAAAGCACGTAACCCACAGTTTTAATTTCCTGCGGACCATTCCCTGGACCAAGGATCTGGCACGTGTGCCAGACCTTGCCGGACGGCACCACGAGAAACTCGACGGTAGTGGCTATCCGCAGGGACTCACAGCCGATGACATTCCTCTCGGCACGCGCATGATGACCATCGCGGATATTTACGATGCTCTTGTCGCCCGTGACCGCCCTTACAAAAAAGCCTTGCCCCTGGAGCACGCCTTAAACATCCTGGAAACGGAGGCGAATGCTGGGAAATTGGACGTCTCTCTCGTGCAGCTGTGGATCGAGTCCAAAGCGTGGGAGGATATCGGGACGTACTGAGCTGAGGAATGGCCTATGCAAGCCGCACACTGCGCCGCAAGGAATTTTGCAAGTCACCTCCGAGAGAATCCGTATCCAGGGCGGGGCCTCGTGGTCGGCCGCTCCTCCTTCGATCATGGCTGGATCATGTTGTACTGGATCATGGGACGGAGTGTACACAGCCGCAACCGCCACTTTGTGGTCGAGGGCGGTACACTGCGGACGGCACCCGTTGACCCTCGGCTCTTGACCGACCCCAGTTTAATCATTTACGAAGCGATGCTCGAACTCCCAGGCATCTATCTGGTGAGCAACGGTGCTCAGACGCGCACCATGTATGAGACGCTCAGTACCGGCGGCACGTTCGACGCGGCCTTAGCGCAATGGCAGCACGAATCTGATGCCCCTAACTACACACCCCGTATTAGTGCGATGCTCATGCTGGCGCAGCAGCAAGTGACGCTGAGCCTTCTGAAGGCGAACCCAATCGATCCGGCCTCTACGGACCGCTACACCTATCGGCCTGCTGTCCCTGCCCAGGGCCTGGGCGTTGGCCTGACCACGTATCGCAGCGACGGCAATCCGCTGCCGAGCTTTACTGGTGACCCGCTACTCCTCCCCTGTGCTGGCAGTCCAGAAGACCTGCTGGACACATACTGGGAGGCGCTGGATGCGCACAATCGCGTCGCGCTCGCCGTGAAACATATTCCCGCGCAAGGGGGTGTGGGTACTATCATCGTGCGCAATCAACAGGTCGCCATGGCTCAGTGAAACAGCGAGCCGCCGTTCACATTGTATGCCTGGCCGGTGATAAAACGGGCCTCGTCCGAGGCCAGAAACGCCACGAGACCGGCGACGTCCTCCGGCTCTGCAATGCGTCCCAAGGGCGTTCTTTGCCCCGCCTCAGCCACTATTTTGGCGCGAAACTCTTCGAGGGGAATGCCCTGTGCCTCCGCCTGCGCGCGTTCCCAATAACTCAGCCGATCGGTGTTCACTGGCCCTGGGCAAACGGCGTTCACGGTGATGCCATAGGGCGCTAGGTCGAGCGCAGAGGCTTGCGTCAGTCCGAGCACGGCGAATTTGGAAGCGGAATAGGCCGCACCCATGGCGCTGGCTCGCTTGGCAGCGTCAGAGGCAATATTGATGATGCGCCCTCCCTGACTCTGGCGAACCATGATCTGCCCGACGAACTTGGTGCACAGGAAGACGGCGGTGGTATTGATGGCCAGGAAATGCTGCCATACATCCTCCCGCAACTCCGTGACCGGCACTTTATCGCGGCCAATAATGGCACGGGCATTGTTGACCAAAATATCAATGTGGCCAAAGTGCTCCGCCACCTGACGCACCATGGCCTGAATCTGCTCACCGTCACGCAAGTCACACCATACTCGCTGGCAGCGCCGACCAAGCGCCTCCACTTCCTCCGCCACGCTATCAATACCACGCCACTGCCTCCTGACCTCTCCCGGTGGCAGATCCTCTGGCGGCCGGTGCACATCGGTCACGGCAATATCCACACCCTGCGCTGCCAGTTTGAGTACTGTAGCCCGACCGATGCCTCTCATACCCCCAGCGCCCGTAATCAGGGCAACTTTGCCCTCCAGTCCAGCCATGCGCTACCTCCTTTTCTTGCTCCCTCGAGCGTGCGCCATACGGCTATAACTTTGGCTTAATCGCCGGCTGTGGTGCCTCGATGGCCTCAAGCAGGTCAGTCCGTTTCAGCTCCTTACGATACTGAGACAGCGGGTACACGGGACGGAAGCGATACCCAAAACGCACAGCGGCATATGTGTCTCCTCGCGGTGAGGCGTTATACACTCGTTTCTGGGGGTGATACGCCAGCCACTCGTTATTCGGCAACAGCGCTAGCCGCAGGCGCAGCGCCCCGGATGCTATCGCCCATGTGCCGATGGTATTGTCCCAACTCCCCGACGCCAGGGTCGTGCCGTCCGGGCTGAAGGTGACGGTGGTAACGCGCGCCATATGCCCATCAAGAGTGTAAACCAATGCGCCGCTCTCTACACACCAGAGCTGTATTACTTTGTGGTCATTGGTCATCGCTAAGAACTGCCCATCCTGGCTAAAAGCCAGGGCACCAACCCAGGAGGTCTGACCGTGCAGCGTGTATAGCAGCGTACCCGTCTCCACCTCCCACAACTGCACTATGCCGTCCGTACTCGCCGAAGCCAGGATCGTGCCATCAGGGCTAAAAGCCAGTGCACTCACCATGGCCGTATGCCCCTCGATAGCGTGTACTACCTCACCGGTCTCGGTCGTCAAGAGCTGCACGCGGCCGTCAACACTGGCAGAGGCGAGCAGGGTGCCGGCGGCCCCAAAAGCCGCCGCCGTCACAGCAGCGAGTGGGCCACGCAGGGTGCGCACACACTCGCCCGTCTGGGTGGCCCAGATTTTGACGGAGCCGTCGGCCATGGCTGCCGCCAGGGTCGTACCATCGGCGTTAAAAGCGAGCGCCACCACCCATGGTCCCAGGCCAGTGAGCGTCCGCAGGCGTTTGCCACTCTGCGTGCTCCAGAGTTTGACGGTGCCATCCGCACTGGCGGAGGCGAACATCTCCCCATCTGGGCTAAACGCGACTCCAGTGACCTCAGAGGTGTGGCCAGTGTGAGTGCGTACGAGTTCCCCACGCGGCATAGCCCAGAACTTGAGGGTGCCCTCGGCGGTGCTGGAGATCAGTAGGGTGCCATCGGGGCTAAAGGCGAGATCCGTGACTGCAGACGTCTGGCCGCTGAGCAGATGGACCAGTTCTCCACGTGGGACAGCCCAGAGTTTTACCGTTTTGTCAGTACTGGCGGAGGCCAGGACAGTACCAGTGGAGCTAAAAGCGGCCGCGGCCACCCATGAGGCATGGCCGGAGAAGGTACGCACGGGCATCCCGGTCTGCACGCCCCAGAGTTTGACTGTACCGTCCTCACTTGTCGAGGCGAGGGTTTGCCCGTCTGGACTGAAGGTCACGGACGTGACTGACGCGGTATGCCCACTGAGGATCCGTACTGGCTCTCGGCCTTGCAGAGCCCAGAGTTTCACGGTGTTGTCTGCGCTTGCCGAAGCGAGGGTAGTCCCATCGGGGCTAAAGGCCACTGAGGTCACCTCAGCGGTGTGACTGGTGATGCTCCGTCCTAGCCTGCCATCCTGGGCATTCCACAGCTTCACCGTCCCGTCCTCTCCTGACGAGGCGAGCAGCGTGCCATCGGGGCTAAAGGCGACGGCAATGACCCAGGACGCATGACCGCTCAGCGTATGCAACAGCGCGCCGGTCTGCACTGCCCACAGCTTCACGGTGCCATCAAAACTGGCCGAGGCCAGCAGGGTGCCATTGGGACTGAAGGCGACGGACGTCACTGCCGCAGCATGGCTCTTCAGGGTCTGCACCGGTGCCCCCGTGCCCCCGTGTATGGCCCACAGTCGCACCGTCTTGTCGACGCTGGCCGAGGCCAGCAGAGTGCCATTGGGGCTAAAGGCGACTGAGGTGACGGGCCCTGCATGACCAGTGATAGTGCACGTCACGGCGCCACTGTCAACTGCCCAGAGCCGTATGATTGTGTCCGCGCTGGCCGAGGCCAGGAGCCTACCATCAGGGTGAAAGGCCACTGAGGTAACAGGAGCGCTGTGGTCATCGAGCGTGCGCGCGACCTCACCGCCCTGGAGCGCCCACAGCTTCACAGTCCGATCGGCACTACCAGAGGCTAAGGCACGAGCATCAGGGCTAAAAGCCACGGCGAGGACTGACGAGGTGTGCCCACTAAGGGTATAACCCAGCGTGCCATGGTGCACACTCCAGACCTTCACCGTCTCATCTGCACTGGCCGAGGCCAGCAGCGCCCCATTGGGGCTAAACGTCACTGCGAAAACCGAGGCGGTATGCCCGATGAGCGTCTGTGCCGCTTTCCCAGTATCTACCGCCCACAGCTTGATGGTTTTATCGGTGCTGGCCGACGTGAGTACGGCGCCGTTAGGACTAAAGGCGACTGCCATGACGTCGGCGGTATGACCAACGAGAGTACGCAACAGCTTTTCCGTGATAGCAGTCGTCTGGCCAACTGCGGTCCGCTGGGATTTCCGAGGTTTTCCAGGAGTCCGTAAGGCCCACAGTTTGACGGTCTTGTCGGCACTGGCTGTGGCTAACAGCTTGCCGTCCGGGCTAAAGGCCACGGCGGTGACCCAGGCCGTGTGCGCCGGGATGCTCCGAATCTCCTGGCGATTGTGCATCGCCCACAGCTTGAGGGTCTTGTCGGTGCTGGCCGTCGCGAACAGCTTGCCGTCCGGGCTAAAGGCCACGGCGGTAATCGCGGCAGTGTGGCCCTTCAGGGTGAAGGCCAGTGCCCCAGACTGGATCGCCCACATGTTCACGGTACCATCAGCACAAGCCGACGCGAGCAGCTTCCCATCTGGGCTAAAGGCCACGGCAATGCCCTCCGCCGTTGGACCGCTGAGGGTACGCAATACTTCCCGACTCTGCACTGCCCAGAGCTTGGTGGTCCCATCTGCGCCGCCAGAGGCGAGGAGCTGGCCATCAGGGCTAAAGGCCACAGACGTCACCCATGCGGCATGCCCCGTCTGCAACAACAGCTCACCAGGGAGATCAACTCCCACGGGCTTGGTTGGAAGGCGGTTTTTTGCCTGGGTGCGCTTGGTGGCCGCCTGGGCCTGCGTCAGAAACACGCCGCACACCAGGACCGCAATCAGTATTCTTTCTATAAGAACCATAGGCCCTTTCCTCCACTACAAGCCTCAGGGAAACGTTGGTGCCCTACTGTATGCCGTGTACATACCGGGGTGTGCGCTCTACAATGCCTTATTGAGTGCATACATGCAAGCCTTTTTGCCTGTGGATCGTAGCGCTTAAGCCTTTCAAGCGCTTATGGAGATTGACCGGGTGAGGACTGTGGCCTATGCACTCGTGCGTTGGGATGGCTCACGGCCTCTGTGCCGTACGAGCAGGTTGTGGCGACGCAGTGCCAGCCTCTCTGGCAGGTGTAGGGCTGGTGTAGTATAGTAAGCGTCTCTACTGTCTGTGCTGTGACATATACTTCGAGAGCACTATGGCATACCAGCCGGCGATAGCAACCACCACAACCGATATCCTCATCCTGGGCAGCGGCGGCGCCGGACTGTTTGCGGCGCTGCATGCCTACGACGCGAACCCGGACGCATCGATCCTCATTACTGTCAAGGGGTTACTGGGCAAATCCGGCTGCACCCGCATGGTGCAGGGGGGCTACAACGCCGTCCTGCATCCCCAGGATTCGCTCGCGCAGCACTTCCAGGACACGATTGAGGGGGGCGCGTACCTCAATGACCAGGAACTCGCCTGGACACTCGTGCAAACAGCCCCGGAGCGCATTCGCGAGCTGGAAACGCGCCTGGGCTGCTTCTTTGATCGCAATCCTGATGGCACCATCCACCAAAAAGCCTTTGCGGGGCAGTCATATGACCGTACTGTACACCGTGGGGATCTCACCGGCATCGAGATCATGAACCGGTTGATGGAGCAGGTGTTGCGCCGTGGCATTCCAACGCTAGAAGATCACCGTGCCATCGCCCTCTTGCGCAGTACTACCGGTGATCGGGTCGCGGGCGCACTGTTCGTGGACATGCGGCGCGGCACGTTTCTCGTCGTACGCGCCAAGGCCACGCTGCTCGCGACCGGAGGCGGGCCAACGATGTACAAAATCGCCGCACCCTCAGCCGAGAAAACCACGGATGGCCTGGCTATGGCGTATCAGGTGGGGGCACGCTGTATGGACATGGAGATGGTGCAGTTCCACCCCACGGGCCTGCTGGTGGGTGAGTCCGGCATGAGCGGTACGGTGCTCGAAGAGGGGTTGCGGGGCGCCGGGGGCTACCTGTTTAACGGGCGCATGGAGCGTTTTATGGAGCGCTACGATCCCAGACGTCTGGAGCGCTCCACGCGAGATGTCGTCTCGCGCAGTTCGTACATCGAAATTATGGCAGGACGCGGCACGCCGCACAGTGGGGTCTACATTGATGTTTCCCATCTCGGCGTGGCCTTTGTGGAGCAGAATTTCCCAGGCATGGTTGAGCGCTGTCGCGATGTGGGATTTGACCTGGCTCGCGAGTCGGTGGAAGTATCACCCACGGCCCATTACCTGATGGGTGGCGTGCGCATCGATACCGCCTGCCGGAGCAATATCGAGGGCCTGTTCGTTGCCGGAGAGGACGCGAGCGGTGTGCATGGGGCGAATCGACTTGGCGGCAATGGTGTCGGGTGTTCGACCGTATTCGGTGGCATTGCTGGGGACAGCCTGGCGGCATACATGGCCGGCCAGGAGCTGCCGCAGATTGCAGCAGCCGAGATCCAGGCACACCTTATGCGGGTGCTATCGCCCTTCGAGCGCTCCCAGGGTGAGGACGTGTATGTGCTCCGGGACGAACTCAAGACGCTCATGTGGGAGCAAGCCGGGCTGGTACGTCATGCCGCCAGCCTGGCCACGGCGCAGAAGGGTTTAGAGACGCTCCGGGAGCGGGCTGAGCGCGTGTCTGTGCATGGCACACCGCGTCTGAATGCCGAGTGGCAGGAGTGGTTGAATCTGCAGAGCATGTTGACCGTCTCAGACATGATCGTGGCCAGTGCCCTGGCACGCCAGGAAAGCCGTGGGTCGCACTATCGCAGTGATTTTCCTGCCGCTGATGATGCTCAGTATCTGCGGAACGTGTACGTGCAGCGCGACAGCGGCGGCAGGCGCGTGTGGCT
>Ga0081538_10003139_pt1 | contig 15706 bp, 17 predicted proteins | sample TabmetS5T2R1_FD_71022 | JGI IMG/M metagenome (GOLD analysis project Ga0081538, IMG submission 71022) | Tabebuia heterophylla rhizosphere microbial communities from the University of Puerto Rico - S5T2R1 | ecosystem: Host-associated > Plants > Roots > Rhizosphere ... | reverse complement strand
CTGTTCAGCCATGGGGCCTCCCTCGTCGTGGCTGGTGTGAACGGCCCGAGTGTCCAGCACCCGGGTGCCGTCACGGGGAGCGGAGGCCCCGCTCCTTCATGGCATCAACTCGGGGGTATGTGGTGACGGTGATGGTCAGCTACCAGGTGCCGGTAGACCACGTTGGAGAGCTTGCGCTTGAGCGCGCGGCGGGCCTCCTCGGGCGTCTTGGCCTGGCCCAGCTTGCGCTGGTAGTAGACCTGCCCTGGGCTGGGGTCGCGGATCTGGCAGACCGCGATGAGATGCAGGGCAGTGTTGAGCTGCCGGTTGCCTCCCCGGTTCAGCCGATGGCGGCGCACATCCCCGCTGGAGGCTTCGATGACGGCGGTGCCGGTGTAGCTGGCGAAGTGGTCAGGGTCGGGGAAGCGGCTGAGGTCGCCGGCGTGCCCCAGGATCTTGGCGGCAAGCACCGGCCCGAGCCCGAACACCTCCCGATCGGTCTTGCGGGCGCTGCCCGCGCCGAGCAGCCGCGCTCGGGCGGCCAGCTTGGCGGGCACATCGACCACCAGCTCGCCGGTGCCGACCAGCTGCTGGGCCACGGTATGCCCCAGCCCGGTCGCGCCCTCGACCGCCCACCGCCGCGCCGACCACGGCACCGCCCAGGCCAGCAACTGGGCGACGGCCCGGTCGGTCATGGCCACTCGCAGGCTGCCGAGCGGCTGGCTGTGGGCGTCGAGCGCGACGGCGGTCACAGACCGCTTGTGAGGGTCGATGCCGATGGTGATCACAGACGGCCTTTCGTCGCGGGGATGGTGGTCCGCGACGGGCGGTCTGACTTCAGGTCGACACATCCCTCTGTTGAGCCACATCGCGGCGGGTGCCGGCCGCCCTCGGCAGGCTGTCAGCGAGCCAACCCCACGGGTGGCAAGAGCACTACGAGCCAGACGACCGGCACCCTGGACGCTACGGGCTGCAGACCCCACCTCCTAACCACGATTCAACAAGTCAGGGCACTGGGAGAGGCCAGGGTGAGCAGGGCCGGGCCGGCGACCGCGCCGAGCGCCAAGTGCGGCTGAGCACCAACGGGCGGGCTAGGGCTGCCTAGGCGCAGGCAGCAGGCGGCCGGCACCTGGACGACGCCTGGTGCCGGCCGATGTCTCTGGATCCTGGTTACTTCCTGACCAGTTCGGCCTCGATCTCCAGCCGGACCGACTTGGAGAGCAGGAAGCCGCCCGTCTCCAGGGGCGTGTTCCAGGTCAGGCCCCAGTCCTCCCGGTTGACCTCGGGGACCACGCCCGAGAAGCCGATGCGCTGGTTGCCCCAGGGGTCGATGGCCCCGCCGAGGAACTCGAGGTCCACGGTCACCGGCCGGGTGACGCCCCGGATGGTCAGCTCGCCGTCGACCTTCCACTCGGTCTCGCCGGCGCCGGGCCGGATGCCGGTGCTGCGGAAGGTGATGGTGGGGTGGTCTTCGACGCCGAAGAAGTCACCCGAGCGCAGGTGGGCGTCGCGGGTCGCGTCCCCGGTGTCGACGGTGGAGGTGTCGATCTCGACCTCCAGGGTCGAGTCCTCGGGCCGCGCGGCGATGGTGGCCACGCCGCTGACGTCGGAGAACCTCCCCCGCGTCTTGGCCATCAGGTGGCGGGCGACGAACTCGAACGACGCGTGCGACGGGTCGATGGCGTAGCTGCCGACCTCGGGGACCTGGCGGCCGCCGACCACGCGGACGCCGGGAGTCGCGGTGACCATCTGGCTCATGTGCCTCTCTCCTTCTCGGGACGAGTGCGTTGGGATTCCCTTCACCCGCTGCAACGCCCCGGAGGAGATAGTTGTTCCCGCAACAATTCGGCTGGGCGAAGATTTTCGGGGGCGGCAACCTGGAAGACGTGCCCCTCGAAATCCAGGCTAGCTGTCGCCGGCTGTCCCAAGGACCATGTGGAGGACCGTCAGGACCGGCAGAGACGATGTTCGGACCGCTGCCGCGCTCCGTCTCCGGGCTCATGGCGCGGTCGTCGCCTGTCCCGCTCAACTGGGGAGGTTGTGTTGGCTAAGCGCACCGTCGCCGACCAGTTCGTCGAGATTCTGCTCGCCGCCGGGGTGCGGCGGATGTACGGGGTGGTTGGCGACAGCCTCAACCCGGTGGTGGACGCCATCCGCCGCCACGACGGCATCGACTGGGTCCACATGCGGCACGAGGAGGCGGGCGCGTTCGCCGCCGGTGCCGAAGCCCAGCTGACGGGCCGGCTGGTGGCCTGCGCCGGCAGCTGCGGCCCTGGCAACCTGCACCTGATCAACGGCCTGTACGACGCGCACCGGAGCATGGCGCCGGTGCTGGCGCTGGCCGCCCAGATTCCGAGCACCGAGATCGGGACCGGCTACTTCCAAGAGACCAACCCCACCCTGTCGTTCCAGGAGTGCAGCCACTACTGCGAGCTCGTCTCCCGGCCCGAGCAGCTGGCCCGCGTCACCCAGATCGCGATCCAGCACGCGCTCGGCCGCGGCGGGGTGGGGGTCGTCGCCCTCCCCGGGGACGTGGCCGACCAGGAGGCCAGCGGCGCCTACCTGGAGCACACCTACCGGCTGGACCAACGGCCCGACGCCCGACCCTCCGATGAGGTGCTGGAGGAGCTGGTCGGCCTGGTCGACGGGGCGCGGCGGGTGACGCTGTTCTGCGGCCGCGGGGTCGCCGGGGCGCACCAGGAGGTGCTGGCCCTGGCCGAGCGGCTCAAGGCTCCGGTCGGGCACGCCCTGCGCGGCAAGGAGTGGATCCAGTACGACAACCCCTACGACGTCGGCATGTCCGGGCTGCTGGGCTACGGCGCCTGCTACGACGCGATGCACGAGTGCGACCTGCTGGTGCTGCTGGGGACCGACTTCCCCTATGTCCAGTTCCTGCCCACCCGGCCGAAGATCGTGCAGGTCGACCTCAGGCGTGAGCGGCTCGGCAGCCGGTCCCGGCTGGACCTGGGCATCTGGGGGGACGTCAAGGAGACGCTGCGCGCGCTGCTGCCTCGGGTCGCCGAGCGGTCGGACCGTGCCTTCCTGGACCAGATGCTGCGCCGGCATCGCGAGCTGGTGGGGCGGATCCGGGCCTATGCCGGCGAGGTGCGCGGGCAGCGACCCATTCACCCCGAGCATGTCGCAGCCACGCTGGACGAGCTGGCCGCCGACGACGCCGTGTTCACCGTGGACACCGGCATGTGCAATGTGTGGGCGGCGCGGCTGGTCCGGGCCACGGCCCGTCGTCGCATGCTCGGCTCCTTCGTCCACGGATCGATGGCCAACGCACTGCCGCAGGCGATCGGCGCCCAGCTGCCCGACCGGGGGCGGCAGGTGATCGCCATGTGCGGCGACGGCGGCTTCGCCATGCTGATGGGTGACTTCCTCACCCTGCTCCAGTACGACCTGCCGGTGAAGGTCGTTGTCTTCGACAACGGCTCGTTGGGCATGGTGGCGCTGGAGATGCTGGTCGCCGGCTACCCGCCGTACCAGACGGATCTGAGAAATCCCGACTTCGCCGCCATCGCCCGGGCTGCTGGTGCGACCGGGATCCGCATCGAGGACCCAGGCGATGTCCGCGACGGGCTGCGTGAGGCATTGGCAGCCGATGGCCCGGTGCTGGTCGACGTGCTCACCGACCCGAACGCGCTGTCGATGCCGCCCAAGATCACCGGCGAGCAGGTCAAGGGGTTCGCCCTGGCCATGAGCAGACTGGTGCTGTCCGGGGACGCCGACGAAGTGGTGAACATGGCCCGTAGCAACCTACGCAACCTTCCACGGCCGTGAAGCGGCAAGGACCTGGACGTCGGGTAGTCCGAACCAACGGGCTGGCGCAGCGCCGGTAACCTCGAGGCGCTGGGCGGTCAGCACAGCCGCAAGCTCGGCCGGCGCAAGGGTGTGGCGGCGACGACGCCACATCGGGACCGATGGATTCCGGCGCGGGCAGTTGCCGAAGATGTCCGCGAGAACGATGACGCCACCGGGGCCGAGCACCCGGGCCGTAACGGACCGCCAGCCTTGTAGGCGTCACCGCGATGGCGGCTGCCGCCATCCTTCCAGCCAGGTCGACGCCGACCAGCTCGGCCCCTGGATAGCACCGTCGAGCAGAGCGAAGAAGCCGGCCAGTGCCACAGCCAACGTCCAGAATCCTTCCTGCCTGGGGCAGGAACCGCCGCCCAAGCTGCAGGGCTGCCTGCTGAACGGGAACGAACAAGAACTCCTGGAGGACGCTGTCCTCGTAGCTGCTCGCCCGGAGGTCGAACCGACTCGAGGTCGGACCTGGGTCGCTCAGGAGTCGGCGCTCGCGGCCGGGGGGTCGGTGGGCGGCTGGAGGTGGCTTCCGACCTGCCGCGCTCCCAAAGCAAGGCAGTCCTCGAGGTGGCCCTTGAGCTGGAGCAGGATATCGGTCTCCTCGCCGGCCGAGGAGGTCCAGCCGCACTGGCAGACGATGCGGCAGGGTAGGCGGGCTCCGGAGGTGCGATGCAGTCTCCACCCATGACCTTCGATCCCCCGATGCTCGGGATGTCGCGCGCGTGAGGCGGGCATGGCGCTCACTGGAATCCGGCCCGCTCGAGCGCAACGGTCGCATCGGGCGGGATCGTGACCGTCCAGTCGCCGGCCGCCAGGTCGGACCTGGCCAGGGTCGTGCGGTCGACCTCCTGGCCGCCGTAGGCGGCGACGATGGTCCAGCTGGCGCCGACGTCGGGGATCTCGAGGAAGGTGGTCAGGGCCTTGGATTCGGCTTCGCCCAGGTTGACCCGGGCCCCGGAGGGGTCGAGGGCCTCGACCTGCACCGCCAGGCCGGCCTGGTTCTCGACCCGCACCGTCACGTGGTCAACCCTCCCACCGGCGGCAGCGCGGACCAGCGCCAGGACCCCGACGATCGTGACCGCCATGGTCACGACGAGAATCCCGCGCACGACCGGGTCGGTGGTTGTTCGGTCAGACAGCCGCGTGCTCATTCCCCGCTCCCTGGTGGTGGTGAAGGTGGCTCGATGTTGCTCTTGGGTGCCGAGGAGGAACGCCGGATGGTCGGCGGCGCGGTCATCGGCGTCGTCCGCTGCCGCGGCGGCCGGACTGGGTCCGCGGCTTGGGGCGCGGTGGCTTCGGCCTCGGACGAGCGCCGGTGCCCTGCCTACTGGCGCCTCCGCCCTGCGCCCTGGGGCTGGTGCCGGCGGTGACCGGCTCGGTCACCGGCTCGCGGGCCGGCGCTGGCCGCCGGGCCGGTGGCGCCCCTCCGAATCGCTCCTCGAAGGCGACCAGCAGTGGGGTGGCCACGAACACCGACGACCAGGTGCCGACGCCGATGCCCACCAGTAGGGCGAGGGCGAAGTCGGTCAGGGTGTCGCCGCCCAGGACGAACAGGGCGGCCAGGATGAACAGGGCCCCCAGCCCGGTGTTGACGGTGCGGGGGATGGTCTGCAGGCAGGCGTCGTTGGCCAGCCGGCCCAGGGGCTCCCGGGTCCGGCCGCGGAGGCGTTCGCGGATGCGGTCGAAGACCACCACCGAGTCGTTGACCGAGTAGCCGATGACGGTCAGCAGGGCGGCCAGGAAGACCCCGTCCAGGGGCTTGCCCAGCCAGGCGAACAGCCCGAGCAGGATGGCCACGTCGTGGAACATCGCGATGACGGCGGCGGCCCCGAAGGTCCAGCGGAACCGGACGGCCAAATACCCGAGCTGGACGGCCAGGGCGATGCCGAGGGCGATGAGGGCCTTGCGGCGCAGCTCGGCCCCGATGGTGGGGCCGATGAACTCGTCCCGCAGCTCTTCTGCCTGGCCGCCGACCCCGGTGACGGCCCGCCGGATCCGGTCCTCGCCGGTTTGGTCGAGCTGGCCGGTGCGGACGGTCAGGTTGCCGTCCCCCGACGCCTGCACCACTGCCCTGGGAAAGCCGGCGTCGGCCAGGGCCTGGCGGGCGGCGTCGAGGTCGACCGTCCACTCGGTCCGGTACTCGAGCAGTCGCCCGCCGGTGAACTCGACCCCGAAGTTGGGGCCGCGCACCACCAGCCCGGCCCCGGCCAGGACCAGCGCCACCAGCGACCCGGCCAGCCACCAGCGCGCCCGGCCGACCAGGTCGGGACCGCGGGTGGCCAGCCAGTTGGCCAGCCGGCCGCCGCCGCTCAGGCCGAGCAGGCCGGGACGCTCGCGGACCGCGGCCAGCCGGGTCACGAGCTCCACCAGGACCCGGGTCACGACCAGGGCGGTGAACAGCGACACCAGCACCCCCACGGACAGGGTCACCCCGAAGCCGCGCACCGCCCCGGAGGCCAGGAAGAACAGCAGCCCCGCGGCCAGCAGGGTGGTGATGCTGGCGTCGGCGATGGCGCTGAGCGCCTTGCTGAACCCGCGGTCCAGGGACCTGCGGAGCCCGGCGCCGGCCCGGTGCTCCTCGCGCATCCGCTCGAACACCAGCACGTTGGCGTCCACGGCCATGCCGATGGCGAGCACGAACCCGGCGATCCCGGGCAGGGTCAGGGTGGAACGCAAGGCCAGCAGGACCGCGAACGACAGCAGCCCGTACGCGAGGAGGGCGACCGCGGCCATGCCGCCGAGCAGCCGGTAGTAGGCGATCATGTACAGCATGGTCAGGGCGGCGCCGAGCACGGCGGCCTGGATGCTGGCGGAGATGGCGGCCTCGCCCAGGGTTGGGCCGACGGTGCGCTGCTCCACGACCTCGACCGGGACGGGCAGGGCCCCGGCCCGTATGAGCAGGGCCAGGTCCTGGGCCTCCCGGTCGGTGAAGTCGCCGGTGATCACGGTCTGCCCCCCGGTGATCCCCTGCCGGCAGGGGACCGACGAGTCGACCTGGGGGCTGGAGATGACCTGACGGTCGAGCACGATGGCCACCCGCCGGCCGGGGTCGCCGGTCGGCCGGCAGGCCGCGGCGCCGGTCAGCTCGGCCCAGCGGTCACCACCCTGGCCCTGGAACTCGATCGCGACCTGCCAGCGGGCCTGGAGCTGCGGGTCGAGCTCGGCCCGGGCGTCGCCGACCGCCTCGCCGGTCAGGGCGGCCGGGCCCAGCCGCAGGCGGCCGCCGCCCTCGTCGGGCAGGACCAGGCCGCCCTCGCCGGCCGGCGGAGTGGTCGTGGCCGGCGCGCCGGCCCCACTCCCGTCGGCCTCTCCCCCGCCCTCGGGCTCGGCCACCCCCAGCACCGGGTGGAAGGCGAGCTGGGCGGTGCGCCCGATGACCTCGGTGGCCTCGGTGGGGTCGTAGACGCCGGGCAGCTCCACGATCACCCGCCGGTCCCCCGAGCGCTGCAGGGTCGGCTCGGCCACCCCCAGCTGGTCGACCCGGCGGCGCAGCACCTCCAGGGTGCGGGCCAGGGTGTCGCCGTCGACCTGCCGGCCGGGCCCGGCCTTGGCCTCCAGGACGATCTGGGTGCCCCCGCGCAGGTCGAGACCAAGGCGGGCCGGGCGGGTGAGGACCATCCAGCCGGCCGCACCGAGCAGCACGAGTACGGCAAGAAGACGCCACCCGAGGTGACGAGACACGATTGTGGAACCTCCAGCGTCATCCCACGCCGGTCATTCCCGGCGCGGGGTAGGGATCAGGCCGGCTGGAGGCGGGGTGGGGCTCGAGGTCCCCGGTAGGCCGAGAGGGCCAGCGAGCGGGCCGGGGCCAGGCTCGACCGGCGCCGCCGAGAGCCCACCCCATACGTGACCGCGAGTGACGCGGCCAGCAGACCGAGCCACAACGGGAGCAGGCGGCCGTCCGGGCCTGGGCGCTCGACCGCCGGCCGCAGCGCCGGGGTCCGGTCGGGCAGTGCGGCCGGCTCGAGCCCCGGGAGCGAGGCGCCGGCGGTCAACTGACCGGCCGGGCCGCCAGCGGCCGGCACGGCCAGACCACCGGCCCACAACGACCCGAGCAGCACCGCCAGGACCACGATCGCCGTGGTCAGGTGTGGTCGCCGGTTCACGCCCATGGTCGTCCGACGGTACTGGATCTCCCGGCCGCCGCCAAGGAACTGGACCAGGGCGTCGGGCCAGCGTGGGCCACCCGGTTGCGTGGCGGGCTAATCGACCACCAGCTGGTGGAACCGACCGCTGTCCTGGCGGCGGCCGATGATGATGAGGCGGTCCCCGGCCCGCAGGATCTCGGACGGCTCGGGCACCGTGATTGCCTGGTCGCCCCGGACAATGGCCACGATGGTCACCCCGGTCCGGCGGCGGATCTGCAGCTCACCGATTGTCTTGCCGGCCCCGGGGGAGGCGTCCTGGAGGGTCACCCAGTCGATCAGCAGGCTGGCGAACACCGCCTCCAGCTCCTCCACCACCGCCGGCTTGAAGAACGCCCCGCCCAGGATCGCCCCCAGCTTGCGGGCCTGCTGGTCGGTCAGCTCCACCGCCGAGGCCTGGTCGGCGCCCGGGTCCAGGCCGTGGACCAGGCGGCGGCCGCTGTGGGTGATGAGGACGATGAGGCGGCCGCCGTTGGTCCCGGTCAGCTGATAGCGGCGCCCGATCCCGGGCAGGTCCTCGACGATGAGGTCGAGGCGGCGGTCAGACTCCATGGGCTTGCCTTCCGGTGCCGGGGGGCCGCCGAGACGGCGCGTGGTTAGCCATCATGACGCTGCGGGAGCCGGCGGACGGTCCCGCTCTGGTCGACCGCCCCGGGCGCACGCATCGGCTCGCCCTGATGGTGGGCCGCCTGGGCGATGGCGTGGGCGGCGACGGGGGTGGTGATGGCGAGCAGGGCGACGATCAGCACGACCCGGGCGAGGATGGACGGCCCACCCCCCAGGGCGGTGGCGACCAGCAGGATGGAGACGCCAAGGAAGGCCGCCTTGCTCGAGGCGTGCAGCTGGGTGTAGACGTCGGGGAACCGGACGATGCCATAGACGCCCAGGGTCATGACGGCCAGGCCGAGCACGATCAGGACGTCGGCGATCCACGCGGTCATCCGGTCCCTCCCTCCCCTGGCCCCTCGGGCTGCTCGAACGGGCGCCGGTCACCGAGGTAGCGGGCCGCGGCCAGGGTGGACACGAACGACAGCAGCGCCAGGGCGAGGGCGGCATCCAACGGGTAGGACCGCCGGACCGCGCCGGCGCCCAGCCCCAGCAGCCCCATCAGGACGAGCACGGCGACGTCCAGGGCAACCAGGCGTTCGGTGGTGCTGCGGGCACGTCCCACGGACAGGACGGCCACGGCCAGCAGGACCGCCAGCCACAGGACGCCGGCGAAGAAGACGGCCTGGTGCCTCACGGGAACACCCGCCGCTGATGGCGCCGGTAGAGCCGGTCGATCTGGGCGCGGACGGCGTCGGGGTCGCGGGCGTCGATGACGTGGAACAGCATCATCCGGCGCTCCTCGTCCACCTTCAGCAGCATCGACCCGGGCGACAGCCCGACCAGCAGACCGGTGACGGCCACGCCGAGCGGGGATCGCTCCCCGATCGGGACGAGCACGATGCCCGGGCCCTCCAGCGGCCGCAGACCCAGCACGCGCAGCCCGACGTCCCAGGTGCCCCTGGCGATCTCCAGGAGGACGGCGCCGACCAGCAGCGGGAAGGCGGCGACCCGGACGGGAAGCGGAGGGACGCCGTGGCCCCGGGGGGGCGGGAGGCGGCCGCCCAGCCCCACCACGAGGGCGGCCCCCAGGACCAGCCCGAAGGCCAGGTCGAGGGGGTGGGCGCTGCCCAGGGTGAGCAGGTAGACGGCGGCCAGCAGGGCCACCGCCAGGGCGCGGCCGCCGGTCACGGCGGGGTCATCCCCAGCAGGGCCCCGCCGGCCTGGTCGCTCAGGGCCAGCAGCGGCTCCGGCCACAGGCCGACCACCAGCACCAGGACCGCGACCACGGCGACCACGGCCCGGGCGCCGGCCGGGGCGATCGGCTCGGCGGGCTGGGGCCGCCAGTAGCGGTGCTGGTAGATCTGGAACAGGTAGACGAACGTGAGGGCGCCGCCCACGAACAGCAGGGCCACGGCGGCGGCGCTGCCGGCCTGGACGCCGGCGTCGAACAGGGCCGCCTTGCCGAAGAAGCCGGCGAACGGCGGCACCCCGGCCACGCTGAACGCCCCCACGGCGAAGGCGGCGGAGACCAGCGGCCCGCGCAGGTCCACGGCCAGGAACAGCAGCGCCTTGGCGAGCGCGTTGGTCACGGTGAACACCACCCCCGCCGACAGGCCGACCCGGCCGCCGACCCCGAGGGCGACCATCAGGTAGCCGGCGTGGCCGATGGCCGAGTAGGCAAGGACCTCGCGGGCGTCACGGCGGCCGATGGCCTGCACCGCCCCGTAGATGATGCTGGCGCTGCCGATCCCAACCAGCACGGCCCTGCCGAAGGCGAGCTCCCGGGGCAGCAGGCCGGCCTCGAAGCGGAGCAGGCCGTAGGCGCCGATGTTGGCCAGGGCGCCGGCCAGGACGGCGGTCACCGCGGGCGGGGCGGCGGCGTAGACGCTGGGCAGCCAGAAGTGGAAGGGGAACAGGCCCAGCTTGACCCCGAAGGCGACGAAGTAGAGGACGGCGATGACCAGGGCGGTGTTGGGGTCGATGCCGCGGCCCCGGTCGGCCACGGCCAGCATCTCCAGGGTGCCGGTGGCCCGGTACAGGCCGGCGGTGGCGATCAGGAACAGGAACGAGCCGAGCAGGTTGACCACGGCGAAGATCAGCGCCGAGCCGACCATGCGCCGCTCCCGGCCGAGCGCGACCAGGGCGTAGCCGGCCATCATGGCCAGCTCGAAGAACACGTAGAAGCTGAACACGTCCCCGGTCAGGAACAGCCCGGTGAGGCCGACCGACAAGAACAGCATGAGGGCCGGGAACAGCCGCGGCGAGCCGCCGGCGGCCACCCCGTGGACCAGGGCGGCCAGGATCACCGCGACCGAGACCAGGGCCATGACCACCCCGAGGGCGTCGGCCCGCAGGCGGATGCCGATCTCGGCCGGCCAGCCCCCGGCGACCACCTCGACCGGCCCGTCGGCGGCGACCCGCACGGCCAGGGCGGCCAGCAGCCCGACGACCACGGCCAGGACCCCCACGGCCGCCCAGCCGACCTGCCGCCGCCGCCCGTCGCCGAGCGCGGCCAGGGCGGCCGCCGGCCACAGCAGGGCCAGGGGCGCCACCAGCAGGCTCACCGGGACACCTGGCGCTCGGGTTCGGCCTGGGATTCGGCTTCGGCCTCGTCGTGCTCGACCGGGACGCCCCGCTCCAGCTCCTCCTCGGTGGTGCGCTCGCTGCGGGCCAGGTCGTCCAGGTCGACGCTGCGGTGGGTGGCGTACACCCGGTAGGCCATGGCCAGCAGCAGCGCCGTGGTGGCGAAGCCGATGACCAGCGCGGTCAGGGTCATGGCCTGGGCGAGCGGGTCGCTGACCGGCTGGCCCTGGTCCAGCGGGTAGATGGGCGCCTGGCCTCGGCGCAGGCCCGAGGCGATCACGGTCAGGCTGGCGGCGTTGGAGATCAGCACCAGCCCGACCACCACCCGGAACAGGTCGGACTTGAGCACCAGGGTGGCCCCGGTGCCGAACAGGACCGCCACCACCAGGGCGATGAACAGGTTCATGTCCGTCCTTCCTCCTCGTCGCCGGTGGCGGCGATCAGCCCGATGGTGGCCACCGCCATCCCCAGGACCAGCGCGAACACCCCGACGTCGAAGGCCACGGCGCCGATCAGCTCGAGGCTCCCCAGCTTGACCACCTCGTCTCCCGGGGGCGGCGCGTGCTGGAGCGGCGCCCCGCCCGCCAGCGCCGGCAGGAACGCGACCGCCAGGGCCAGGAGCAGGCCGCCGACGGCCAGTTGGGCGGCGCGACGGACCGGCAGGGCCCGCTCCACGGCGGCGCGGCCGAAGGCGAGATACTGCAGCAGCACCCCGAGCGCGGCGATCACCCCGGCGGCGAACCCGTCGCCGACGTCGGCGTAGCCCTTGACCAGGACCGCGGCCGCGACCATGAGCACCGGGGCCAGCAGTAGGCGGGCCACCGCCCGGGTCAGCACGGTGGTCACCACAGCTTGCCCCGCCGCAGCAGTGCGGCCACCCCGAGCAGGGCGACCAGGACCACGGTGACCTCGACCAGGGTGTCGAGGCCGCGGAAGTCGGCCAGGATGACGGTGACCACGTCCTTGCCGTGGGCCTGCTCGGCCAGCGCCAGCTGCCGGTTGGCGGAGGCGTCGGTCGGGGTGGGCCGGGACAGGGCCGCCCACACCACCAGCAGGACCAGCAGGCCCGAGATCACCCCGACGACCGGGTCGCGGAACCGCCGGGAGCCGTAGGGTCGCAGGGCGGCCTCGCGCATCAGCACCCGGCGCGGGAGCAGGGCGAAGGTGGCCACGAACAGCAGCGTGAACAGGGTCTCGATGAGCACGGCGACCAGGGTGACGTCCGGTGCCCCGAGCAGCGCGTAGGCGACGGCCAGGGTGAAGCCCACCCCGGACAGGGCGATGGCCAGGGGCAGGTGGCGACGCAGGCGGGTCACCACCAGCGCGGCCAGCATGCAGGCGGCCAGCACCACGACCAGCGGCAGGTCGCCCCGGGAGAAGGAGCCGACCAGGTAGGCGCCCTCGAACGGCGTCACCGCCACGCCGATGCCGACCAGCGCCCCGGCCGGCACGAGCACGGCCGCCACCCGCGCCCGCAGGTCGCGGACCTCGATGTCGTGGATGGAATTGGAGATCCGGTTGAGGGCGGCCAGGGCGGCCACATAGGCGCGCTCGGGCCCGGCCCGGCGGCCCAGCCGGGCAAAGCCGGCCAGGGCGCCGGCCAGGGCCGGGCGGCCGGCGACCAGGACCAGGCCGAGGGCGTAGGTGGCCAGGGCCATGACGTTCTCGACCCGCAGGTCGAGGTGGTAGGCGGCCGCCACCGCGACCGGGGCGGCCGCGGTGACCTGGGCGGCGTCCTCGCTGAGGGCGGCGAACGGCCCCACCAGCACACCCCCGACCAGCACCAGGCCGCCGAGGACGACCACCGGGACCACCAGCCGGCCGGGCAGGGCGCGGGCCGGCCGGCGGAGGTCGCCCAGGAAGATCCCGGTCCAGAACCGGGTGATGTAGGCGAAGGTGAGGGCGGCTGAGGCCACGGCCAGGACGGCCAGCCAGGGGCCCCGCTCGGCGGCCGCCTTGAAGAACAGCTCGTCCTTGAAGAAGCCGATCGTCAGGGGCAGCGCGGCCAGCCCGGCCGCGGCCAGCCCACTGCCGACGGCCAGGGCGGGCATGGCCCTGGCCAGCCCGCCGACCTCGGACAGGGCCTTGCCCCCGGTGGCCTCGGTCACCGCGCCGCTGGTCATGAACAGGGCGCTCTTGGCCAGGGCGTGGGCCAGCACGTAGAAGCAGGCCGCGGCCGCCCCGGCGGCGCCGCCGACCCCGAGCATGGTGACCACGTAGCCGTACTGGGCGATGGTCGAGTAGGCCAGCAGCCGCTTGAGGTGGTCGGCGCCCAGGGCCAGCACGCCACCCACGGCCATCGAGACCAGCCCGACCACCAGCAGCCCATCCAGCAGCGCCGGGCTGGTGGCGAGCAGCGGGTGCAGCCGGCTGAGCACGAACACCCCGGCGGCGACCATGGCCGCCGAGTGCAGGTAGGCCGAGACCGGCGTGGGCGCGGCCATGGCCCGCGGCAGCCAGAAGTGCAGCGGGACCTGGGCGCTCTTGGCCAGCGCCCCCACCGCGATCAGGGCCCCGGCCAGGGTGACGGCCCGGCCCCCCTGGGCCCGCTCCAGCAGCGCCGGGATCGAGGTCGTGCCCAGCTCGGCCCGCAGGATCAGGATCCCGATCAGCAGCACCACCGCCGACACCCCGGTCACCAGCAGCGCCATCAGCGCCGACAGCCGCGCCTCCCGGTGCTGGCGGTCGAACCCGATCAGCAGGTAGGACGCGACCGCTGTCAGGTCCCAGAAGACGAACAGCACCAGCAGGTCCTGGGCGGTGGCCAGGCCGACCATGGCCACCATGAACAGCACCATCAGGGCGTGAAAGCGGCGCCCCTCGCCCTGGGGCCGCTCCTCGTGCTCCAGGTGACGGGGCAGATAGGCGGTCGCGTAGGTGAAGGTGGCCACCCCGATCCCGGTGGCCAGCAGCCCGTACAGGGCACCCAGGCCATCCAGCCGGAAGGCCAGCCGGGCACCCCAGCTCGGCAGCCAGGCGACGTCGACGCCGCCCCCACCCGACCGCCAGACGGCCAGCACCGCCAGCGCAGCAACGGCCGCCACGGCAACCGCGGCCGCGCCCACCGCGCTGGCGGACAGCTCCCTGGCCGTTGCCGGGACCTTCTCCCCCGGTCGCATCACGGCCCGGCGGCGGCGAGTGCGGTCCAGCCACTAACTCCCATGGGTGTTGATCCCTGACTGTCGTGACGACCGCCAGAGCGACGTCGGCCTGCCCTGTAGGGTCTGCGAAGCTGGAGCTGGAACGATATGGCCCATTGGTACCACAGCAGCCCCCGGCGCTTTGGTGATGACACTGGTGTCGATCGTCAAACCGTCTCGACAAGGAGAACCGCATGGAGCTGGAACCTGGGGCGACCAACAGCCTCAGCATCGTCGTGGACGAGTCGATGACGGCCGACCGGTTCGGCAACAGCGGCGTGCAGGTGCTGGCCACGCCCATGCTGGTCAGCTACTTCGAGCTCACCGCGCACCAGCTGGCCATGCGAGCGCTCGGGCCCGGCCAGGGGACGGTAGGGTCCCGCGTGGACATCCGGCACCTGGCGGCCACCCCGGTCGGCATGCGCGTCACCTTCCGGGCGACGCTCACCGAGCGCGACGGTCGGCGGCTGCTGTTCCGGGTCGAGGCCGACGACGAGCAGGAGCGTGTCGGCGACGGCACCCACGAGCGCTTCGTCGTCGACATGGGCCGGTTCATGGGACGCATCGCCGCCAAGCATGCCTCCACCCCGTGATAGAACCGCGGGATGACCACCGAGGCGCCATTGCTGCTGGCGCTGGACCTCACCGGCACGTTCGCGTTTGCGCTCAACGGCTCGCTGACGGCGTTGCGGGCGGCCCGGCTGGACATCGTGGGCGTCGTGGCCTTGGGCATGATCACGGCGCTCGGCGGCGGGATCATCCGCGATGTCCTGCTCGACAGCCTTCCTCCGGCCACGTTCAGCGACTGGCGCTACCTCGCCGTGGCCGCCGGCGGCGGTCTGATCACCTTCGTCTTCGGACGCCGCCTGGAGCGGCTGAACACGCCGATCATCCTCCTGGACGCGGTGGGCCTGAGCCTGTTCGCCGTCACCGGGGCCAGCAAGGCGATCGTCTTCGGGCTGGGCGCGGCGCAAGCGGTCATCCTCGGGACGATCACCGGCGTGGGCGGCGGCACGCTGCGCGACGTCCTCATTCAGCAGATCCCGACGGTGCTGCGGAGCGAGCTCTACGCGATCCCCGCCCTGGTCGGCGCCACGATCGTCGTCGTGGTCAGCCTGCTCGGCGCCGACGGCCCGGCGACGGCGATCGGCGCGGCGGCGGTCTGCTTCGGGATCCGCATGCTCGGCGTCCGGTTCGGCCTCAACGCGCCGACGCCCCCCGCGGCCCCGGACCCGGGGCCGGACGACCACTGACAGCGCCGCGCGGGGTCGCTCGTGCGGTGCCCAGAACGTTCGCCGCGGCCGGCGGCCGAGCGCCGCGCCGCTCACCGTCCGGTGCTGAGGACGCGGCTGGCCGCCTCGCGCAGGGCGGCGGCGCTTTGCTCGAGGGCGGCGCGCTCGTCGCTGGTCATCGGGGGCTCGTGCATCTGCTGGACGCCAACCGCGCCGAGCACGCTGACCAGCGACAGGGTGACGTCGTAGCGCGGCGAGTAGGCGGCCA
>Ga0081538_10001866_pt2 | contig 15710 bp, 17 predicted proteins | sample TabmetS5T2R1_FD_71022 | JGI IMG/M metagenome (GOLD analysis project Ga0081538, IMG submission 71022) | Tabebuia heterophylla rhizosphere microbial communities from the University of Puerto Rico - S5T2R1 | ecosystem: Host-associated > Plants > Roots > Rhizosphere ... | reverse complement strand
TTGAGGTCGTCGCCACGGCGGCCGGGCAGCGCCCGGCAGAGGATCGGGGAATCACATGAGCTCCAAGGGACGCGCGGTGCAGGGCGCCCGAACCCACTCCGGCTCCGGCAAGAGCGGCCAGAAGAGCTTCCCGCTCGGCCGGGTCTGCGGGCAATGCGGTGATCCGCTGTCCCAGTACAACCCGGGCCCCAACTGCTGGAACCACACCGTCGAGTTCCCCTGGCGCGGCCCCACCGCCAAGCCGAAGCCCTAGCTCGTCAGTCCTTGCTCCGTCCGGGGCGGGTCGCCCCGGCGCGGCCAGGGCCGGCCCGGCAACGAGCACGGCGACCAGCGCCGCGACCACCGCATCTTGACCGGCCGGTCGGCCTATCCTTGAGGGGAGCGACGACAAGGAGCGCCACGTGAGCGACCAGCACCCGACCGTGCCAGGCTGGACCCCGGAGCCGCCCCCGGCCAGACGACGGCGGCTCGGCCCCGGGATCGTGGCCGGCGCCATCGCCGTCGTCCTGCTGTTCGCCGCGGTCGGCCTGGTCGCGGCCCGCCAGTCGGCCGGCACCGCCGAGGGCGCCTCCTCGCCCGAGGCGGCCGCCGCCGGCCTGCTCACCGCCCTCGGCGAGCAGGACCTGGACCAGGCCGGCCAGTACCTCGGCGGCGAGGAGCGCCTCCTGGTCGCGACCTACCGCGACCGGGCCACCGCGCTGCTCGCCGGCCGCGTGACCGGTCCTAGTGCCCAGCCGCTGTCCGGTCTCCAGCTGACCGCCCGCGACATCCGCTTCCAGCGGGTGGCCGGCCTGGGCGGCGCCGACGTCGCCGTGGTCGAGCTGGCCGGCGGGACCGTCGGCGGGCGCGACGCCAAGGGGGCCAAGCTGGAGCTGCCGGCCGCCGAGCTCAACCGCCGCCTGGCCGACCAGTCCAAGGGGGCCATCCGGGCCCTGCGGGCCGTCGTGGTCCGCGCCGACGACCGCTGGCGGGTCTCCCTGCTCGCCTCGGCGGCCGAGCACGGCCGCCTGGCCGCCGGGGCTCCCGAGCCCGCCTGGGACCAGCTCGCGAGCACCGGCCAGCAGGCCGCTCCCGGCGCCACCTCCCCCGAGAAGGCGGTCCGCGGCCTGGTGGACGCGGCCGGCCAGGGCCAGCAGGCCGCCCTGGAGCTGCTCTCGCCGGCCGAGCGGCGGATCCTGGCCGCCTACCGGCCACTGCTCGACCGCCAGGGCGGGATGCCACCGCTGGGCACGGTCCAGGTCAAGGGCCTCCAGACCCAGACCGAGGAGGTCGCCGACGGGGTGGCCAGGGTGCGGGCGACCGCCGGCCAGCTGACCGGGGGCAGGCCGCGGGAGTCGCTCAGCCTCGAGGAGGCCAACGCCAAGGGCCAGGCCCCGTACGTGGTCACCATCCGCCAGGACGGGACGTGGTATCCATCTGTGGTGTTCACCGTGACCGACTGGATGCTTCACCAAGCAGAACGGGAGCGCCCGTGATCAAGATCCTGCTGGTCGCCGACGACCCGGGCTTCCGGGAGCGCCTCGGCCTGGCCCTGGAGCGGCTGGAGCTGACGGGCGAGGAGGTCTCGTTCCTGGAGGCCGCCAACGGCAACGACGCCCTGGTGCTGGCCGAGTCGGAGTTCCCCGATCTGGTGGTGGCCGACGTCTCGGTCACCCCCTACGGCGGCTTCGGCCTGACCCGCGACCTCAAGGCCAACGCGGAGACGGCCTGCCCGGTCATCCTCATCCTGGACCGGTTCCAGGACGAGTGGCTGGGCCGCTGGTCCGGCGCCGACGCTCTGGTCAACCAGCCCGTCGACCCGTTCGCCCTGGCCCAGGTGGCGAGCCAGCTCCTCGAGGAGGACAACGAGGAGCAGGGTGAGGCCAGCGTCGAGGGAGCGGCCTCGTGAGCCTCCCCGCCCACTGCGGGTCGTGCCGTCGCGAGCTCCTCCTGTCCCAGCTCCTGGACCCGGTTGACGGCTTCCGCTGCCCCTTCTGCGGGTTCGCGTTCGCCCCTTCGTACGCCACGCTGGCCCCGGGGGTCGCCGCCCGCATCCTGGAGTCCCACGGCAACCTGGTCCGGGCGCTGGGGGAGCTCCAGTCCATGGTCGACGGTCGTCTGCTGCTCGACCGCGCGGCCGTGGTGACCCCGGTGGCCGACGCGCTCCCGAACGAGCCGCAGCCGGCCTGAGCCGGGTTGGGAGCCAGGGGCCCGGTTGGCCTGACCCGGTTCGCTTGACCTGGACGGGTGGCCGGGGGCGCGCCGCTCCGGAGCCCATCGTCGCGAACGCGCCCCCGGACCGCTCAGCGGTCCTCCTCCTCGCCGTCCTCCGGCGGAGGAAGCACCGCCTTGACCTTGCGCCGCATCGATGCCGCCTGGAGCAGGCACACCTCGATGAGGACGGCCAGCACCACCACCAGGCCGATCAGGACCACCACGAACGTCCGCACCGGTTCGCCTCCTTTGTCATGACCGCCTGGTACGTTCGACGCCCCTTCGAACACTTCGGCCGAAAGGTGATCTCGCCCGGGCCGGGTGTCCAGAGGTTGGAGTGCGAAGGAATGTGAAGGAATGTGAAGCCCACGATTCACATCGCGCCGCGCCGAACGGAGGCCGCCGATGCCCAGCGCCCCCACCCCCGACCCCGCCCCGCCCACCGTCGCCGTCCTGGGGGCCACGCTCCGCCGCCTGCGGACGCTCGAGGGCCTCACCCAGGCCGGCCTGGCCGGCCGCATCAGTTATGACCGCTCGTACATCGCCGCCGTGGAGCGGGGCACCGTCCGTCCCTCCCGCACGATGGTCGAGCGCTGTGACCAGGCCCTCCAGGCCGACGGCGAGCTCCTGCGGCACTGGGCCCTTACCGGCCCCGGTGCTCGCCCCCGGGCCGACGGCGGCGGCGAGCCCGGTCACCGTCCCGCGGCGCCGGGGGACCGGACGGGACCCGGCCGGGCGGTGTTCGAGGCGGTCGAGGTCGCCCGGCGGGCCGAGGCGTCCCAGCTGGGCCCGGGGACCCTGGCCGGGGTGGAGCGGACGGTGGCGCGGCTCCGCGACGCCGCCGACGGCACCCCGCCCGGCGAGCTGCTCCCGGCCGTGCTGGCCCAGCTGCGCTACGTGGGCCGGCTGCTCGAGCGCCGGCCCACGCTGGCCCAGCACCGGCGGCTGCTGGCCGCCGCCGGGTGGCTGTCGGTGCTCCTGGCCCGGCTCTTCTTCGAGGCCGGGGACCGCGAGGCGGCCGAGGCGAGCCGCGACGCCGCGTTCCGCCTGGCCCGGCTCGCCGGCCACGCCGAGCTTGCCGCCTGGTCGGTCGAGGCCCTGGCCGGGTGGGCCCTGGCCGACGGCCGCTTCCGGGACGCCCTCGAGCTGGCCCGGGACGGCCAGGACCTGGCCCCACCGGCCAGCGCGGCCGCTGTCCAGTTGGCCCTCGACGAGGCCGAGGCCTGGACGGCCCTCGGCGACCCGGCCCAGGCGGCCGGCGCCCGGCACCAGGCGGCCCTGACCCGGGCCATGCTCCCGGCCACCGCCTCATAGCCAGCATCGGCCGGGCGGAATGCCCCGGGTGACCCGCTCCCGGTCCGCCCGCGCCACCCCGGGGGCGCCCGGTAGTGCGCGAGTGAATTAGGCTTGCGCCGACAGCATCGACGTCACCTGGGAGCCTGCTGTGTCCGACCTGTTCTCCTGGCCCACCGTGCTCGGGCCACTGCTGCGCCGTGAGGACCTCAGCGAGGACCAGGCCGGCGCCGCCATGGGCTCGGTGCTGGCCGGGGAGGCCACCCCGGCCCAGATCGCCGCCTTCGCCGCCGGCCTGCGCATCAAGGGTGAGACCGCCGACGAGATGACCGGCATGGTCAAGGCGATGCTGGCCGCGGCGGCGCCGCTCGAGGTGCCTGGCCCACTGCTCGACACCTGCGGAACCGGCGGCGACCGGGCCGGCACCTTCAACGTCTCCACCCTGGCCGCGCTGGTCGCCGTCGGCGCCGGCCAGAAGGTGGCCAAGCACGGGAACCGGGCCGCCTCCGGCCGCTGCGGCAGCGCCGACCTGTTGGAGGCGCTCGGGGTGGCGATCGCCCTGCCCCCCGAGGGGGTGGCGGCCACCCTGGACGAGGTGCGGATCGGCTTCTGCTTCGCCCCCGTGTTCCACCCGGCGATGCGCCACGCCGGCGTGCCCCGGCGCGAGCTCGGCGTCCCGACGGTGTTCAACTTCCTCGGCCCCCTGGCCAACCCGGCCAGGGCCGCCCACCAGGCCCTGGGCGTGGCCGACCCCCGCATGGCCCCGATCATGGCCGAGGTCCTGCGGCGCACCGGCGTCCACCACGCCCTGGTCTTCTACGGCCACGACGGCCTGGACGAGCTGACGACCACGACCACCTCGACCGTGCTCGACGTCAGCGCCGGCGGCGTCCGCGAGCTCGTGGTCGACCCGGTCGAGCTCGGCCTGCCCGCCGTCGAGCGCGAGGAGCTCATCGGCGGCGACGTCGACCGCAACGTCGCCATCGCCAAGGAGGTCCTCAACGGCCAGGGCGGCCCGGCCCGCGACATGGTCCTGCTGAACACCGCCGCCGCCCTGGTCGCCGCCGACGCCGCCCTCAGCCTGACCGACGGCCTGGAGGCCGCCGCCCGCTCCATCGACGACGGCCGAGCCCGAGACACCCTCGACGCCTGGGTGGAGAGCTCGCGAAGGGCCGCGGGCTGACCCCGACCGCGGGGATCAGTCGGGCTGGCCGGCGTCGAACCCGACCGAGAACATCTCGTCGAGGTCGTGGCGGGAGTAGGTGCGGAAGGCGATCAGGGTGTTGGTGGTGGCCACCCCGTGGACCTTGCGGATGTGCTCGGTCACGGTGGTGGCCAGGTCGTCGTGGTCGCCGACCCGGACCACCGCGACCAGGTCCCAGTCCCCGGCCACCGAGTAGACCTCGCTGACCCCGTCGAGGTCGGCGAGCGCCTGGGCGGTCTCAGGGGTCTGGTCGACCTCGCAGGTGACGAGCACGATGGCGGTGACCAACTCCGGACCCTCCCACCTCGGCGAACAGAGCCGGAACGTAGCAGCCCCACGGCGGCCCGCGCAATCGCCTCAGGCGTCGGCCCGCTCCAGGGCGACGGCCATGCCCTGGCCGCCGGAGATGCAGAGGGTGGCCAGGCCGCGCCTGGCCCCCTGGCGCTGGAGCTGGTGGACGACGGTCCCGATGATGCGGGCCCCGGTCATGCCGATCGGGTGGCCGAGGGCGATGGCCCCGCCGTTGACGTTGGTCCGGTCCCAGTCGAACTTGAGCTCGCGGTCACAGGCCAGGACCTGGGCCGCGAAGGCCTCGTTGACCTCGACCACGTCGATCTCGGGGAGGGTCCAGCCGAGCTTGCCCAGCAGCTTCTGGGTGGCCGGGACCACACCCCAGCCCATGACGTGCGGGTCGACCCCGGCGCTGGCCCAGCCGACGACCCTGGCCAGGGGGCGGAGCCCCTGGGACCGGGCCGCCTCCTCGGCCATCAGGACCAGGGCGGCGGCGCCGTCGCAGATCCCCGAGGAGTTGCCCGCGGTGACCGTGCCCGGGTTGCGGAACACCGGCTTGAGCCTCGCCAGGGCCTCCAGGGTGGTGTCGGGCCGAGGGTGCTCGTCGCGGTCGACGGTGACCGTCCGCCGCCTGGCGTCGAAGGTGTCGACAGGGACAACCTCGTCGGCGAGGCGGCCCGCCTCCCAGGCCTCGCCCGCCCGCCGCTGGGACTGGAGCGCGAACGCGTCCTGCTCCTCCCGGCTCACGTCGTACCGCTCGGCCAGGTTCTCGGCCGTCTCGCCCATGGCCTCTCCGGCCAGCGGGTCCATGAACCCGTCCGAGGACATGCCGTCCTCGATCACCGCCGGCCCCATCCGGTAGCCGCCCCGCATCCCCCGCAGCAGGTACGGGGTGCGGGTCATGTTCTCCATGCCGACGACCAGCGCGACGTCGAGCTCCCCGAGGATGATCGACCCCGCCGCCAGCGTCAGCGCCTTGGCGCTCGACCCACACGCCTTGTTCACCGTGTACGCGGGCACCGTCTCCGGGACCCCGGCCCGGATCGACACCTGCCGCCCCGGGTTTGGTCCGTTCCCGGCCTGCCGCCCGTGCCCGGCCACCGTCTCGTCAACCCGCCCCGGGTCGACCCCGGCCGCGTCGAGCGCCGCCCTGGCGGCGACAATCCCCAGATCGACCGCGGGCACGTCCGCGAATCCCCCCATGAACCGCCCCATCGGGGTCCGCTTCGCGCCCACCACCACCACCGAACGCCGCTCCATGACCCCTCCCAGGCCCAGGCCGAATCCCCGGCCATTGTAGGTGGGACCGGTGCTGGTCCCGGGGCGTCGCGGTGTGCGCTACGGGCGGAGCCTGGCGGAGATACGACGGGTTCGGTCCCGCGCGTCTCCCGGCGGCCCCGGGTACGCGGGGCTAGGGCCGGCCCTTGCCGCCCTTGCCTGCAGGCTTGGAGGGGCGCGACTTGGTGTCAGTGTTGCCGACCGGCTCGAGGCGCTGGGTGGCGTCCTCGCCGCCCGAACCGGCTTCGCCGTTGACCGACGCTGCCGCCCCCTCGGCGGGCGGGTTCGGCTCGGTGGTGGCGGCCGGGTCGCCGACCGGAGCCGGCTGGGTGGTCTCGGCAGTGGTGGCGGTCAGGGTCGGCTGGGTCGCGTCGGCATCCCCGTTCCTCAACCTGTCGGCGCCGGCCGCCGACCCGCCGGCAGCAGACCCGGACTCGGCGGACCCGCCGGTCCCGTCGCTGGGCCTGTCCGGGCCCGCCGGCCTCTCGGCGCCGATGACGGGCTCGGCGACGGCCGGCTGCTCCGGCCTGTCGGCTGCATCGGCTCGGCCCGTCGCCGCTGCCTGGTCCGCCGCCTCGCCCTGGGCAGTCGCCTCGGTCTCGGGCAGGTCCGGGCCGCTCGGCCGGGTGGCGGACAGCATGCCGTCGCCGTCGGTGTCGCTGTCGGTGGGCTCCTGGGGGCGGAGGTCGGGGAACCGGGGGCTCTCCTCGGGAGAGCTGGCGGGGGGTTCGACTCCGAGGCGGGCGGCCGCCGCCGCGGTGGCCTCATCCGAGTCCTCCTGCTCCTCCTCGACCCGGTCGATGCCGGCCCGGACGTCGTCCAGGACCGACTCAAGGTGCCCGTAGACTCGGCCCAGCTGCTCCAGGGAGCGGTGGCGCAGAGTCTCCAGCCGAACCGTCTCGGCCTCGACCCCGAGGCGCTCGCGCTCGGCCTCCTGCCAGATCATGTCGGTCGCGTCGCGGGCCTCCTCCAGCACCGCCCGCGCGTCCTGCTCGGCCTGGGCCCGCATCTCCTCGGCCGCCTGCAGAGCGTCCTCCTCGACCCGCGCGCCCTCGTTCCTGGCCTCCTCGAGGATCCGACGGGCGTCGGCCTCGATCTCGCCGGCCCGGTGCTCGGCCGCCTTGACGATCTGCGCGGCCTCCTCCTCGGCGGCGTTGACCGTCTCCTGGGCCCGCTCGGCGGCGTCGGCGAGCATGTTCTCGGAGGACCGGCCGGCCTCCTCGAGGATGCTGGCCACGTGGGTGCCCAGGTGGCTGAAGGAAGCAGCACCCTTGTTCTCGATCTGCGCCCGGTAGGCCCGCTTCTCGGCCTCGTCGGCCCGCTGCCGTTCCTGCTCGATCTGGTTGGCGACCTCGGCGGCCCACATCTCCACCTGGCGGCGATCGAAGCCCCGGAGGACGATCATGAAGTCAGGCATGTCGACCTTCGGCTCGCTTGCCATGTGTGGCTCGAACGCGCTCACGGGGGAGACCTCCATCTCTGCGAGTTTGGGGACCGGGGGCGGAAATGGTATCTCGCCGGACGACCCGCCCGTACGCGCGATAGCCTACCGCTCATGCAGCAGTCAACCGAAACCGGCAATATTCTGCCAACCGTCGACGCCGGCCAATTCTTCGCCGTTGACATCCGGTCGGCCCTGGTCACCGCCGTCGAGGAGTTCCCCGAGGCACGCCGGCCCGCCTACAGAGTCCGCCTCGACCTGGGCCCTCTCGGCGAGCGGGCGGCGAGCGCCCAGATCACCTCCTACGCCCCCCAGGAACTCGTCGGGACGACGGTGGTCTGCGCGGTGAATTTCCCGCCCAGGCGAATCGCCGGCTTCAAGTCTGAAGTCCTGATCCTTGGCGTGTATGACGCCGACGGCACTGTCATCCTCCTCCGCCCCGACCGCCCCGACCGCCCCGACCGCCCCGTCCCCCCGGGCCACCGGGTCGGCTAGCGCCTGGCGCCTCCCGCGAACGGGCTCGTGTGGCGGCTGGGACGCCGGGGGCGGGAGGGCCGGGCTTCGGGGCGGCCGCGGGCTTCGCCGGGCGGCCAGGCGTGGCGGTGGCGGCCGGGGTCGTAGCGGAGCTGAAGGAGGGCGCCGCCGATCGCCGGGCTGGCCAGGCGGCCGCGAACGGCCAGGAGCTCGGCCTTGCCGGCGGCGCCCTCCAGCCAGCGGGTGACCAGGTTGACCTCGTCCGCCAGGTGCCGGGGCGGGGGACCGTCGAACGGCTCCGGTGGCGGAGCCCGCTCCAGGAGACGCTCGACACCGGGCTGGTCGTCGGCGGCGACCAGGCCGACGGCGGCCAGCTGGCCCCGCCGGACCACAGTGACCTCCCGGCCGTCGCGATGGGGACGGGCGAGCACGATCTCGTCGGCTCCGGCCAGGGCGGCCGCCCGGCGGGCCTCGGCCAGGGCGCGGGTCAGCGCCTCGAGCCGGTCCCGGGCACCCGCCGCCTGCTCGTAGCGCTGCTCGGCCGCGTAGGCGGCCATGCGCCGGCGCAGCGGGCCGAGCACGGGCTCGGGGTCGCCGTCGAGCGCCGCCTCGAGGGTCGCCACCAGGGCGGCGTAGCGCTCCTGCCCGACCGCGCCGGTGCAGGGGCCGAGGCAGCGGCCCAGCTCCAGCAGGGCGCAGGCCGACCCACCCCCGCGCGCCCCGATCCGCATGGTGCAGCGGCGCAGCGGCAGGGCGTCCTCGATCGCCGCCTTGACCAGCTCGGCCTGCGCGGCCGAGCCGAACGGCCCCAGGTAGCGGGCGCCGTCGGGCTGGACCCGGCGGACCAGCGACAGGCGCGGGAACCGCTCGCGGGTCAGCTTGAGGTACCTGAGCAGAACGTTTATCATATGACCCTGACCTGCGGCATCGAGCAGGAGGGGACATGCCACCCAGGAGGGAACATCCCGCCAAGGGATGGGCCGCCGCCCTGGACCGCACCTCATTGGTCCGAACCGACATTCAGCAGGACAGCTCCGAGAACCAGCAGCGGCTCAATCGGCAAACGGCACGAGCCTTCGGGCTGAAGCTCAAGCCCGGCTACGACTTCTCCGAACCCGGCAAGAGCGCCAGTAAGCCCATCACGCGCCGCGAGCTGGAGCGAGGCATCAACGCCGTCGTCAAGGAGAAGGCGGTCGAGGCGCTGCTCGTCTCGTCGGTTGACCGGTTGTCGCGGCTGGGGATGCGCCATGTCGGGGAGATGCTGGATGCCGTGGATGCGGTCGGGGGCCGGATCATCTTCAACAAGGGCAACCTGGACAGCTCCCAGCCGGCAAGCCGCGCCATCATCGCGTTCTTGTCCGAGCAGGCCCGTGATGAGGCGAACATGCTGTCGTGGCGGATCGAGACCTGGCGTGAGGGTTGCCGCCTCAAGGGCAAGTGGACCGGTCGACATCCCTACGGGTACCGGGTCGTCGACGGCAGGCTGGTTCCGCACCCTGACGAAGCACCGATCGTGCGGCGGATCGTGGCCGAATTCCTCGATGGGAAACCTGCTCGCCAGATCGCTAGAGCGTTGAACGAGGCAGAGATCCTGGCGCCTGCCGCATCCAAGGCTGCCCAGATGCGCGCTGAAGGACGTGAGCCGAGCCAAGGCATGTCGACCTGGTGGACTACGTCGGCGGTGACGAGGCTGCTCCGCAACCCCGTCCTTGTGAGCTGGGCGACGCACAACGGACGAATCGTGCTCGGCCCGGATGGGGAGCCGGTGAGCTTCGGGGAGGGCATCCTGGCGCCAGGTGAGCACGCCCGGGTCCTGGTCGAGCTGGAGCGCCGCACCGCGATCGTGCAGCAGAGTCCCACGAAGACTCGCGCAGCCGGCAGCCGGACCGGTGGGGGACGTCCCTCCCGATTCCTCCTTGTGGGGACCGCTCGCTGTAAGGGATGCAGCTACGCGATGAGCGCCAACAGCAACAACGCCGATGACTGGCGAGGGCAGTACTACGAGTGCGGCGCCGCGGGAGCTGGCCGGACGTGCCCCGCGTCCGCCTACATCCAAGTAGAGAAGGCTGACGCGGAGGTCATGCGGCAAGTCAGGACGCGACTCGCCGCGATGGAGCCAGACGACCCCATTCTTGGCGCCATTGCCGAGCGCTGGCGGGAACTGACCATGCCCGAAGGCGAAGGCGAGCGTGCCGTCCTCCAGTCCCGACTGGATGCCGTTCGCGGCCGGATCGTGGACCTCGAGGAGGCCAGGTATGTCCGAGGCGAGTTCTCCACCGTCGACGACGTCGCCAGATGGGACGGGATGATGACCCGGCTGAAGGTTCAGCGTGACGCCGTCCTCCAGGACCTCGAGGAGCTTGGCCCGCCACCCGATTTCGATCTCACCACGCTGCGTGCCACCTATAGCGCTGAGGTGTGGGACGCCACGCCGCTGCCGCAACGGCGTAGGTGGCTTCAGGTCGCCGTTGCCAGGGTCATCATCGCCTCTTCTCAGAGGCGGAAGGTGCCGGCAAGGGATCGTGTTCGGGTTGTCCTTCTTGGCGAGGAGACCGACTAGGTTGGCCATGGTATGACCTGGTCTGTATCTCAGGACGCCAGCGTCTGTCCTGCTTGGGTCGTCGTTTGGTCGTCGTGTCAAAGCGACGACGAGTTGCATCCTGGTCAAGCTTCACGTTCGGCTGTTGCGTACGTCCCGCATGAGAGCTTGAGGGCGGATCAGCGGGTCAGCCGGAGTATCCCTCCCTCGACCGACTGCGCCGGGAGGACTATTGAGCCGCTTACGCACAACAGCGCAAGTGTTGCGGCTGCTTGGCAGCGGCGAGTCGACTCCGCTCGACGGCAACATCGAGCTCCTGCGCTCCGTTCTCCGCATCAGTGCCGAAGCCTGCGAGCGGCTCGACGAGACGGACCGGCAACTCTCGCAGGCACTCCTGCGGATCGCCGATCTGGAGGCGCTTCTCGTAAGGGTCGTCGAGGTCCTGGAGACGGCCCCGTTGCCGGTCGATGGTGGTTCCTGGGTGGTCCTCGGACTCACCCAGGAAGTCCAGCGCGCCCTGGCGGAGAATCCTGATGAGGTGAATCGAGGAAGCCGCGGGTGATCTGGCTGCATCAGGCCCGAAACGACGAGCAACTCCTGACCCCTCGGCTGGAGCTGGTACCGGTCGTCGCTGATGACGCCGAGGAGCTGACTGACGTGTTCGGCGACCAGCGGTTGTATGCGTTCCTTGCCAGCCATCCGAGTACGACCGAGGAGCTGCGCGCTCAGTTCGCCCGGCTGGCGGCTGCCCGCGTGGTCGACAAGACGGGGACCGCGCAGCGCAACTGGACGGTGCGCCGTCGCAGCGACAGCCGAGCGGTGGGCATGCTGCAGGCGGCCTTCTTCGATGAGGGCCGCGCCGCTGAGATTGCCTGGGCGGTCGGTGTGCCCTGGCAGGGGCAGGGCATTGCCTCCGAAGCTGCCGGGGCAGTGGTCGGCTGGCTCGAGCGCCACAAGGTGTCCTTCATCACCGCCCACATCCACCCGGACCACCATGCCTCCGCCAAGGTGGCAACCCGAGCGGGCCTGCGGCCAACGGGCGAGTACCGCGACCATGAGGGCATTCGTGAGCAGCTGTGGCGCCGCCAGGTCCAGGGATCGCCATCTGCGATCGAAGGGAGTCCTCCATCCGAGAGCCATCCGTCACCCAAGGAGGGTTCCATGGCAACCGCCGACGGTGACCCGGTCCGGGAGCGGCTGGCCGGTTATGCAGCCGCTCTCCACGCGGAGGGCGCCATCCGCTCCCAGGCCGTCCAGCAAGCGTTCGCCAGCGTCCGGCGTGACCGTTGCATCACCAGCTTCCACTCCGCCGATGGCACGGTCGACGTGCCCCAGGACAGCCTCCCGCCAGCTGAGGTTCTGGACCGCATCTACAGCGATCAGGCGCTGATAACTCACTTCGACGAGCGGGGTGCCCCCACCAGCTCCAGTTCCCAGCCGGCGCTGGTGGCCCAGATGCTGGGGGCCCTGGAACTGGCCCCCGGCATGCGGGTGCTGGAGGTCGGTACCGGCACCGGCTACAACGCCGCCCTGCTGGCCACCATCACCGCCGCCCCGGTGGTCACCTTGGACGCCAACCAGCAGGTGGTGGCCGAAGCACGCGAGGCGCTGGGCCGTATCGGCCTGGACCGCCAGGTCACCGTGGTCCACGGCGACGGCTACCACGGCTGGCCGGCCGGCGCGCCGTACGATCGGATCATTGTGACCTGCGGCTGTGCCGGGCTGTCGCCGCAGTGGCTGGCCCAGCTGGCCCCCGGCGGGCTGGCGCTGGTCCCGGTCGCCCACGGCGGCGTGCACCCGATCGTCACCGCCTGGGGTGACGGTCCTGAGGTGCGGGGCCGGATGGCGCTGTGGGCCGACTTCATGGAGGCTGCCGGGCCGCTCGGCCAGCAGCCGACGATCCTCCATACCATCCCCGCTGACGCGAAGTTCACCAGCTACCCGCGGGTCGGGCCGGTGCTGGAGTGGGAGGGCTATACCGCTCTGTGGTGCTGTCTTGCCGCCCGCGACCGTCGCATCACCCGAGCCGCCACGCTGGTGGAGGGCATCGACCCGGTGCAGGGCATGTGCGTCCTGCACGACCCCGAGCGCGGCATCGCCTGGATCCAGATGGACGGCAGCATCCATGTCGCCGGTGATCCGGCGCTGCTGGAGGAGACCGCCGAGCTGCTAAAGGAATGGGAGACGCTCGGTCGGCCACCCATCCAAGGCTGGCGCTGCACGTTCGCCGAAACCGGCCCCACCTCGGCTTCGATCCTCACCCCGAGAAACTGGTCGCTCGTTAGGCGAGGCCCTTGAGCCGTCTTTTCGACCGGGACCGATTCCGTCGAGCGGTGCAGGTCATAGAGCAAGCATTCGGGTGCTCTATGACCGAGCGCAGCGATGTCGTGCAATCGTCTCCCATCTCCTGCGACGACGAAGTGATGACCCCCGCGTACGGCCTACCTGCGACGGTTGGCCGGTTACGATGTGAAGCAATGCGCCGCATCCTCTGGAGCGCCGATGGCGCACGACCGGCCTGAGTCCCTACCGCTCGGCAGGCTTGTGGTGGAACAGCGTCACCACCTGAGCTTGTCGCAGACGGACGTGGTTCGGTGCATTCACAACGCCGCCAAGGCCGATGGCCGGCAGTCCGGCGCAACCAAGCAGTGGATCAGTGAGATTGAGCGGACAGGGCGGATCCCGCACCCGGACGCGCTGCGTTGGCTCGCCGCTGCAATCGACCTTCCTGTCGAGCGGGTTGTTGCCGCCGCTGATGAGCAGCGTCGCCTCCGTCGCCGCGATGTGCCTGGCGGACAGCCGCCACGGGAACAAGCCTTGGAGAGTGCGGCACGACTGCTGCATGCGTCCGTGGACGGCCGGGCGCCGCCGGGTGTGTTCGTGCCGGTCAGCAATGGCGTGAGCGATGGGGTGAGCGTCGACGCGGAGGCCATGGACGCCTTTCGTGCGGCGGATCGCCAGGTCGGCGGCGGCCACCTGTATGGGACCGTCGTCCATTACCTCCAGACTCAGGTGGCGCCGCGGCTGTTCGGTAGCGCCGTCGACGACGGGGGGCTGCTGACGTTCTGCGCCGCTGCCGCACTCACCGACATGGCCGGCTGGATGGCGCATGACGCCGACCGCAACATGCTCGCCCAGCAGCACTTCCAGCGTGCCCTGGCGCTGGCCAGCATCGGCGAGGACTGCCAGCTACGCGCGCACATCCTGGCTGGCATGAGTCATCTGGCCCACCACCTCGACCACCCGGATGAGGCCATGCGGCTGGCTGACGCCGGTACAGGCAAGCTACGGGAAGGGCCGGCCAATCCGGAGCTGGCCGCGCGCCTGTTGGCGCTGGAGGCACGTGGGCGTGCCGCCCGCGGTGAGGCGGCCGCTTCAGCTCACCTGCTCATGCAGGCCGAGCAGGCCCTGGATGCAGCCCAGCCCACTTATCCTTCGACCTGGATCAGCCGGTTCGATGAGGCGTCACTGGCCAACGAGGCAGCCCGGTGCATGCGCCAACTCGGCCAACTCACACAGGCCCGACGACAGGCGGAACGCATTGTCGCCCTGCGATCCGGTGACCGGCCCCGCAGCCGGGCCTTTGCACAACTCATCCTGGCGCACGTGTTGATTGACGAGCGCAACCTTGACGAGGCGACTGCGGTCGGCCGCGACATCCTCGATGGCACCCGGGCGCTCGGCTCCTTCCTGGTGGTGCGCCAGCTCCAGCGCCTCGGGGACCTCCTTGCCGCCGACCGGTCAGCGCCAGCGGTCGCCGAATTCCTGGAGTACCTTGATCAGGAACTCCGCCGGCGCATGGTGCTGTACCGCTCGTTCAGCGCCGACCATCCCGGCTAGCAGGCCGAGAGCGAAAGGACGGTCTCGCGGCATGGCGAGCTTCCAAGGCGACGCCGCTGCCTGGGAGGCCTACCTTGCCGAGGGCAACGCCAAGCAGGCTCGCAAGCGGGTCGCCGCCGACGTCCTCGTCCGCGACCCCACACATCGCATCCTGCTGGTGGATCCCAGCTACAAGCCGGACTGGGATCTCCCCGGAGGGATGGCCGAGGCCAACGAACCCCCGCTCGAGGCCGCCCGCCGCGAGGTCCGCGAAGAGCTCGGCGTAGAGCTGGCGGTCGGCAGGCTGCTGTGCGTGGATTGGGTGTCGCCCCACGGACCCTGGGACGACACACTGATGTTCCTGTTCGACGGGGGGACGCTCACAGCGGCGGAAAGCGCCAGTGTGCGGCTGCTCGACAAGGAACTCGTGGCCTTCGAGTTCTGCACCGAGGAACAAGCGGCGCGTCTTCTCCGTCCACACGTCTGGCGGCGGGCGCAGGCGGCCCTACAGGCTCTTCAAACCGGTCAGGTTTGTTACCTGCAAGATGGGCAGCCGGTCGGAGCGACAGCAGAGCAAGGCTCTCAGTAGGCCGTCCGTCCGGCTTGTACGCAGCTCCGACCACTGGATTGCCACGCGCCGGAACCGCCGGCCGCCAATACAACTACAAGCACAGACGTGGATCGAGTTGCTCGGCTTCTCCCGTCGGATGCTGCGGTACGCCCAGGATGCGGTTGGCAGGATTGATGCCGCGGTACGGTCGCACCGTTGGGTGAGGCTGTATGCATGTCGAGTGGCCGTCCGGTGTTCTCGCCCCGGAGGCGGCCGACCGGTAGCGTCGAGGTCGGACGAAGCCTTGCCAACCGTGGAGGGTGTCGGTAATGCGGGTGGTCACGGTCGCCAGCGGCAAGGGCGGCGTCGGCAAGTCGACCGTCAGCCTGAACCTGGCCCTGGCCCTCGCCGAGCGGGGCCGCCGGGTTGGGCTCCTGGACGCCGACCTGTACGGCCCCGACATCCCGCTGATGATCGGCCTGACCCGCCAGCGGCGGCTGCGGTCCTGGGACCTGTGGCGGTCCTCGGGGCCGGTGCGGCTGGAACCGGTCGAGCGCTTCGGCATCCGGGTCATGTCGGCCGGGTTCCTGCTCGGTGAGGACCAGGCCCTGGCCTTTGCCGCGCCGCT
>Ga0081538_10003138_pt1 | contig 15711 bp, 16 predicted proteins | sample TabmetS5T2R1_FD_71022 | JGI IMG/M metagenome (GOLD analysis project Ga0081538, IMG submission 71022) | Tabebuia heterophylla rhizosphere microbial communities from the University of Puerto Rico - S5T2R1 | ecosystem: Host-associated > Plants > Roots > Rhizosphere ... | reverse complement strand
TCGGCCAGCAGGCGCGACTTGCCGATCCCCGGCTCGCCCTCGACCGCCAAGACCCGACCGCCCTCGGCGATCGCCGCGACCGCCGCATCGAGCGCCGCCAGCTCGCGTGAGCGCCCGACGAGCGGCGTCACGAGGCACCGACCTCGATCGCGCGTTCCACAAGCGGCGTCACGCGGCGCCGTCCTCGAAGCGCGGGTCCGACGAGCCGGGTCACGGCCCGATTCTGCCGGATAGGTGAACCCCCCGATGGCGCCGCGCCACGGAACGGCGACGATCCAGGGCATGACGAGCATCGACCCCGCCCTCACAATCCCGGACATGGAAGGCATCCACCCCGCCGTCCGCGTCGGCCACGTGCACCTCCGCGTCGCCGACCTCGACCGCTCGCTCGCCTTCTACCGCGACGCGCTCGGCTTCGGCGTCGTCGCCGACGGCCGCCCGGTCGGCCTCGACGCCGCCTTCCTGGCGGCCGGCGACTACCACCACCACATCGGACTCAACACGTGGGAGAGCCAGGGCGCCGAGCCTCCGCCTCCCGGCCACACCGGCCTCTACCACGTCGCCTTCGTCTACCCCGACCGCGCCGAGCTGGTCCGCGCCGTCGAGCGCCTGAACCAGCACGGCTATCCCATCGACCACGCAAGCGACCACGGCGCGACCGTGTCCGTCTACCTCGAGGACCCCGACGGCAACGGCGTCGAGCTCTACTACGACCGCCCGCGCGTCGACTGGTTCGACGCCGGCGGCCGCCCGATCCTGAAGGCCGACCGGATCGCGATCGAGGACCTCTAGGTCGTCTGCGTGACCTTGCGCAGCGCGCGCGGAGCGTCGGGATCGATGCCCTTCGCGCGCGCGAGCGCCTCGGTCAGCAGCTGGCCGGGGACGACCAGGGTGAGCGGCGCCAGCTCCGCCGGCAGGCCGGCATCGCGCAACACCACATGGCACGCGGCGGCGAACTCCTCGTCACCGCCGATCCCGAACACGTGCGCCCCCTCGGACCGGCACCGGCGCGCCAGCGCCGTCATCGCCTCCAGCATCGCGCCGTCGCGAGCCGCCGCCAGCAGCAGGGCCGGAGTGGAGGCGTCGACGACCGCGATCGGCCCGTGCTCGAGGTCCGCGTAGGACAACCCCAGCGCGGTGACGTAGCACGCCTCCTGGAGCTTCAGCGCGAGCTCGCGGGCGATCGCGTACGCGTACCCGCGCGCCGAGACCGCGAGCCGCTCGACGTACGTGAGCCGCACCGCCAGCGCCTCCGCCGCGTCCGCGACCCCCAGGACACCGGAGATCGCGTCCGGCACGGCACGCAGCCGCGCCACGTCGTCGCCGGCGAGCGCCAGGCCGAGGACGGCAAGCGCGGCGAGCTGCGTCGTGAACGTCTTGGTGGCCGGCACGGCCAGCTCCTCGCCGGCGCGCGTGACCAGCGCCAGGTCGGCCCGCGAGGCGAGCGGCGAGTCCGCTCCGTTGGTGATCGCCACCGTCCGCGCGCCGCACGAGCGCGCCCAGTCCTGCGTGGCGACGATCTCCTCCGTGCGCCCGGACTGCGAGACCGACACGGCGAGCACGCCTTCGAGGTCGACCGACGCGCGGTAGGCGGTCGCCACCGACGGCGAGGCGAGCGCGCCGAGCCGTCCCGCCCGGACGCTGCACAGGTACTGCCCGTAGACCGCGGCGTTGTCGGACGACCCGCGGGCGATGAACAGCACCTGCCGCGTGCCCTCGCCGAGGCGTGCGATCTCGCCCGCCAGCGGCAGCAGGGCGTCGAGCGTCGCCGCGACCGCCGCCGGCTGCTCGGCGATCTCGGCGCGCATGCGGGTGGTCAAGCGACGACCTCGGGCGCGCCGTGCACGAGCTCGCCGCCGATCCACGCGGCGCGCGTGCGGAAGTCGGGCCCGAGCCAGACGAGGTCGGCGACGGCGCCCGGCTCGATCCGCCCGAGGTCGGCGCGGCCGAGTAGGTCGGCCGGCACGCGCGTCGCGGCCTCGATCGCGGCCGCCGGCGAGAGCCCGAGCGCGACCGCGCGGCCGACCGCGTCGTCGAGCCGCAGGTTCGCTCCCGCCAGCGTGCCGTCCGCCCGCCGCGGCGGCTGGCCGTCGCGGACGATGACCGGCGCGCCGCCCAGCTCGTACATGCCCGCCGGCATACCGGCGGCGGCGATCGAGTCGGTGACGAGGCAGATCCGGCCCGGCGCTGCGGCCAGCGCGATCCGGGCGACCGCGTCGGCGACGTGGTGCCCGTCGAGGATCAGGCCGCAGCTGAGCCGCGGATCGGCGAGGCCCCAGCCGGCCACGCCCGGCTCGCGATGATGGATCCCGCGCTGGGCGTTGAAGAGATGGGTGATCATCCGCGCTCCCGCGCCCGCGGCGGCCGAGACCACGTCGGCGGTCGCGTCGGTGTGCCCGCAGCTCACGAGCACGCCGGCGTCCGCCAGCCGCTCGATCGCCTCCAACGCGCCCGCCCGCTCCGGCGCCAGCGTCAGCAGCGCCATCGTCCCCGGCTCGAGCAGGGCGTCGACCCGCTCCGGCGTCGGATCCCGGAACAGCGACGCGTCGTGCGCGCCGCGTCGCGCCTCGGCCAGGAACGGGCCCTCGACGTGCACGCCCAGCACCCGCGCCCCGTCGAGCGGGACGGCAGCCCGCCGCAGCCCGTCGACGAGCGCCTCGATCGTCGCGGTGACGAACGTCGGCAGGAAGGAGGTCACGCCGGTCTCGGGCAGCCGCCGCACCGCATCGCCCCAGTCGTCGGACTCCGCGAAGTCGACGCCGAAGAACCCGTTGACCTGGAGGTCGATCAGCCCGGGCGCCAGGATCCCGTCGGGCAGCACCAGGTCAGCGCGCTCGGCGCCCACGGAGACGACCCGGCCGTCCTCGACGACGACCGAGGCGGGCACGAGCCCGTCGACGGTCAGGACCTGCGGAGCGGCGATGACCATGCCGCCACTCTATGAAGGATCAGTCCGCGGCGATGGTGACGTTGCGGCCGGTCTCCTTGGCCGCCGCCAGCGCGTCGGTCGCCCGCAGCAGGAGCAGCTCGGCCGGCTCCTCGCCGTCCCACCGCGCCACGCCCGCCGACGCCGTCTGCCCGCGCGGGGTCGCGGCGCGCACGCGGTCGAGCACCTCGACCGCCTCGCCGAGCCCGCAGCCCGGCAGCAGGATCCCGAACTCGGTCCCGTCGAGCCGCGCCAGCAGGTCGACCTCGCGCAGCTCCGCCCGCCAGCGCGACGCCGTCTCCTTGATCAGCCGGTCGCCCTCGCGCTCCCCGCGCAGCATGTTGAACGCGCTCATGTGGTCGATGTCGACGACCGCGACGGCCAGCGGCGCGTCGCCGCGGCGCGCCCGGGCCAGCTCGCGCGGCAGCTCCTCGTCCCAGACCCGCCGCGTGACGAGGCCGGTCAGTCCGTCGGTGAGAGCGAGTGCGCCCATGCGGTTGCGCAGCGTCGCGTGCTCGATCGCCACCGCCGCCTGCGCGGCGAGCAGCCGCAGGACACCGGCCGGTGCGTCCGGGAGCGCCTCCAGCGGCGACTGCCAGACCACGATCAGCACGCCGGCCACCTGGCCGTCGCGCAGCACCGGCTCGAACACCGCCGAACGGGCGGCGGTCGCCTCCACGAGCGGGGCGGCGAGCGCCGGATGCGTGCGCGCGTCGGCGACGAAGTAGGTCTCCTTGGACGTGAACGCGCGACCCGGACCGGAGGGCGTGTCGCCGCGCGGCTGGATCGTCACCGGCGCGATCTCGACGCCGGCCATCGCGGTCGAGACGAACTCGCGGCCGGCCGGCTCGAGCAGGAAGGCGACCGGCGCGCCGGCCACCTCGCAGGCGGCCTCGCAGACCGCGGTGCGGGCGTCGTCGGCCCCCGCCAGCGCCCGGGCGACGCGGCCGATGGCGCCCATCCCGCGCGCCTGGTCGCGGAGCATGTCGTTGAAGCGGCGCAGGTCGCGCTCGTTGCTCTCGCGCTCGAGCTCGGAGGCGAGCACGCGCGCGAGCATGAGGAAGAGCTGCTCGTCGTCGTCCGTGAACGGCTCGACCGAGTGGCGCAGCGCGGCCAGCGACCCGACCCGCGTGCCGTCGGACAGCTCGAGCGGCACGCCGAGGTACGCGCGCGCGCCCACCTGGTCCTGCATCGGCAGCCCGGCGTAGATCGGGTGGCGGCCGACGTCGTTGCACAGGCGCGGCGCGCGGTCCTCCGCCATGTGGGAGCAGAACGCGTCGCCGAGCGGGATCGCGAGGTTCGAGCGCAGCCCGATGCCGCCGCCGTTGCGGGCGTCGACGATGCGGTGGATGAACTGCCCGCGGTCGAGGTGGGCGAGATAGAGAACGGCGTCCGGGAGGTGCCGCTCCAGCAGGTCGAGCACCGAGCGGGTGGCGTCGGCGAACGAGCGGTAGGTTGTCGAGGTCGCGGCAGCCGCCGCCTGAATCGCGCTTGCGTCCACGAGGAGAATTGTCGACGCAGCGTCGGCGCCTTCAAATGGGAAATCCGTCTAGGGTCCGGCGCGCAAGATGAAGCTCGCGACCTTCACCACAGGCGGCGACCCCCAGGCCGGCGAGGTCCGCGGCGACGAGATCGTCGCCTTCGACGGCGGCACCGTGGTCGACCGGCTGGCGTCGGGCGACCGCGCACCTGCCACCGGCCGCACCTACGCGCTCGCGGACGTCACGCTGCTGGCCCCCGTGCCGCGCCCGCGCGCGATCTTCGGCATCGGCCTCAACTACGCCGCGCACGCCGCCGAGCAGGGCAAGGAGCCGCCGGCGTTCCCGATCGTGTTCATGAAGCTGCCGACCTCGAGCGTCCCGCCGGGCGGCCCGGTCATCCGCCCCCGCGTGGTCGACGAGCTCGACTACGAGGCCGAGCTGGTCGTCGTGATCGGCGCCGGCGGCAGGATCGCCGGCTTCGCCGTGGCCGACGACGTCAGCGCCCGCGACCTCCAGAACCGCGAGCCGCAGTGGACCCGCGCCAAGGGCTTCGACAGCTCGTGCCCGTGGGGCCCGTGGATCACCACGACGGACGAGCTGCCCGACGCCGCCGGCCTGCGCATCGGCTCGTGGGTCAACGGCGAGCAGCGCCAGGACTCGACCACCGACGACCTCGTGTTCGGCCCTCAGCAGCTCGTCGACTTCATCTCCGAGACGTGCACGCTCGAGCCCGGCGACATCATCCTCACCGGCACCCCCGAGGGCGTCGGCATGGCCATGGACCCGCCGACCTACCTCAACCCCGGGGACACGGTGCGGATCGAGATCGAGCGCCTCGGCTCGATCGAGCACCGCATCGAAGCGGTGCCGTAGCGGTTCCCCGCCCGCCGTGAGCGTGGGCATCGAGTGGCGTTGCGGGCGAAAGCACTTTGCAACGCAAAGGAGTTTGCGGTACGGTGTCGTCATGGAGCACGCCGAAGCCGCCCGCACCCTCGACGACGTCGCCCGCATGCGCCGCCGCACGCGCCGCGCCGTCCATCCCGTGTGGTTCTCGAACCTCGTCGCCGGTGCCTTCTTCACCGGCTCGGCGGCGATCATGGCCGTCGACGCCGGCACGGCCGTCGCGCTGGCCTACTGGATCGGCGGCGGTGCGCTCGGCCTCGCGCTGATCGTGGCGTACTCGGTGCGGCTCGAACGCGAGCTCGGCCTCGAGGGCCGGCCGGCCGACCCCGTCCTCGGCATCGTGGCCGCGATCGTCACGGCGGCCGTGCTGCTCGACGGCGAGCTCGCGCTGCTCGTGGCCGCGGCCGGCACGCTCGCCGTCGGGCTGCTGCTGCGCGACCGGTTCGAGCTGGCGGCCGGGGCCGCGATCGCCGCCGTCGCGGTGGCGATCCTCGCGGTCGACCCGGCCGAGCCGTGGCTGTGGGGCAACCTCGGCCTCGGCCTCTCCCTGCTCGGCGCCGGCCTGGCGGGTTCTCGCTCGTGACCCACCCCGCGCTGCAGCTCGACGACACCGTCCACCAGCGGGTCCGCCTCGGCATCCTCGCCGTGCTCAGCGAGGCCCGGCGGGCCGACTTCGCCTACCTTCGCGACGCGCTCGACCTCACCGACGGCAACCTCTCGCGCCACATCGCCGTGCTCGAGCAGGCCGGCCTCGTGAAGGTCGAGAAGGGGTTCGAGGGCAAGCGCCCGCGCACCTGGGTGGAGGCGACGCGCGCCGGCCGCCGGGCGCTGGCCGCCGAGATGAAGGCGCTGCGCGAGCTGATCGCCCTCGTCGACGCTAGTGCTGCTTGATGACGCGGTCGATGAGGCCGTACTCGGCGGCCTGGTCGGCCGTGAAGAAGCGGTCGCGCTCCATGTCGCGGTGGACCTGCTCCTCTGACTGCTCGGTGTGCTTGGAGTAGATCTCGTCGACCCGCTTGCGGGTCTTGAGGATCTCCGCGGCGTGGATCTCGATGTCGGTCGACTGACCCTCGAAGCCGGCCGACGGCTGGTGGATGAGGATCCGCGAGTTGGGCAGCGCCATGCGCTTGCCCTTCGCCCCGCCGGTGAGCAGCAGCGAGCCCATCGACATCGCGATCCCGACGCACATCGTGGCCACGTCGGGCTTGATGAACTGCATCGTGTCGTAGATCGCCAGCCCCGCGTAGATCGAGCCGCCCGGCGAGTTGATGTAGATCGAGATGTCCTTGTCCGGGTCCTGCGACTCGAGGTGCAGGAGCTGGGCCACGATCAGGTTCGCGACCTGGTCGTCGACCGCGCTGCCGAGGAAGATGATGCGCTCGTTGAGGAGACGCGAGAAGATGTCGAACTCGCGCTCGCCGCGCGCCGTCCGCTCGATGACCATGGGGACGAGAGGCATGGCGGCTGATACTACGACGCGGCGTTATGCGGCGGCGGGCGAGCCGGCCCGCAGCCGCCCGAGCAGGCGCTCGATGCGGCGGCCGACCTTGCGGCGGTCGAGCCGCAGGGTGTCGGCCACGTCGCCCGGCGGCGTGCCGTCGACGAGCATGGCCAGGAGCGCCAGGTCCTCGGGCTCGATCAGGTGACCCGCCGCGTCGAGCTCCTCGGGCTCGATCGGCGGCAGCGACGATCCGCCGCGGGCGACGACGCGAATGGCCTCGAAGAGGTCGGACGGCTCGGCCGCCTTGTCGACGAGGCCGTCGGCGCCCGCGACGCGGGCGAGCAGCACGAGCGCCCCGTCGGGCTCGGCGGTGTAGACGATCACGCGCGGCGCGTCGGGCAGCGCCTTCAGCCGCCGGCACAGCGCCAGGCCGTCGCCGTCGAGCAGGTGGTGCTCGAGCAGCACGACGCCCGGGCGCAGCCGCTCGACGAGGTCGATGCCGTCGTGGACGCCGGTGGCGGCGCCGATCGGCACGAGCCCCGGTTCGGTGCGCAGGAGCATGGCGAGCCCCGCCCGGACGGCCGGCTGGGGATCGACGATGGCGATCCGGGTCACGCCCTGCACCCTTCCAACCGGGTCTGAACCCCGCGTAAAGGAGCTGTAAGGGCCCGCCAATCGCTGGCCTGGACGGCCACCGTCTGTTCAGAGGGCCGGCCGGATGACGGCCCGGGGTAACTTCTCTTGCAATGCACGCCCTTGAGCTCCGTGCTCTGACCAAGCGCTACGACGACGGCCTCCTCGCGCTCGAGGACTTCGACCTCGTCGTGCCCGCGGGCGAGTTCTTCGGGCTGCTCGGCCCCAACGGGGCCGGCAAGACGACGCTCATCTCGGCCGTCTGCAACCTCATCCGCCCGACGAGCGGCGAGGCGCTCGTGTTCGGCCTCCCGCACGACTGCATCGACGCGCGCCGCCTGGTCGGACTCGCGGAGCAGGACGTCAACCTCGACCGCTTCCTCGACGTCGAGGAGACGCTGCTCTACCACGGCGGCTACTACGGGATGAGCCGCGCGCACGCGCGCCGCCGGGCAGCCGAGATGATGGACGTCTTCGACCTGCGGGCGAAGGCGAAGACGCGGGCGCCGCGGCTCTCGGGCGGCATGCGCCGCCGCCTGCTGCTGGCCCGCGCGCTGATGCACGAGCCGCGCCTGGTCATCCTCGACGAGCCGACCGCGGGCGTGGACTTCGAGCTCCGGATGGAGCTCTGGCAGTACATCCGCCGCCTGCATCAGACCGGCACGACGATCTTCCTCACGACCCACTATCTCGAGGAGGCCGAGGAGCTCTGCGAGGAGATCGCCCTGATCCGCGGCGGCCGGCTGCTGGCCAGGGACTCGGCCGACGGGCTGCGCGCGACCTACGGCGTCGGCTCGCTCGCGGACGTCTATGTGAAGGCGATGGCGGCATGAACCCATAGGGTTCGCCGGATGAGGAGGAGAACCCTTGCGGCCCTCACGGTCCTCGCCGTGCTCGCCGCGCCTGCGGCAGCAGAGGCCGCGAACAAGGACTACCGGGCGGAGATCCGGCGCACCACGGGTGGTTGGGCGCACGTGAAGGCGGCGAACTACGGCTCGCTGGGCTACGGGTACGGATACGCGTACGCGCAGGACCAGCTGTGCGAGCTGGCCGACATCGTCGTCACCGTCAACGCGCAGCGCTCGCGCTACTTCGGGCCACAGGACGGCAACCTCGAGTCCGACTTCTTCTACCAGCGCATCAAGGACATGCGCACGGTGCAGAAGCTCGCCCGCCGCAAGGCGCCGCACGGACCGTCGAAGGTCGTGCGCGACACCGTGCGCGGCTTCGTCGCCGGCTACAACGCGTACCTGGGGCGCACCGGCCGCAACCGCCTGCCCGACCCGACGTGCCGCGGCGAGCGCTGGGTGCGCCCGATCACGGCGCTCGACATGTACCGGCGCTTCTACCAGCTCGGCCTCCGCGCCAGCTCGGGCAACTTCCTCGACGAGATCGTGGCGGCCAAGCCGCCGGCCGCCGGCGCCACCGCCGCCCGCGCGCCCGACCCGCAGGCGTTCAACCGCCGCCTCGGAGCCGACGCGCTCGGCTCCAACGCCTACGGGATCGGACGCGACGGCGCCCGCGGCGCGCGCGCGCTCGTGCTCGGCAACCCGCACTTCCCGTGGCAGGGCTCCGAGCGCTGGTACGAGCTGCACCTGACGATCCCCGGCAAGCTGAACGTCATCGGCGCGGCGCTGCAGGGCGTCCCGGCGGTCAACATCGGGTTCACGAAGGGCGTGGCCTGGAGCCACACGGTCTCGACGGCGCGCCGCTTCACGCCCTACGAGCTGAAGCTGCGCGACGGCCGCCCGACCCAGTACTGGGTCGACGGGAGGCCGGTGGCCATGCGCGAGCGCGCGGTCCGCGTGCGCGTGCGCGGCGGCGGCACGCGACGCCACACGTTCTACGAGACGCGCTGGGGGCCGGTGTTCTCCTTCGAGCTCGCCGGCCTGCTGTGGACGAACGAGAAGGCGTACGCGATCAAGGACGTCAACGCGGACAACTTCCGGCTCTTGAACCAGTGGGCCCAGTACGACAGGGCGCAGTCCGTGCGCGACCTCGAGCGCGCCTACCGCCGCGTCCAGGGCAACCCGTGGGTGAACACGATCGCCGCCGACTCGACCGGCCGCGCGTACTACGCCGACGAGTCGGTCGTCCCCAACGTCGACCCGGCTCTCCAGAGCCGCTGCACCGCGGACAACCCGCTGGCGAGCCTCCTGCTCAGCCAGGGCGTCGTCCTGCTCGACGGCTCGCGCCGGTCGTGCCGCTGGAAGCGCGACGGCGATTCGATCGCGCCCGGCATCATCGGCCCGCGCCGGCTGCCGCGCGCCACGCGCACGGACTACGTCGAGAACTCCAACGACTCCTACTGGCTGCCGAGCGCGCGCTTCCGGATCGGCGGGTTCCCGCGCATCATCGGCCCCGAGGGCACGCAGCGGCTGCTGCGCACGCGGCTCGGGCTCACCCAGGCCGAGGAGCGGATCGCGGGGAGCGACGGCCTCGGCGAGCCCGGCTTCACGCTCGACACGCTGCAGCAGGTGATGTTCGGCAACCGCAACCTGAGCGCCGAGCTGGCCCGCGACGCCACGGTGGCCGCCTGCCAGGCGAGCGGGCGCGCCGACCTCGTCGAGGCGTGCGCGGTGCTGGCGGCGTGGAGCGGCCGCTCCGACATCGACGCGCGCGGCGCGGTGCTGTGGCGCGAGTACTGGCTGCGCCTCAGCGGGGCGGGCGTGCCGTGGGCGACCGCCTACGACCCGAGTGACCCGGTCGCCACGCCGAACGGGATCGTGCAGTCCGACCCGAAGGTGCTGACCGCGCTGACCGGGGCCGTCGAGGACCTGCGCGCGAAGGGCATCGCGCTCGACGTCCCGCTCGGCGACCTCCAGGCCGAGCCGCGCGGCGGCGAGCGGATCCCGATCCACGGGTGCAGCGAGCTCGAGGGCTGCTTCAACATCATCACCACCGAGCGCGACGCCCAGGGCCGCTATGACCCGTTCACGGGCTCGTCGTTCGTGATGACGGCGGCCTTCGACGAGCGCGGCCGCGTCCGCGGCGAGGCGATCCTCTCCTACTCGCAGTCGGAGAACCCGCGGTCGCCGCACTACGCCGACCAGACGCGGCTGTTCTCGCAGAAGCAGTGGCTGCCGATGCGGTTCAGCGAGCGCGCGATCCGCCGGGACGAGAACTACGAGCGGACGGTGGTGACCGGGCGGCGATGAGCGACGAGGCGCGCGGCGTCGCGCTCGTCGTCGCCGCCGTCACCTCGCTCCAGTTCGGGGCCGGGTTCGCCGTCACGCTGTTCGACGAGCTCGGCCCCGCGGGCGCGGCGTTCCTGCGGCTGGCGATCGCCGCCGTCGTGCTGGTCGCGATCTGGCGGCCGCGCCCGCACGGCCAGCTCGGGCTCGCCGCGGCCTTCGGGGTCACGCTCGGCCTCATGAACCTGTGCATCTACGAGGCGATGGACCGCATCCCGCTGGGGATCGCGGTCACGATCGAGTTCTGGGGCCCGCTCGCCGTCGCCGTCTTCGCCTCGCGGCGGGCGCTCGACCTGCTGTGGGTCGCGCTGGCGGCGGCCGGCATCGTGCTGCTGGCCGATCCGGGCGGCTCGCTCGACACCGTGGGCGTGCTCTTCGCGATCGCCGCGGGCGGCCTGTGGGTCGGGTACATCCTGCTCTCGGCGCGGGTCGGGTCCGTCTATCCGGGCGGGACCGGCCTGGCCATCGCCATGGTCTTCGGCGCGCTCGTGACCCTGCCGTTCGGCGCCGGCGCCGATCTCCTCGAGCCGGAGCTGCTGGCCGCCGGCGCCGCGGTCGCGCTCGCCTCGTCGGTGATCCCGTACTCGTTCGAGCTCGAGGCGCTGCGGCGGCTCCCGGCCCGCGTCTTCGGCGTGCTGATGTCGCTCGAGCCGGCGGTCGCCGCGCTGGCCGGGTTGATCGTGCTCGGGCAGGCGCTCGACGGCGTCGAGTGGCTGGCGATCGGGCTCGTCGTGGTGGCCAGCGCCGGCGTCACCAACCCCCACCTGCGGGATTGAGCCGCCGCGCGGGCGCTCGTAGCTTCGCCGCCATGTTCGACTACGTCATCGTCGGCGCCGGCAGCGCCGGCTGCGTGCTCGCCGCCCGGCTCAGCGAGGACCCGCGCATCAGCGTGCTCCTGCTCGAGGCCGGCCCGCCCGACAGCGCGCCCGAGATCGCCCTCCCGGCCGCGTTCGTGACCCTGCTCGACGGGGAGTACGCGTGGCCCGACGCGACGGTGCCGCAGCGCAGCGCCGCCCTGCGCCGCGTGCCCTGGCCGCACGGCCGCACCCTTGGCGGCAGCTCGTCGATCAACGGCCTCGTGTACATCCGTGGCAACCGGATCGACTACGACGCCTGGCGCGACGACCACGGCTGCGAAGGCTGGGGCTACGACGACCTGCTGCCCTACTTCAAGCTGGCGGAGGACCACGAGGACGGCGAGTCCGCCTACCACGGGGCCGGCGGCCCGCTGCGCGTCGAACGCGCGCCCTACCGCCAGGCGCTGAGCGCCGCGTGGCTGGAGTCGGCGCTCGAGCACGGGCTGCCGCCGAACGACGACTTCAACGGCGCCGAGCAGGAGGGCGCCGGCGCCTTCCAGCTCACCCAGCGGCGCGGTCGCCGCTGCTCGACCGCCGACGGCTACCTGCGGCCCGCGCTCGCCCGCGCGAACCTCACCGTCCGCACCGGCGTGCGGGTCGAGCGCGTGGTGGTCGAGGACGGCAGCGCGGTCGGCGTGACCGCAGGCGGGCGCGAGCTGCGCGCCCGTCGCGAGGTCATCGTCTGCGCCGGCGCCGTGAACACGCCGCAGCTGCTCATGCTCTCCGGGATCGGCCCGGCCGACCACCTGCGCGAGCTCGGCATCGAGGCGATCGTCGACGCGCCGGGCGTCGGGCAGGGGCTGCAGGACCATCCGCTGGCCATGGTCGAGCTCAGCACGCCCGCGACACGCAACCTGTGGGAGGAGGCGACGCCCGGGAACATGGCGCTGTGGCAGCGCGAGGGGCGCGGGCCGTTCGCGTCGACCGGCGCCGAGACGATCGCGTTCACGCGCACGCGCGAGGACCTCCCGGGGCCCGACGTCCAGCACGGCCCGCTGCCGGGCCCTGCGCCCGACCCCGGCCTCGCCATGCCCGACCGGCGCGGCGTGACGCTGCTCGTCATGGCCGTCGACGTCGCCAGCCGGGGCAGCGTGACGCTGCGCTCCGCCGACCCGCGGGCGAAGCCGAGGATCGATCCGGCGTACCTGGCGGAGGAGGCCGACCTCGACGTGCTCGTCCGCGGCGTCGCGCTCGCGCGCGCGATCGCGGCCACCGGGCCGCTCGCGCGGATCGCCGACGGCGAGCGCACGCCGGGCGCGCAGGTCAGCGACGACGCAAGCCTGCGCGAGTGGCTGCGCGCCAGCGTGGCGACGACGTTCCACGCCGCCTGCAGCTGCGCCATGGGCGGCGACGGCGCCGCGCCGCTCGACCCCCAGCTGCGCGTGCGCGGCGTGCGGCGGCTGCGCGTGGTCGACGCCTCGGTGATGCCCGCGCTCCCCCGCGGGAACACGAACGCGCCGGTGATCGCGGTCGCCGAGCGCGCGACCGACCTGATCCGCCTGAGCTGAACGGCTAGCCTCCGTGCGCGATGTCGTCCTTCCTCGCCGCGCGCCGGGGGCTGCTCGCCCTGACCGGGCGGGAGGTGGCGCGCGTGCTCAAGCTGTGGACGCAGACGGTGGCGGCGCCGATCCTCTCGAGCGCGCTGTTCATCCTCGTCTTCGGGCTGTCGCTGGGCGACCGCATCCGCGAGATCGACGGCGTCCCGTACGAGCAGTTCATCGTCCCCGGGCTGATCGCGATGGGCATGGCCCAGGCCGCCTACGCCAACAACTCGGCCACGGTCTTCCAGGCGCGCTTCGACCGCTATCTCAACGACGTGCTCGCCGCGCCGATGCGCGGGTGGGAGGTCAACCTCTCGCTCAACCTGGGCGGCGCCGTGCGCGCCGGGCTGATCGGGATCGGCCTGGCCGCCATCGCGCTGCCGCTGACGGGCGTGCCGGTGCGCGAGCCGCTCGTGCTCGCGCTCGCCGTCCTGCTCCTGCTCGTGCTCTTCTGCTCGTTCGGCGTGGTCGTCGGCGTGTACGCCGAGTCCTGGGACCACACGGCGTTCGTCACCAACCTCGTGATCCTGCCGCTGAGCTTCCTCGGCGGCGTCTTCTACTCGATCGACTCGCTGCCCTCGCCGTGGCAGGAGGTCTCGCACGCCAACCCGATCTTCTACCTGATCGAGGCCGTGCGCTACGGGTTCCTGGGGACGGCCGACGTGTCGGTCGCGCTGTCCCTGCTCGTGACCGCGGCGATGGCTTCGGTTACGGTCGCCTGGAGCGCTTGGCTGTTCGCCACGGGCAGACGATTGAAGCCCTGATTGTTCGACCTCAACGTCCCGAACGTCCTCACGGTCTTCCGGATCCTGCTGGTGCCGGTGCTGGTGGCCGCCATGTTGTCGGAGTTCGCGAGCGACGCGCTGGCGGCGGCCGTGTTCATCGTCGCCAGCTTCACCGACGCGCTCGACGGCTGGCTCGCGCGGCGCGCGAAGAGCGAGTCGAACTTCGGCAAGCTCATGGACCCGCTGGCCGACAAGCTCCTGGTCACCAGCGCGCTCGTCTCGCTCGTGGCCCTCGACCGGCTGCAGGCCTGGGTGGCGATGGTGATCATCGCGCGCGAGTTCGCGGTCACCGGCCTGCGGCAGATGGCGGTCGAGCAGGGCCACGTGATCGCGGCCGGCTCGTGGGGGAAGGTCAAGACCGTCCTCCAGATCGCGATGGTGCTGGCGCTGATCACCGTCGACGGCTCGCCGGCGTGGGTCGACGCGCTCGTCTACGTGACCGTGGCGGTCACCGTCTACTCGGGCGCCGACTACTTCTTCGGCTTCCGCGCCCTGCTCAACGCAAGACCAGTGAGTGCTCGGGGAGCCAGCCGACGGTGACCTCGTGGCCGATCTCCCAGCGGTCGTCGGCGCGGGCGCGCTCGGTGTTCTGCTCGAGCGCGACGATCCTCGCGCCGCCCTGGAGCTCGACGATGACCTGCGTGGCCGTCCCGACGTAGACCCGCTCGGCCACCGTGCCGGGCATCCGCACCATCCCGTCGCCGAGCTCGTCGAGCACGATCTTCTCCGGCCGCACCGAGAGCTGGACGGTGCTGCCGTTCGCCACGTCGTCGGGGACGCGCGCCACGCAGTGCGCGCCGTTGGCCAGCCGCACGCCGCCGTTCTCGACCGTGCCCTCCATCAGGTTCGAGATGCCGATGAAGCCGGCCACGAACGGCTTCGTGGGCCGCTCGTAGACCTCCTCCGGCGTGCCGCACTGCTCGACCACGCCGCCGTCCATGACCGCGATGCGGTCGGACATGGCGAGCGCCTCCTCCTGGTCGTGCGTGACGTAGAGGAACGTGATGCCGACCTCGCGCTGGATCTCCTTGAGCTCGACCTGCATCTGGCGGCGCAGCTTGAGGTCGAGCGCGCCGAGCGGCTCGTCGAGCAGGAGCACGGCGGGCCGGTTCACGAGCGCCCGCGCGAGCGCGACGCGCTGGCGCTGGCCGCCGGACAGCTGGTGCGGCTTGGACTTCTCGCGGCCGGTGAGCTGCACGAGCTCGAGCGCCTCCTTCACGCGCTCGGCGATCTCCTGGCCCGCCACCTTGCGGCGCTTGAGGCCGAACGCGACGTTGCCCTCGACGTCGAGGTGGTCGAACAGCGCGTAGCTCTGGAACACCGTGTTGACGTTGCGCTTGTACGGCGGCACGCCCGCCACGGCCTCGTCGTCGAGGAAGATCTTCCCCTCGCTGGGCTGCTCGAACCCGGCCACCATGCGCAGCGTCGTCGTCTTGCCGCAGCCCGACGGGCCGAGCAGCGAGAAGAACTCGCCCTGGCGGATGGTCAGGTTCAGGTCGTCGACCGCGGTGCTGCGGCCGAACCGCTTGGTGACGCCCTCGAAGCGGACGGCGTCGCTCATGCCCGCCGCTCCCGCTGGAGGAACAGCGCGAGCGCCACGGCGGCGAGCGAGATGAAGAGCATGAACGTTCCGATCGCGTTGATGGTGGGGGTGACGCCGAACCGGATGGCCGACCAGATGCGGACCGGCAGCGGCTGCGGCGACTCGCCGGTCGTGAAGTAGCTGAGCACGAAGTCGTCGAAGCTGAGCGCGAAGATGAGCAGGCCGGCGGCGAGGATGGCCGGCCACAGGGCAGGCAGGACGACGAGCCGGAACGTCTGCATGCGCGTCGCGCCGAGGTCCATCGCCGCCTGCTCGACCTCCGGGTTCAGCGACGCCAGCCGCGCCCGCACGACCACGGTCACGTACGAGATCGAGAACGTGATGTGGGCGATGATGATCGTCAGCAC
>Ga0081538_10003137_pt1 | contig 15713 bp, 15 predicted proteins | sample TabmetS5T2R1_FD_71022 | JGI IMG/M metagenome (GOLD analysis project Ga0081538, IMG submission 71022) | Tabebuia heterophylla rhizosphere microbial communities from the University of Puerto Rico - S5T2R1 | ecosystem: Host-associated > Plants > Roots > Rhizosphere ... | reverse complement strand
GGGGGGGTGGTGTTTTCCGGGGGGGGGGGCCCCCCCCGGGGCGGGGGGGCGGCGCTGGGCGACCGCCGCTGGCATCGGCTGCTGGAGGGGCACCAGGAGGTCGTCCGGCGCAACCTGGTGCGGTTCCGCGGCCGGGAGGTCAAGACGACCGGTGACGGCTTCTTGGCGACCTTCGACGGTCCGGCCCGCGCCATCCGCGCCGCCGACGCCGTCCGCGCCGAGCTCAAGGACCTCGGGTTGGAGGTGCGGGTGGGCCTGCACACCGGCGAGTGTGAGCTGCTGGGTGCGGACATCGGCGGGATCGCGGTGCACATCGCCGCGCGGGTGCTGGCCCAGGCCGGCGCGGGGGAGATCTGGTGCTCGCGGACGGTCAAGGACCTGGTCGCCGGCGCGGGGTTCGCCTTCGCCGACCGTGGCAGCCACCGGCTCAAGGGCATTCCCGAGCCGTGGCAGCTGTACGTGGTGGAACTGGCGGCGCGCTCGCCGGTCATCCAGTCGTGAAGGTGCCAGTGATGGCCGTTCGGGTGCGGGCGGCTATCGGTTGTGCGGCGCCCTGAATTGACGCTGAAGAACCCCATGTATTTTGCGCTGACGTCGCGAACAGGTAACATGCGCCATAGTCGACAACTTCCTTGGCGGCGACCGCGACCAGCCCTTTCCGCTGCCCCGACCTGCGCGACTGGCTTCATGTGGGTCATCTCGACCTGGAGCCGTTCCTGCGCAGCGTCGGGCCGACGGGCACGGCCATCCCGCCTACGACCCAAGACCCTGCTCAGCGTGCTGCTACACGCCCACGCGGTCGGGGGTGCGCGTCCTGCACACCCGCAACGGCACCATGCAGGGTTACAACGCCCAAGCATGGTCACCGATGGCAGATCATGGTCGCGACCGAGATCCCAGGCCGCCAGCGGCCAGCGACGCTAGCTGATAGTCTCGACCACGTCGAGCAGGTGGTCGAGGAACTTCAGCGTCTCGCCCTCCGGCAGCGTCGGAAGGTAGAACAGCACGCGCTCGATGCCCAGCCGCCGGTACCCCGCGACGGTCTCCTGCTCGTCGGTGGCGTTGTAAAGGGTCACCGGCACCTCCCGGCCCACGACCTGCCGCAACTCCTCAAGCCTCGGCCCCAGCTGCCGCGGCGGCAGGCCGTTGGCCAGCCAGGCGTCCCCGTACTCCGCGACGCGCTCGAAGGTACGCCGGCTGCCCCCGCCGACATAGATCGGCGGATGCGGCGACTGCACCGGCTTCGGCCAGCTGAAGATCGGGCCGAAGTCGACGAACTCACCGTGGAACTCAGCCTGGTCCTTGGTCCAGATCTCGATGATCGCCCGCATGCGCTCGTCGAGCAGCCGGCCACGCAGCCGCGGGTCGGTGCCGTGGTTGCGTACCTCCTGGCGGTTCCAGCCGGCGCCGATACCAAAGATGGCCCGGCCCGCGGAGACCAGGTCGAGGGTGGCGACCTGCTTGGCGGTGATGATCGGGTCGCGCTGGACCAGCAGCGTGACCCCGGTGGCCAGCAGGATCCTGGCGGTGACGGCGGCGATGGCGCCGAGAGTCACGAACGGGTCGAGGGTGCGGTGGTAGCGGCGGGGCAGTTGCCCACCGCCGGGGTAGGGCCGGTCATGGCTGACCGGAATGTGGGTGTGCTCTGCCAGGAACACGGAGTCGAACCCGCGCTCCTCGAGCGCCTTGCCCAGCGCCACCGGCTGCATGCCCTCGTCGGTGGCGAAGGTGGAAACGCCGTACCGCATCCTTGCCGGTTCCTTTCGTCTGATTCGTCGAAGTCGCGCCGCTCCCAGCGTCCGGCCCGACCTACCGCATCGTTGGCCGCGCGGACGTTGTCTGGGGCTGCACGGTACCTCCAGCCACCCGCGATCCTGTCGAGATTCAAGGCTGCCAGCTTCGCCTGCCTGGTCCGAGCTGGCCTGCACGGTGCCGCAAGATGCTGGGCGGGTTGTCGTGCGCAGTGCAGTGGGCCTACTCCTTGCGCCGACCTGCCCAGCCAGACGTGACGTCCGGCAGGCTCCCAATACCCGCACCGCCCGGGAGATCCCCTGACCAGGAACGCCAACGACGCGGGCGACCAGGACGCCCAGGCCGACCAGCCGCTCGACCTCAGCCTTCGTCGCGCCGGCGAGCCCGGATGCCGACAGCGCGCCCACGTCCGTCCCCATGCCGCCCCATCCTAGGAGCGTGCATCCGCCGTTGAGGCGCCGGCGCTGCTGCCGCTGCCCACGCGGCCGTTCGTGCTGGCGACCTGGTCGACCGCCAAGGTCGGCCCCGACATCCACGCCAAGGTTGGCAAGACCTTGTACTCAGTGCCGTGGCGGCTGGTCGGCCAACGGCTGCACGACCGTGAGACGCAGACCACGGCGCAGCTGTTCCACCAAGGCGAGCTGGTCGCCACCCACGTGCGCAAGCCGGCCGGCAGGCAGACCGACATGGGCCACTACCCGCCGGACAAGATTGCCGTAAATACCTCACCGTAACCCTCAACCGCGGCTCCGACACCCGCGAGGTTTAGCGCGTACCAGAACGCGACCTGGTTTCCGGTGAGCACTGGCCGGCCAAGGTCTTCCTCCAGCGCTGCGATCACCCCAATGGTGCGATACCCGTTCCCGCCAATAAAAACCGCTTCGGCGTTGGAAGGCACATGGTTACGTACCCATGTGTAGGTCTCGCCGGGGTCAACCTCTGTCTGCTTACGAGGCGGGGTCAGATGACTGGCATGAACGATATCAAATCCCTCTTGCCGGAAATACTCCGCTCCTTTCTCGACTACGTCCTCGGTAAACCAGGGAGGATGGATCAAGGCGATCCGTCGCGCTCTCAGAGCCCGACACGCGGCGGTTGCCGCGTCCCCCGTGAGAAGTACCGGAATGCCCTTGGAGGCTTCTTCGAGACGAGCCATCAATGCCTGCCGTCCGCCGGCACCCAAAATATAGCTTGTTGTCGTGAACGCGAAGACGATGCTGTGCAACGGCAGTCGCGCCAAGAGCGCTATCGCATTGTCCGGGCCCGGAGGTTCGTGATAAGTCAAGGTGTCGTTAAGGACCACCCGCGCCGACGAAACGGACACACCTTCCGGTGCCAGGGTCCAGAATTCGGACTCCGGAATCGGATCATTATCCGGAGTGACCAGTCCAATCTGAGCGCGCCATCCCACTCCGTCTGGTGCCCAAACCTTGCGGTCGAGTTCATGTCCCATATCCCTATCGCCTTTCCTCCATGAAGTCCCGGACGAGTTCAGCGATCTCATCCGCCGCCAGGTCGATGGCGAAGTGACCGGCGTCGAGAATGTGCACATGAGCGTTCGGTACATCCCGGCGATACGCTTCAGGCTCCGAGATGTCGAACGAGAGATCATGTTTTCCCCAAATCACGAGGAGCCGCGGCTGCATCTGGCGCATCCATGCTTGCCACGTCGGGTACGCGTCCACATTCGTACGATAGTCGTAAAACATGTCGATTTGAATGGCTGCCTGACCGGGCTGGCTGAGAAAGGCGAACTCGTCGGTCCAGAGATCTGGGTCATAGCGTTCAACTCTTGGGTCTTCGCCGACATGGCGTGTCCGCGTCGTCGCCAGCGAAAGGAAATTGGTCCGAAATGCGCTTTCGTTGGCAGCACGGTCCGCCCAAAAGTCCCGCCGTGGCTTCCATGTCTCGCCTAACCCCTCGTTGTGCGACACAGCGTTCTGGACGATGAGTCCCTCGACCCGTTCCGGATGGGCCAAGGCCATGCGAAAGCCCACGGGGCCGCCGTAATCCTGCATATACAGCGTGTAGCGCGAAAGCCCGAGCGCGTCGGCGCAGCGATTCATGACCTCGGCGCAGTGATCAAACGTATACGCGAAGGTCTTGGAGTCCGGCCAGTCGCTGTGTCCGAAGCCCGGATAATCGGGCGCGACCAGGTGATAGCGATCGGACAGCCGGGTGAACAGCGGCTCGAACATCCGCGAGGATGAGGGAAATCCGTGAAGCAGGAGCAGCGTCGGCGCATCCTGGGGACCGGCTTCACGATAAAAAATGGAGAGTCCATCGACCCGCGTCGAGCGGTAATACGTTGGATTTTCCATAGGACGCTCCCTTCCTTTGCTTGGCCCTCGGCGGACCTCGCCGGCTGGACGGCTGAGCTGACCTCCTGGGAGACCAGACTACTGGGTGTCGACGACGCTAGTTGGTGGGGTTCCAAGCTGGCCCAATAGGCGACTCCTTCCGCGCCAAGACCCAGGATCTGTGCGGCTACCTCGCGAGGACCTCGCGGCGAGCGACAGCATGCGCGGCGAGCACCGGGCCGTTCGCGGCCGGGCGTCTCCCGAAGCACCGAGGAGACCCGGAATCGCCTCGGCGAAACGGTGTTCGCTGAGGCGACCCGTGCCTGGCTAACGCGCGCCTGACCCGGCGGGAAGGTCGACCCTGGTAGTACCTACGATTTATCCATCGCCGCTTCGACGATGGCAATGTCCTGCTCCGTCGTTCCGCCGCTGACTCCGACGCCGGCGATCACCTGGTCCTCGCTGGTGAGCGGCACGCCGCCGCCCATCGCGGAGTATCTACCACCGGAGACGGCGAGGAGGGGATAGAGGGCCGCGCCCGGTTGCACGAGGGGGACGAGGTCAGCGGTGCGCATACCGACGAGGGCGGACGTATAGGCCTTTCGCTCGGAGAGCTCGAGGGAGAACGCGGGCGCTCCGGTCATTCGGTGGGTGAGAACGACGTTGCCGTGGATGTCGATGACGGTAACCGCGACGGGTACGCGTTGTTTGAACGACTCCTCCTCCACGCGGTCAGCGATGTTCTTCGCGATGGTGAGCAAGTCCATGGTCGTGTGCTTCCTTCCAGAAAGTGAGAGGGGTTCGGATTTCAGCGCTCGCCGTTTAGGTCCAGCCGTCCCAGGTAGAATCCGAGTCGATTTTCCAAGTCTCCAGGCTTCTGGAGTCCTTGCTCCAGGAGGGCTTTGATTCGTTCCTGCGCCGCTGGTCGCTTGACGGAGGCCATGCAGGCGTCCCAGCCCGCTCTGATTTCGACGTCGGGCGGCAGGCTGGCTTCGTTCACGAGGTGCTTTGTGTTGGCGATCGCCCACTTGTCGAACGAGGCGATCCGGGTTGCGAGTGCGTTGACGAAATCGTCCAGCTCGGCATCCGGTAGCGCCCGGTTCACGTAGCCGAGGCGCTCGGCCTCGGCGCCTCGGATGTCGTCTGAGCTCAGGAGCACTTCGAGGGCGCGTCCCCGTCCAATGAGCCGCGGCAATCGCGCCATGGGCCCTCCACCTGCGACGAGGCCCGCGCCGACTTCCCACTGCGACAAGAGCGCCTTCTCTCGGCTCGCGAAGCTCATGTCGCAGGCGAGCGCGAGCTCACTGCCGTTTCCGGTCGCCCGCCCCCGGATCAGCGCGATCGAGACGAACGGGGCGCGTGTCAGGCGCACCAGGATGTCGGGCCATGCCTCGAGGCCGGTCGGACCTTGCGGGATGCTGGTCAGATCCTCGAAGTTCGCGAGGAAGTCGGAGTGATTCAGAAAGAAGCCGTCGACGGCACTTTCGAAGACCACCACCTTGACTTGGTCGTCGTTCTCGAGCGCCGTGACGATCTCTCGGATCTCCAAAACGAATTCCGGACCCATGAAGTTGACCGGTGGGTTGTCGAGTACGACTCGACACTGTGTAGGTGTAACTCGACCAAGGCTGACTTGGGAGGCCTTCGCTGCTGAGGGCATGACGCTCCTGCTCTTGGCGTAGGGAATAACGGTGTGACTGGGATGCTGCCCCGGGGCGCGCCTGTTCGCACCCGGGAGATCCCCGGGTCAGGTCCCCTGGTCTGTCGTCCACCGTTGTGTCGATCCGGAAAAGGAGGACCGAGGCCACGGAAGGGAACGCAGGCGCGTGCGAGCGCCCTTCTCGAGGACGGGGATAGATTCGCATAGCGCGCGCGACGCGAGCTGCTGGCCACTGGCGAGAAGTTGCGCAACAGAAGCCGTCCTGGGCAGTGTTCGGCACCGCAGAACACCCGGTCGCTCCCGAGCTCACCCTGAAACGGTCTCAGGGCGGCGTTGCGGGCCCATCGCGCGGCCCCGGCCTGGGGAAGGCCCCCGCCCTTGTCCGGTAGTGCCGTGTAGAGCCCTCTGCGGGGCTGATGCCGAGCTTCGTGTACACGTTGCGTAGGTGCCACTCGACCGTACGAGGGCTGATGAACAGCCGAGCGCCGATCTCCGGGTTCGTGAGTCCCTCGCGGAGGCGCGCAATCTGAAGCTCCCAGGCCGTCAGCTCGCCGTGAGTCTCGTCGTGGCGCCTGCGGGCCGTTTCGCCGGTGGCTCTCAGCTCGCGCTTCGCCCGTTCGGCAAAGGCCTCGGCAACCTCCCCTTTCGCTCAGCAGTGCCCGCGACCGCGCTTCGATCCCCAGCGCCCAGTCCCTACCGCTGGCGGCAGTCCGTTCTGCGAGCTGGCGCAGAGCCTCAAACGCGACCTCGCGGGCGTGGCTCCGGGCTGCCGCCTCCACCTGTTCGGTGAGCGCCCAGCCTAGAAACCCGAGGTCCTCGTGGGCACAGGCGGATTCGGCGGCGGGGAGAGCATCTTGGTAGCGGCCGAGGCCGTTGTACAGCACCGCGGTCACCGTTTGGGCAAAGCCGATCGGTCTTCCCAAGGTCCTCTCTTTCGCGCCACCGGCTCCTGCCGAGTCATTCCCATGCCATTTCCTCTCGCGGTGACCGCGGAGACGGCGGCCGTGCTCCGGGTCAATCTGGCCAGGCGGCGGATGGTTGCTCCGGGTTCCTCCGCTCGAGCTGGAGTGGCAGCTCGGCGGTGATGTCCGTCCCATCCCCCGGGCGGCTGTGCACCTGGATCGACCCGCCCAGCGCCTCGACCCGGTCGGCAAGGCCGACCAGGCCCGAACCGCGTGCAGCATCGGCCCCGCCGACGCCGTCGTCGCGGATCGACAGCACCAGCCGGTCGTGGTCCGTTGCGAGCGAAACCTCGACGTATGAGGCCTGCGCATGCTTGGCCGCGTTGGCCAGGCCTTCGGAGGCCACGTAGTAGGCCGCCACCTCGATCGGCTCGGGGAGCCGCCCTGCCACGGTGACGTCCAGCTCGACGGGGATCGCCGAACGCCGCGCCAACGCCCGCAACGCCGGGCCAAGCCCGCCCTGGGACAGGATCGCCGGGTGGATCCCACGCGAGAGCTCCTGCAGGTCCGCCACCGCCTCAGCCAGCCCGGTGGCGATGCGGGACAGCTCCGCTCGAAGGTCGCTGCTCTCGGGAGGGACATGGGCCTGGGCGGCGCGCACCGCCAGTCCCAGCGAGACCAGTTGCTGCTGGGTGCCGTCGTGGAGGTCACGCTCGATCCGGCGGCGCGCCTGGTCCGAGGCGGCGACGATCCGCCGCCGCGAGGCAGCCAGCTCGACGCGGCTGTCAGCGTTGGCGATCGCGGTGGCCAGCAGCCCGGTGAAATCGGCCAGCCGCGCCTCCGTCTGCTCGGGCAGCGGATCCTGCGCGGTGCTGGAAACGACCATCGCGCCCCACAGGCGCCCGGCGACGACGATCGGGATCCCGACCGTGGACCGGATGCCGATCTGTCGGACGGCGTCCACGATCTCCCCGTCCAGCCCCGCGTAGTCGTCGATGCGGGCCGCCGCGGAGGTCTCACGCACCAGTCGAAGCACGTTGGTGCCGGCCAGCGACCACCGCCGACCGACCCGGAACCGCGGCCCGTGCGGCGAGAAGCCGGCGCACTCGGTCGCGGTGGCGTCCAGCTCGTAGCGCGCCACGCTCACCAGCGGGACGTCGACGACGCGGGCGACCTCCTCGGCCACGACGGCGAACAGGTCCTGCGGCGCCACGCCCTCCGCCACCAGCGTCGCAACCCGGCGCAGCCCGCTCAGCTCCTTATCGGCCACCTGCAACTCGGCGTCCGCTCGGCCACCTTCTAATGTTCTGGCCGGCCATTGGCCATTGTCCCAGCGCTGCCGTGTTGGGCAGGGCCGTGGCTGCGGTTGGGCCGATCGCAAGCATCCCTGCCACGGCGGCCCCACAGCAGCCACCCAGCCGGGGTGACCGACAGCACCCTTCGTCTCGTCATGCCAGGGCTCCATCCTTTCCCTCTTCTGCTTGCTGTCCCTCGGTGCGTCTCGGTTCGCCAGTGCCCAAGGACGCAACCTCCCTCGCCCATCAGCGTGGCGCCCAGGGCGGGCGCGTCGCGCCCGTAAGAATCCCGGGGCCGGTACCCTTGGCCTGCGGTCCGGGGCCGCGCCGGCGCCCGGCTGGCCGGGTCGGCCCGCAGCGTGCCCGGCAAGACGACGTGACGGTCTCGCGCCGTGTGCCCGCACGCCGCGCCGACCGTGCGGAACGGGATCGCCCGGGCCAGCACCAGCTCGTCGTACCCCTCGTCGTTGGCGAACGTGGTCAGCCGCAGCGGCCTCGCGTCGAATAGCTCCGCGTAGGCGCGAGCCATCCGGGCCGGGGTCTCCCGCAGGTCCTCCCAGTCCACCGCGACCCCGAGCGCGGCGAGGAAATCGGCCGCGGCCCGCTCCGCTGCGTCGAGATCGACGCCACGCCGTCCCGCGCCACCCGCAGTGATGAGCCCGCTCGCATCATGGGACCCTCAGGTGCCAGGTGGTCATCCGCGCGCTCGCGGCGCGGGTGGCCATCGCCTGGACCGGATCGATCCTTTCTATCAGTCCTCCTTACCAGGTACACGGGTGTGTTCTCGCCGTGTCCCGTTGCCGGCTGGGTCATCGGGCGCCGCCGGAGCGTGCCCTGATCGGGACGGATGCTGGCCGGGCGCATCGGCCGGGACCGCAGGGCGCGCCGCTCGTCTTCGCTGGTGCCTTCCCACACCCGCCTCCTGGCCGCTGTTCTAACGCCCATTGCCGGCATGGGGTGCGTAGCGGGCACCTGGCGCATACCTGTTTGGCCTGGCCGATCTGGAGCAACGCCGGGCCGGCGTTCCCGATGTGGAGGAAGACCGGGCCGGGCGGTTAGGGGTTGGGCGGGCCGAGGTAGGGGAACTCGACCAGCAGGTCGTCGTGCGGCTTGAGGCCGGTTGGGGGGATCTTGCCGTTGCTCAGCCAGGCCCAGCGCATGCTGTAGACGTCGTCGGTGGGGACGCGGCCGTTGGGGTAGTGGGCCGGCTGGGTGCGGTCGTAGCGGAGGATGTCGGGCAGTACCATCATGGCGGCCGCCTCGGCCTGCCCCGGCGAGGAGTAGCCGCCTCGGTCCTGCAGCAGTGGCGACGGCGAGTAGCCGCTGTTCTCTTGCAGCAGTCGCGACCAGGGCCCAAGGTAGTTGGCCACGTCGTCGGCGGGCTCCCGGGAGTTGTAGCGGTCCTTTTCGCCGTCGGGGTTGAGGAACGGGTTGATCGTCGGGTGCCCGCCGCGGTCCATCTGCACCAGCCTGCCGTCGCGGCGCAGGCTGATGGTGGCCCACACGCCGATCATCGGGCCCGGGCCGAGCAGGTCGTTCGGTACCTCCAGCGCGATGGACAGGACGTTCTTGCCGGCGAAGTCGTCGTGCCCGGTCCACTGGAAGCCGTGCAGGGTGCCCTCGACGTCGGCGAAGAACGGGTCGCTGCGGACTCCGGCGAACACCCGGACCGGGCCGGCCTGGACGGGCTGGGCGGTGGCGTCGAAGCCGACGGGGAGGGAGGAGGTGAGCACCTCGCCGGTGGGCTCGGGCTGGCGGGCCTGGGGGCCGGTGGCGTACCAGGCGGTCCCGCTCTGGGTGCCGTTCTCGAACTGGGAGAAGGTGAAGCTGAACGCGGCGTCGGCGTGCGCGTCGGCGTCGCTGTCGATGTTGATCCGATAGACCGCGTCGGGGTGGAACGCCGGGCCGGTCATGAACGGGTTGCAGTCCATGATCAGCACCGTCTGGTCGGGGTGGTCTGACGGCGTGAAGACGAACAGGTCGGTGAAGTCCAGGCGCGGGTCGTCGCCGGGGGACTTGAGCTTGTCCGCACTGAAGTGGTTAGACATAGGGGGCTCCTTTCCTAGTGAGGCCGGGATCGGTGGTATTTGCGCCGGATTAGCGTGGGCTAGACTCCGGCCGCGATGGGATGACACGGGGCGGCTGCGGCCTCCGGCGCTGCGGGCTGACCCGCGGCCTGTGCACCCCGCGCTGGGGTGGCCCGGGTTTAGTCGTCCAGGAAGTCGAGCAGCGCCGTGTTCACCTGGTCGGCGTGGGTCCAGGCGATGGCGTGCGGGCCGCCTTCGATCACGACCAGCTGGAGGTCGTTGATCAGGTCGGGTAGCCGCTTGCCGGTCTTGTCGATCGGCAGGACCTGGTCCGCGTCACCCTGCACGACCAGCATGGGCACGTCGATCTTGGGCAGGTCGTCGCGGAAGTCGGTCGTCCAGGTCCGGATGCAGGCCACCGCGGCGGTGGCCGAGGCGGTGACGGCCAGGTTCCAGCTGGCCTGCCAGGCCTGGTCGCTGACCAGGGTGCCGCGCAGGGTGTCGGCGTTGTAGAAGGTGTCCAGGAAGCCCTTCATCCAGGCCGGGGTGTCGGCCCGGGCGGCCTGGACGAACCCGTCGAACAGGCTCTGCGGCACCCCGTCGGGGTTGTCAGGCGCCTGCAGCAGGTACGGCGGAATGGGGGAGATCAGCACGCCCTTGGCCACCCGCGCCGAGCCGTAGCGGCCCAGGTAGCGGGTGACCTCGCCGGTGCCCATCGAGTGGCCGACCAGGACGGCGTCGCGCACGTCAAGGTGCTCCAGCAGCGTGTTGAGGTCGGCGGCGAAGGTGTCGTAGTCGTAGCCGGACGTCGGTTGGCTGGAGTGGCCGAACCCGCGCCGGTCGTAGGTGATCACCCGGTGACCGGCATCCAGCAGCACCGGGACTTGCTTGTCCCAGGCGCGGCCGCTGAGCGGGTACCCGTGGATCAGCACGACGGGCTGGCCGGCACCGTGATCCTCGTAGTAGATCTCGATGCCGGTGCTGTTTTCCTGTCCGACAGTTACTGTGGCCATGGCGCGTCCCTCCCGTGGCAGGCATGGCCCGCGTCCGAGCTGCGGAGCCAGGCGCCCGCCGGTTTGATCTGCAGGCTGGTAGGGCCAGGTTCGCGCTCCGGGCGGGCGCGCTGCACCCGTAGAAATCCCGGGCCGGTACCCGGGGAATCCCGACCGGTGCACTGGTCTGCTGCCCGGGCCGCGCAGTACTCGCTAGCCTGGACCGGCCTGGCCTGCCGGGACGCTCGTCGTCGGGCTGGACCTGAGCGGCGTCGACCGGATCATCGGCAGGCTCGCCCTGGCTTGCCTTGTGGTGCGCGGCGTTGCGGCCTTGGCCGTTGCCTTCCTGGGTGTCATGGGACTGCACGCTCCGCTGCGGTCGCTGGCCACGATGGAGGAGAGGGCAGGAGCGGTCAGAGCGGGTGAGCTCTCATGCCGGGTCCCTGACCGGGACGCTCGCGACGATGTCGGCAGCCTCGCGTCAACACGATGCTGGGTCAGATGGAGCGCAAGTTGAGCACCAGCGCCAAGTCGGAAGCCGCCGCCCGCATGTCCAGAGAGCGGCTGAGCCGCAACATCATTGACACCGGCCAAAAGCTGCAAAGGCCGCTCAGCGCTCAGACGGGCTACGGATTCGCAACGCCGGTTCCGACTCGACCTCTGGGCGGTCGGTTCAGTCGCCTGGTCGGCACGGGTCGGGGCGGGTGACGTACAGGATCGGCTGGCGCGCCATCAGCGGGCGCAGGACGTGGTCGTGGACCTTTCGTGCCGCTGGCCGTCGGCGCCTACATCCTGGCCTGGGGAACGATGGGCGGCCCCTACGAAGGCGCCCCCATGAACCCCGCCCGCAGCTTCGGGCCCGACCTCGCCATCGGCGACCTGTCCACCTGGTAGGTCTACCTGGTCGGGCCGGCAGCGGGCGCGGTCATCGCGGTCGGCGTGGCCTATGTGCTGCGCGGGCCGGCCAAAGCCCGGGAAGCCGGGGCCGGCGTGGGAACACCCCTCGACCGCAGCGCCTGAGCCTCAGCGCTCAGCGAGAACGCGGCCAACGCCCGCTCCATCCCAGCCAGGACTCCTGTCCCTTCCCGTTCACGTATTCGTGGACCAGGTGGTCACCGGCACACCCAGGTACCGGGTGTCGTCAGCGCAGCGGCTTGAACGCCGCCCGGATCTCGGTCGCGAACAGTTCGGGCTCTTCCCAGGCGGCGAAGTGGCCGCCCTTGTCGGCCTCGTGGAAGTAGGTCAGGTTGGGGTAGGACCGCTCGGCCCAGCTGCGCGGGGCGCGGAAGATCTCGCCGGGGAAGGTGGTGAAGCCGACCGGGAGCTTGACCTCTGGGCGAGCCTGCCCGGACGCCGCCGCAGCGGCTGCGGCTTGGGTGTTCTCCCAGTACGAGCGGGCCGCCGAGGCCCCGGTGCTCGTCAGCCAGTACAGCGTGACGTTGTCGAGGACGTGGTCGCGGGTCAGGCCGCCGGAGGGCTGCGCGTCGACGAAGGCGCGGGCGATCTTGTAGTAGCTGTCGGTGTCGTGGTCGAGCATCCAGGCCGCCAGGGCGACGGGCGAGTCCAGCAGGGCGTAGCCGATCGTCTGCGGCCGCGTGTTCTGCTCGATGAGGTAGCCGTTGCCGCTGGTCCTGAACGTGGTGACCGCGTCGAGTGCCGCGCGTTCCTCCGCGGAGGGTTCCGCCGACGGGTAGCCGCCGCCCAGCCCCGCCAGCAGCAGGTTCATGTGGACGCCGATCAGCCCCTCGGGTGCCTGGCGGCCCATCGCGTCGGTGACGGAGGCGCCCACGTCGCCGCCCTGGGCGACGTAGCGGTCGTAGCCGAGGCGGCGCATCAGCTCCGCCCAGGCTTGCGCGACGCGGCCGACGTTCCAGCCGGCCTCAGCCGGTACGCCGGAGAAGCCGTAGCCGGGTATGGACGGCACCACCAGGTCGAACGCGTCCTCGGCGGAGCCGTCGTGTGCGGTCGGGTCGGTGAGCGGGCCGATGACCCCGAGCATCTCGAGGATCGAGCCGGGCCAGCCGTGGGTGATGATCAGCGGCAGCGCGTTCTCGTGCGGCGACTTCACGTGGTAGAAGTAGATGTTCTGCCCGTCGATCTCGGTCGTGAACTGCGGCAGCGCGTTCAGTTCCGCCTCGCACGCGCGCCAGTCGTAGTCGGTGGTCCAGTAGCGGGCGAGTTCCTGGATCGTCGCCAGCTGCACGCCCTGCGACCGGTCGGTGACGAGCTCCTTGGAGGGCAACCGTGTCGCGGCGATGCGCCGCCGAAGGTCGGCGATCGCGTCGTCGGGCACGTCGACCCGGAAGGGACGGATCTCAGCTTCGCTGGACATAGGCCTCCACCTTCCTGGACTGGCTGACCACGGCGGAGGCCGGACCGGCCGGCTCCGGCCCCGACGTTCCGGGGCAACGGCGTTCCTCCCGCACCAGCGGAACAGTTGGCACTGCCCCACGATCGCGGATCGGGCGGGCGCGTCGCGCCCGTGACATCCCCTGGTCTGTACCCTGGCCTGCGCCGGGCAACCACCTGGCCTGGACCGACGGTGTCAGGCTGCTGCGAGCCGGACCCGGCAGTGGAAAGAGCGGCCAGGAGCGGGCGGCGGACCAGATTCGCTGAGACGGCGTCCAGCTGGTCGTCTCACTGAATCTGGCCATGGCCGCCGCCGCAGTGCTGACCGGCGCCCGGTCGGTCACCGCCATCGCCGAGTGCGCCGCCGATGCCCCGCAGCCGGTGCGCGCCGCGCTTGGCGCCCGCCGGGACGCCCCCGCCCACTGGGTGGTGCCCTGCGGGGCCACCATCCGCCGGACCCTGGCGCATCCGGATCCCGAGGCGCTGGCCGGGGTGATTAGCGCGTGGCTGGCCGACCGTGACCATCCTGACCAGCGGCGACGGGCGGTCGCAGTGGACGGCAAGACGCTGCGCGGCGCGCGTCGCGGCGGCCGGCAGGTCCACCTGTTGGCCGCCATGGAGCACACCACCCGCAGGGTGCTGGCCCAACGCGAGGTCGACGGCGCCCCCGGCGAGGTGCCCGGCCTCAAGCCGCTGCTTGAGCGCTTGGACCTGGCCGGCGCGGTGGTCACCGCCGACGCGCTCCAGACCCACGCGAGGCTGCGAACTTCTTGGTCACCGTCAAGCAGGGGCACTCCCTGTTCGCCATAAGGCCAACCAGCCCACGCTCCTGGGCCGCTGCAAGCGGCTGGCCTGGCACAACGTGCCGGTGCTGGACCGCACCCGCGACCAGGCACATGGCCGGGTGGCCATCCGCACCCTCAAGGCGGTCAGCGTGCGTGGCCTCGGAGGCTTCCCGCACGTCGCCCAGGTCCTTCAGGTCACCCGCAAGGTCCGCGACCTTGGCACCCGGTCGTGGCGGACCACGGTCATCTACGCGGTCACCAGCCTGGCCCACGCCCAGGCCAGCCCCGCCAGGCTCGCCAACTACCTCCGTGGCCACTGGGCGATCGAGAACGGGCTCCACTACGTCCGGGACGTGACCTGCGGCGAGGACGCCTCCCAGGTGCGCACCGGGACCGGCCCGCACGTCATGACGTGCCTGCGCAACCTGGTCATCGGCACCCTCAGCCGCGCCGGGCCGGTCAACCTCGCCGCCGCCCTCCGGTTCCACAGCCGCGACCCCCACCGGCCGCTCGCCACCCTCGGGATCAGCCTCGGATGAAACCGACACCACGCAGAACGGCGGAACCCTGGGGTTGTTCTCACCCGGCTGCGCTCAACCGGCGTTTCTGTTGGCCGCGCCGGTCGTCCCGGTCCCAGTCCCGGTTGCTCCAGTCCCGCCCCCGGTGGGCGCACCGCGCTCCAGCAGCTCCTTGAGGTTCTGGTAGCTCTGGGGCGCCCGCTTTGCCGCCATGCGGCGGACGCCGTCGGGCACCAGCCTGCCGAGCCCCCGCCCCTCAAAGTCGAGGGTGGAGGTGAACCGCGACCGTGCGCCACCGTCCAGCGGCTCGATCGTGATCGTCCCGATCGCCCGCAGCGGCCCGCTGATGCTCGCAGCGGCAAACCTGCTGGGCGGGCTGAACTCGGTGACTTCCTGCGTGGTCTTGTATTCCACCCCGCCGAGCTGGCGGGTGGTCGTGAACCGGGAGCCCAGGCCGAGCGGGCCGCCTCTGTGGAGCTCCAGGCGCACGACGTCCTTCTGCCACTCGCCGAACCGCACCAGGTCGGTGGCGTAGGCAAAGACATCCTCGGGCGGGCGGTCGATCTCGATGGTGTATACGACTGGCGCCATGACCGCTCCTCGTCCTTGTGGCACGTCCTGTCACATCGGCTGTGGCAGGTCCGTCACTGTGATGACGGACCGCGACGACGAGATGTGACCGGCGAGGACCCATGACCATGGATCAGGCCGACGGGTTGGCCGAGCGCTTCCAGGCCCACCACACGCGCCTGCGGGCGGTGGCCTACCAGATGCTGGGCTCGCTCAGCGAGGCCGACGACGCCGTGCAGGAAGCCTGGCTGCGCGTCAGCCGCGCGGGCACCGGCGGCGTGGGCAATCTCGGCGGCTGGCTGACGACGGTCGTCGCGCGGGTGTGCCTGGACATGCTGCGCTCGCGCGCCGCCCGGCGGGAGGAGCCGCTGGGGGTGCACCTGCCCGACCCGATCATCGGCCAGCCCGACCGCCTCGACCCCGAGCAGGAGGCGCTGCTGGCCGAGGGGGTCGGGCTGGCCCTGCTGGTGGTCCTGGAGGAGCTGGCGCCGGCCGAGCGGCTGGCGCTGGTGCTGCACGACAGCTTCGCGGTGCCGTTCGAGGAGATCGCGGCCATCCTGGGG
>Ga0081538_10003136_pt1 | contig 15713 bp, 14 predicted proteins | sample TabmetS5T2R1_FD_71022 | JGI IMG/M metagenome (GOLD analysis project Ga0081538, IMG submission 71022) | Tabebuia heterophylla rhizosphere microbial communities from the University of Puerto Rico - S5T2R1 | ecosystem: Host-associated > Plants > Roots > Rhizosphere ... | reverse complement strand
ACGCCGCACAAGCCGGCCGCCTGGAGCATCCTCGGCGAGCGGCTGCTGGAGCTGGCCGAGGTGTGCGGCGGCTTGACCGCGGGGGCGCCGGAGGTGCTGGCCGGGGTCGGCGAGCGGCTGGCGGCGTTCGCGGCGCCGCTGCTGCCGCCCGACGCCGCCGGCCGGCGGCTGGAAGCCGACGTCCCGGCCCGGGCGGCCGATCCACCAGCTGGCGACGCCGCCATCCCGAGCTTCGAGCGGGACATCCGGCCGCTGTTCACCGCGCGGGACCGTGCCGCCATGCGCTGGGCGTTCGACCTGGGGGAGGTCGCGTCGGTGCGGGAGCACGCCGAGGCGATCCTCGACCAGGTCGCCGCGGGCCGCATGCCGTGTTACGGCCCCTGGTCCGCCGAGCAGGTGGAGCTGTTCCGCCGATGGGTGCAGGCGGGCGGCCCGGACTGACGAGGCGGCCTACGACCTGAAGTTCAGCCAGTGGTCGGGGTCTCCGGCAGGCATTGGTCGCGGTGGCGACGTTTTCGTCGCGGCGGATTCATCTGATCGCCCGTTCCGGTGACGTCGTCCTCGCTGTCTCACCGAAGTTGACTCCCGATGCATCGAAGTTGGCCCCCTGCTGCCACATGGCCCTGGCGGCCGGCGCCTCGGCTGCGGGATCCTGGGGCTCCAACAACGTTCCGCAGGCGCCGTCTTCGCGACCAGGGCCAGGAGGGTGAAGGAGCGCATGTCCGAGGGAACCGGCACCAAGCCGATGGTGATCGTCGGTGGCGGCAAGGCCGGGGGCACCGCCGCGGCAACCTTGCGTGACGAGGGGTTCGGCGGGCCGGTCGTGCTCATCAGCCGGGAACCGGAGATCCCGTTCGGCCGTCCCCCGCTCTCCAAGACCTACCTGCGATCCGAAGAGGGCCTCGACGACTGGTACGTCAAGCCGGCCGGCTGGTACCAGGCCAACGACGTCGAGCTCCGCGCCGACTCCGTGATCGCGGTCGACCCCGCGGCGCACCAGCTGGCCCTCGGCTCGGGCCGGGACCTGGAGTACGGGAAGCTCCTGATCGCGACGGGAGGACGGAACCGGCGGCTGCAGGTTCCCGGGGCCGAGCTGCCCGGAATCCACTACCTGCGGACGGTGGCCGAGTGCGACGCGATCAAGCGCGAGGCCGTGGCGGGACGGCGTGCGGTGGTGGTGGGCATGGGGTTCATCGGCTGCGAGGTGGCGGCCTCCCTGACCCAGCTCGGGGTGCAGGTCACCGCGGTCCTTCCCGGCCGCAACCCGCTGGAACGGGTCCTCGGCGAGCAGCTCGGCGCACTGATCGGCGGGATTCACCGCGCCAAGGGCGTCAGGCTGCTCGCCGGAGCGCAGGTTGCCGCGTTCGAGGGGACCGAGCGGCTGGAGGCGGCGGTGCTGGCCGACGAGGAGCGGGTCGGGTGCGACTTCGCCGTCGTCGGCGTCGGGATCGAGCCGGATGTGCCCGCGGTCGCGGGCTCGGCCATGGCCCAGCAAAACGGGATTCTCGTCGACGAGCGGTGCCGCACCAGCGCGGCCGACGTCTACGCGGCCGGCGACGTCGCCAACCACCTCCACCCGGTGTTGGGCCGTGTCCGGGTGGAGCACTACAACAGCGCCAAGCATCACGGAGCCGCGGCGGCACGGTCGATGCTGGGCTCGGTCGCCCCCTTCGACTACCCCCACAACTTCTGGTCCGACCAGTACGAGCACATCCTCCAGTACGTCGGCCACGCCACCTCCTGGGACGACTTCGCCGTCCGCGGGAGCCTGGAGGACGGGAAGTTCGTCGGGCTCTACCTCGCCGGGGGGCTGGTCCGGGCCGCCGTCGGCTTCGACCGCGGCGGTGATCCCGAATGGGAGCCCGACTCGGAGATGGCGGCCTGCGCCGGCCTCGTGGCCCGCCGGGCACGCCCCGACCGGGCCGCGCTCACCGACGAGGGTGTGGACCTCCGGTCGTTGTCAGCCTGAGGACCCCACCGCTCCCTGGGTGACTCACTGTCGCGTGGGTGCAGCCGGACGCCCGCCAGAACGGCCATCGCGGGCCAGATTCAGTGAGACGGGCGGCGGAATGGCGTCTCAGCCAATCTGACCCGCTGCAGCTCAACGACATGCGGCTGGGCCAAGTCCCGTGAGACAGGACACCGGCGCACCTGCAGCCGCCTAAGCAGCTCAGCCACGACAGCGACCGTTCGACCTTCGGCGGCGGAAGCCAGGGCCGTGGCGCGGCCCCGGCTCGCTCACCACCAGGGCCGCTCGAGGGCGCGGTCGGCGCCGCCGGTGCGGTCGAGCCCGTCCAGCGCCCCCATGTCCTCCTCCGAGAGCTCGAAGTCGAAGACCTGCGCGTTTTGCTCGATACGCTCGCGGTGGGTGGACTTGGGCAGCACGACGAGGTCGCGCTGGAGCGACCAGCGGATCAGGACCTGGGCCGGGGTGCGGCCCAGGCGCTCGGCGATGCCGGCCACCCGCCGGTCGCCGAGGTGGCGGCCGGTGCCGAGCGGGCTGTAGGCCTCCAGCGCCACGCCATGGCGGTCGCACGCCGCCAGCAGCGCCCGGCGGAACGCAAAGGGGCTGAACTGGACCTGGTTGATGACCGGCGGCACCTCGGCGACCTCCAGCACGGCCTCCAGGTCGGAGGCGCCGAAGTTCGAGACGCCGATCGAGCGCGCGTACCCGCGTCCGTGGGCGCGCTGCATCCCCTCCCACGCCCACGTCGGCCCACCCTGGGGCCAATGGATGAGGTAGAGGTCGACAACGTCGACGCCGAGGCGCTCCAGGCTCCGCTGGACTTCCGCCTCCGGGTCGCGGCGCCCCGGGTAGAACTTGGTCGTGACGAAGACGTCCTCGCGAGCAAGGCCGCTGTCGCGCAGGGCACGGCCCACGCTGGGCTCGTTGCCGTAGGCCTGGGCAGTGTCGACGTGGCGGTAGCCGGCCTCCAGCGCCCAGCGCACCGCGTCCTCACACTCGCGCCCGTCGGGCACCTGCCACACCCCCAGCCCGAGCAGCGGGATCTCGTTGCCGTCGGCGAGCACCCGCGCCCGCCCGTCTGCCGTCACTGCTCCTGCTGCTGCCATCATTCGCTCCTGGACTCCGGGGAGGGACCTGTCGTCGAGGGTAGCGAGCGCCCGCGCCGCGTCACCGTCCTGGCGATGGCTGCCGCAGCCACATCCAGATCGACCTGGGCATCCGCGGGCCGGCCATCGGGCTGCCGGCCCGCGTGCTGTACCCCGACCTCCCCCCAGACCCGGCGCAGGTCGAGGAGGAGCCAGCTCGCGGCAGGCCGGCCGGGCGTTGAGTGAGGGGTCGGGAAGGATGGCTGGTGACCAGACAGCAGCGGCGCGGCCACCACGAGCGCCCGACTCCGACCAGCCCCTCCATCAGACCAACCCGAGCCGACCGATCCCGCACGGCGGGAGTCGATAACCACCGGCGTAACGGCCGAGAACGCGAAGCCGGCTGAACGCCTATCGGCGGACTGGACTATCAGGGTCGCCAACACGGCCGTGTTCGCCGGGAACCGGCCCACGCGGCCATGCTTGCCAGACCACCCCAGCTCCAGTTAGCACCGACGCCGCCAGCGCCCACAGCACCTGTGCCCGGCTGGGGCCCTGGCGGGCTCCCGACCACTCGACAGCGGCCGCGCAAAATACTCCGGCTGCGGTAACCAACCCCAGACCCAGCGGCTTATGGCGACCGAGTACCCGGGCCGCCGGCGACACGGGCCACGACCGCACTCGGCCCGCTGCGCGCTCCAGCCGTGCCCGCAGCGCCAGGCGGGTCATCGCTGCGGTGCTCAGCACCCCGCCCGCCCAGCCCAGCACAGGGCGCTCCCGCGCCCTAAGCCAGTCCAGCTCAGCAAGCCATTCCGCCTGGTAGTGCTCCCGGTAGGGCTCGGGCAGCCACCTGATCGCCCAGCCGATCAGCCGCTCCGCCAACCCGCGGCCATACCGCACCCGGCCCACCAACCCCAATACCAGCAGCCCAACGCACAGCCCGCGTGAAGCGCGCGCTGAGTCATCGCGAACCAGCCGAACTCACCGCTACTCGGCGTGCGATGCCAGTGGCCCCGAACCCAACCCCCAGACCGCCAGTGAGGACGGACGTACATCGGCCGACGCTCCACCAAGCCAGAAGTGGCGGCCACTATCGAGGCCAAACTGAGCGTCATGACGAGGAACCATGCAGCCGAGCCATAGACCCCGACCCATGAGGGCAGCCCCAATCCCCCAACCAGCAACGGGTATATCCCGAGGGTCGTTAGGAAGTTGAGCAGGAAGCCAACCGCCCAGAGCAGAGCCGCAGTAAGTTGTCGCTTCTGCTTGCTGGGCACAGTCAAGTCCCTGCGGGCTGAGCAGTTCCGGTGTCCGGGCCGAGTCCGCCGGACCAGACCGGACGCAACGCCGCCTCATGGTCGGCCAGTGTCGCCCGCGCTCGCTCCAGTCCGGTGCCGGTCAGCCGGTAGTAGCGGCGCCGACGGCGACCCTCGGTGTGCTCATCGATGTCCTCCCAGGCGCCCACCAGCCAGCCCGCGCCCTCCAGGCGCGCCAGAATTGGGTACACCGTGCCTCGTGCTAGCCCTGCAGCCTCGCACAACTCCAAGCCGTAGTACTCGCCGAGCGGATCGGCGAGCAACGCGGCCAGCACCCGCAGTGTCGGGATCGTCATCCGCGGCTGAGCACCCATGACCTAACTCTACCATGCCCTTTGGGGCGCTGGTGACCGGACACCGGACACCCCCGCTCAGCGTTGGTGGGCGGCTGTCCGCTCACCTGGCCGCTCGGGTGTCCGCCGCTACCAGATTGGGCGGTCCCGCCGGTGCCCGTGACCACCGTGTGCTGCTCGGCCAGGGCAGCTCACGGCGGGTCGGCCACCAGCGTCCGCCACCGCCAGTCCCAGCCGTGGACGTAGTCGTCGAGGTCGGGTCCCGCGTTCATCTGGGGACGTTAATGCCAAGGCCGACCAGCAGCAGGTACACACCCATGAGGAAGGCGAGCCCGGTGTAGGCGGCCACGAGTCGGGGGCGCTGGCGGCCAGTCCTGGTCGCGGTCGTCGCAGACGTCGGCGCGACCAGCCGGAGGCCCGCGCGGACCAGCGTGATCCAGCCGAGGAACGTGATCAGGCCCCGGTAGCTCAACTCCCACTGGTTGTAGATCGCGACGTGGGCGGCGCCGGCGATCAGCGCGAGCCAGCCAACGGCAAGGGTGAAGCCCTCGGTCTCCTTGGCGTCGAGCAGCGCCCGGTTGGCGCGAGCGTTGACCAGGGCAGCGCCGCAGCTCAGCGCGAGCACGATGCCCCAGAAGCGGGCCAGAACAAGGTCGATCTCCATCGCTGCCACCTTTCGGCAGGGTGCCCAGTCAGCGGGCGTCGCGTTCCAGGGACTTCGTGCGTGCCCGATCGCGCTTGATCTCGTCGTCGTCCATCTCGACCCCATCGGTTGGCGTTGGTCTGGCCGGCACGCTACAGACGCGGCCGCACCCGGGCATCGCTCGAAAGAGGGACGGCGAGGGGGATCTTGGCCCCCGGCCAGCCTCTACAATGGGCCGTCCAGCAAGGCTGCCTGTCAGTGGACGGGCAGGAGCGTGCGAGGCGCCGATGGCTGAGCCGGCCACCACCAGCCCGCCCGCCGCCGGCGTGGCCGAGCGGGATGCGCTGCTGGCCACCAAGCTGCACCTGCCCCGCCCCCATCCCGGCTTCCTGCCCCGCCGGCGGCTGCTGGACCAACTGGCGGCGGCAGCGGAGCGGGAGCTGACGCTGGTGTGCGCGCCGGCGGGATTCGGCAAGACCAGCCTGCTGGCCGACTGGGCCCGCCGCAGCCCCGGGCCGGTGGCCTGGCTGTCGCTGGAAGCCGGCGACAACGACCCGGCGCGGTTTTGGCGCTACCTGGCCGCCGCGCTCGACCAGGTCTGGCAGGGGGTCGGCGGGCTGGTCACGGCGCTGCTGCGGGGCCCGCAGCCGGCCTCGCTGGAGGCGGTGGTGACCGCGCTGGTCAATACGCTGGCGGTCCACTCCGACCAGGTCGCGCTGGTGCTGGACGACTACCACCTGATGGAGACTCCAGAGATCCACGACAGCCTCGCCTTTCTGCTGGACCGCCTGCCGTCGCAGCTGCGGCTGCTGCTCGCCAGCCGCGCCGACCCACCGCTGCCGCTGGCCCGGCTGCGCGCCCGCGGCCAGCTGGCCGAGCTGCGCGAGCGCGACCTGCGCTTCACACCGGTGGAGACGGCCCAGTTCCTGGGCGAGGTGATGGGGCTGGCGCTGCCAGCGGGCAGCCAGGCTGCGCTGGCCGCCCGCACCGAGGGATGGGTCGCCGGCCTGCAGCTGGCCGGGTTGTCGCTGCAGGGCCACGCCGACCCGGCCGGGTTCGTGGCCAGCTTCTCCGCCAGCAACCGCTACGTCCTGGACTACCTGACCGAGGAGGTGCTGGCGCGCCAACCCGAGCCGCTGGTGGGGTTCCTGCTGGAGACCTCGGTCCTGGAGCGGCTGAGCGGTGAACTGTGCGACGCGGTCACCGGCCGAACCGACAGCCAGGCGCTGCTGGAGGCGATCGAGCGGGCCAACCTGTTCCTGGTGCCGCTGGACGAGGTGCGGGGCTGGTGGCGCTACCACCACCTGTTCGCCGACCTGCTCCAGGCCCGCCTTCGGCAGGAACGACCCGAGCGGATACCCGGGCTGCACCGGGCCGCCGCCGCCTGGTCCGAAGAGCACGGGCTGGCCGACCAGGCCGTGCACCATGCGCTGGCCGCCGGCGAGGTCGAGGGGGCCGCGCGGCTGATCGAGCGGCACTTCGATGCGGTCCTGCGACGCGCCGAGGATGCGACGCTGGCTCGCTGGCTTGCGGCGCTACCCGCCGAGCTGGTCCGCGCCCGACCCAGGCTGTGCCTGGTCGAAGCCTACTGGGCGCTCATCGACGGCCGCCTGGAGCAGGCCGCGCGGCTGCTGGAGGACGCCGAGCGCGCGGTGGCTACCACCGCCGAGGAGCCGTACGAGCCCTCGGTCGGCCGGGCGGCGAGCCTGCTCGCCAACATCCCCGCCACGATCGCGCTGGGACGCGCCGCCCTCGCCGAGCTCCACGGCGACGCCGAGCAGACAAGCGCATTCGCCCGCCAGGCCTTGGCCGAGGTCGGCGAGGGCGAGTCGATGGTGGAATCCCAAGCCCGCGGATACCTGGCCGTGGCCGACTGGCTGCGCGGCCAGGTGGTGGAGGCCGAGCAGGCCCTGGGCGGCCTGGTCGCCGGGCAGCGGGCGGCCGGCGACCGCTCCATGGCCATGTGGCCCCAGTACGAGCTCGGCCAGGTGCAGCAGGCCCGCGGCCACCTCGGCGCGGCGCTGCGCAACTTCGAGCAGACGCTGAAGATCGCCAGCGATCCCGGCCGCGCGCTGCCGCCCGAGGGGATCGCCTATGCGGGCATGGCCGAGGTGCTGTATGAGCGCGGTGAGCTGGACGCGGCACTCCAGCACGCCACCGACGGCGTCGGCCTGTGCCGGCAGCTCGCCTCTGCCCTGCCGCTGGCGATCAGCCTGGCGGTCCTGGCCCGCGTCCGACAGGCCCAGGGCGACCGGGCCGGCGCCCTGCAGGCGATCGGTGAGGCCGGTCGGGGCAGGCCGGACCCGCAGGTCATCAGCCTGCTCGACCCCGTGCCGGCGGTCGCGGCGCGGCTGCTGCTGGCCCACGACCAGATCGCCGAGGCCGCTCGCTGGACCATTGAGCGTGGCCTGAAGGCCGAGGACGAGCCGAGCTATGTGCGGGAACGTGACCAGCTGGTGCTGGTGCGGGTGCTGCTGGCCAGCGGCCAGGCCGAGCGGGCGCTTCCGCTGCTGGGGCGGCTGCACGCCCTGGCGGCGGCGCAGGGCCGGATGGGCAGCGTGATCGAGGTGCGGGCGCTGCAGGCGCTGGCCCTGCACGCCGCTGGCGATCTGCCCGGGGCACTGGCCGCCCTGGCCGAGGCGCTTGTTCTGGCCGCGCCCGAGGGGTGGCTGCGGGTGTTCGTCGACGAGGACGCTCCCATGGCGGCCCTGCTCGGCAAGCTCGTCGCCCCCGCTTCAGGCCGGGCGAGCGTCACCGCCCGGGTGCCAGCTGCCTATCTAGGCCGGCTGCTGGACGCGTTTGAGCGGGCCGGCCTACCGGTGCTGGCGCGCCCTCGACGCAGCGGGGTCGCCGTGGCGGGGCTGCTGGTGCCGCTGAGCGGCCGCGAGCTGGAAGTCCTGCAGCTGCTGGCCGACGGCAAGCCCAACCAGGCGATCGCCGAGGAGCTGGTGGTCACCGTGGACACCGTCAAGAGCCACGTCAGCCACATCCTCGACAAGCTGGGGGCCGCCAACCGCACCCAGGCCGTGGCCCGTGCGCGCGAGCTGGGCCTGCTGCCCTGACCATCCGGTTGCGGCCTACTCCCCAACTGGGGACCACCCACCCGGGCCCGTGGGGGTGGGGACAGATCGCGCCAGTGGCGCCGCAGAACGAGCAGTGTCCGGCCGCATCAGTCACCGGCTCTGGGCCCGGGCGGTGCGGGGGGCGGCGGCGGGCGACATACCCGCCGCGGACCCGGCCGTAGGCGTCGGGCCGCAGCTGCCGCTCCAGCTGCATCAGGCTCCAGACCTTGGTCCCGTCGATCCGAACATAGGGCTCGACGTGCGTGGCCGCCTCTTGGATGGTGGCGAGCTCGACGCCGAGCAGCTCGGCGCATCGCTCCAGCGGCGTCCCCGATCCGATCGCTGGCACCCGATGGACGGCACCACGCGGTGAGACGCGCGGTCACGCTGAGTCGTACGCTCATCGCTCCGGTATGCCGACCCCGCGGTGGTGACCGTGACCGAGGACGCAGAACGCGAAGCAGAACAGCAAGCTAAACGGCTCGAAGAAGATAAACGGAATGAAGCCGTATGGCTCGCCCGGCACGTCACGCAGGACCCGGAGCTGCAACAGGAGTGGATCCGGCAGGACAACCTGGCCTACGGCGGGTTGATAGCAATCGGCATCGTCCTGGTGCAGCCGTTCGTCGCCGGAGCCTCCCTGGATATCTCCGGAATGATCTGCGCGGTCGCCTTCGCGATCGCGATCCCGCTCCTGGCCGCCTTGGTGCTGGTCAACCGGCAGGAGACGTTCCGGCGCCGGAGGACGAGCTCACGCATAGTCGCGGTGGCAAGGGCCATCGCCCAGGCCTCCGCCTTCATGGGAGTGGTCGCTGGGTTTTGGCATATCCACTGGATCGCCGGCGTGGGGGTGCTAGTGAGCGCCCTCGTGGCGGTCGGGGTCCAGTCGGCGGGGATCACGCGCCTGGAACTCGGCGAGCGGCCGGCGTCCCGGGCCGCGGAGGCCGAGGAGCCCGCGAGGCCCGGCGACGCCGACGCGTAGCTCCGCACCGAGGCGGTGACCGCCAGCAACGCCTGACCGGTGAGCACCTGCTCTACGGGCTCAAGGCCGGCCCTGCGGGCGGCCTCCGGCCGCCCTCCGGCCCAGCAACGACACGACGGTCGCCCAGGACTCACTCTCCCTTCCAGCAAGGGAGCCGGGAGCAGCACACTGGGCTATCGCCGCCGGGCCTGAGAGTGTTCGCTTTGGGTGGGATCGGGTTGCTTGCGGAGCCTGGTGATGGGTGTACCCTCTCTCGCCGTGCGACGAGACAAGGCGGTCCGTCTCACTGGATCAGCGAGGCGGCTGCCGCAGCAGCGCGCCGCCTCCCCGGGCCGGGGCTCCGTGGCGCGGCGGCTGCGGCAGGTACCCACCCCGGTGATCGACGCGGGCCTGGCGGTGGCGTTGGCGGTGGCGATCACGATCGCCATCAGCGTGTCGCCAGAGCCGGGCGCGCAACGCGACCTGGCCGCCTATGTGCTGGGGTGGACGATCGCCGCCCTGGTGCTCGTCCGACGACGGTGGCCGCTGGCGGTGCTCCTGGCCTCGGCCGTCACCCTGCAGGCCTACTATCAGCTCGACTACCCGGGCATCTATCCCGCGGTGCCGGTGTCGGTGGCCCTGGCCACCGCCTGGGCGGCCGGGCACCGCCGCTGGTCGCTGGCGGTCGCCGGCTTCTTCGTCGTCGCCGGGGTCGGGGTGGGCTACCAGGCCTTGGCCCCAGACCAGCCGGCGCTCCAGGTGCTGGGCGACATGACGCGGGACATTGTCCTGTTCGCGGCCGTGCTGCTACTCGGGGAGGCGGTGCGCGCCCGCCGCGCGCTGCAGCTGGAGCAGGAGCGGTCCGAGCGGCTGCTGCTCAACATCCTGCCCGCCCCGATCGCCACCCGGCTCAAGCAGCGCGAGGACGTGATCGCCGACGGGTTCGCCGAGGTCACGGTGCTGTTTGCCGACCTGGTCGACTTCACCCGGCGCAGCCAGCGCAACCGCCCCCAGCAGGTGGTGCAGGTCCTGGACGAGCTGTTCTCGGCGTTCGATCAGCTGACCAGGCGTCAGGGGCTGGAGAAGATCAAGACCATCGGCGACGCCTACATGGTGGCCGGTGGGCTGCCCGAGCCGCGGCCCGACCACGCCGAGGCGGTGGCCGAGCTGGCCCTGGCCATCCGCGAGGAGATCGCTCGGCGCTCCGACCCCAGCGACCAGCCGCTCCAGGTCCGCATCGGCATCGACACCGGGCCGGTGGTGGCCGGGGTCATCGGCCAGGACAAGTTCAGCTACGACCTGTGGGGCGACACCGTGAACACCGCCAGCCGCATGGAGTCCAGCGGGGTGCCCGGCTGCATCCAGGTCACCGAGCGGACCTACCGGCGGCTGCGGGACTGCTACCGGTTCGAGCGCCGGGGGCCGATCCAGGTCAAGAGCAAGGGGACGATGGTCACCTACTTCCTTGTCGAACGAACCAGTGACGCCGCGGCCGTGGCAGGACGAATCCATGGTCGAGGGAGCCATCAAGACTGCTCGGCCTGATCGACGCGGTCCGCCTGCTCTGTCTCGCGCCGGCGAGGTCCGCCCTTGGCCTGCTGGCGTCCTCGGCGGCCTGGACGGCCGCCGGCGGCATGCCCGCCAGGGCGGTCCTGTATGTGCTGACCGCTCCGTGGCCGGACCTTGGAGCTCGACCCGCCGCAACCGCTGAAACCGCGGTGAAACCGACCTGAAACCGGCCGCGCGCATGCTCGGGGTGGTCGTGGCCATCAGGGCCACACCGACGAGACGAGGGGAGTATGACCACCATCCCATCCCAAGCGGCGGTCGCGGCGACCGGGCTGCGCAAGTCGTTCGGCGACCAGGTCGCGCTGGACGGCATCGACCTGGAGGTTGCGGAGGGGACGATCTTCGCGCTGCTCGGCCCCAACGGCGCCGGCAAGACCACGGCCGTGAAGATCCTGTCCACGCTGCTCAAGGCGGACGCGGGGACGGCCACCGTGGCCGGCTTCGACGTCGCCACGCAGGCGGCCAAGGTGCGGGAGTCGATCAGCCTGACCGGGCAGTTCGCGGCCGTGGACGAGATCCTCAGCGGGCGCGAGAACCTCCTGCTGGTGGCCCGGCTGCGGCGCGTGCCCGACGCCGGCCAGCTCGCCGATGCCCTGCTGGCCCGCTTCCAGCTCACCGAGGCGGCCAACCGGCGGGTGGCGACCTACTCGGGAGGCATGCGCCGCCGCCTCGACATCGCCATGAGCCTCATCGGGAACCCCCCGGTGATCTTCCTCGACGAGCCGACGACCGGGCTCGACCCCCAGGGTCGCATCGAGGTGTGGAACAGCGTCAAACAGCTCGCCGGGCAGGGCACCACGGTGCTGTTGACCACCCAGTACCTGGAGGAGGCCGAACACCTGGCCGACCGGATCGCCATCCTCGACCAGGGCCGGATCATCGCCAACGGCACCCTGGCCGAGCTCCAGCAGCTGCTGCCGCCGGCCAAGGTCGAATACGTCGAGAAGCAACCGTCCCTGGAGGAGGTCTTCCTCGCCATCGTCGGGGCCGCCGGCAAGGACGGCCACGCCGGCAACGACCCCAGCATCGGCACCGACAAGTCCGGCACCGACGAGTAAGGAACAGCCATGACCACGCGCTTCTTTGGTGACACCGCCATCCTGACCGGGCGGTCTCTGCGCCATATCCTGCGCAGCCCGGACACCATCATCACGACCACGATCATGCCGATCGCCTTCATGTTGTTGTTCGTCTATGTGTTCGGCGGCGCCATCAGCCAAGGGTCAGGGTCGGCTCGATATGTGACCTACCTGCTGCCCGGCATCCTGCTCATCACCATCGCCTCCAGCATCTCCTACGCCGCCTTCCGGCTGTTCATGGATATGAAGAACGGCATCTTCGAGCGCTTCCTTTCCATGCCGATCGCCCGCTCGTCGGTGCTGTGGGCCCACGTGCTGACCTCGCTGGTCGCCAGCCTGACCTCGGTCGTGGTCGTCGTGCTCGTCGCCCTGGTCATGGGCTTCCGCTCCGAGGCGGGGGTGGGGGCCTGGCTGGCCGTCGCCGGCATCCTGCTCCTGTTCACCCTGGCGTTGACCTGGATCGCCGTCATCCCCGGCCTCACCGCCAAGTCCGTGGACGGCGCGAGCGCGTTCTCCTACCCGCTGATCTTCCTGCCCTTCATCAGCTCGGCCTTTGTGGCCACCGCGACCATGCCCGGCCCGGTGCGCGCCTTCGCCGAGCACCAGCCGGTGACCTCGATCGTCGACGCGATCCGCGACCTGTTCACACAGCAGCCGGTCGGCAGCGACATCTGGATCGCCCTGGCGTGGTGTGTCGGCATCCTTATCGTGGCCTATGCCCTCGCCATGGCCACCTACCACCGCAAGATCGCCTGAGGAGTGACCACGGCGGCGCGCCCGCATCGCAACGCTTGCCGGCTGCACGGCCTCACCGGCCAGTGGCCACGCTCTAGAAGCTCTGCACGTAGCTCGAGCCGCTGACCAGCAAGGACACATAGGTTACGGGGCAGGGCTCTGGCCAGCTGCCTAGCGGAAGTAGGCGTTCGCCGACGGAACCGCCAGCAGGATGATGACCAGCAGCGAGCCCAGGGTGGCCAGAACAAAGCGCGCCGTTACCACGTAGGGGAACCAGGCAGGGTAGGCGCCGGTGGCCGCGTCGACGAAGGCCTTCACGTTGATGCCGGCAAGGGTGGGGTCGCTGGAGCTCTTGAAGGCGGACGCAAGGAACCGGACGGTGAACACCTGGCGGGACAGGATGAGCACGCCGGCGATCAGTAGGAGGGGTTGGAGGATCCAGGACCCGATCCGGCCGGCCGGGTTTCCGGCCAGGTTGAGCACTGCCAGGACCACCAGGCCCAGGGCGATCGCGACGGCCAGCAGCAGACCGACGGCGCCCTCACCGAAGTTGACCTTGTTGCGGGCCAGGACATCAGCGGGAAAGCCTTGCCGGACGACCTCGGCCTCGGCCGCCGCCTGGGCGCGGGCGCCGTACAGGTAGGCAAGGGTTGGCATGATCAGGAAGGTCGCGGCCAGCAGCAGCTGCAGCACAGCGGCGAGCGTCACGCTGCCTGGGCGGCTGTCGCCCAGCAGCGAGAAAGACTGGGCGATCGTCATGGCGTTCTCTCCTGGAAGTCAGTCCACGAGGCTGGTCAGGCCGGCAGCATCCCCAGCCGCAGCCTCGATCACGCCCGTGGTGTGGTGATCACATCGGGATCGGGACGCGCTCGCCCACGCCCAGCATCGCGACGGGCGACCGGTTGGAAAGAGAGCGTTTCCCTCGACGTCAAGAGAGCGTTTCCCTTGCGCCTCGACGGTCGGAACCGACCTGACGCTATGTGGGTCGGGCCCCCGTCCCCTGCTCGGCCCGACAGCCTAGGCTTCGGGACCGATCGAGCTCGGGGAAGGCGGCCCACATGAGTGTGTACGTCGGCATGGACGTGCATCGCAAGCGCTCCCAGATCGCCATCGTCGACGACACGGGCGCCCAGCAGCGCAACCGCAACCTGGCCAACGACCCGGCCAAGCTGATGCCGATCCTTGGCGTGCTGCCGCCAGGCGCCCCGGTGGCGTTCGAGGCGCCTACGGCTGGGGCTGGCTGGTCGAGCTGCTGGAGGAGCTGGAGTTGGAGCCGCACCTGGTTCATCCCAGCCGCTGCAAGGCGATCGCCTCGGCCCGGCTGAAGAACGACAAGGTCGATGCGGCGACCCTGGCCCAGCTGCTGCGGGCTGATCTGCCGCCCGAGGCCTGGATCGCCCCACAGGCCACCCGCGATCTGCGGGCCCCGCTGCGCCACCGGGCCGCCCTGGTCCGCCTCTCGACCTCATGCAAGAACCGGGTGCACGCGGTGCTGGCCGATCGTGGCATTGGGGAGGACCGTATCCTCTGGACCAAGCCCGGGCGGGCCTGGCTGGCCGGGCTTGCGCTGCCAGCGACCCCACGGGCGATCATCGAGGACTGCTGCGGTCTGCTGGATGCCCTGGCCATCCCGATCGGGCGGCTGGAACGGGAGATCGCCGCACTCGCCAAGCCCGACCCACGGGTCCAGGCGCTCATGACCCTGCCCGGGATTGGCAAGCTCACCGCCATGACCGTGGTCGCCGAGATCGGCGACATCGGCCTCTTCCCCACGGCCGTAAGCTGTGCGCCTGGGCCGGGTTGACCCCCAGGTGCGCAACTCCGACCGCACGGTCCGCCATGGCCATATCACCAAGCAGGGCTCGCCGTGGGTGCGGGGGATCCTGCAGGAGGCCGCCAACACGGCCAAGCGCCACCCGATGTTCGCCGGCGCCTACGCCCAGCTGGCCCACCGCCGAGGCAACCACATCGCCACCGTAGCGATCGCCCGCCGGCTGCTAGCCTGCTCCTTCCACATCCTGACCCAGCTGGACTCGGCACCGAAGAAGGCCAATTCCGGGCGCGCTCGCGTTTCGCATGTCCAGGGCCCGACCCCATGGGTGCGAGAATGACGCCTAGCACAGCGGTTCCCGGAGTTTGCTGACACGGGAGAGGTCACAGGTTCAGACCCTGTCGCGCCCACCACATACAGTCTGACCAGCGGAAACACCAGTCATTGGCGCTACCTAACCGGTTCGCCATTTCACGGAGTGGATGGGACAGACCCCGCACAGCGGTCAAGAGCACTTTACTGGTTGACTAGTTGAGTTCTCCTGCCGCAGCGCCGCACGCCACTTGCCCTCTGTTCCCCAGTCACCGTTGAGGATCGGAGGAACGGTGGGCCGCCTGACCTGACCCCCTGAGATTGGTCCAGCGGATCTGGCTCGGGTTCGCAGTGGGGGAGGTTCACGATGAGCGGGACGGATTGCGTGGGGTGGCTTCGGCGGCGGTCTTGAGGCCGTCGGCGAACTGGTTGAACGAGTCGGTCATGTCCGGGATCGTCCTGGTGATGAGGCCGGACAGCGGCCCGCTCAGCAGTTCGGTCATTGAGAACTCGGTGCCGCCGGCAACCTCCTCCAGCCGATAGGTTCGCTCGCCTTTGAACAGGCCCAGGGGCATGCTGTCGCCCCAGACCATCCTGTTGGGTGGAGTCATCTCGGTGACCTTCAGCTTGAAGGTGCGCTTGGGATTCACGATGGAGACCAGCGAGATGGTGGCGCCCTTGGTGATCGGTCCCTCGATGCTGACGACAGCGCGGTTCCAGGCGCGGTAACTCGAGGCGTCGGTGAGCAGTGCCCATACGCGTTCGGCGGGGGCATCGATGTGGCGGGAGACGTGGTAGCGCTTGGCCATCACAGCGCTCGCATCCTGTTGTTGCGTGGGTTGTGCTCGACCTCGGCCATCCCGAGTGCTTCGAGCACCGGCGGCACGTAGTTGCCGAACCGACCACGTAGGCCCTTCTTGA
>Ga0081538_10003135_pt1 | contig 15716 bp, 16 predicted proteins | sample TabmetS5T2R1_FD_71022 | JGI IMG/M metagenome (GOLD analysis project Ga0081538, IMG submission 71022) | Tabebuia heterophylla rhizosphere microbial communities from the University of Puerto Rico - S5T2R1 | ecosystem: Host-associated > Plants > Roots > Rhizosphere ... | reverse complement strand
CCGAAGGTCGCGGGTTCGAATCCCGCCCCCGCTATCCGCCGACGATGACGGTGACAGCGCCGTCGCCGACGGCCGAAAGCCCCGCTCTGCGGGGCTTTCGCGTTAAATGCGCCTCCCGGTCAGGAGGCCGGGCGGTAGGTGAGGAGGACGACTCCCGAGTCGAACCGCTTGAGGTCGTCGAGCTCCATCCGGACGGTTCCCCGGTCGCCGAGCACGTGGACGTTGCCCTTGCCCCAGACGAGCGGGTTCAGGTAGATCTCGTACTCGTCGATCAGCCCCTTCTCGGCGAGGGCGTACGCGAACTCGCCGCTCCCGTGCATGAACAGGTCGCCCTCGGCCTCGTCCTTGACCTTCGGGATCGCGTCCTCGAGGTCTCCCTCGAGCAGCGTCGCGTTCCACTCGAGATCTCCGGAGAGGGTGGTCGACCCGACGTACTTCGGCAACGAGTTGACCATGTCCGCCCACTTGCCGGTCTGGCTCGGCCAGAAGCCCGCCAGTCCCTCGTAAGTCTTGCGGCCCAGGACGAGGCCGCCGGATCGCGCCTGGCGCTCGAACGAGTAGATGCCGTGGTCGCCGTCCGGCTGCACCCACTCGCCGACCGGGTCGATGACGCCGTCGAGGGTGGCCTGTGTGGTCGCGATCAGCTTGCCCATCTCGATTCTCCTTCGGTCACAGGACTCGCTCGACTTCCTATCGCATGCGACGGCAGGCGGGTCGTGCGCTCACGCTGATTCAGGGCTAGCACTGTGGCGCTCGGCGCCACGGGTGCGAGAGGATCGCGGCGTGTCGCGCCTGCTCCGGCCTCTCGCCTGCATCCTGGCCGCCCTGGCGCTCGCGGGACTCGTCCTCCTCGTGGTCGCGAACGCCGGCGCCTCCGCGCGCGGCGAGGACTCGTTCGACGCGCTCGGCCTCGTATCGCTCGCCGTCGGCGTGGGCGCGCCGGTGTGCGTCGGGCTGTTCCTTGTGTGGCAGCGGCCGCGGACGGCGGTGGCCTGGATCCTGCTCGTCGGTGGGCTCTCGGTCGCCGTCGTGATGGCCGGGTTCGGGCTCTCGGTGGTGCTGCTCGAGGACGATCCCGATTCTGCGGCCGGCGCCTGGGCGCTGCTCGTCGCCCAGGAGTGGCTGGTCCTGTTCGCGTGGCCGCTCGCGCTCGCCTACGTGTATCCGGACGGACGGCTGCCCTCGCGGCGGTGGCGGCCGATGGCGGCCGTCGCGATCGCCTCGTGCGGCGGCGCGATGCTCCTGCTGCTCGGCCAGGACACGCTCGAGGGTCAGCACGGCGATGTCGTGAACCCGCTCGGCGGCATCGAGAACGGACCGCTCGTCGCCGTGTTCTGGGCGTGCTGGGCCGGCGTGCTCGCGTCGCTGTTCGGCGGTGCCCTCGCGCTGCGCGCCCGCTACAAGGCCGGCGACCGCGACCGGCGCCGGCAGGTCCTGTGGCTCGCCTACGGCGCCCTGCTGGTACCCCTGTGGCTCGGCGGGGCGTCGCTGTGGGCCGTCGTCTTCTCCCCGATCAGCGACGCCGACGTCCCCGTGCTGAGCCTGCTCCACGCCTGGCTGGCGATCGCGGTCGCGGTGGCGGTGACCCGGCACGGCCTGTACGCGATCGATCGCCTCTTCAACCGCACCCTCGTCTACGGGCTGCTCACGGCGCTGCTGGCCGGCACGTACGCGGCGGGCGCGCTGCTCGTCGGGCTGCTGACCGGGGACTCGGCGCTCCCCGCCGCAGTCGGCACGCTCGCGGCCGCGCTCGCGTTCCGGCCCTTGCGCGACCAGTTGCAGGCGCTCGTCGACCGCCGCTTCGCGCGCGCCCGGTTCGAGGGCGTCCGGCTCCTGCGCGACTTCCTCGACGACATCCGCGCCGGCCGGGCCGAGCCGGAGGAGGTCGGCGCGGTGCTGGCCGTCGCGCTCGACGATCCCCGCGCCGAGGTGTTCTTCCGGCTGCCCGAGACCGACGCCTACGCCGACCGGCTCGGCCGGCTCGTGGCGGCGCTGCCCGACGACGGACGCGCGCGCACGGCGATCGGTCGCGACAGCCGCGAGGTCGGCGTGCTGCTCCACGATCCCGCCCTCGCCCACCGGCCCGACCTGCTGCGCGGCGTGCTCGACGCCGCGGCGGTCGCGGTCGAGCTCGGCCGCCTGCGCGTCGAGCTGCGGCTCCAGCTCGCCGAGGTCGAGTCCTCGCGCGCGCGGATCGCCCAGGCCGGCTACGCCGAGCGGCGCCGGGTCGAGCGCGACCTGCACGACGGCGCGCAGCAGCGCCTGGTCACGCTCGGGATCGTGCTGCGGCGGCTCCAGCGCTCGCTCCCGGGCAGCGCGAAGGTGCTGGCGCCGGCCTTCGACGCCGCGGTCGACGAGGTGGCCGCGACGATCGCCGACCTGCGCACGATCGCCGCCGGCGTGCGGCCGCCGCGCCTGGACGAAGGGCTCGCCGCGGCGCTCGAGGACCTCGCCCGCGGCGCCGCGGTACCCGTCGACGTGCGGACGGCCGGCGACCGCGCGCCGCCCGAGGTCGAGGCCGCCGCCTACTTCATCGCCTGCGAGGCGCTCACCAACGCGGTCAAGCACGCGTCGCCGTCGCGGGTCTCGGTCGACGCCACGCAGGCCGGCGGCGTGCTCCGCCTCGTCGTCAGCGACGACGGGGCCGGCGGCGCCGTCGCCGTCCCGGGCAGCGGCCTCGCGGGCCTGGCCGACCGTGTGGCGGCACAGGGCGGCACGCTGGCGGTCGAGAGCCCGGCCGGCCGGGGAACGCGGATCGCCGTGGAGCTGCCGTGCGCGTCGTGATCGCCGAGGACACGGTGCTCCTGCGCGAAGGGCTCGCGGGCCTGCTCGAGGATGACGGGCACGAGGTGGTCGGCCGCGCGGGCGACGCGGACGCGCTCCTGGCGCTCGTCGGCGAGCACGCGCCCGACCTCGCGGTGGTGGACGTGCGCATGCCGCCGTCCTACGACGACGAGGGCACGCGCGCCGCGGCCGAGATCCGGCGCTCGCATCCGGGCACCGCCGTGCTCGTCCTCTCACAGCACATCGAGACGCGCCACATCGTCGAGCTGGTCACGGACGGCGGCGGCTTCGGCTACCTGCTCAAGGACCGGGTGCTCGACGTCGACGACTTCCTCGACGCCGCCCGCCGGGTCAGCGAGGGCGGATCGGCGCTCGATCCCCAGGTGGTGGCGACGCTGATCTCCGCGCCCAAGCGCCAGAGCGCGCTCGACGAGCTGAGCCCGCGCGAGCGCGAGGTGCTCTCGCTCATGGCCGAGGGGCGCACGAACGGCGGCATCGCGCGGCGCCTGTGGCTGACCGAGAAGACGGTCGAGACCCACGTGCGCACGATCCTCATGAAGCTCGGCCTCCCGGCGGGCGAGGACGACAACCGCCGGGTGCTGGCCGTGCTCGCGTACCTGCAGGTTCAGGGCCAGCCCTGACAGCGGTTACCTGGTCCCCCTGATGTGCGGTCCGGCGGGCGCCCTTAGCGTCGCGGCATGATCACACGCACCCGCCTCCTCTCCCTCGCGATCGTCCTCACGGCCTCGCTCGCGGTCGCCCCGGCGGCCTTCGCCGGCAAGCGCAAGACCGAGACGATCCGCGCGTTCTCGAAGCCGGTCTCGTTCGTCTACACGAGCGTCGACGGCACCGTCACGCAAGGCCCGCCGGACGGTCCGCCGCAGGCCGGCGACGTGTTCGAGGTCAGCTCGCTCGGCTTCGTCGGCGACCACAAGAAGCACGCCCGCAAGGCGACGATGAGCGACTACCTCCGCTGCACGTTCACCGAGGCGCTCGAGCCGGACTGCTTCGGCTACACGGCGATCGGCGGCTCGCTGCTGCGCTTCCACGGCTTCGACATCATCGGCGGCACCGGCCGGTACCACGGCGCCACCGGCAAGGCGGTCAAGCACGAGGAGGTCCCCGGCGGCTCGGACTTCGTCGTGAAGGTCAAGCTTCGCTGACCCCGGTCGCGGAAGGCCCCGCCCGCGGGCAGGGCCTTCCGCGACGGTCCGCCCCGCGGGCGGGGCCGTTCCCGCGAGGTTGTCACCGCCGCGCGCCGGTGAGACGATCGGCACGTGAGGCCGCCTCTCGTCCTGTGGCTGGTCGGGGCCGCCGCCGTGGTCGCCGGCTACGTGCTGCTGTTCGGCGGCGAGGAGGAGGTCACCTGGGGCGCGTTCCTCGCGCGCTCGGTCGGCCCGTCGTTCATCGCCTGCGGCCTGGTCGCCTGGCAGCGCCGGCCGGACACGCGCACGGGCCTGCTGATGACGCTCACGGGCTTCGTGTACCTCGTGCCGCAGCTGCTCGGCGAGACATCGTGGGACGTCGCGGTCACGCTCGGCGAGGTCATGGCGAACTGGTGGACCGTCGCGTACGCCGCGCTCGTCCTCGGGTTCCCGAGCGGGCGGATATCCGGCCGGACCGACTGGATCATCATCGGCGCCTTCGCGTTCGGCACCGGCGTCGGCCAGCTCGTCTGGCTGCTCTTCGTGCCCGGCGACGCGAACGGCATCGGCCTGTTCGCCGACGCGTCGGCCGCGGAGACGATCGACCGCTTCGAGAGCGCCTTCAACGGCACGTGCGGGCTTGCGCTGGCGGTGGTCGGCGCCGGCCGCTGGCTGCGCGCCGCGCCGCCGCTGCGCCGGCTGCTGCTGCCGACGCTCGCCGGCGCGATCGCGGCCGCCATCATCGTCGCGCAGGTCTACTACCGCGTCATCACCGGCGATTTCGTCCGCGCGAGCCAGGAGCTGACGGCGATCACGCTCGTGTCGGTACCGCTCGCCTTCCTGCTCGGCATGCTGCGGGCGCAGCTGGCGCGGGCCGGGATGGCCGACCTCGTCGTCGCGCTCCAGCAGGCGCCGAACGCCACCCGGCTCGGCGAGCTGCTGTCGGGCGCGCTGCGCGACCCGTCGCTCGCGCTCGTGTACTGGCTGCCGGGCTTCGAGTGCTACGTCGACGAGGACGGCAGGCCGGTCACCCCGCCCCCCGGCCGCGCCGTCACGCCGATCCTCCATGCGGGGACGCCCGTGGCCGCGCTCGTCCACGACCCCGCGCTCACCTACGAGCGCGAGGTGCTCGACATGGTCTGCGCCGCGGCCGACATCGCGCTCGAACGGGCCCGCCTGCAGTCCGAGCTCGAGTCGCGGGTGGCCGAGCTCGCCGGCTCGCGCGCACGGCTCGTCGAGGCCGGCGACGAGGCCCGGCGGCGGCTGGAGCGCGACCTTCACGACGGCGCGCAGCAGCGCCTCGTCTCGCTCGCCATCGCGCTGCGGCTCACCGAGGACCGGCTGCGCAGCGACCCCGACACCGCCGCCGGCCTGCTCGCGGAGGCGCGCAAGGAGGTCTCGGAGTCGCTCGAGGAGCTGCGCGAGCTGGCGCGCGGCATCCATCCCGCGGTGCTCGAGCATGGGCTCGACGTGGCGCTCGACTCGCTCGCCGCGCGATCGCACACGCGCGTCGCGGTGGCCTACGAGCTCGAGGAGCGGCTCCCGGCGGCGGCCGAGCTCGCCGCCTACTTCGTCGCGTCGGAGGCGCTGGCCAACGTCGGCAAGTACGCGCAGGCGTCGAAGGCCGTGATCCACGTGAGCCGCGAGGGCGAACGGGCGGTGATCGAGATCGCCGACGACGGGGTCGGCGGCGCCGACGAGCGCGGCGGCTCCGGCCTGCGCGGGCTCGGCGACCGCGTCGAGGCGCTCGGCGGCCGGCTCCGGGTCACGAGCCCGCCCGGCGTCGGGACCGTCGTCCGCGCCGAGCTGCCGTACGAGGCCGCGCAGCCGGTTCGCCCGGCCTGATCGCGCATGGTCGACAATGCAGGTGTGCTCGAGACGCGCGACAGCCGCCCGACCGCACTCGACGCCTTCCTGCGCGCGCGCAGGCGCTTCCAGGCCTGCGAGCGGGTCGACATGAGCAGCATCGCCGAGGAGCTCGGCGTGAGCCGGGTGACGCTCTACCGCTGGGTCGGCTCGCGCGACGCGCTGCTCGTCGAGGTCATCTGGTCGCTCGCGCGCCGCACGCTCGACAACATCGAGGCCGACGTCACGGACACCGGGGCCGAGCGACTCGTCCAGGTCGTCACGCGCTTCCTCGACGACGTGATCACCAACCCGGGGATGAAGCGCTGGCTGAGCGAGGAGGGCGAGTCGGCGATGCGGCTCCTGACCCGCCACGAGACCGGCTTCCAGCCGCGCCTGATCGACGCCGTGCACGACATGCTCCAGGAGGAGACCGACGCCGGCCGGCTCGACCTGCCCGCCGACCTGCACGAGGTCGCCTACGTGATCGTGCGGCTGATCGAGTCCTACACCTACCTCGATCTGATCACCGGCGAACGGCCGGACGCACGGCGCGCCGAGCCGATCCTGCGCCTGCTCCTCGAGCGCGGCTGACGCTCGAGCGAGTCGCCGATCAGCCAGAACATCGGCGGCCACAGGCCGACGAACAGCGCCCGCCGCTCCGCGTTGCCGCGCTCGTCCTGGTCGACGGTCTTGGCGCGGATCCAGAGGCCGATGCAGAGGCCGATCGAGCCCAACGAGAGGAGGTGCCCATGCCAGCCGCGCAGGCCGGCGTCATAGAGGACGCGGGTGAGCATGGCGAGGACTTACCCGCGCGGCGACGGGTAGAACGCGCGGATGCCGCGTCCTCTCGCCCGCTCGCGCCGCCTGGCGACCGCCGCCCGCTGGCCGATCGGCGTCGGGCTCACCTCGTGGCGCTACATGTGGCGTACGACGCCGATGCACCGCACCGAGGAGCGCGGCGACCCCGACCGCGACGCCCCGCCCTCGCTGCCCGGCGAGCTCGACCGCGCGGAGCTGCAGCCCGCCGAAGCCGGCGCGGGCCCGCTCTACCACCGGCGCTATCGCGCCCGGATCCGCGACACGCCATGGTCGCCCGAGGACGTCATCGCGCACGTCAGCGCCGATCCGGACCGGGTCGCGCCGATCGAGCTGGCCAGCTTCCAGAAGGTCCACGGGCCGGAGGGCGCGATGCGCCCGGGCGACGAGTACGTCGTCCGCATGCCGGCGCCGTGGGACGGCCCGGTCCGCGTCGTCGAGGTCACGCCGAGCTCGTTCCGGCTCGTCACGCTCGCGGGCCATCTCGAGGCCGGCCAGATCGAGTTCCGCGCCGACCGCGACGCCGGGCTGCTGCGGTTCACGATCGAGTCGTGGGCGCGCAACGGCGACCGCTTCGCCGAGCTGCTCTACGACCGGCTGCGCATGGCCAAGGAGGTGCAGCTGCACATCTGGACCTCGCTGCTCGAGCGCGTCGCCAAGCAGTCGGGCGGCCGGCTGACCGGCGGAATCGAGATCCGCACCCGCAAGCTCGATGGATGAGCGCGCCGCCCTGGCGGACCTCAAGGGCCGCCCGCTCAACTTCGACGCCGACCACCTGGGCGGGCCCGGCTGGCGCGTCGACGACCTGCGCCAGCCGCTGCCTGCCGAACCGCCCGGCGACCCGGTCCCGGGCGGCACGTGGGAGCGCACGCGGCGGCTGATGGACGCCTACCAGGTCGCCGACCCGGCGCTCGTGCGCGCGACCTACGACGAATCGGCGCCGCTCGAAGGCCGCGACATGCTGCTCACGCTGTACTTCCACGGGCTGCGCTTCCGCTGCGGGGTCCGCGTCGGCGACGTCTACGAGTCCGACCGCGAGGAGGACGGCCGGACGGCTCGCATCTACGGCTGGAACTACCGCACGCTCGAGGGCCACTTCGAGCAGGGCGAGATGGCGTACGAGGTCTGGAAGTGGCGCGACTCCGGCGACGTCGAGTTCCACATCCACGCGGTCTCGCGGCCGGCGGAGTCCGGCCGCCTGCTCCTGCGGCTCGGCTTCCGGCTCTTCGGCCGCCGCCCGCAGCTGCGCTTCTACCGCCGCGCATGCGAGCGGATGGCCGAGCTCGTCCTAGAGCGCGGCTGAGAGGACCTCGCGCGCGACGGGCGCCGCGGCCGTCCCGCCGAAGCCGGCGCCGACGAGCATGACCGCCACCGCGACCTTCGGGCTCTCGGCGGGCGCGAAGGCCACGAACCAGGCGTTGGCGTCCCTCGGGTCGGACGAGTTCGGCCGCAGCTCGGCGGTCCCGGTCTTGCCGGCCACCGTCACGCCCGGCAGCGCGGCGGCGGTGCCGGTGCCGTAGCGGACGACGTCGATCATCATCGAGCGCACCTGATGGGCGGCGCGCGAGGAGACGGCGCGCCGGCGGACGACCTTCTCGAGCCGGGTGATCCGCGGGCGGGCGCGGCGCCCGCCGAGCGCGATCGTCGCGCCCGCGCTCGCCATCGTCAGCGGCGTGGCGAGGTCGCGGTCCTGCCCGATCGCGGCGGCCCCGACGGCGAGGTCGTCCTTCAGCTCCGACGAGATCGTGCTCGGCTCGGCGTCCGGGATCGGCAGCTTCTCGCCGAACCCGAACGCGCGCGCGGCGGCCACCAGGCGGCGCGCGCCGAGCTCGGCCCCGAGCGGTGCGAAGACCGAGTTGCACGAGTGGGCGAACGAGTTCTGCAGCGTGCCGCCGCACGACTCGCCGCCCGCGTTGCGCAGGGTCACGCCCTCCAGGGTCGCGGCCGTGCGCACCGGGAACGTGGTCGAGGGCCGCGCGATCCGCTTGTCGAGCGCGGCCGCCGCGGTGATGATCTTGAACACCGAGCCGGGCGGCTGCGGGGCGGATACCGCCAGCCCGGCGAGCGCGAGCACCGAGCCGTCGCGCGGGCGGATCACCGCCACGCCGCCGACGCGATCCCCGAGCGCCGCGGTCGCCGCCTGCGTGAGGCCGGGATCGATCGTCGTCCGCACGTCGCGCCCGCGCACGGCGCGCGTCCGCGCCACGACGCGCTCGCCGAACAGCAGCCGCGCCGAGGGGTGCCCGTTCAGCCGGTCGTCGTACGTCCGCTCGAGCCCTTGGCGGAGCGTCTCGATGTCGAGCGGCCGGCCACGGGCGTCGAGCACCGACCCGCTGCGCGGCGGCCGCCCGGCGCGCCGCACCACCGCCTCGTCGTCGCGCAGGCCGGGCAGCCGGAGCGCGAAGCTCCAGTCCACGCCCGCCTCGTCGCCGGTCCCCGAGACCGGCAGGGCGACGGTGCCGCGCAGCGTGCCGAAGATGTCGGTCTTGACCGCCACCGGCACCGCGACGCGGTCGTCGCGCTCCTCGCCGATCCGCCCGGCCGCGACCGACTCCACGCCCGCAGCCCGGTTCGCGTTGCGGTAGGCGGCCGCGAAGCGCCGCTCGGGCGTCGCCCGCCGCGCCCCCGGCGTCAGCTCGCGCCACATCGCCGCCTCGTCGCCGCGCTGCCACGCGGCCGCGAAGCGCTGCGCCGCTTCGCGCCGGGCGTTGCCGGCCTCCTCGCGCGAGCGCCAGGCGTAGGCACCGGCCGCGAGCGCGGCGATCACCGCCAGCGCGAGGAGCCAGCGCCCCACCCGCGGCCGGCGGCGGCGGCGCCGGGCGGGCGAGTCGAGCAGCACGGAGCCGGCCCTGCGCCCAGGCGTGGCGTAGCGGCGGGACGACCGGCGGCGAGCCATCCCCCCTTGTTCTAGCGGGGGCGCCGGTCAGCCCGCCACGATCCTGGCGGCGCGCCGCTCACCACATCTCCTCGGGCGTGCGGTCGTGCTTCCAGTAGCCGAGGACCTGCAGCCCGCGGCCGGGCCGGCGCAGGCGATCGCGGACGGCGCGCATGGCCATCGCCTCGCCGCCACCCCAGACGCGGCCGCGGCCGCGCGGGAGCTCGAGCTCGGCCACGGCGTCGGCCAGCACTGTCGTCGTCCCCGGGGGCCGGCCGCCGCGGACGAGCCAGTGCAGGTCCACGTCCGCGGCGGTCTCGACCTCCTGACGCTCGGTGTTGTCCGACACCTCTGCGAGCGCCATGGCGCGGTGCCCGGGCGGCAGCGTCTCGAGGATCGCGAGCAGCGCGGGCAGTCCGGTCTCGTCGGCCACGAGCAGCGACCAGTCGGCGTGGTTGCCGCCCTTCCAGTGCAGCCGCGGGCCGGCGAACCCGACCCGGGCGCCGACATCGGCCCGCAGCGCCCACGCCGCCGCGCGGCCGGCGTCGCCGTGCAGGAAGAAGTCGACGTCGATCTCCGCGCGCGCGGGAGCGAACCCGCGCACGGTGAAGTTGCGCCAGTGCTGCTCCTCGGTGCCGGGCGGGAAGCGCCAGCCGGCGAGCGGCAGGACGAGCTCCGCGCCCGGGCCCGGCCAGCCGAGCGTGACGATCTCGCCCGGCTGCTCGATCGCGAAGTCGCGGAACGCCTCCGCCCGCAGCGTGAACCGCCGCATGCTCGGCGTGATCGTGGTGATCGCGCTCACCACGGCCTCGCCCGTGTGCAGAGGGAAGCGGCGCCTCATGACTTAGGGCACCCTAACAGGAATTAGGGTGCCCTAACTCGGCGGGCGTTGGGGACGACCAGCGGCGTCCCCGTCTCGGGATCGTCGATGACGCGGCACGGGAGCCCGAAGACCTCCTCGACCAGCTCGGCGCTCACCGTGTCCGACGGCTCGCCCTGGGCGACGATCGCGCCGTCGCGCATGGCCACGAGGTGCGTGGCGTAGCGGCAGGCGTGGTTGAGGTCGTGCAGCACGGCGACCAGCGTGCGTCCCTGCTCGGCGTGCAGGTCGGCGCAGAGGTCGAGCACCTCGACCTGATGGGCGATGTCGAGGAACGTGGTCGGCTCGTCGAGCAGCATGATCGGCGTCTCCTGGGCGAGCGCCATCGCCAGCCAGACGCGCTGGCGCTGGCCGCCGGACAGCTCGTCGACGATCCGGTTCGCGAGGTCGCTCACGCCGGTCGCCGCCATCGCCTCCGCCACGGCGCGCTCGTCGTCGCGCGACCATTGGCGCAGCAGGCGCTGGTGCGGGTAGCGGCCGCGGGCGACGAGGTCGGCGGCCGTGATCCCGTCGGGCGCGATCGCGCTCTGCGGGAGCAGCCCGAGCCGCCGGGCGACCTCCTTCGACGGCTGCGACGTGATCAGCTCGCCGTCGAGGTACACGCCCCCGCGGCGCGGCTTGAGCAGCCGCGCGAGCGCGCGCAGGAGCGTCGTCTTGCCGCACGCGTTCGGGCCGACGATGATCGTGAACGAGCCGTCGGGGATCTCGATCCCGAGCCGCTCCGTCACGACGCGCTCGTCATAGGCCAGCTCGAGCTCCTCGGCGCGCAGGCGGGTCACGTCCGGCCCCACCCGCTGAAGAGCAGCCAGCCGAGGTAGATCCCGCCGAGGGCGCCGGTCATGATCCCGACGGGCAGGTCGACGCTGAGCAGCCGCTGTGCGATGAGGTCGCTCGCGACGAGCAGCAGCGCGCCCATCAGCCCCGCCGACACGAGCCCGGGCGCGGCGGCGCGCGTGAGGCGCCGGGCGATCTGCGGGGCGGCGAGCGCGACGAACGCGATCGGGCCGGTCGACGCCGTGGCCACCGCGGTCAGCCCGACGGCCACGAACACGAGCGCGAGTCGCGAGCGCTCCGCCGGCACGCCGAGCGCGCGCGCCGCGTCGTCGCCCAGCTCGAGCATGGCCAGCGGCCGCGCGAGCATCAGCGCGGCGGGCACGAGCACGGCCAGCGCCGCGGCCACCGGCCAGACGTGCTCCCAGCCGCGGCCGTTGACGCTGCCGATCATCCAGTGCGCGGCCTGGAAGGCGTCGTCGCGCGTCGCGCGAGTGATCAGGTAGTCGTTGACGGCCAGGAGCATGGCGCTGGCGCCGATGCCGACGAGGACGAGCCGGTAGCCCTGCAGCCCGCCGCCCTGCAGCGCCAGCAGGTAGACGGCGATCGCGGTCACCATGCCGCCGCAGACGGCGCCGAGCGCGATCTGGAACGTCGTGCCGTCGAGCCACAGGATCACGACGAACGCGCCGGTGACCGAGCCCATCGTGAAGCCGATGATGTCCGGGCTCCCGAGCGGGTTGCGCGAGACGCTCTGGAAGATCGCGCCCGCGATGCCGAACGCGCCGCCCACCAGCAGCGCCGTGAGCACGCGCGGGAGTCGCAGCGTCTCGACGATGAACGTCGCGGCGGGGTCGCCCTGGCCGGCGAGCACGGCGAGGACCTCCCCGACCGACAGCGGGAAGTCGCCGGTGCCGACGCTCAGCACGGAGGCCGCGAACGTGGCGACGACCAGCGCCGCGCAGACGGCCGCCGAGCGCCGGCGCACGCGCAGCGAGAGCCCTCGGAGCGCGATCGCGGTCACAGCTGCGCGATCCTCGTCCGGCGCACGAGCGCGATGAAGACCGGCGCCCCCACGAGCGCGGTGATGATCCCGACCTCGAGCTCGCCCGGCCGGACGATCACGCGCCCGACGACGTCGGCGCCGACGAGCAGGATCGGGGCGAGCAGCACCGAGTAGGCGATCACCCAGCGCTGGTCGGGGCCCGCGATCGCGCGCGCGAGGTGGGGGATGGCCAGGCCGACGAACCAGATCGGGCCGGCGACCGCGGTCGCCCCGCCGCACAGCAGCGTGATCGCGAGCGCGCCGAAGGCCCGCGTGCGCCCGATGTGCGCGCCGAGCGCGCGCCCGGAGTCGTCACCCATGGCGAGTGCGTTGAGCGGCCGCGCGAGGGCGACCGCCAGCACGAGGCCGGCGAGCAGGAACGGCCCGACGTCGCGGAGGATCGTGAGGTCGCGCCCGACGAGCGAGCCGACGTCCCAGAAGCGGAACTCGTCGAACGCCTCGGGGTCGAGCAGCGTCACGCCGTAGACGAACGCGGTCAGCGCCGCGGCGACGGCCGTGCCCGACAGCGCGAGCCGGACCGGCGTCGCTCCCGCGCGGCCGCGCGACCCGAGCACGTAGACGACGACCGAGGCCAGGGCGGCGCCCGCGAACGCGAACCAGACGTACGCGCGCGGCTGGCTCAGGCCCAGCCACGCGATGGCGACGACGACCGCCGCCGACGCGCCGGCCTCGATGCCCAGCAGGCCCGGGTCGGCGAGCGGGTTGCGGGTCAGCGCCTGCATCAGCGCACCGGCGACGCCGAGCGACATCCCCACCGCCAGGCCGACCAGCGTCCGTGGGACGCGCAGCTCGCGCACGATCGCCGCCGACTCCGACCCGTCGTCGCGCAGCACGCCGTCGATCACGTCGCCGATCGGGATGCTCTTCGCGCCGACCGCGATGCTGAGGAGGATCACCGCGACGAGCGCGGCGGCCGCGATCGGCAGTCCGGCCGCACGGGTGAGCGCGCGGCGCCGCTCGGCGGGCACGGGGGTAGCCAGCACGGACATGAATTAGGGAACCCTAACTCGTCGCGGGTCGTGACGCGCCCCGCTAGCGTTCGCGCGGTGATCGCGTCCCACGACCAGCGCGCGGTGCGGGCGTGATCGCGCCGTTCGTGCACGACCAGCGCGCCGTGCGGATCGTCTTCGGCGCGGGCGCGTTCGAGCGGCTCGCCGACGAGCTCGAGGAGCGCCGCTGGCTGGTCGTCCACGGCGCCTCGCAGGCGGCGGCCGCGGGGCGGCTGCGCGAACGGCTCGGGCCGCGCTGCGCCGGGACGGTCGGCGAGGTCCGGCGACACGTGCCGGCCGAGCTCGCCCAGCGCGCGCGGCAGCGGTTCGCGGAGCTCGAGGCCGACGGGCTCGTGGCGGTCGGCGGCGGCTCGGCGATCGGGCTCGCGAAGGCGATCGCGCTGACCGCCCACGTGCCGATCGTCGCGGTGCCGACCACGTACGCCGGCTCGGAGATGACGCCCGTCTACGGCCTGACGTCCGAGGGCCGCAAGCAGACCGGGCGCGACGAGGCGGTGCGCCCACGCACGGTGATCTACGACCCCGAGCTGGTCCGCGACCTCCCGGCCGCGATCGCCGCGCCGAGCGCGATGAACGCGCTCGCGCACTGCGTCGACGCGCTGTGGGCGGCGAACGCCACGCCGGTCACCACCCTGTTGGCCGTCGAGGGCGCGCAGGCGCTGCGCGAAGGCCTCGGCGCGGCGGATCCCGAGCGCCTGCTCTACGGGGCCGCGCTGGCCGGCTGGGCGTTCGGGATCCTCGGCTCCGCCCTGCATCACCGCATCTGCCACATCCTCGGCGGCACGTTCGACCTCCCCCACGCCGAGACCCACTCGGCCGTGCTGCCGCAGGTGGCCCGGCTCAACGCCCCCGCCGCGCCCGAGGCCGCCGCCCGCGTGGCCGCGGCACTCGCCGCGCCCGACCTGGCGACCGGCGTCTTCGACCTCGCCCGCCGCGCCGGCGCGCCCACCGCGCTGCGCGACCTGGGCCTGCCCGAGGAGCGGCTCGACGAGGTCGCCGCCACCGTCGCCGAGGCGGCCGCCGCCAACCCCGTGCCGCTCGACGAGCGCGCGGCGCGCGAGCTGCTGCGCCGGGCCTGGGCCGGCGCTCGACCGGCGGGCGATGGGTGACCGCCCCGATTCCGACCGGCGGGCGGTGGGAGCGCAGCACCGCGACTGACAACCTGTTGACAGCGAGTGGGAACGGCGGCGCGCACATCGCATCTCTCCTCCTGCGAACCCACGCCGTCACCTGCTCGCGGATCGGGAAGCACCGGCCGGTGCCGACCACGCGGCACCGGCCGTTGCTCCCCGCCGCACCCCGGGTAGCCCCGTCGCATGGCCACTCAGAAGCAGCGCGCGGCCGCGCGGCGCAACGTCAAGAAGGCGCAGGCCGGCGCGAAGAGCAAGCAGACGCTGAAGAACCTCCCGAGCAAGACGCGCACGGCGCTCGGCGTCGAGGCCAACAAGGTCCGCCGCGGCGACGAGCCGACGCGCAAGGAGCTCGAGGCCGAAGCCCGCCGGCTCGACATCAGCGGCCGGTCGAAGATGGGCAAGGCCGAGCTCAAGCGGGCGGTCAGCCGCGCCAAGCGCAAGGGCTGACGCCGCGCGGCGTCAGCCCCCGAGGTGCGCGGGGAACGCGCCGTAGGGCGCCAGCGCGCCGGCCACCAGCGCGAGCTGGGCCTCGATCGCCGCCGCCGACGCGGCATCCACCGGCATCCCCGACGCGTGCGTGAAGAACCCGCGCTCGAGCGTCTCCAGCGCGCCGCTGGCGTGGCGCAGCTCGACGCTGGCCAGCGGTGAGCCGGAGCCCGGCCCGGCGACGGCGACGAGGTCGTCGATCGCGGCCGCGGGCAGCGCGCCGACCAGCCCGTCGTCGGCCAGCCGCGCGACCGGGTGCTGGGGCTCCAGGTGCAGATGCCCGAGCGCGGAGGGCGGCACGATCGTGAACGTGTCGAGCTCCGGGCCCAGCTCGCGCAGGGGCCGCAGCAGCTCGGCGCCCTCCTGCTCGGGGCCGAGGTGGGCGGCCTCGACCAGCACGAACGAGCGGTCGCGGACGAGGTCGGCGACGTCGGAGCCGAACTGGATCAGGCGGCCGATCGAGGTGATCTCGGGCGGGGCGCTCTCGGTCCACTCGCGCCACGCGTGCAGCACGTCCGCGGCGCGGTCGAAGGCGAAGAACAGCGCACCCGCGTAGAGGTCGTCGGCGGGGTGGAGCGCGAGCTCGAGACCGGTGACCACGCCGCCGCCGCGCAGGAGCTGCAGCAGCTCGGCCTCGTCGTCGCCGGTCGCGTGCGCGCGCTCGCCGTCGGCGGTCACGGCCTCGACGGCGGTCACGCCGGCGGCGGCGAGGCCGTGGCGGCGCGCGAGCCAGCCCATGCCGTCGCCGAGCACGGTGCCGACCACGCTCGCGCCGCGGTCGAAGCCGGCGGCGGGGGCGAGGCCGAGGAAGGACGCCTGCTCGAGGTCCGCCCAGCGGCGGGGCCCCCCCCCCCCGCGCGGGCGCGGGGGGCGGCGGCCGCCGGCCCCCCCCCCGCCCCCCC